>Ga0163162_10001953_pt1 | contig 19366 bp, 21 predicted proteins | sample S55metaG_FD_115310 | JGI IMG/M metagenome (GOLD analysis project Ga0163162, IMG submission 115310) | Switchgrass rhizosphere microbial communities from Kellogg Biological Station, Michigan, USA - S5-5 metaG | ecosystem: Host-associated > Plants > Roots > Rhizosphere > Soil | place: USA...
CGCAACGCCAAGAACGAGGCGGTCAGCGTGACGGTGCGAGAACCGGTGCCGGGCGACTGGACCATGCTCGAGGAGTCGAAGCCGCACGCGAAGGTCGCGGCCGGCACGGCCGAGTGGCGCATCGACGTCCCCGCTGGCGGCGCAACCACGCTGCGCTATCGGGTCCTCGTCCGCTATTGAGCCGTGAGATGCAGCAAGCCTGCGTGACGGAGAAGCGGGCTACCGGGACCCAGGCCGCGCCTTCGCGAGTCGCTCGGCCGGAGCTCGCTTCGCCGGCGACGCTCCGGCGTTCAATGCGGCCATGCGCGCGCCCGCGGCGTGCAGCGCATCGCGCAGCGCCTGCGGCTCGAGGACTTCCGCCTCGCCGCCGAGTTGCAGCATCTGAAGCGCCGCGTCGTCGATCGACTCGATCTGCACCGTTGACCTTGGCAGTTGTGGAATAGATCGCGCCGGATCGCGGTCTTGCCTGCAGAGGGGACCAGACAGATGGGCGACGAGAACAACTGGCGACGTTTCGAGCAGCTGGCCATGCCGCACCTCGACGCGGCCTACAACCTTGCGCTCTGGATCACGCGCAACGCAGACGATGCGCCGGTCGGCTATCGCGAGGTGTTTGTCCTCCCCGAGCTCGAAGAGCTTTCCTAATGTCGACGCGAACGAGCGCTTGGCTCGAACGACTCGGGCAACTCGCCCTCTTCGCAAGACTGGCGTCTTGCCGGATCGCGACCGTTCCGGCAGAGGCCGCGCAGGACATGCGAAGCCAAATCGCCGAGGGCACATGAGCCAGGCCCTGCGCTACGTCAGCCCGAATCGGCTCGAGTGGCACGAGGTGGCGCGCCCGGCGATCCGCGATCCGGGAGATGTGATCGTGCGTCCCGTCGCGTCGACGACCTGCGACCTGGACGTCCTGATCATCCGCGGGAAGACCCCGTTCAAGGGGCCCTTCGACCTCGGCCACGAATGCATAGCCGAAGTGATGGAGGTGGGAGAGGGCGCGCTGTGTTTCCACCCCGGCCAGCTCGTCATCGTGAGCTGGCATTTCTCCTGTGGCGGTTGTCACCGGTGCGCGCGGGGACTGATGAACGCCTGCGTCTACCACCCTCCAGGCGCCATGTTCGGGATGCCAGTCGGCGGCAAGTGGGGAGGGCTCTTTTCGGATCTCGTCCGGGTTCCGTTCGCTCGCGCCGCCCTGCTGCCCCTGCCATCGGGGCTCGAACCGACCCATCTCGCGAGCCTGAGCGACAACATTCCGCTCGGCTACGAGCTGACAGTCCCGCGCCTCGAATGCAGTCCGGGCGCCGACGTGCTCGTCGTCGGCGGCGTCGGATCGATCGCACTCTTTGCAGTCGCCTTTGCAAAGGCCGCCGGCGCAGGCCGAGTGGACTATCTCGATGCGGACTGCGGCCGTCTGGAAATCGCCGAGAAACTCGGGGCCACGGTGAGGGGGGCGCCCGTTCCGAGGCGCGCCGGAAGCTATCGCATCACCGTCGACGCAAGCGGCAGCGCCGACGGACTGCTGTGCGCCATGCGGTCCACCGAGCCCGGGGGTTGCTGCTCCAGCGTCGGTGCGCAGTTCGGACATACGGCGATGCCGATGCTCGAGCTGCACACCGGTGGCATTCACTTCTATACGGGCCGAGGCAAGGGCCGCCCTCACTTCGAGGATGCGCTGGCATTCGTGAGCGCCGGACGGGTCAAGCCCGAGCTCATCACCACGGAGGTGAAGCCCTTCGAGCAATCGCACGAGGTGCTTCGCGAGCCGTCAATGAAGCCGATCCTGGTGCGATCGACGACGCTCTCCACCGCGTTCCGGCCGAAGGCATTTGCATCTTGAGCACCGTCTGCAGGGCAGTGGGCGGTCTGCCGTCATCGATAGTCTCGTCGCCGATCAAGAACTCGTTTGCTCATCCCCCGTGAAGCAATCCGTACGTGCTCGTCCGCTTACTTTCACTCCATTCCTCACTTCCAAGGAAAATCATGCAATCCAAAACCCTCCCGACCATTGCGGGATCGCTCGTCGCCGTCGCCTTTGCCGCGCTCGCCTCGCCCGTGCAGGCGGATGAAGATTTCAAGTTCGACATGGTGCGTTCGCCATCGCTGGCCGCCTTCCCTGCCTGCGTGCCGAACGCCCATGCAACCGTGCGCGTCGAGCCGCGCGGCGCCGTCGAAGAAATGCAAGTTCGCGTCGAAGGCCTGCCGCCGAAGACCGACTTCGACTTCTTTGTCATCCAGGTGCCCAACGGCCCGTTCGGCATGGCCTGGTATCAGGGCGACATCGAGACCAATGAGCACGGCGTCGGCCACGGCAAGTTCATCGGTCGCTTCAATGAAGAGACGTTCATCGTCGCGCCGGGCAGCGTGCCGGCTCCTTCCGTGCACAACAACGCCTTCCCGGACGCGACGCTGAACCCGGTCACCGGACCGATCCACACGTTCCACCTCGGGCTGTGGTTCAACTCGCCCCAGGACGCAGTGAAGGCCGGCTGCTCAGGCGGCGTGACGCCCTTCAACGGCGAACACAACGCGGGAGTGCAGGTGCTGAACACCAGTGAATTCCCGGCCGATGCAGGACCGCTTCGGAACGTCAAGCCGTAACGACCGCGAGCCTGTGTTGCGGAGCCGCCAACCGCGCCCGGAGCGCTCGGGCGGCAGCTCCGCGATGGGCCGGGCGATGCACTGAATGGCGGTAGGCTCGGCCAGCCCATTGTCCCTTTCGCCCGTGCCCGGCGACTGGGCCATGCTCGAAGAGTCGAAGCCGCACGCGAAGGTCGCGGCCGGCACGGCCGAGTGGCGCGTCGACGTCCCCGCCGGCGGCGCGACCGCGCTGCGCTACCGGGTCCTCGTCCGTTACTGAACCAGCACCGGCGTGGAGCGTGGTTGGTGCCTCAGCGCCGGTTCACGCCCCCGCCATAAGCGTCGATGCCGTGGATCGTCGTCGTCGTGTTGCCGCTCATCGGCGTCGACGTTCGCATGGGCGACTGCATGGGGCTCATCGTCGAGGAGCCGCCGCCCCATGACGCGGGGCTGCCGCCGCTCGACATCGACATGCTGCTGCCACCTCCCCCGCCGCCGCCCGATCCGCTGCCACCGCCGCTGAAGGCGGAGTACAGCAGCAGCCCGACCAGTGCCGCGCCGAGCAGCGCGTCTGCGTCGCCGTTGCCTTGGCCGCCTGCCGACGACGACTGGCCCAGCCTCTCGCGCGCCGCGCGGGCGTAGTACGGATCGGAGTTCCGAGATGCCTGCACGAGCAACGAGCGGGCGCGCTGCGGATCGCGTGCAACGCCCCAGCCGTTGGCATAGAGCGTGCTGAGATTGACCTGCGCCGAACCCTCGCCCTTGCTCGCCGCACGCTCGTACCAGTAGGCGGCGGCGCGGTAGTCGACGCGGCCGTCGAGACCGCTCATATAGCCCTGGCCGAGGGCGGCCTCGCTTCTCGCGTCGCCCTTCTGCGCAGCCTTGGTGAACCACTGCACCGCTTCGGCTTCACTGCGCGGCACGCCGTCGCCGGTGCGCAGCTGCCAGCCGAGCCGCCACATCGCGAACACGTCGCCGTTGCCCGCGGCGTGGCGGAACCAGTTCGCCGCCGTGGCGTGGTCGCGCGCGGTGCCGTCGCCGTCGAAGTACATCGCGCCCAGCATCGTCTGCGCCGGCACGATGTCGGCGCGCGCCGCCATCAGCATCGACCAGAAGGCCGCCTTCGGATCGCGCGGCGTGCCCCAGCCCTCGTGGAGCATGCGCCCCTGCTCGTACTGCGCGCGGGGGTCGTCCTTCTCGGCCGCCGCGTGCATCCACTGGAACGCGGCCGGCACGTCCCTGGTAACGCCGCGGCCCGTCCAGTAGAGCAGGGCGAGCTGGTACATCGCCTCGCGCAACCCCTGCCGTGCCGCCTTCTCGAACCACCGCGCGGCAGCCGCGTCGTCCTTCGGCAGCACGGTGCCTTCGAGATGTTCGACGCCAAGCGCGTACTGACCTTCGGCCAAGCCGGCATCGGCGGCCTTGCGTGCCCACGAAGCGCCCTCGACGTTGTTCGCCGGCGTCGCGTTGTAGGCGAGACGCATCAGGCCGGCATAGCCGAAAGCGTCGCCGAGCTCGGCGCCGCGCCGGTACCACCGCGCGGCCTCGCTGGCGTCGGCGGTCACGCCAACCCCCTGCTCGTAGAACCAGCCGATGCCGGCCCACGCCGCTCTCACCCCACCGGCCTCGGCCTCTCGGTACAGGCGCAGCGCGCGGACCCCGTCCTTGTCGACGCCTTGGCCCGTCGCGTACGCCACGCCGAGCCCGAGCGCAGCCCAGGGATTGCCGGCGTCGCGGGCGACCGTGAACTGTCGGACGGCCTCGTCGTAGCGCTGGAAGGCGTTGAAGAGGACTCGGCCGTAGAGGTACGTATAGCGCGGGCTCGGGGACGGTGCGCTCGCGGCCTGCCGGCAGACCTGCAGCGCCTCGTCGCGGTTGGCCGCGGTGATCGGCTCGCGAGGGCCGCCGTACTGCGTGTCCAGAAGCGGCGCGGCGAAGCGGTCACAGCGCTGCGCGACCGGATCGCTCGAGGTGGTGTCGGCGGCGCGGGCAGCCAGGGGCGCCTGCAGCGCCAGCGCGAGCGATGTGAGGCTCGCGACGGTCGATCGAAACCTGCGCATCTGCTCCTCCGTCTTCGAAAGGAACGGGCAGTTGAGCGGCCGCGCGGGACGACTGCGGCCGGACATCACCGCCTCATCATAAGATCACACCGCACGACCGGAGTGATCGCATGCGCGCATCGGTCTTTGTAGTCGTCCTCGTGCTTGCCGCCGCGACCACCGCGGCACAGTCTCCGCGCAAGAAGGCGTGCGAACTGCTGAGCGCTGCCGATGTGGAAGCGGTGCTCGGGATCGCGCCGCTTCGCGCGTTCGATCCCTTGAACAAAGGCGAATACTGCCGCTTCGAGAAGGCGCCCGGTCAAGCCGCCTTCTCCGTGCAAGCGCAATACACGGACGTTCCCGACGCTGACGCAGTCCTCAAGTGGTTGAAGGCGGTGGAAACGAAGACCTACGAGAAGGCCCGGCCCGCAGCGGGCATCGGTGACGCCGCGTATTACACGGAGCTGTTCGGCAACCCGGCCACGCCCAAGACCCTGACCGTGTTCATGGCTGGACGAATGCTCCTGCAAATCGGGCCGGGCACGTCCGACCAGCAGCTCCGCACGCTCGCCGAAAAGGCGCTCGGTCAGGTCGGCCCGACGGGGTTCCCGTACAACGGCGCGGTGCCGCCGACGACGAGGCCGGGCTCGTCGCCCAAGAACACCGCGTCGTCCTCGCCGCTCGACGAACTGAGATCGGCGCTGACCAAGAAGGCGGACGCCGGCGACACCGCTGCTGCGGAGGCACTGGCCGGCCTCTATCGTTTCGTCGACACCGCCGCGAAACCGGATGACGCCGCCGCGATGTATTGGTACAAGCACGCTTCCGATCAAGGGGACGCGCGCGCGTCGTTCGAGCTGGGAACGATGTACCACGAAGGCATCGGCACGCCGGTCAACGCCGTCGCGGCGAAAGAGCTGTTCACGAAGGCCGCCGACGCGGGCTACGTTCCCGCGATGATGCCGCTGGCTCTGATCTACGCGGCGAGCCCCGATTTCGTGAGCAAGCGCCGCGCGGCCGAGTGGGCGCTGAAAGCAGCGGCGGGCGACGACCCCGAGGGAAATCTCACGGCGGGGTACCTCTGGGACAAGGGGCTGCTCTCCTTCGACGAAGCGGAATCCGGCAGGAACGCGCTCGCCGAATACCGCAAGGCCGCCGACCAGGGCAATTGCATTGCGGCGATGCACATCGGCGGGTTGTATTTCAACGGGAGGCACGGCTTCAAACAGGACGCGGCTCAGGCGGAGCAATGGTTCAACCGCGGGCAGTCCTGCTTCGGGAAAACCGTCGCGGACATGCAGCAGAAGGCCGCGCGCTACAGGAGCCTGGCCGCGGCGGGTCGTCTTCCCGTGCCTCAGGCTCCGCCGGCACCGGCGACGACGTCGCGCTTCTTCAATCGCCAGGGTTCCGGCGGACAGGAGCTCACGTCGCTGACAAAGATCGCGGCCGATGTCATCGCCGTGACGGCGGTCGTCGCTGCGTACGTCGCCGCCCACCCGGAGCTCCTCAAGGATCTGCCCGCGGACACCGGCAAAGCCGGCGCCTCTGGCGGTTCGACCGACTATCTGAAGGAGCAGAGCGACCGCATGCAGCGGCTGCACGACGATATTCATTACGCCGACGTGACGCGCAGAGCGTGGTCGGGCGGGTGCAAGCCGCCGGTCGGCTGCGTGTAGTCGACGAGCTCACTCGGCCCGACGGCGAACAGGACGGACATCCACGAGGCACCATGGGACCGAGCCACAACATCGCGCTGTTCATCGACGGCACCTGGAACGAGCCGTCACCGAACGAAGACACCAATGTTCGAAAGCTCTTCGAAGCGTGCCTGTTCACCTCGTCGGGAGCCACGCCGCAAATTACGTACTACTTGCCTGGCGTGGGTACCGACATCAAGCAGAGCCGCCCCGGGTTGCCCGTGGGTCTGTTCGGCCCTGAGTTGGTTGCCCGGGCTGAAATCCGACGCGAAATGCCCTACGTGCTGAGTGTCGCGCGTCCTTTGATCGGCGGCGGATTCGGACTCGGGACGAAAGCACGAATCAAGGAGGCCTATGCCTTCCTCTGCACTCAGTTCGTGCGCCGACGGGGAGACAAGGTGTTCCTCTTCGGATTCAGTCGCGGCGCGTTCGCGGCGCGGTCGCTCGCGGGCTTTGTGTCCCGGGTGGGCACCCTCCTCGCGAACAAGCTTCACCTGGTCGAGGCGGCTTACGAGATCTATGAGGATGGCCTGGACCCGGAGGACACGCTCCTGTCGGCTTTCCTGGAGCGCTTCGCAAGCGCGAAGATGATCCGCTTCATTGAAGACGAGGGTGCGCTGCCCATCCACTTCTTGGGCGTCTGGGACACTGTTGGCGCTCTCGGCCTGCCGTGGCGTCTACGCAGGTTCACTGCTCGGCATACCGAGCGCCACCAAGTGGACGTGCCGCCGACCGTCATGAAAGCGCGCCATGCGCTCGCCCTGCACGAGTTGCGTTCGTTCTTCGCGCCCTTGCTGTGGACTCGCGGCAGGCACCCTCAGCTGGAACAGGTCTGGTTCCCGGGTGCACACGCGGACGTCGGTGGCGGCTATGAGGCCCGCGTGTCGGGTCAATCGGAGATCGCGTTGAGGTGGATGTCTGACGAGGCGAGCCGCGAAGGCCTGCTGGTGGACGGGACGCCGGGTTGGATGAGCGGTGTCACCGGTGCCAAAGTCGTTCACCACGAAATCAGGAAGTGGTTTCTGCTGGCAGCGCCCGCGGTACGGAGCGCGGTCAAGGACCTCTTCTTGGCAGCCGAGTCGGGCGCAGCTGACCCGGCGTGCGCGTTTTACTTTCATCGAAGCGTGGCCGAACATCTTCAGTCCCGCGGAACTCGCAGGTACGAGTTCTGGCGCGACGGCGTCAATCGGGCGCTGGCCGAGGTCGACAACACAGCCTTGCAGCTCTATGTCGCCGCTCGCCTGGCTGGCCGCCAACCACGCGGGCGGATCACGAGGGCAACGTGAAGCAAGAACCCAGCGACGTGAGCTCGTCAGGCTTTCCTTGGTGGAAGACCGTGTCCTTGGAAGAACTCCACCAGTCCGCTTCGTTGGTCGAAACGTTCATCGAGAAGGCCGAAGGTCGCTATCGCAACGACGGACAAGAACCGCCCGAGCGTTTCGCCCGCGCCATAGCGCTGAACACGCTCGTTGTCGACGACGACAAGTTTGAGCTGCTGTTGATGCTCGTGAACGCACGGCTCGATGACCTGGACGATGCCCTTGCTCCTGGCGCAGATGAGCAGAAGCAAGCGACGTGCGGTGAGTTGTTGCAGACGGCGAAAGAGAGTCTTGCCGTCCTTCAGCGTTGCGCCCAGCTACTGTCCCAGGCAGTGAGCGAGCGCGTCGAGAAGGCGGTGAGTACGCTTGCCAAACGCATCGGAATGTTGAACACGAAATGCGTCGTGTTCCAGGTCCAGCATGGCACTTTCACGTCATTCGAGGCGCCAACCAAGGCCGCGTTCAAGCTGATTCGCCGAGGCCCGAACGGCTAGCCGATCCGGCTTGCAGGACATGGAGCATCGATCAGGCGTTCGCACCGGAACGCGAAACGGTGCTGCGATTGCCGTCCGCGGCGCTATCCTGCCGGCGCGCCGAAGGCGCCGACGCCATGGGCCAGCCCAAGATCTTCATCAGCTACCGCCGCGACGACGCAGCGGGCTACGCGCGCGCGGTCAACGATGCGCTGGTGCGTCGCTTCGGAGCCGATGGCGTCTTCATCGACGTCGACGACATTCACGCCGGGCAGCCGTTCAGCGAGGTCATCCAGCGCTCGGTCGGAGGCTCGGCCGTGCTGCTGGCGCTGATCGGCAAGCGCTGGCTGGGCGAGCGCGAAGGCGCGCCGCCGCGCATCGGCGACGACGCCGATTTCGTTCGCCGCGAAGTCGCGGCCGGGCTCGCCGCCTCGGGGATGCGCGTCGTTCCCGTGCTGCTCGACGGCGCGACGATGCCCGCTGCGGCGCAGCTGCCGCCGGACCTGTGCGCGCTGGCCGGGCGCAACGCGATCGAGCTCGACAACACGCGTTTCGCCGCCGACATGGACCACCTGCTGCGCGAGGTCGAGGGAGCGCTCGGTGAAGCACCGTCCGCGCCGCCGACACGCCGATCGTTCGCGACCCGGTGGATGGTCGTCGCTGCGCTGGCCGCGCTGGTGGTGGCGGCCGTGGTGTTCGAGCTGCGGTCGTCGTTGACCGCCGAGCAAAGCCGAGCGCCCTCGGGGCGCATCGCGGTCAACGGCGAATGGCGCGCCCAGGTCGACTACGACTGGCCCGGCGCGCGCCACGTCGAGCGCTTCGTGTTCGCGGGCGAAGGCGATGCCCTGCACGGCAGCGCGTCGTTTCTCGGCGTCGCGCGCGGCGTGCTCGAAGGCGCCGTCGACGGCGCGCAGCTGCGCTTCGTCACGCGGACCAGCGAGATCGGCGGCACCGCCGGCGACGCGACGGTCGTGCACCGCTACCGCGCGCAGCTCGTCGGCGACGAGCTTCGCTTCGTCATGCAGACCGAAGGCGGCAGCTCGGCGCACGTGCCGGTCGAGTTCGTCGCGCGCCGGTCGGCAGCGAGCGCGCCAGCGGGCAACCGCTGATCGACATCGTGGTCTCCGGTTCCGGAACGATGCTGACGGAGACCTGACCGACTTCGCTCCTCGATCACCTCGAAGACCGCGTTCACACTCGCGGATCCGCTTCTTCGGAGGGCGAGCGATGGAATCGACGAAGGTGCATCACGGCCTGTGGCAGCGCAACAAGCTCATGCGGCTCGTCCGGGCGCGGCCGCGGCTCTTCATCGCGACGGCGTGCGCGATCGCCATCGGCCTGCTCCTGCCCGAGGGCGTGGCACACCAGGCGGTGACGCGCTGGCTCATCGCCTGGAACTTCGGCACCGGCCTGTACGTGTTGCTCGCGGCGATCATGATGGTGCGCTCCTCCTCGCACCACATGCGACATCGCGCCCAGCTGCAGGACGACGGCCAGCTCGCGATCCTCGTGCTGGTCGTCGTCTCCGCTGTCGCAAGCCTGGCGGCGATCGCCGGCGAGCTGGCGGTCGTCAAGGACATGCACGGCTTCGCGAAGACGGCGCACATCGCGCTCGCCGGCTGCACCGTGCTGACCTCGTGGGCGTTCATCCAGGTGATGTTCACCCTGCACTACGCGCACGACTACTACGCGGCGGTCTGCCACTTGCGCCCTGCCGGCCTGCAGTTTCCCGACGCCGAAGCGCCCGACTACGGCGACTTCTTCTACTTCGCCGCGGTGATCGGCACGTCGGGGCAGACGGCGGACGTCTCGTTCGTGTCGAAGCCGATGCGGCGGATCGGATCGATGCACTGCATCCTGGCGTACCTGTTCAACACCACCGTGCTCGCGCTGCTGATCAACATCGGCGCGAGCCTCTTCTAGATCAGAACAGGTGCGTGAAGGCGTAGATCGCGACGAGCAGGACCGCAGGAACTCCAAGGATCCAAGCGACGAAGTACTTGCCCATGACGGCTCCAAAGTGAGTGGGGACGGCGCACTGTGAATGAGTCGCCCGTCGCTGCGCGTCGGTGCCGTTCGCGAAAGACTGTAGGAATGCGTTGAATCTGCGGTGCGTGGCGAGCAGTGGCGTTGCGTTGCCCGCCCATTCGAAATGGGACATCCGCCTACACGCGCACACGCAAGCGGATGGCAACCGCGCCGCGCCGCGAACGCCAGACTTCGCCTCCGCGCGGCCAATCCCACGCTGGCCAAGCCCTCAACCACCTCATCAAGGATGCACATGGCAATCGACTCCACCAACCGTCGCACGATGGTCACCGGCCTGTTCGCCGACCGCGACAGCGCAGAGCGCGCCTACAACGAAGTCGCCGAGCGCGGCTACGGCCGCGACGACGTCAATCTCGTGATGAGCGACGAGACGCGTCGCCGCTATTTCCCGGACGACGGCGCGCCGACGACCGAGCTCGGCAACAAGGCCGCGCAAGGCGCAGGCGTCGGTGCGGGCGTCGGCGGTGCGATCGGCGCCACGCTGGCGGCGATCGCCGCCGTCGGCACGTCGCTCGTGCTCCCCGGCCTCGGCCTGGTGGTCGCGGGTCCGCTCGCCGCGGGGCTCGCTGGCGCAGGCGCTGGCGGCATCGCCGGCGGTGTGGTCGGCGCGCTGATCGGCGCCGGCATTCCGGAGGAACGCGTCAAGCACTACGAGCAAGGCCTCAAGGATGGCGGCATCGTCATGGGCGTGACGCCGCGCTCCGACGACGACGCGCGTCACATCGAGGATCGCTGGACCGCGCATTCCGGTCGGCACGTGATCGGCACCGGCCTCGGCGCGACCGGCGGTGCGGCGACGGGCGCTGCCGTCGGCAGCGTCGCCGGGCCGATCGGCATGGCGGCGGGCGCCGCAGTGGGCGCGGTCGCGGGAGGTCTCGCAGGCAAGGGTGCTGCCGAAGTCGTCAACCCGAAGGAAGGCGACCACCTCGGTCACCATCACCTCGCAACCGGAGTCGGTGCGGGAAGCGGCGCAGCGACCGGCGCTGCGATCGGCGCGGTCGGCGGTCCGATCGGGATGGCCGCGGGCGCGACGGTCGGTGCAGTCGCCGGCGGCTTGGCCGGCAAGGGCGTCGGCGAAGTGGCGAATCCGAAGCGCAGCGATGACCTCGGCGAGCATCACCTCGCCGAAGGCGTCGGCGCGGGTGGCGGTGCCGCTGCCGGTGCCGCGATCGGTGCCGCAGGCGGGCCGGTCGGCATGGCGGCGGGCGCAGCCATCGGTGCTGTCGCGGGCGGTGCCGCAGGCAAAGGCACCGGCGAAGTCGCGAACCCGAAGCCGGGCGACAAGCCGCGCGTTTGAGGCTTTGCGCAGCCGGGCAACTTGACGGTTGCCCGGTCTCCGCAGACCAAGCTCAGTGTGCGCGAGCGATGCTCGCGCGCTCTCCCCTACAAGCCGAGTGCCGAGAGCCCGGGGTGATCGTCCGGCCGCCGGCCGAGCGGCCAGTGGTACTTGCGCTCCGACGCGGCGATCGGCAGATCGTTGATGCTCGCGATGCGCCGCTTCATGTAGCCGCGCTCGTCGAACTCCCAGTTCTCGTTGCCGTACGAGCGGAACCAGCCGCCCGAATCGTCGTGCCACTCGTAGGCGAAACGGACGGCGATGCGGTTGCCGTGGCACGCCCAGAGCTCCTTGATGAGCCGGTACTCGAGCTCCCTGTTCCACTTGCGGACGAGAAACGCGCGGATCGCGTCGCGACCGGAGAAGAACTCGGCGCGGTTGCGCCATTCGCTGTCGGGCGAGTACGCCAGCGCGACGCGCTGCGGATCGCGCGTGTTCCACGCGTCCTCGGCCATGCGGACCTTCTGCGCGGCGGTGTCGCTGTCGAACGGAGGCAGCGGCGGACGGGGTTGCTCGGCATCGCTCATGGTGGATCCTCTCGATCGATGATCGGCTGATCGCAGCGGAATCGCTGCAGCCCAAAAATCGAGCATCGTATGACCCTCCTGTGCTACCGTCACTTCCGCCCTCAGCCGCTCTCCCGAGGCCCCGCATGCCGCTGCGCTCACGCCTCTTCGCCGGCGATCGCCGGCTCGAAGCCTGCCTGGTCGACGACAAGGCCCACCTCACGCAGGGCACCCGCGGCGACTTCGTGTCCAAGGTGCACACCGCGCTGTTCCTGGTCGACGGCCTCAATGTCGACGCGGCCGAGCTCAAGGCGCAGCTCTACGGCCGCTCCACCGCGCAGGCCGTGCTGGGCTACAAGCGCAAGCGCCACATCGTCAATCTGAGCTACCAGCACACCGAGGACGACATCGTCGGCAAGATGACGATCGCCTCGCTCGACAACGAAGTGGCGCTGCGCGAGATCCGGCCGGCCGACGTTCCGCTGGCGCCGCAGAACAAGGCGTTCTTCTAAAAGCGCCATGGCGATCTCGATCGCGTCCAACCAGGCGGTGCTCACCATCGACAGCACGGGCGTCGTGCCCGCGGGTGCGTTCGTGAACGACACCTTCCTGTTCGGGCATCTCACCACCGGATTCAGCGGCAGCGATTTCACCGGCGATGCGCTCACCTGCCTGGCCACGGTGCCGGTGAGCGGGCCCGCGGCCGAGGTCGACCGGCTCGAGGTGGGCTTCGTGCAGCTGGCGCGCGCGACGAGCTTCCAGGCGTTCTATGCCGGGCGCATGCCTTCCGAAGGCGGCATCGCGCTGGACTTCTTCGTTCCGCCCGCGCTCAATGCCAAGGTGCTGCTCGACGGCGCGAGCAACCCGCGCGACCCGTGGTACCGCAACCCCAAATTCGCCACCTCGCGCGGCGGCCGCGCCGCCGATTTCGGCGATCACCCGGGCATGGTGGTGCGGCTCAGCCTGCAGAACCGGGTGCGCAGCAATGTGCGCAACTTCCTGTTCCATTGCTTCATGGACCGCGAGTTCTTCACCATCCTCACGGCGCTCGAGCCGGGCGGGAAGCCGAACTACATCGCGCATTTCCAGTGGAAGGTGCGCTACGAGTTCCGCGTCAAGTGGCGCGCCGGCAGGGCGGCGTTGCTGGTCAACCAGTCCAGCTTCAAGCTGCTGAAGAACCCGACCACCGGCCGCCCGCCCGAGACCGATCTGCAGGCGGTGCTCGATGCGCCGGCCGGCGAGCGCGCCAACGCCATCGGCAAGCGCGCCGAGGCGGCGACGGTGACCGGCAACAAGCCGAATCGCAGCGACAACGAAACGCGGTTCGTCACCGTGCCGGAGGATTTCTGGCTGTAGCCGCAAGGTCGCTTCGTTGAACCAGGCCGGATGACGACTGCGGCTCGCGAGCGATGGCGAGCGGTTCGACGAGCTGCCGTGGCGGCGCTCGTTGCGGCGGTCTGCGCCTGCAGCCCGCTGCAGCAGGCCCCGCGCGCGCCACCACGCGAATCGATCCCGCCGGCGGCACCCGTCGCGCCGCCCAGCGCGGCGGAGGACCTGCCATCGGGAGAGGACATCGCCCGCTTGAACCCCGAGGTTTCGATTGCGGTGGCGCGCGCGATCGCGCATGTGATTCGACAGCCGTCCGATCATCCGCGCGCGGCCGTGCTGGACTTCTCCGCGCACTCGACCACGCCGCGATTCCACATCGTCGATCGCGCGAGCGGCCGCGTGCTGCAGAGCTTCGTGGTGGCGCACGGACACGCCTCGGAGGGATCGCGCAAGGACGGCTACGCGGAGGTGTTCTCCAACGTTCCCGACAGCAACACCAGCAGCCTCGGCCTGTACCGGACGGCCGAGACCTACATCAGCGAGGTGTACCCGGGCCTCGCGATGCGCATGGACGGCCTCTCGCCCACGAACTCGAACGCCCGATCGCGATACATCGTCATCCACGCCGCCAAGTACATGGAGCCGGAGTCGTGGAAAGGAAAGAAGGCCGGGCGACCCGGCCTCAGCGACGGCTGCTTCGTGTTCTCGAAGGCCGACCGCGACGCCGTCGTTTCGAGTCTTCAGGGTGGCGCGTTGATCTATGCGATCTATGAGAAGCCGTGACGGCAAGCGTCGACCCGTTTGCCGACACTCGGATTGGCGAGCTCAACCTCGGCTCTGCAGCGGTTGCGGTCGACGATAAGCCGATCTCTAACTCGCGCTAACGGTCGCACAGCGGTCATCGAGCGACGCCGGGCGCTCGCGCTCCGTGTCGGTTTCGGATTAATCGCTCCCGGCCTTCCCCACATAATCGCAGCGGTTATCGCCAAGTCGCGCTCGGCGGTAGGAAGCGTGGACGTGCCGCAGCCTGGCATACCGTGTTTGTCGGCTACTTGCTGGCGACCCTGCCACTTTCCTGACGGCGCGCACACGAGGGACCGGCGCCTACTGTTTCCGCTAGCCAATGTGACTGAGTACGTCCTACCGCTAGACCAGCTGCACAAGGTTGCGCGCCAACTCTTGGCCACAACGGATCCAGCTGAGATTGAGGAAAAACTAGGCCTCGTGTTGCGCTTCGCTCACGTCATAAACGTTGAGTGGAAGTTCGACGCTCCGCTTTGGCGGGGCCGAAGATGCTCCTCTTCGGCCGGATACTCTTCCATCCTGGAGGTAGGTGCTCCCCCCGCGCACTTATGTGGGCCTGGTAGGCTCAATGAGCCCGGTAAGCCCGTTCTCTACGTATCCACGACCCAGCACTCCGTCTTTGAGGAACTCGGCCTTGGCGACGGCGAATACGTTCACCTCGTCGGATATTCAATGCAGGGCAATGCCATACGTACCGCTCTGCTAGGCGAGTACACGCAGGTGCACCGATGGGGCGAGGCGTCTCTAGGCTCCAACCTAGGCCGAGAGCTGAAGCGCATTCTTCGCGAGCTGGACTACGAAGTTGCAAAGAGCTTTCTCTACTCTGACGCATTCCTCTCCTCGCTCGTACGAGATCGAAGAGCCGCAGACTCAGAGTACCTGCGGTCACGCGTGTTGTCGCGCCTGTTGTTCTCGAAGCTTTCGGAACTGAACGCGATTACGTACCCGGGTATTGCTCTGGATGGAGCGATGAACCTCGCCATTCAACCTTCGGCGGCGAGCCGCCTTCTCACCGTAGGAGCAACGTGCGTAGTGATGGTGAAAAGAAGATACGACTATGGCATCTATGACTTTGAGGTTGTCAGGTGGGGTTCGGGCCACGCCGCCGACGGTCTGATCAACTGGGCTGACAGAGTCCCCACCCTAAAGCGCAACAGGAAGAGTTCGCTACCGAGCGAACGGGACTTGTAGAGGCTAGGAATACATCCATTCGCCGCGCGCCTAGCACCCGCGCAATGCAACCCCGATTTGGTGGACTGCCTCGCGAACGTCGGTGGCCACCAGTACATTAAGTTCCTCGTGATATTCAATCACGATGGCCACCAACTTCGGGACCTCCAAGCCGTTCGAATCGTCCGCCAGCCACCACACGGGTGAACCACTCATTCCGTGGGGATCCGGAAACACCTGCGATGTCCCATCGGTGCGCAGAGTGGCGTCTCGGTCGAGTGGCAGGATCAGATGTGTCTCCGGAGAAAGTCCCAGGCGGCGATATACGTCCTCCTCCACCGACATGGCAATCAAGCACCATGCTTCTGACTTGAGCTGCATCGCGTGCGGGTTAGCCTTCGAACGTGAGGCTGGAAACCCGGTCACCAGGTAGTGCTTTCCGTTCCTGGGGAATGCATCCGGAGCCAGCATGGAGTCGCCGTCTGCACAGTCCTTTTCGACTTCCGGATACGGGGGCAGTGCTGGACCCTCGAGAAGCATTGCCGCGATGTCGATCCGGTCCACTCTTCCTGTCTCGACTCTCCCGAGGACAACCGCACCAGTCAATTTGCGAATAGTCTTGTGCCGTACATAGAAGAATAGCGACTTCGCCTCGCGAAGGACATGCCGGGCCGACAGTAAGAATGGCCGCCCTCTCACTTCCACGAGGACCCCGCTACCCACGTGCGTTGGACGCTTGCCGGGCACTTGAGTGCATAGAGAGACAACGTGCGCCAGCAAGGCATCAGAAAGCTCAGTCCAGGCGCGAGTTTCCTCGTCGCGCGTCGCAGGGTCAGCGGGCTCGTCAGCCATCGAGGCATTGTCACCAAGCAGCCGAGGTGCGTTCCGATACCCGGGGCGGGACCGCCGTCAGCGAAGGCTCGACGGATCGGAGCAGACCGACAGCGCACACACCGCGCGACCTCCATCCGCGAAGCGGGTTCGACGTTCGCAAGATCGGAACTCCGCGGAATTCACGAACACCGGGTTCTGTGCTTGAGATGGGATGCCGGCACCTCGCCATAATTCCTCATGACCCGAATCACGATCAACGCACCCGAGTCGCTGGAGTTGTTCACAGCGTTGAAGCTTTGTGCTGACCTAAAACGGGTCGGGCAGCACGAAGAGTACCTCGTCAACTTCGCGCGTACTCGGACCACCACGCCATTCGGCATGCTGATGGCCTCGGCGGAGCTCGATCGGCTACGTAGATCCAACGGCGCTCAGATCACATGTACGAACCATAGTCACATGTCATACGGAGCGCATATGGGCTTCTTTCAAGCCTTTGGCGCCAAGATCGGCAAAGCCCCTGGCGAGGCTCTTGGAAGCAAGAACTACCTACCGATCACGATCTACAGAACGGACACGTTGATTCGCGACGCGGCCATGAGTGGCCACGAAGTCGGCGACGAGATTGAATCAGAGAGCAAGCGACTGACCGAGACCTTGATCGGGCAGTCTCGGGGCGACGTCTTTGAAGCGTTCGCCTACTCGATGCGCGAGATCATGCGAAACGTGGTAGAGCACTCACAGGCCGACACCATCCAGATCTGCTCGCAGTACTGGCCAACCAAAGGGCGAGCTGAAGTGGCCATCCTAGATCGCGGCATTGGACTGCGGGAGAGCATCAAGACCAATCCTCACATCGACGCGAGCGATGATCGCAAGGCGATTCACTACGCGCTAATGCCTGCGGTTTCGGGTAAGGCCTTTAAGGGAGCTCCTCGCCAGAACGTTGCAAAGCACTGGAAGAACTCTGGCTTCGGTTTGTATATGACAAGCCGACTGTGCCGCAATGGCGGTAACTTCTTCATTGCGAGTGGCAATACAGGGGTACTTCTAACGGCGGGAAGCGGTGGCAAGAGAGTTTTTGAGACGTCCTTTTCCGGCACTGCCATTCGAATGACCATTCGCACCGATCAAGTCGCCGACCTGAACGACGCGTTGGCTCGATACCGAGAAGAAGGCTATGAAATTCAGAAGAAATACCAAGAGATCGTGGATATCGATCCTTCGTCGGCATCGCTCATGCTGTCCCACGACTTCAACCTATCCACGTGGGACAGGCTCAGGAGCCGGTTCAGGACCTCATGATTTCGATCGCCTCGTACGCGGTTCAAGATGAGTGCAAGGCAGCGTGCTTCTCTTTGAGCATCGTACGGCCACCGAAGCGATCGCCAGCGAGATTGTCTTAACCGTCGGTCGCGAGCGTCGTGCCGATGTCGTGCCAACTTTTCCTCACACTCGGAAGGAGTAGTCAAGGACGTGACTCAAGACTGTGGCGATGATCTAAATGCTGCGCGCGAATTTCGAGAGCAACAGCAGGCCAGACATAGCGAGCGCCGAGACGACCTTGCGCGAGCCGCCAAACTGCGAACGAATGACGCGATAAGTCACCTCTCGTCATTCATGCCTTCGACATGGGACATTCCCGCCTTGGTGCGCCGTACGCTCGACGGTCCCCATTCGGTGGGCCCCTTTGATGAGCCCGTGACGCAAACCATCGTAGAAAACCTCCGAAGCAGGATCGAAGCAGCTGCGGTAAAGATTGGCGCACCCTTGCACGGAGGTGTTTCGGCCGGATCGATCATGACCAATCGGATTGAGGCGATGCAGCAGCGTGTCCTGATGACTCAGGCGAGCGTTGTGATGGTCACTCCCAATCTACTTCTGCTGTGCAATCGCGTAGCCAAGTTGATGGCACGAACGCTCGTTGTGACTCGGGACTGCGAACGAGTGGAAATTTCTCACGATGAGGAGCAAATCAGGCGCGCTCTAGATCAGGATCAGGTGCTTCAACACGACTGGGCGCTGCTGTTCGTCGATCTTGCGCGAGACCCATTGAGTCCGGACATGGGGCGGGCATATGGACTTGCGCCCGACCGACTGCTTCTTTGCACTCAAATACTCGATGCCATGGAACTGTTTGCCCTAGGGCATGAGTATGGTCATCATGTCGCGCAGCACTCTCTAGCCGGCCAGGCCAGTGCGGATGGTGAGTCGGCCTCAGAGCGGCAGCGGCAGGAGATTGAGGCAGACCTCTTGGCGTCCGCCTTGACGTCGCACGTAGGCGCCGATAGCGCGCCGACAAATCTGTTCGCCATGTACGGCGCGGGTGCCTTCGTATTGCTTACCGTCCTCGACTATTCGCGTCGCGCCACTGAGATTCTCAGGTGCGGTGAGGATGTCATCTCGAGTGCCGAATCGCACCCAGATCTTGGCGTCCGACTCGAAGCGGTTCGACAGATGATTGATTCGGTACTTCCACCCGAGCATCTGGAGCCTGCCAAATGGGTGCAAGCGGGCGTACGGCAACTACTTCAACACGTTTGGGACCGTGCGACAGTCGTCTTACGTTCGCTTCATGAGTGCGGAGTCCGGCCAAGAGCTCAGGATCCCGATTGGCTGCCGCGCTCGGCCTGACCTGAGTGGACGGCTCCCGGGCCGACCGCTGATATCTGATTTCACCGGAATCCAAACGCCAGATTTCGGCGGGAGCTGTCGTTCAGCCCGGCCGACCCGAGCGGCAGCAACCAGTCTGAAGCAGACATTCGTGGAACCAGACTCGTGGCGGTAGGCCTAAATGCCACGAAGCGCCGGCAGCCGCTGTGCAAAGCTAAGAGGTTCGCTGCCTTGCGCTGGGTTCACTCGCGAACTTGGCCGCGTACTCCCGAAACGTCGCGTTGCGCTCGTCGAGCGCCTCCTGCGTCAGCGGCACCATGATCGGTGCCCCTTCCAGCGCAAACGCCTGACACTGCTCGACGTACGGGCGCAGGCGCTCGTGATACGCCGGCGAAGCACGCTCCGTGTCGCCGTCGTGCTCCGTCCAGGTGGTTGCGAGCGTCTCCGCGGCCACCATCGCCAGGGTCGTGCCCATGCCCGACAACAACGCGGCGCAGTGGCCGGCGTCGCCGATGACGGCGACGTTGCCGTGGATCCAACTCGGCATGTGGGTCTGGCTCACCGAGTCGAAGTAGAAGCCCTTGGCGGCGCGGTCGGTGAACGCCGCGCGCAACGCGGGCACCTGC
>Ga0163162_10001954_pt1 | contig 19350 bp, 18 predicted proteins | sample S55metaG_FD_115310 | JGI IMG/M metagenome (GOLD analysis project Ga0163162, IMG submission 115310) | Switchgrass rhizosphere microbial communities from Kellogg Biological Station, Michigan, USA - S5-5 metaG | ecosystem: Host-associated > Plants > Roots > Rhizosphere > Soil | place: USA...
CTGGACCGGCGTCAGCGATCACACGGCTCGCGCATGGATCAATGGTCATGTCAGTCCGAGCGCTGTGCATATGATCATGCTGGCTGCGCAGTGTCGGCCGGTCATGCGCGTCATGTTGCAGCTTACAGGGAACGATGTCGCTGCCCTCGCGATTGAGCTGGAGGCTATTGAAAATGCGCTCGAACATTTACTGAGAGCCGCACGCCGGCTTCGACCGCATGCTTCTCAATAGGTCAGTTTTTTGTTGGCTTGGGATCGTCCTTTTCGCCTCGGAAAGTCAGGTTCGATATTTTCCCTTAAGCACCTTGCGGGTCGATCGACGCCAATTGCTCAAGCGCACGCAGCGCGAGAAGCGTGCCATTCCGGGGCAGGCATAGAAATTAAGACGTTTTAAACGGAATTTGCACACCATCACCCTGCCCGTCGCGGTTATTACGCAAGCGATCGTCGGCGGGGGCATACACGACCGGAGCCACTCCAGAGCGGAACGCCAAGGCGAGAGGGGCAAGTGATGAAGAAGATTTTCGCATGCGCAGCCGTGGTGATCGCCGCCAATGCGGCGTTGTACCTCGCGGATCACATGGACGCCAGCTCAGCCCACCGCGAGACGGTCGCCCACGCCGCGCCGGGTCGGCAGCAGGCCGGCCCCGAGCAACTCGCCGACGCAGCGCCGCTGACACCAGCGCTCGTGCAAAGCACGGCATTCCACCCCGACGCGCAATAACGAAGGCACGGGTGCGCGCTCGCAAGGGCGGCCATGCTCCAGCCGTCGACATGGTCGAGGTCCCACTCAGCGCCAGCGGAGCCTTAGCCATCGTTGGAGACAACGGTGAGTGGGCGGCATTGCGAGAACGACGCTGACTTCAGTCCCCAGCCGAACTGGCCGAGGTCGTCGGACTATCGTTGCTGCTGGCGGGCCCCATCCCGGCCGCAAGCTCTGATGAAGACATGCCTTCCCCGTCGTCGCGGACCCGCACCTCGATGCCGGCGTCGTTGCGCACGCAAGTGATGTGGACGACGCGTGCTCGCGCCTTGATGCTGTTGTCAATGAGGTCGGCGAGTGCGCTCAGGAGATCGTAGTCGCCGAAACTCCTCGCCGACATCATGAGTGCCGCGGCGTCCGGTGGATTCGGCACATATCTCAAATTGATCGCCCCTCCACCGCTCTGTAGACTAAAGATTGCGATACCTCACAAGGCTAGTTGCGAATGAAGGCACCCCGCTTACACCAAACTCAGGTATCCGTCCTAATAGCGTCTGAGCCTACGCTACGTGTGAGAATCACTCGGTTGCCGGAGCTGGGTTTAGCGGTCGCTGGAGCGTTCTTCACCGGCATGTTGAGGAGAACGACAGCGCCTGCGTCGGTCTGACCTACCTTCCCGAGTCCGAAACTTATGTTGCCAACCTGAGAAACGCCGAGCCGTAATGCACGTAAAAGAGACTTATCGGATTCTTGTAGGCAAGCGTAACTGCCCGGCGCGCTTCCGCAACGGCTTCGCCAACGGTAAGGCGCTTGCGCAACAAGTTGATGTAGAATTGCTTGGAAAAGGCGCCGGCCAAGAGGTCTGGTATTCGTGCTTGGGTCGATATGAAGCCCCGGTTCCTGTTGGTAGCCCAAAAAAATTCGACGAACGCGTTGAGCTGTGCTTCGTTCACTGCGGCGCCACCGCAATTATTGAACACGACGAGCGGCATGTCGCATTCGAGACTTGGGCTCTCCTGCGCTAAGCGGTTTTGCTCCAAGTGCTTATAAACCGGCAGGTCATCCAATCGAATGTCGATTGCCGCTTCACAATCTTTGGCCCGGAGCGAAAAAAACGAGGATTTGTCCTGCGTGTCGCAATGACAGGAGAAGTGTTGGATTTGGTCGACCGGCGTTCGCTCCTCACCGCACAGCAGCGTTGCCGGATTGACGATGTGATGCGCGACGAAGCGATCCCCACGTTCAATATCTGCCTCGACGGGCCAAGGCCCATCGACCCAGAGATCGGTCCGTCGAAGCAAGAAGTTGGCCTCGTCGACGGCACCCGCCAGATCAGCGTGATAGAATAGCTTAATCGGCAGCTTCGCCGGCGATTCTCCGATCGCAGGCTTGAGCTGAAGATGCGGCGGATCACCGAAGCGCTTGCGGTGCACGATAGCCGAGAAGCCGAGAAATGCGCGCATGGCCTTGGCTAGGCCGCCATAGTCGTTGATCGCCGGTGGCTCGACCGGATTTAGAAAAGGCAACAATTCAAACGGAAAGCCAATGGCGAGCTTGTCTGATGGGGGCGCTATGATCTCGACGACGGGCCAGTTGCCCATCGATGGCTCATCCGGCATGACCTCCTTGAAGAGCTTGGCGATCGCCTCAAGTTTCGTGGAGGCATTATCCTCTTTGGTATCTTCTACGCTGCTGAAGATATATAAGAGCAGCCCGATTCCGAGCATCGCGAACCGATGGAACACGCGATCTGCCTGGGCAAAATCGAGGCTGAGGTCACCCCCTGTGAGCTTGAGGATCGCTTCAAGATCGCGACGGAGCTGGTCCCGTTTTTCCACCGCTTCCTGCAACCGTGCCCCGACACCGCCGGTCACGGACGTACCGAGTCTGTTCCTGAACTCAAAGGCGTCCCTGCTGGCGCTAACGGCTATGGTGATCGTGACCGCCGGTTTGGCCATCACCCGACAGTCATTGACAAACGGACCAACTGAGCGGTGCGACCGGCCTGGGTTACATAGACCCACAACTCGTATTCGCCGGGTTCACTCGGCGCATCGAACAGAAAATCCGGCTTGATCGACGGCACCCCGATCGGCGCCTCGACCATCAGGCTGGTCGGCGCGAAGCAATCGACATCGGGAGAGTCCGGCCGAAGTGTGAAGTCGACTTTGGTTCGGGTCACGCCATCGAGATGAATGTCGGCCGTCTGCGCGCCCGGAAGAAGCGGATCGGGATTGAATTGCGCGACCAGCCTCAGCTCAACGCCGGGGGCTACCTCATAAGTTTGCGCTGTGTCGCGCGGCAATTCCGCGCCATCCTTTAAAGTCATCCAGATCGCGATCGTGCCGTCGAAACTGCAATTCTGAGTCGCCGTCGACATCGCCCGGGTAAGGCCATCTGGATCCAGCAGCGCGGCAAAGCGCGCGTCATCGTGCAGGCTGACAAGGTCGTTATCCTCGCCCGGGCTGTTGGGACTCCAGAAGGAGCGAAGCGACGCGCGCCAGGTCGGGTCAAGATCAATCGCCTGCTGCACGCAGAACAGCGCCCTGTTCGCGACCTCCTCCTCACGAGCCGGGTCCGGCGCGTTTTTCTTCAGCCAGGCATGTTCCTGACCGTAGGCGCAGGCGAGGTAGACCAGCAGCGGCGCGCTCTGAACCTTGTCGGCGAACCGTTCGCCGACCGCTATCGCTTTTTGGAAGCCGCCGGGTTCCGGCTCGTAAAGCGCCTCATACATGCGACTGGCGGCTTCGCTTGGCAAGATCGGCGGGGCGGTCGAAGGGACAGCAGCAGCCTCGCTCAACATTGTCGGCTCGCCCGAGTTAGACGGCGTATCCAAGGTAACGCCAGGTTCCAGCGGCGGCGGCTCGACCAGAGGACGTAGTGCACGGGGAGCCTTCTTCGGATCCACCCGGCTGCGGGCATATTCAAGTTCCGCTTGCAGGTCCTTATCGTCCTTTCGCAACGCGAGCTGAACGAGCGCCTCGTAGGCTTTGTTCACGTCTCCGAACATTAACTGAACGCGCGCCCAACTGCGCAGTTCATCATCCGTTCGCAGCACGTTCGTGGGTGCCCGCGCAACCGCCTCGATCGCCTGGTTCTGCTCGACCGTGAGGCCTTTCCAATGGCCACCCGACGCCGGCAGGCGCCAGGCCAAGCGAAGCCCATCCTCCAATAGAGGGGAGCGCTCCAGCTCTAGCGCGCGGCGACGCGCCACAAAATAGCCCAGTACGAAGCCGCCCGATCCGAAATAGAGCGCGACCAGCCCACCGATCCGGACGCCATCAACACCCGCCCCTGTGATCGCGAACACACGCGCGAACTCCCAAAGGGCCGTTGGAGCGAAGGTTTGCAGCGCGAGCAATGCACCGATCAGCATCTTCACCGCCCAATCGGTGACCGATCGAAGCTGGGCTGTCGTATGCGCCCACGTCCGGCGATTGACCACGGTGCCTTCCCGACCGAATTCGTTAGCGGTCGCGAATATCGCCCCGATCAAGGCGCTGATCAGGAAAGAAGAACCTGCCGCGAGCGATGCGCGTCCCAAGCTTGAGACAATCGATGCCTGCCGGTCGGAAATCGCTGCCAGTGAGGCCACCAGCCCGATGCATATATAGATTAGCACGGCCGTTACGAGCTGACGGTAGCGGTCACGCCAAGGGAGCAGGTCTGTCGAACTGAGCCAATGCGGGCGCAGCATCCCCTATTGGCCTCCATCAACGACTAAGAAGGTGTCCGTCACCGACTGCGGAGCTTCCTCCGCACGGATCTCGATCCGATACGCACCCGCCGGTAGTTTGAATTTTCCGTGGTGCAAGCCTTTGACATCACGCCTGAAGGTGAGATCGTCAACTTTTCGACGCGTCTCGACATCAGTGATGGTCGCGGTGACATTCGTGAGATCCCCCGGCACCCGCCTTTCGGCTTGGATCGTGGCAGGCTCGACACTGATCTCGTTGTAGATGTTCGCACCATAGACGTCGGCAAGCATTACCCCGGGTCGAGAGATCGATGCGAGTGTGCGCTCAAGGTCGATGGGAGGGGCGCGATAGCCGATTTTACTAGCAGTAAGCACGCCGTGTAGCTGTTGGAGCACGGCCTCGACATTCTGCAGCGACCCGTGGAGATTCTCCGTGAACATACCGTGAGACGTATCTTCCTGCTCGGGCGGAAATGCCGACCAGCGGGGGACGGTGCCATCGCCGCCATTGTCGAGGTCGCCCCAAGTGCGAAGCAGCGCTACCGACCCGTCCGTCACCTTCGCCGACTGCCAAGTCGGCTGAAACGTGCCAGCGACAGGATAGGTCTTGTAGCTGTCGGTGTATCCGTCCAAGGTCCGATTTTGGACTTGCGCTCTCTTGATCTCACCATGGAATTCAGCCGCATTGTTGACTCGCTGTTCGTCAAGGCCCGGAATTCCCGTGACTTCCGTCAGTTTTTGGAGGGAGCCGGTCCCGGTGTCGAGACAGTCGAAAATCGGCAGGAGCTGATATACGCTGTCCATCGATTGAAGCACGCCGCTCAGGTCGATCTTCAGAGGCCCGATACCTTTGCTGTAGCCGTTCGCAAGAAACCCCAGCGCGTTGAGCGAACCCCGATACGGCGTGCCGAACGTGACGAGCGCATGAGTATCCCTCCAGCCTTCGAGGCATTCGAGATAATAGCGTGACACCAATCCGCCCATTGAATGTCCTACGAGAACGAGTTTGGCCTTGTCGTTGTTGGACGACGTTCTCCATTTCTTGAGAACATCAGGGCCGAACGTCGCCAATCGACTTGCCGCGCGCCGGTTGTCGAGGCGCCAGTCATAGGGAAATTCATAGAAATTTTCGCCACGCCGCAGTCCCAGTCGCGTCACGATATAATCGGCGGCCTTTGTATATCCGTCGATCTTCCATAGTCCTGGCAGGGTGTGCAGATCTTGGACAAGTCCGCTTGCGACTATATCATCGTCAAAGTCGACGTTCGCCTGCGCTTCGTCGGAGAGTTTTAACTGTTGGAGCGAGGTTCCCAATGTGCCGATCATGCGCGCCAATGCACCTGCGCCAGTTCCCCATATATCCTTACCACCCCGCGACAGAACGCTTCCGCTGATTCCAGGCAGCAAAATCACGACGTGTTCGAACGGCATAGCGCATCCCCCTGCGTCGATAATGAGCGAATCGGACCAGACTAAGCTATAGATACAGGATTGATTCAATATCCGCCATGAGCAAACATGGGCGCTAGATGCCCTCCTCTTCCTATCGATAAATCCTCTATTTGGTGAACAATCTGTCCGTCAGCACAAACAGTTATTTCAAACTCCGACGGATATACGCGGATCTGCTTCATTATATCCTCATTTATATAGATTTGACCCGTGATCACCAGGTTGACTCTTTAATTAAGACGATAATCGAATCTGATTCAGAGAATTTGGTTGCCAATATTCCGTCAGCCGCATTTCAAATAGCCTTTTTGTTATTAATCGACCCAGTTCGTAATAGCTCTCCCACTGGGCCTCGTCGAAGAACTGATCGAGTGTGGTCTGCTGAGGGAATTCGGGGTTGTCGGTGAAATACCGTATCAAGTCAGCGGGACCGTCTTGAGTCAATCGTGGCTTAATGACCAACAGGGTCCCACTGGAGCCGACTGCCTCACCATCATCGGGTGCAAATGTGATTTCCGCCAGCATTGCGACGGCCTTCGGCACCGCTGAAGAGTCCTGGAACTGCGCGGGTGATGCAAATAGCTGGCGCAATTCTTGATCCAGGGAGCAGTCATCCAGATCTTTCGCGTCGAGGAACTGAATTTCGGCGCCAAAATCGATGCGGCATTTGCGGACCAGATTGGCGATGTCCTCAAAGCCATAATGGGGGTCACAACCATTATCGGAGGCGATGATAAAGGGTATTTTCCGCCTTATGAGCTCGTAGACAGCCGTGTTTTCAAAGTGGCCGCCGTCAGAAAGATACCATTGAGCAGCATCAGCGCCTGGAAAATCTGCTGCCAGCTCACGCCAAAGATTCCAATAAGAGGGGGGCGTGTATATCTTGTCGCGATCTGCTTTCCACCAATAGCCGAGACGAACATTCGCGAGGAACGCGAGGATCGAATAAGCGAGATTCGTACGCGAACCGAGACCGGTCGTGAATGCCGCTCCCGAAATACCGATCCAACTAGATAGCGCCAGGCTTTGGCCAGGATTCTGGATCGGAACAGAAGCCGTGCTCGGTGATGACGCAATGGATTGGCGATCCTCGTCTCCGAGCGGTTTTGTAATCACCGTTGATTGTGAACTTTCTGAATAGCTGAACCCGTCGGGTGAGATAACCATGTTCAGCCCGTGCCGATCACGTTGCACGGTGGCAGGACCCTTCCCGCGCGTCTCATTTATAGTGACATTGATAAGATGGACGGGCGCGCCGTCCGCCGATCGGCCATAATAGTCGACCAGACCTAGATCATCGTTGCGGTTACTTTCGCGAACAGGCCTGATTGGCGAAGCATCGCCGTCGTTGCCTACGCCAATTCGCATCGGATTGCCTGCGCCAAGATAGGCGCGTCTCAGCCGGCTAGCGTAAAAGGTAGCAAGCGAAGAGAGATTGACAAAGCCGTGGGTAGCCGAAGCTAATAACATGAACAGGCCGGCGGCTAGAACTGCTGGGCCGAAAGACGCGCTCAGCTTGGCAGCCGAGGATGGGGACGCGCAGCTTGTTACCGGCGATAGGTGGCCGGTCGATGAGGCAAATAGATCGTGCCAGGATAACCAATGCGCAGCACCGCTCCATATCGCTACCGCCAGGAACCCGAGCAACGCTGCCGCCGCCCAAGCAAGGATTGTCCCTGACCTAGCGAGAAAGCTCGGCTTTGGAGCTCCAGCCATTGCTCCTGAGGAACTTGGTCGAAGCGCGGCCAAGCGTTTGACGAGCCAGCGTGCGGCCGGGACAGCGCCACCTCCAGCTACTGGCCCCCATAGCGCCGCAAGAGAGCCAGAGTGGGCCAGCCCCCTCGCCAGCGCGAAGGTTCCGCTATCTATCACCGCGATAAAAAGGATGGTTATACCAAGGGCGGCTACCGTCGCATGCCAGTTCGTCAGCCGATGGCGGATGCGATCCTGGATGATGGCGCGTTCGTGATTTTTGCTGGTTGGCGCGCCGCGCCGTTCAACTATCGATGCAATGGCCCAAGCTAAGAGCGCCAAGAGCGCGCACGCCGCGAGACTGGCGCCCAACCAACCTGCCAAGGCGTCTGGCAGATGCGGGACGGAAAGTCCGAATGTCATTCCGTATGAAACGACAAAGATCAATGCCGTGCCCCAAATTGGAGGACAGAACCATGGGCGAGTGACATCTTGCATGGTTAGCCAATAAGCCCAACCTGTCGTGATCCCGGCCAGGATCAAGATCGGCAATATGGCTGCCAACGGACTGAGCCACAGCAACTGCTGATAACAGGGGCATAAGCTGAGTAGGACCGCTCGAATGCCATTAAGCAACAGTGCCGCTAGGCAAATTGCTGTACCGCACACGAGCATGAGTGCGAACCAGTTACGCGTCAGCAATGCGACTGCGTAGACATAATCTCGTGAGCCAGCAGGCGTCAGATAGCGACCCGACTGGCGAAGATAATGAAGCGCTTTTTGCGACTTTTCTTGGCTTAGGAAATCGGTCGATCCTCTTGCATCGACGATCGGATCCAAGCCATCGCGCTGAGCGAAGAGCCCACAATAGAATGCGCCGACATAACCTCCCCCCGAAACCGTGGAGAGATAATCGACCTTATGGAGCAGCTGTAAGGAACTCAGGGCACGCAAGATGCCAAGGCTGAAGGTCGCGCTCCGTATACCGCCGCCAGAGAGGGCAATTGCCACCCGCGGGGAATTTGGATCAATTTTATATGTATCGCGACGAGCCCCGATTGCTTTCGCTTCCTTAGGAAATTGCCAACTCATTGGCGGCCTCGAGCCGGCGATCGCTCGGCCGGCGTGGCTGCATTCGCTTCCGTTCCAATGATGTTTGTATTCCACTCACCGCGGCGGCCGCGCTCGCGTCCATAATCGATGAGGCATGCCATATAGGCTGGATAAAATTGGATTGGATGAAGCGCCTGTCGATCAACCAAATGCCAAGCTTCGCATGTTTTGCCGCGATATCTGTGGTCGTCAGGTTCCTCGCCTCCCGCGATATTTTCATTGCTGATGTATGACATGTGCAAGCCACCAAGCTCGGCAGCCTTAGTTTCCACCGTATCGACCGAAAGGTGATAAACTTGGCTTTCCAGAATATCGACCGTCCTCAGACCCAATGTCATCAGAAGCCAACCCTCTTTGGGGTCGCGCTGATCGCCATCGTGCCAGGTGTTTGTTGCTAGGCGCGTATTGACGATGAGGGTCACATCACCGCTACCGCCCCCGGCCTGCTTGTTGGCGGCTTGGATTGCCCGGATCTCCTGAAAGAATACCCCAAACCGAGCGCCACCATCGATGAATAAGTTGATGCGATGTTCGTTTTTATCAAAGTCACGAATCCTGAGGCGAACGGGCTTGGCGCCGACCGGTACCGAAGAGGACGCGATGAGGCTTTCCACATAGGCCTTGCGCACCAGCGTCATGAGTTGCGGAGTGGCATCGCCATCATAAGCGCGCAGTGCCAGCGCCGTCAGATCGAGGGCATAGCCCTGGCCGTCATCAACATTCGTAACCCCCACAAATAATTTACGGCCGCGGCATGCTTCCGTCGCCACTTCCCGGATCGTCTCCGGGCTGATCAGGCCCAGTAACCGGCGCCGAAGCGGCGCAAGGCTCCCTTTGGTCCCTTGTATCAGCATTCCGACGCCTCCCAGCGGCACCGGCTTTAAAATTTCACGCTCCTTTCGGATCGAATAAGCAAGAGCCAGATCCTCAATATTGCTTCGGCCGCCTTTTATGGCGGGCAACGAGCTACCTTCCTGGGTAGCTAGACCACCTTGCCAGCTATAATCGCGGTCACGCGGAACCTGCTGGCGAGCCAGGAACAGAAATGTCGCTTGTAATGAGCCGGTGCTGACGCCCGTTACGACATCAGGCTCGGCGGGAAGGATACCCGCTTCTTGCAAGCCCAGGAAAAGCCCGGCCCCGAACGCGCCATGCAAGCTACCGCCCGAGAGGACGAGATAATGGCCGACGCTTTCCGCCTGGCGGGGCGCAGCAGCAAGCCCTGGAAGGGCGCACGCCTGAGGCCGATCAGCCGACGCAGGTCTGATCATCGCCTGCTGTGTGAACGATGATGCTTTCGTGTCCCCAGCCGACGAAAAGCCGTGGCTGGTAGCCTTAATCATGGTCGCTGGTATTGCAACCGAACTCTGCAAGGGCGGCCGCGGATGTGCACACGCCGCCAACAAGACGCAGACCCATAGAGGAGCAAATTTTATTATCTCTGCTAAGTTACTGGGCGACCTCAAGTATCCGCGTTCGCCTGCGACGGCATGCGATGACGCTTCTCGGGGAGGCGCGGTTCTAGTACGTGGATTGACGTAGCTATCGCCACGAAACACCGTCGTGATTTTCAACATTACGGGAAAAATGTGCCGAACTATGAAGTAACCGCGCGGGTTTATAGCCGGCCTCACTGAAACGAGCCGTTCAAAAGGTTCGCCAAGCGGTAGCCGGCGAGCGCAAGCTGCTTGCGTGCGGCACCGGTGGCGCGCGTCGCATAGCCGGATGTGAGGGTCACGGTTCCGGAGCTGCTTGCAGGCAAATTATACGCCACGCGTTGGGCCACGTCGAAGGAAGAGCGGGCCCAGGCTTCGGGAGCGGTGTCTTGCCAAACCCCGGTCGGAACAGCGGGAACACCGGAAATCACCATATTGGCGATAGCTTCCGGAGAGCTGCCAAGACGACCCACTGTCACGGAATCCCAATAGGAATGGAGATTGGTGGTCCTGGATCGGCGCTTTTGACCTTGCTGATAGCTGTACCTGACCTTCACCTCGTTTCCACCGCGGTCATGATGATCGGCGGCGTGAAGCGGTTGATGAACATCGCCGACGAAATGTAGCAGAAACTCAAGCGCAATCGTTTTGCTTTCGCGATTGGCATGGACGTCATTCAAAACGCCGGTAAATTGCTTGATCTTATCGACCACGCAGTTGTTCGGATCGCCGGTCATGGGATCGGCAGTGGGCGCTGGGCTCCCGTGACAGGCCGCGTCCAAGTCTGGTTGGTCAAGCTCCATATCCACAAAGTGCCAGTTGTGGGTTTGCGAATAGCGGATGTGAGCTTCACCAGGGCCGCGATCGGAGTCGCGGTATTTGTCAGCCCACGTCGCCCGGTCGGCGATGTTGCTGGGCACGTCAGCCTTATCGTCTGGGTGCCCGGGAAGCGCAGGCCCGCTCAGCAGATCATCCACCTTCGATTTGGCCTGGGGCGACAGGAAGTGGTAGGCGATTAAGCCGATGACTTTATGTCCGTCATCTCCCCAGGCATGCGCGGGCGCGGTACAAAGTATGAGAGGCACATAGCAAAACAGTCGTAGTGCACGTCGCATAGCGCCCCCCCGAGGCTGATCTATCTAGCGACCGTCTAATTGATCTGTTGTTGAGTTGTTTGTTTGCACGAAAACATACAAATGTGAAAAGACACCGCCGAGATACACCTCTTTAATAACTGACACAGATGCCAGTTAAATCTCAACGTGACTTAACACTGCCCGGCAATGAGCTTCCATTAGGCGGCGATTCTGTCAACTGAAGTTGTAGGAAATTTTTCATCCGTTTTGGATGGGACAAGGCCTGTAACTATCCAAAGTTCCTACGGATGCGAGCATTAGCGCTACAGAGAGATCGCTTCGGGCTTCCGGATTCAATCATTCCGTCTAACACCAGATCCTCAGTGGGTCATTCAACACTCCAGTTTTTTATTGACCTCATACAAAAAGGCCTCGCTCAATGCTTGAGATTGGTGTAAGCGAGCACAATCGTGCACCACCTCCGGAACTATAAGTCGCCGGTGGACGATAGCGATAAGTGGACTTCATCACAGGAGGCCATCCATGTCGTCAAGGTGGGTGCCAGCAATTTCGTCGGCCGTTTTCGAAAGAGCCGAATTCAGAGCCGCGGCTTGTCTCTTTGCCGGTACCGAAACATTGAGTAGCGCGATCGCCGCACCCGTGAAAATAAATTGAGATGGCTCCTTAGCTACACAAAACCTAAACCACCTTTTACGCGGGCGAAATGCTCTATTGGTGAAATGATAGATCGTCGCAGTACTATGCGACTTAACGCGTTTTCGGACATGACATGGGGCATCAATGCAGTCGAGAGAGCAGCGCTGGCAGAATCGGATGGCCCCGCTGATGGCAAGCGCGGTCGTTTTTACTGCAGTCTTCTTTGCAGTGGTCATGCTCACCCGTTTTTCTGCGATTGAACAGGCACTTCAGGAACCACCTCCATCACAAATTGCAATTCCTTGGACAAAAGTAGGTCTCGAGCCAAACAGTTGGCGGGACCAAGTAGAGTTGGCTCGTGTGGAGGCGGACTTTGCACTGGAGCGCGAGATCATTGCACGACGATACCGGCAGGCCAGCAGTACGCTTTCTTTGCGGCTGTGGACCCGGTTCATGGGCTTCTTGACCGGAATGATTCTATCCATGGTGGGCGCGGCATTCGTCCTGGGAAAACTCAGTGCGCCCGAAAGCGAGATCACGGGGAGTGCCAATGCCGTGTCGCTCAGTATCAAGAGTGCGTCGCCCGGTATCATTCTCACCGTCCTTGGTGCCATTTTAATGGGGGTTACGCTCATCACGCCAGTGACCACCGACGTGCACGACGGCGCCGTCTATTTTGGACGATCGGACACGGACACGGATACGGCACTGCCTTTGCCGCTTGATGCAATGAATCCCGCCAACGATGCAGATTCTCCGCCTAAACCCGCACAGCAGAAAGTATCTCAATGAAAAATGCACCCTTCATGATATTGGGAAGCGTTGCGATCGCGATGTTACCCAGTCCATCATATGCTACGTCCGAGCAGGATCTAAATCGGGCGTATCAACTCCTCAATACGGGCCACTATCTGGAGGCACGAGATTTGGCGCGCGATTATCTGCGTACCAACGGCCCGCGCTTCAGCGCGGCATTCATGGTGGCGCTGGCGGAATGCATGCTTCATCCGCACCAGCCCTCCAATTCCGTTCCATTTCAACAATTACGGGTCAACTATTTTGTTAGTCCTCAAAAAAATAGTGAAATAACAAGGTGGATGCAACGATGCTCGCAGCCGGCCCCGCCGCCTCCGCCATCTTCCGAGCCGGGTATTGGCGTTAGTACATCCGGCCTCTCGATAGCACCGGATATGAGCGGGGCACGTCCCGCAGAAGATGAACCGTCGTCGAGACGTCCCGCGCCGATCATGGTGAGCCCGGTCCTGACAACGATCCCAAAGAGGCCATTGGCAATCATATCAAAGCCGGCATTCAACTTTGAGCAGTGTGTTCAAGGCTATGTTTGGCGCGAAGCTTTTCCGGGCGATCACGTTTGCGTAACTCCGGAAACGCGCGCGCAGGCAGCCGACGATAACGGCAAGGCAGAATCGCGGCGCGATCCCAGCGGACCCTATGGTCCAAATACCTGTGTTCAGGGTTTTGTCTGGCGTGAAGCCCGCCTGGGAGACGTGGTTTGTACTACTCCGGAGAGCCGCACTCGGGCGGCCGTGGACAACGAGCAGGCCACGGCGCGACGTGTACATTGACATTTTTCAACCACGACGACTGTTGTGACAAATCAAATTGGCTGCGCCCAGAGACTTTGGATCTCGCGAGGAGATACGGCATGAAGGAATATACTAGCCGCAACGTTGGATCGGGCTCATTGCGGAGTGCTGTGATCGCGCCCGGCGGATCATTACTCGATAGATCAACCGGACCATGCATTGTTGTGTTTCTCACATCATTCCAGATTCGACACTCCCGAGTTAGATCAGTTCTTGCAATGTGCATGTTGTCGTGAGAATATCTGAACCGAATCAATTCGGGGACAATTTATGTTGAAGGCAGTTTTGCCAATCATATTGACTCTGATCTTGACCACCATGGCCCATGCGCAAATAATAACTGATCCAGACGAGATTGCCTCTAAACTTCACTTCTGGTCCCAGGAGAGTGGTGATCCGGTTTATTATGGCGAGGTCAAAAATGTCGACCGCCGGGCCATGACCGGTACCACGCATTATCAATGCCTTGCGCTGGCATTCATCAAATATGAGGCTGGCGTGTTCCAGTACGCTCATAAAATGTGGTCGAAGTCACCCGACGGCTCATGCCATTACGAGGATGTCACCTCGAAAAAGGTCGGCAACCACGGGGTTTGCGTGAAGGACACGAACGCGGGCTTTGGACCGGCGATCGGTACCGCTCGCATGACCAAGGACAACATCGATTATGCTCACAGCATCTTCAGGACGGTGGACACCCACACCCGTCGCGTAGGCGAGATTGCCGCCTGCGTCCCGCCAAGGGGTGTTGGAGCCGGGCTCTATTCAGTCCGCATTGAGAACGGACGGTTCAAGGTGATCACGAGCCGGCCCTTAGATTACGAAGTGAGCATAGAGCCGCAAGATCCCCGCAATCCTCCGACGAAGCCCGTCTTCTAGCATCGGGATTGAAGGCATAACTCGGCAACAGAACGGCCCTCCCCTGCGCTAACCTCCTTCTATCCCGATCGATACGTCACTGCACCTTAAGGGAGACCCCCATGGCGTTCCTTGAAGAGCTTGCTTCGCTGCCGCCAGAGCGGGCCCAAGAGCGTATGGGGCTGTTTCTTGCTCATCTTCGGGCGGACTGGCGCAGTCTGTTCGCCGAACTGCGCGAGAAATGCCCGGTACTGGATCTGCCCTTGTTCACGGTCGTCTCGCGTTGGACTGACGTGATGGACACTTTGTCGCGTCCTTCTGACTTCCAGGTAACCTACCGGCCGCATATGGATCAGTCAGTTGGGCCGTTCATGCTCGCGCGCGATGATTCCGAGCTGAATTGGCACGACAAGTCGCTCATGCGCGCCCTCCTACGCTGGGATGATCTGCCGGCAATCAGAAGCTTGGTCGGACGACTTGCCGCCGAGGCTCTGGCTTCGGAGAGCGAGACGATTGACGTTGTCAGCTCCGTCTCGCGCCTCATGCCGCTGCGCGTCGTGCAACAAAGTTTCGGATTTCAGGGGCCCGATGACGCGAGCATGTTGCGCTGGTCCCGAGCGACCCAGGCGGACATGTTTCATAACCTCACATCCGATCCCACCGTGGTTGCGGCGAACTTCGCGGCAGGTACCGAAATGCGGGCGTGGATACGGGATTTCCTTTCGCAGCGGCAACCCTGGGCCCAAGCGGCCGGCGATGACCCTGTTACGCGGCTTCTGAAACTTGCCGGCTCTGGCCTGGCCGGTTTCGACGCCGAGCGGGTCGTGAGCAACATCGCCGGGCTGCTTGTTGGGGCAATTGAGACCACATCGCAGGCCATCGTCAATGCGACCGAGCAAATCCTTCTTCGGCCGGACGTTAGGGCGCAGGCGGTCGAGGCCGCCGCACTTGACGATACCGATGCGTTCGACTGGATCGTTTGGGAAGCTCTGCGCTTCAATCCCATGACAACGTTCGTCCTCCGCATCGCGTCTGAGGAAACCAGGCTGGCACCCGGGGGCGATCACGCGGTTACTGTGCCCGCCGGGCGTGTTGTTGCCGCAGGGATAGGCTCGGCAATGTTCGACGCAGCGCTGTTCCCCGACCCCGACGAATTCAAGGCCCGCAAGCGCCTATCCTACCTTCATATGGGCTTCGGCCAGCACGTCTGCCTTGGGCAGTATGTCGGCTATGCCTTGATCCCAGAGACGGTACGACAGATCATGCGGTTGCCGGGCGTTCACTTGCTCGAAAATGGTGGCAGCAAGGTGGACGATCTGGGCGGTCCATTCGCCGAGCGCTTCGTGGTCGGGTTGAGCCGTGAGCCCCAAAATGCGTGAAAGTTCGAACCTCGGCATGCGCGATCGCAGCCGGGACGGCCTCAGAAACAAATTTGAAGCGTTTGTGCTTACGCACGGCCGCCCGATCTGGAAGTTCATCAATAGCTGGCCATGGCTTGCACGGATCGTAAACCGCCTGGTGGTGTCGAACGCCGTGCTGAAAGCGCCGAGCCGGCCGCTGCGACTGACGACCAAGGCCAACTATCCATCCTGGTCCTCGCTCACCGATAGGACCTACTTCGCCCGCTACCTGCCCGCACACGACCTTCGGGGTTTACCGCCGTTGGAAGCACTCGAGCGGCTATATGTGACACGACCGTCCGGACCGCGATTGTCGCATCGCTCGACGCTCCTGTTTCCGAGTTTCGCCCAATGGTTCACCGATGGGTTCCTTATGACGAACGCGACTGACAGCCGCCGGACGACCTGCAATCATCAAATCGACCTCTCCCAGCTCTACGGATTGAACGTCGAAGTCGAGAGCCAACTTCGCGAACACAGCCAAGCACCCGGCCGGCGCGGCCGTTTGCTTTCCGATATGGTCGGAGATGAGGAATGGGCGCCTCGACTGTTCCGCGGCGACGGAACCCGCGATCCCCGATTTGCCGCCGTTCCCAATCCGATGAAGCTGCCCGACAATTTGCCGCTAGACCGCAAGGAGACGCTCTTCGCCTTCGGCGGAGAGCGCGCCAACGCCACCATATTTACAGCGGCCGTCAACACGCTTTTCCTGCGCGAACATAATCGGCTTTGCGCTTCGATTGGCGAGGCCAACCCGACATTTGATGACGAGCGCCTGTTCCAGACGGCCCGCGCGGTGAATGTCGTGCAACTGATCAAGGTTGTCGTCGAAGAATATATCAACCACATATCACCCTATTGGTTCAAATTGCTTGCAGACCCCACCTCCTGTTACAAGGCCGTCTGGAACAGGGAGAATTGGATCCCGGTCGAATTCAATCTGCTGTACCGCTGGCACAGCCTCGTACCCGAAATTGCCCGTTGGCGTGGCGCGGACTTCCCCATGGCCGACGCACGATTTAGCAATGAACGCATGCTTCGCGACGGACTGGGCGCAGCGCTGGACGCGGCGAGCACGTCCGACGTCTGGGCCATCGGTCTGTTCAATACCGCCGCTATGCTGCGGCAGGTAGAGGCCGCGAGCGTGAAGCAAGGCCGCACCAATCAGCTTGCCAGTTACAATGATTATCGCGAGGTGATGAAATATCCGCGCGTGACGCGGTTCGAACAGATCAGCGGGGAGCCGGATGTCGTTGAAGCGTTAAGCAATCTGTATGAAGACGTGGACCAGTTGGAATTCTTTGTCGGCCTTTTCGCCGAAGCTGCGGCCGAGCGGTCAGCGGTACCGCCATTGATGGGCCGGATGGTCGCCGCAGACGCCTTCTCGCACGCACTGACCAATCCTTTGCTGTCACCGAAGGTGTTTACCGAAGAAACATTCACCCCCACGGGTTGGGCGTCGATCCATGCCACCTCGACATTGGCGGACATCGCAGGTCGCAACCTATCCGACAATGGCAGCCCATGGCGGATTTGCATGGACCACCCTGAACATAATTCGATCGCTTGACGGCAAACACGGCACAGTCAGAGCGATCCGTCAGAGTCCCTGAGTCATTGCGTTCTTCTCGAGATACGCATTGATGGACGGAGGTGCGATCAGTGCTGTTTGGAGCGGACGGATCGGTACCACCGGGTTGGGGAATCTCACAAGGGAATTTGCCGGCACTGTCCGCCGGTACAATCAAATTTTCACTGACACGCAGCTTGAGCATTGCCTGCCATCAGGAACGCAAACGCCGATGTCACGATCTTTCGCATTTCAGGTCCCCGTGTTGAGGTGGGTTTCACTCGCACCCACATCCGTTAGGCCATCCAGCTCCCGCATATGAAAGAGCCACGCCAGCCGCCATGCCGTGCCTCCCCGCATTTCTGGCGCTAAATTATGTGAGTCTCGCCCTGAGTCGCCAATAGGAGACATGTCATGAAATCACTTGCCCTGATCGCCGCGGCGTCGCTGCTCATCAGTGGAGCTGCCAATGCCGCACCGTGCAAGGATGCAAAGGGCAAATTCACCAAATGCCCGCCTGCGGCAGCCAAGAGCACTGCGAGTGCCGCTAACATCACCAAAGACGCCAAGGGCAAGTGCCACATCGGTTCGGGTCCGAAGAAGGGTCAATTTACGAAGTGCCCCTGAACTGATCATGTTGCATCGGCGGATCGAACTCATCTACGGTCCGCCTTACCATCATGCCAGATGATCGCGAGCTTTGGGCCTGCGCCCTGCAGGTTGAATGCCAGCACGGCGAGGAGGCCCCGCGCTTCGTTGCCGAGCGCATCGGCGCTCTAGCAGCTGCCGGGGACGAACAGGGCATCGCCACGTGGAAGGCGATTGCCCGGCGGCTCGATCGGCTCCGTAGGGACACCATTTCTGATGACGAAGAAAAGGGGCGCCGAACCTAAGCTCGGCGCCCGCGACCCGATGAACGGGAGGAACAACAGCGCCTGAAAGGTGCTGGGAACAGCGCTGCAAAGCCCACCTAGCGCGAAGGGTTTAAGCATCCGCACACGGGCATGGTTGAGTACGCTTAAATGACTCTCCGCTGAAGGTCGCCATCATCATCTGTAAACCCGGCCGCTGCCAATTCGCCGGCGGACCTGTCATGTACCGTCAGCCCTCGGGCGGGGAGGTCGCGTCGGGGCCTCCCGCCTCAATCAATCCTTCCAAGGCCAAATCCTCGCGGCTCACCCATTCGGGCCAGGGCTCATCCTTGCCGAACTTGCCGGCCGCGCCCGCGCCGAAATGAGGGATGCTGGCCTCAACGACCATGACCGATCCCGTGCAAACCAACTCCGTGAAGCGCTCGGCAATCTGGTAGATCTGATCGTTGGGGAGGCTGCTCGGCATCCGGCGATCGAATTTGATGTCGGCAATGATGCGGTGGAACAGCCGGTCGCGGCTCACGCGGTGCATGCTGGCCTCAGTAAAGCTTGAGGCCTCGCCGATTCATCTCGGCACGGACGGCCTCGAACGTTGGGTCGTTGCCGTCGGCTAGATCCACAGAATCACGTATCCAGTCGACGATCTCGTCATCGGTCCACTCGTCGAACGCGAGGCCAGCGGCCGGCTTTTCTAGGTTGAACATCTCCGCGATACCCATGACGCAACTCCTGCACTCCAATGAGAACAAGTAGAGAACATCGCGGGCGAGTCGGTCAAGCTGATTCTAGGCTGACGCTTTCGCCAGCAGCTCGGGCTCGGGTTCATCCTTGCCGCGCCGGTAGAGCGTCACGCTCAGTGTTCCGGCGGGAAGCGGCTTGATCAGATCCTTTTCGGGGGCATCGGCATAGAGCCAGGTCGCCCAATCGCGCGGCGGCAGCACGACGACCTGGCGATCGTGGAAGCCCTCAAGGTCCGGACCCGGATCGACCGTCAGCATCGTGAACATCTCCTTGCCGCCGATCGAGCGCCATATCCCCGCAATGCCCATCATCGGCGCATCGTTGAGGGTGAACAGCCATTTGTTCTTCGGGCTCTTTGCTCCAGTGAACTCGTAGAAGCCCGAAGCCGGGATGATGACGCGATCGTCCTTCTGGAACTTGCGGCCTTCGCCACGGAAATTGAACACGGGCCTGGCGCCCGCCCGTGAAGCAGGGAA
>Ga0163162_10001956_pt1 | contig 19340 bp, 16 predicted proteins | sample S55metaG_FD_115310 | JGI IMG/M metagenome (GOLD analysis project Ga0163162, IMG submission 115310) | Switchgrass rhizosphere microbial communities from Kellogg Biological Station, Michigan, USA - S5-5 metaG | ecosystem: Host-associated > Plants > Roots > Rhizosphere > Soil | place: USA...
CGCTCCGGCAGCAGGCCGAGCCGCGCGGCGAGCGCGCGGGCGAGGCCCGCCGAGCCGGCGAGCAGCGGCGAGGGCACGGCGATGAGCGCGGCTTCGACGAGCGTGTCGAGATCGGCGTCGGTTTCGGCGTCGGCGACGATCATCGTGCCGGCCAGACGGCCGATCCGGGCGGAGAGCGCCTCGACGCCGGTGCGCAGCTGATCGATCGGGATCCAGGACAGGGCGCGGTTGCACTGGGGTCGCAGCGTCTCCACCACGCTCGAGCTCAGGACGGGAAACAGCGGGTCCCGTCCGATGGGGGTGTCGGCGACGGGCACGCCGTTCACCAGGCACACGCGATCGAGGACGACACGTCCCTGGGCCGGGAACGCGGGACAGACGATGGCGGTGACCGCACCGGTGGCGCGCATGAGCGCATCGACTTCCGCGCCGATCGGGCCGCGCAGCGTGGAGTCGATCTTCTTGAAGTGGCGGCCGGCCCGTCCGCCGCTGCCAACGGTGGCCACGCGCTCGGCCGCCTCCTCCGTGGTGAGGCGGCGAGTCTCGGTGTCCACGACCCGGACGGCGGCGTCCGCCACGGCACGGCGGGGCCAGACGGTGACGGGAACCGATGCGCGGCCGGTGAAGAGGGCGCCCGCGTCACACGCGCCCGTGAGGTCGTCGGCGACGATGGTCAGGGGGCGGCTGCGTGTGGGCGTCATCGAGGGTGGCCTGAATAGTATCAGAGGTGAGCGGCCCCATTGGCGCGGGGCGATTGGCGTTCGCGCGTCATCGATCGGGACACCCGTCCTGGTCCATGAACGCGTTGATGAGGGCCGGGGCGTCTGGGTAGCCGGTCAAGATCGGCAAGCGGACCGACGGGTTTCTCTGGCGGGCCATGTCGAAAGAAGGGAGCGCCTCCGCGTAGCTCTCGCAGGCCGTGGCTTTGTCGCCGAGCAGCGCGTACCCGTTGCCGATGCCGACGAGACACCTGGTGGCACCGGCATAGTCGTCGTGTTTCTCGAACAGGATCTTGCCGCGGGTGAAGTTGTCGATCGACTTGCCGTACGCCTCGGTCACGGTGCCGAACCTCGTGCGCGGCCGCACGTACCCTTCGATGTAGCCGCTGTTCTTATAGAGGTTGCCGAACGTATGGTAGGCCTCCGCCATGCCGAGCTCGTTTCCTCGCTGTCTGTAGATGTCGAGCGACTCCTGGGTCAGCCACTCCGCCGGGAGGAATCGCCCTCGGTTCATGAGCTGATACGCATAGTGCAGCTTCTCACCGGGGTCGGACGTGACCGGAATGCCGATCGCCGTGCACCCGAGGAGCGTTGACAGCGTGACGGCGGTCAACGTGCGCGTGGGGGCGAAGCGCACACGCGCGTGGCTCATTGGCCCCTCTATCCTCCCGGAATACAGGGGTGTCCGAGTGGATGGAGACGATATCGGAGGTATACTGCCCCTGATTCGATGCGACCGCTGCTGGCCATCGTGATCGCGCTCACCCTGGCCGCCGTCGCGGCGGCCGTCGGACTGTTTGCCGGCGAGAATCGCTCGGGCGGCGAGGTCTCGGGCCCGTCGCCTGCCGTCACGGTCGCCGGCCCTGCGAAGGCCACGGTGGCGGCTCAACCCCGCGCCGGACGTGTGCTGGCGCTGGCGGACGCCATTCGCGAGCTCGATCTCATCAAGCCGGCGCGGACCAAGCGCGCCGAGGACTTCTCGCTGAACACGCCGGGCAGCGGCAAGTTCCGGCTCTTCGATCACCACGGGCAGGTCGTGCTGATCAACTTCTGGGCGACCTGGTGCCCGCCCTGCCTGGAGGAGATGCCGGCGATGGAACGTCTGTACCGCCAGCACCGTGACGGAGGCTTCACCCTGGTCGCCGTGTCGGTGGACGCGGACTCGAAGCTGGTCGCCCCGTTCTTGACGGCCCGCAAGTTCTCGTTTCCGGTGGCGCTCGATCCGTCGATGCACATGGCCAACACCTACGGCGTGCGCGCGCTGCCCTCGAGCTTCATCGTCGCGCGCGACGGCACGCTGGCCGCGCTGGCGATCGGCCCCCGCCACTGGGACAACGACGCCGCCCACTCGCTGATCGAAGCGCTGGCGCGCTAGGATGCGCGGCTCGGTCGGCGTGCTCGTGGCCTTCAGCGCGGGGCTCTTCTCGTTCCTGTCGCCGTGCGTGCTGCCCCTGTTTCCGTCGTACCTGTCGTTCATCACCGGCATGTCGGTGGCGGACCTGTCGCAAGACCTGACCTCCGCCGCCCGCCGGCGCGTGATGATCCACGCGGTGACCTTCGTGGTCGGCTTCTCGGTCGTGTTCGTGGCGCTGGGCGCCTCGTTCAGCGCGGCCGGTCAGCTGCTGCTCGAGCACCGGGAGTGGATCCGCCGCATCGGGGGCGCGCTGATCATCGTCTTCGGCCTGTACATCGCCGGCCTGCTGAAGATCGGCGTCTTCAACCGCACGCAGCAGTACCAGATCAGGGAGAAGCCGGCCGGCTACGTCGGCTCGTTCCTGGTCGGTGTCACCTTCGCGATCGGATGGACGCCGTGCGTGGGCCCGATCCTGGGTGCGATCCTCTCGCTGGCCGGGACGGCCGAGACCGTCGGGCGCGGCATCGGTCTGCTGGTGGCCTACTCGGCGGGGCTCGGCGTACCGTTCCTGGTCTCGGCGATCGCGCTCGGCGCCTTCCTTAGATTCTTCAAGCGCTATCGCCCGTTCATCCCGATCGTCGAGCGGGGCGCCGGGCTCCTGTTGATCGTGGTCGGCGTGCTCGTCATGACCAACTACTACATCGTGCTCAACTCCTGGGCGATCTCGCTCACCCCCGAGTGGCTGCTCAAGCGCCTCTGAGCCCGTAATGTCCGTCCGCGTTCGCGTCCCCGCCACCTCGGCCAACCTCGGCTCCGGCTTCGACGCGCTGGGCCTGGCCCTGGCGCTGTACAACGAGGTCACGGCGCAGGAGAGCGAGGGCGTCACGGTGCACGTCGAAGGCGAGGGCGCCGGGCGACTGCCGCCGAATCAGCACAACGTCGTCGCGCGCGGCGTGCAGATGGCGTACGAGGCGGCCGGGCGCGCCTTCAAAGGCTGTGCCCTGACGTGTCTGAACCGGATTCCGGCGGCGCGCGGTCTGGGCTCGAGCGCGGCGGCCTGGGTCGGCGGGCTGGTCGCGGGCAACGCGCTGCTCGGCGACCCGCTGTCGCGTCCGGCGCTGCTCGCGATGGCGGCGCGGGCCGAAGGCCACCCCGACAACGTCGCGGCCGCGCTTTACGGCGGACTCACCGTGTCGTGCGCGCGCCCGGACGGACGGATCACCGCCGTCGCGCTCCCGGTGCCCGCGGCCGTCCGCTGGGTCGTGCTCGTGCCCACCGTGACCAGCGCCACCGCGGAGGCGCGCGCGGTGCTGCCCGCGTCGGTGCCGCGCAGCGATGCCGTGTTCAACGTGCAACGCGTGGCGCTGCTGCTGGCGGGGCTGCAGACCGGGCGCCTGGACGTCCTCGATGTCGCGCTCGACGACCGTCTGCATCAGCCTTACCGTCTGCGGCTGTTTCCGTGGATGCCCGCCGTGGTGGACGCCGCGCGGCGCGCGGGCGCGCTCGGCTGCGTGCTCTCGGGCGCGGGGCCGTCGCTGCTGGCCGCCGTCGGCGACGACGCCGAGCCGGTCGCCCGCGCCATGGAGACCGCGCTGCGCGCGGCGGGAATCGAGGGGACCGCCCGCACCTTCGCCGTGGACACCGAAGGGGCGGTGAGGGTGCCTTGACGGCGGCGCGGGGCCGATGCTAAGTGAGCGGCATGCGCGAGCCTGACGGTGCGGCGGACGGCGGGTGCGGCGCCGGCGTCCTGCCCGACGTGGCCCTGCGCGCCGCCGTCGAGTCGGGATGGATCACCGCGCCGACCCGGCTGGGCGACGAGCAGTTTCAACCCGCGAGTCTCGACCTTCGCCTGGGCCCGCTGGCCTATCAGCTGCGCGCCAGCTTCCTGCCCTTCCGCGAGACGGTGCAGGGCAGGCTCTCGGGCGACAACGACCTGGTGATCGATCGGCTGTCGCTGGCCGAGGGCGCCACGCTGCAGCGTGGCTCGGTATACCTGGTGCCGCTGCTCGAGTCGCTGGCGCTGCCCGGCGACGTGCGCGGCCGCTCGAATCCCAAGAGCACGACCGGACGGCTCGACATCTTCACGCGCGTCATCACCGACCGTACGCCACGCTTCGACGAGATCGCGCCCGGCTATCAGGGGCCGCTCTACCTGGAAGTGTCGCCCCAGTCCTTCCCGATCCGGGTCCACGCCGGCGCGTCGCTCAACCAGCTGCGACTCCTGGCCGGCGACACCACCATCGGCGACGCCGGCCTGCGCGAGCTGTATCGGTCCGGCCCGCTGCTTTACGACGACGACGACCGGCCGATCCCGCTGGAACGGGTCGCCTTCAACGACGGGCTCTGCATGGGCGTCGATCTGTCGGGCCGTGCCACCGATGGCATCATCGGCTACCGGGCGCATCCCAATCCGCCCGCGGTGGACCTGGCTCGGGTGGGGCACTACGACGCGGCCGAGTACTGGGAGCCCATCAAGCGGCCGGGGCGCGACGCGTACATCCTGGAAGCCAACCGCTTCTACATCCTGGTCTCCAAGGAGCGCATCCGCGTGCCGCCCAACTACGCCGCGGAGATGGTGGTCTACGACGCCGGCGCGGGCGAGATCCGGACGCACTACGCGGGGTTCTTCGATCCCGGCTTCGGGTTCGGGGACGGGAGCGTGCTGGGCACGAAGGTGGTTATGGAGGTACGGGCCCGGGAGGTGCCGTTCCTGGTCTACGACGGGCAGACGTCGTTCAAGGTGTGGTTCGAGGCGCTGCGCGGGCGGCCGAGCCGCGTGTACGGCGTGGGGCTGCGCTCCTCGTACCAGCATCAGACGCTGAGTCTGAGCAAGCACTTCCGGCCTCCGGGGCGCTGATCGCGCACCCCGGCCGCCATCAAACATATTGCGGGGTCCGGCGCGGTGTTAGAATCGGGTTTGTAGGGCGCAACGCCGGCGATGGTCACCGGTCGGTCGTTACTGTGGCTTGGGCCCCATGGAGGGCGTCATGGCAGAACAGAAGAGAAAAGAGACGCGGCCGACCAAACCCTCAGAAGGCGGCGGCGACGGCGCGGCGGCCAGCCCCGAGATCGCCAAGAAGGGCAAGAAGATCAAGGAAGACATCGACAAGCTCCTCGACGAGATCGACGACATTCTCGAGGAGAATGCCGAGGAGTTCGTGAAGAGCTACGTGCAGCGCGGCGGAGAGTGATCGATGCCCATCTACGAGTACCGCTGCCGCAGCTGCAGCGCCGACTTCGAGAAGTACGTACCGGGGGCCGCGGCCAAGGTCGCGTGTCCCACGTGTGCCAGCGGTGACATCACGCGCAAGCTCTCGGTGTTCGGTCTGCGCAGCGACGGCGGCGTCGTGGCGTCCATGCCGAGCGGCGGCGGTGGTGGTGGATGCTGTGGCGGCGGCGGGTGCGGTTGCCACTGATCACATCCTCCTCGACGTGATCGGCGTCGATCCCGAAGGGCCCGTCCGGGCCCTTCGCGTTTTTTGATGGACCTGCGCCGGCTCGAGATCTTCGTTCGGGTTGCCGAGTTCGGTAGTTTCTCGCGCGCGGCCGAAGCCCTGTTTCTCACTCAGCCCACCGTGTCCGAGCACGTCCGCGCGCTGGAGGACGAGCTCGGCGTCCAGCTGCTCGATCGGCTGGGTCGGGGTGCGGCGCCAACGCCGGCCGGACAGCTGCTGCTCGGCTACGCCCGCAAGCTCCTGACGCTGGCCGGGGAAGCGCAGCAGGCGGTCGACCAGTTCCAGGGGCGGGTGAGCGGAGAGCTGGTGGTGGGCGGCTCCAGCATTCCCGGTGAGTACGTGCTGCCGGCATTGATCGGCGCCTTCCGGACCAAGCATCCCGAGATCGCGGTCTCGCTCCTGATCGGCGACAGCCGCGTCGTGCAGGAATGGGTCGAGGCCGGGCGCGTGGAGATCGGTATCGTCGGCGTGCGACCCACCGGGCGGAGTCTCGACAGCCGCCAGCTGATGGCCGACGAGCTGGTCGTGGTGGTGGCGCCCGATCACCCGTGGGTGGGCCGGGCGGCCATCACCGTCGAGGACATCCGCCACGAGCCGCTCATCCTGCGAGAGCGCGGCTCGGGCTCACGGGATACGCTCGAGCGCGCGCTGGGCGCGGTCGGTCTGGACTTCGGCGCCTTCCGGATCGTTGGCGAGATGGGCTCGACGCAGGCGATCAAGCAGGCGATCCGCGCCGGATTCGGCGTGTCACTCATCTCCCGGCGGGCGGTCGAGGACGAGTGCCGGGCCGGCCTGCTAGGGTGCGTTTCCGTCCGCGACCTCGACGTCTCCCGCGCGTTTCACCTGGTCACGCACCGCGATCGCAGCCGGTCGCCGCTGGCCCAGGCCTTTCTCGCCTTCGTCGAATCCCAGTCGCCCGACCGACCCTCGTAAGTCGTACCATGTCCGCCATGGCCGAGAGTCTGCCCGACCGCACTCGTCTGACTTCCTACGCCGCCTGCGCCGGCTGAGCGTCCAAGATGGCTCCTGGAGATCTCCAGGAGGTGTTGGCCGGGCTCAGGCGTCCGGCCGGAGTGTCGGCGGAGGCGGAGCGCAATCTGCTGGTCGGTCTCGGGCGCGCCGACGACGCGGCCGTCTATCGCCTGACACCCGACCTGGCGATCGTCGAGACCGTCGACTTCTTCCCGCCGGTGGTCGACGACGCCTGGACCTGGGGTGCCGTCGCCGCGGTCAACGCCATGTCCGACGTCTACGCCATGGGCGGCGAGGTGCTGTTCGCGCTGGCGGTGGCGGGATTCCCGCGGGACTTCGACAAGAAGATCATCACCGAGGTCTTTCGCGGGGGCGCCGAGAAGGTGGCGGAGGCGGGGGGGATCATCGCGGGCGGTCACACGGTCGTCGACGCCGAGCCGAAGTACGGTCTCTGCGTCACCGGGCGCGTCGATCCCGACCGCGTCCTCATCAAGGGAGGCTTCCGGCCCGGCGACCGCGTGTTCCTGTCCAAGCCGCTGGGCACCGGCGTGATCACCACCGCGGCGAAGAACGACAAGGCACCGGCTGGTGTGCTCGAGGGCGCCGTGGTCAGCATGCTGAGGCTCAATCGCGTGGCCTCGCGGGTGGCGCGTCAATTCGGCGCCACCGGCGCCACCGACATCACGGGCTACGGATTGCTCGGCCACACCGCCGAGATGATCGAGGCCTCGGGCGCAGGCGTCGCCTTCTCGGCGTCCCGACTCCCGCTCCTGGCCGGCGCCATGGCCCTGGGTGAGGCCGGGTCGTTCAGCGGCGGCATGTCGCGCAACCGCAAGCATCTCGACGCGACCTTCGGCTCGCGGCTGCAGATCGATGCGTCCGTGCCGGTGGCCCTGGCGTCGATGCTCACGGAGGCCGAGACCTCCGGGGGCCTGCTCTTCTCGGTGGAGCCCGGCCGGTCGAGCGGTGTCATCGAGGCCTTTCGCGCCGCCCAGGAAGAGTGCTGGGAGGTCGGCGAGGTCCTCGTCGAGCCGGTACTCCGCGTCCTGCCCTGAGCGGCGCCACCTCTATCGGCCCAGCCCCGAGAGGACCAGACCTCACATCGGATCTACCGATTTGCCTTGTTCAGGAATCCCTTTAGGCTCGATGGCTATCGACATCGGTGGAGCCATCTGACGTTCTCCCCTGGAGGGACGAGATGAAGCGACGGACGTTTCTCAAGCAAGGCGTCGGCGCCAGCCTGCTCCTCGCGGGCCTGCCCCGGCTCGCCCGGCAGGCCGAGGCCGACGAGGCGAAGTGGCGGTCGTTCGAGGTGACGACGCTGGTCGAGGTCGTCGACACGGTCGGGACAACCCGCGCGTGGGTTCCCGTCCCGCTCATGGTCGACACCGACTACTTCCGCCGCCAGGGCGCCGATACGTGGAAGGGCAACGCCGCGACGTCCAAGCTCTCCCGCGACGACAAGTACGACGCGGGCTTCGTGTATGCAGAGTGGGCGGCCACCGAGAAGGCGCCGGTGATCGAGATCGTCAGCCGCTTCTCCGCCCGCGATCGATTCGTGGATGTCACCAAGCCGCCGGTCGGCACGGCCAAGGAAGACCAGGCGGTGCTTCGCAAGTACCTGGAGCCCACCCGGCTGATCCCGACCGACGGCATCGTGCTGGATACGTCCATGACGATCGTCAAGGGACAGACGGCGGACGTCGCCAAGGCGCGCGCGATCTACGAGTGGATCGTGGACAACACCTTCCGTGATCCGAAGGTCAAGGGCTGTGGCCTGGGCGACATCAAGACGATGCTGGAGACGCGCTATCTCGGCGGCAAGTGCGCTGACCTCAACGCGCTGTACGTCGGTCTCGCCCGCGCGGCCGGCCTGCCGGCGCGCGACGTCTACGGTGTGCGGTGCGCCGACTCCGCCGAGTTCAAGAGCCTCGGCAAGAGCGGCGACATCAGCAAGGCGCAGCACTGCCGGGCCGAGGTCTTTCTGAGCGGCTACGGCTGGGTGCCGGTCGATCCCGCCGACGTCCGCAAGGTGGTGCTGGAGGAAAAGGCCGGCGGCATCGCGCTCACCGATCCGCAGGCGCAGAAGGCACGCGGCAAGCTGTTCGGCGCGTGGGAGATGAACTGGCTGGCCTACAACTACGCCCACGACCTCAAGCTGCCGAATTCGACCGGCAAGGCCGTGCCCTTCCTCATGTACCCGCAGGCCGAGGTCGGCGACGAGCGCAAGGACAGCCTCGATCCGACGACCTTCCGCTACACGATCACCTCGCGCGAGCTGACGTAGAGCAATCCGCGGGGGCCGGGGTACCTCGGGTCAGCGGGCTACGGGATCAGGTGCGAGACTGCGGGGGGGCGGTGCTTTTGAGGACGGCCAGTAGACGTTTCTTCAACTCCGAGGGTATGGGTACCTCGGCGAGGCGTCGCGTCGCATCCATCGTTCCTCGGTACGTATTGACGAAAGCCACGCAAGGGGCGCAGCCGTCGATGTGGAAGTCGATCAGCTCACGGGTTTCGCGGGGCAGCGAGCCGTCGAGGTAGTCGCCGAGCAGGTCGGCGATCTGCCGACACTCGATAGCGGAGGGTCCCTCGGAGCTACATCCAGGCATCGTCGTTCATTATAGATCGATGCGCGACGCCCTGCTTTCGATTCCGAACGGGGGTGGGCCGCGGGGCCGGCCAGCCCATCGGGTATCCTCTGGCCATGCCGGGCGTCGCCGTCCTGACCCCCTTCGCGGCCCCGTCGGTCGGCGGCAACGCGGTCACTGTTGGCCGGATTGCCCGGGGCCTGCGTGAGCGGGGTCTCGACGTCCGGGTCTGGGACCTGTCGGTCACGCCGGTCGCGACGGTCGAGGCGGAAGTGGCAGCCTATCGACCCGAGATCCTGCACGCCTTCCACGCCGGACGGGCCGGGCCGGTGGGCGTCCGGCTGGCGTCCAGGCTGGCCCTGCCGCTCGTCGTCACGCTCACGGGCACCGACGCCAATCACGATCTCCCCGACATCGCGCGCGGTGCTGCCGTCCGGGCCGTGCTCGAGGCAGCCGCCACGATCACGGCCTTCCACGAGTCGATCGTCGGCCGCGTGCTCGAGATCGCTCCGTCGATGCGCGGTCAGCTCGTGGTGGTGCCCCAGTCGGTGAGGCTAGACGGCAGGACACCGTTCGACCTCGCCGAGCGCTGGGCCGTGCCCGCCGAGCGCATCCTGTTCGTGTTCGCCGCCGGAATCCGGGCGGTGAAGGCCCCGCGGCGACCACTGGCCGCCCTCGACGCGGTGGCGGCGGCCGACCCGCGCGTGAGGCTCCTCTACGCCGGGCCCATCCTGGAGCCGGCAGAGGGTGAGGCTCTGTCAAAAGCGCTGGGGCCACGCCCGTGGACCCGGCACGTCGGTTCGGTGCCGTTTGCGCAGATGGCCTCGCTGCTGGCGCAGAGCGACGTCGTCTTGAACTGCTCTCTGTCCGAGGGCGGCATGGCGAACTCCATTCTGGAAGCCCTGGCTCTCGAGCGCGCAGTGCTCGTGTCCGACGTGCCCGGGAATCGAGCGCTCGTCGAGGATGGCGTGACGGGCCTCACGTTCTCCGACGACCGCGAGCTGGCGGCCGGAGCGCAACGACTCGCCGAGGACGCGGGGCTGCGCCGCCGTCTGGGTCAGGCCGGCCGGGCGCTCGTCGAGCGCGAGTACCCTGTTTCACGCGAGCTCGACGGCTACCTCGATGTCTACCGCCGCCTGGGCATCGCCGTGGCCTCCGCGTGAGCTCGGTGCACGTGAGCGTTCCTCCTCCGGCCGGACGCTGCCTGTTTGCGGCGCAGTGCTCGCGGCGCGAGCGCCCCAATGGGGGCGTTCGTCGCCGATGGCGCGATGATCGCCGTGGCTCAGGCCTTGCTATCTCGTGCGCCACGCGCATGGAAACCACGGCCCCCCTAGTAGGGGCTTCCCCTAGTCCCTATAATGTTGGCGGCACGAGCGATCTCTCGGGATCGTTCGCGCCGTGAGTATCCACGGAGAGGAGCCCCGATGACGCAGGACACTCGAGTTCGGGACTTTGTCGCCGCCTTCGAGGGCCTTCGGGCCGAAGTCGAGAAGGTGATCGTCGGACACCGTGACATCATCAACCACGTGCTGATCGGCATGTTCGCCGGTGGCCACGTGCTCCTGGAAGGTGTGCCCGGCCTCGGCAAGACGCTGCTCATCAAGACGCTGGCGGAAGGTTTGGAGCTGTCGTTCTCGCGGATCCAGTTCACGCCGGACCTCATGCCGGCCGACATCATCGGGACCAACATCATCGTGGAGGACCCCGACGGCCGGAAGCACTTCCAGTTCCAGCCCGGCCCCGTCTTCGGTCACATCCTGCTCGCCGACGAGATCAACCGGGCCACGCCCAAGACCCAGTCGGCGCTCCTCGAGGGCATGCAGGAAGCCTCGATCACGGTGGGCGGCGCCTCTCGGCCGCTGCCGGCGCCGTTCTTCGTGCTGGCCACGCAGAACCCGATCGAGATGGAGGGCACCTATCCGCTGCCCGAAGCGCAGCTCGATCGGTTCCTCTTCAAGCTGCGCGTCCGCTTCCCGGCCATCGAGGAGCTGAATGCGATCATCGACCGCACCACCCAGGCCCGTGTGGTGAGCGTCGACCGCGTGATGAGCGGGGCCAAGGTGCTGGGGTTCCGTGAGCTGATCCGTGAGGTGCCGATCGCCTCGCACGTGCGTGACCTGGCGTCGACCATCATCATGGCCACCCATCCGGCGTGGCAGCACGCACCGGAGGCCGCGCGGCGGTTCGTCCGCTACGGCGCGAGCCCGCGCGGGGCACAGGCGCTCGTGCTCGGGGCCAAGGTCAGGGCGCTGGCCGAGGGGCGCTTCAACGTGAGCGTCGAGGATCTGAAGGCGCTGGCCGCGCCGGCGTTGCGCCATCGGGTGATCCTCAACTTCGAGGGTGAGGCCGAGGGCATCGACATCGACACGCTGGTCGGCCAGATCGTCGAGAGCGCTGAAGCGGTAGCGGTCCAGGGCAAAGAGGCGTTTCTCCGGTGAGCCCGGAAGGCCCGATCGAAGGGGCGCCGACTCTCGAGCGGCTGGTGGCCCGCGTGGCCGCCCAGGTCCGGCGGCGGCGCGCCGAGCACTACGCGCTGCGTGGGGCGTTCTGGTCCAGCATCGCGGCCGTGGTGGTGCTGCTGCTCAAGACGCCGATCGGCGGCTGGGCGCTGCCGCTGGCCGGCGGCCTGTTCGTCGCCGGCACGCTCGGCGGGCTGCTGTGGGGCGCGTTCAAGCGCACGCCATCGCCGGATGCGGCCCGACTGGCCGATCGTGCCTGGGGCCTGGAGGACCGCGTGGCCACGGCACTCGAGTGGGCGGGACGCCCCGACCGCACGCCGCTGGTCGATGCACTGGTGACGGACGCCATCGCGCGGATCGACAAGCTGGAGCCGCGCGTCGCGGCCCGTCGCGTGATCCCGCGCGACGGGCGCTTTCTGCCGATCCCGCTCGCGCTCGCCGTGATCCTGGCCCTGGCGCCGCCGGTGCCGCTGCCGTCGGGGCGCCTGCCGGATTTCTCCGCGGAGACCGAGGACGCCACGGCCGAGCCGCGCACGGACTCGAGCCTGCTGGAAGATCGCAAGCAGCCGCTGGCCAAGGATAGGATGAAGTCCCCGTCCTTCGAGGAGCGAGACTTCGCCTCCAAGATGGGGGGCACCGGCGCCTCGATGAGCGGCGACCTGTCCGCCATCTTCAAGGACACCGCGCTGTCGTCACAGCGTCCCGACTTCCAGAGCTTCCTCAAGAAGGGTGACGAGCGCCTGAAGCTGCTCGAGCAGGCCGACCGGTTGCCCGATCTGCAGTCGGACTTCACGACGAGCCAGTACAAGATGGTGTTCAAGAAGTCCAAGGCGCTGTCGAGCGGGCTCCGCCCCGATCAGATCTCGCCGCAGAAGCTCCGCGAGCTGCTCGAGGAGATGGAGCGTCTGGGGCGCAAGGGCGGCGGCAACTGGGGCAGCGACGCCGCGGAGGGCATGGAGGCGCTGGAGGGCGGCCAGCCTGACCGGGCCATGGAGGCCATGCAGCGTGCCCTCGACAAGATGCGCGCCCAGGACGAGGCCGGCCGCTCCGGCAAGGGCCTCAAGGGTGGACGCGAGTCGGGCCGGACCGGCACCAGCCGCGATCGTCGGGGCGGTGAGGGCGGCGGTCCGGAGGACCAGGACTTCGGCGAGGGTGAGGGGTTGCTGCCCGGCAAAGGTCGCAGCGGCTCGCCGAAGGGCGAGGCGACGCAGCGGCTGCGCTCCACGCCGTACGACGTGGGCGTGGAGGGTGAGTCGCGGCGCGGGCGCAAGGACGGGTTCGACACCAACCTGACCGGGCGGGCCGGAGCGACGGCCTCACGGCTGCAGTACCTCGGTGTCATCGGGCAGTATCGCAAGATGATGGAAGACGCGATCACGCGCGAGTCGGTGCCCCGCGATTTCCATTCGCAGATCAAGGACTACTTCCAGGCACTCGACGAGCGATAGGCAGTGCCGACGGCCACTCGCGCGAGCTTTTTCACCCCGGAGTTCCTCGCTCAGCTGGAGCGCCTGTCCCTGCTGTCGCGGCGCTCGTTCCGCGGCAGCATCAAGGGCGAGCGGCGCAGCCCGCGCCGTGGCCACAGCGTGGAGTTCGCCGACTATCGCGCCTACGGCCACGGTGACGACCTGCGCTACGTCGACTGGAACATCTACGGCCGGCTCGAACGGCTGCACGTCAAGCTCTTCGTCGACGAGGAAGACCTCTGCCTGCACCTGGTGGTGGACGCCTCGTCCTCGATGGAATTCGGAGCGCCGTCCAAGCTCGACTACGCGGTGCGGGTGGCCGCCGCCCTCGGCTTCGTCGGGCTGGCCAACCACGAGCGGGTGGGCGTGGGTGTCCTGCGCGAGCGCGTCGCCGAGGGCTGGCCGCCCACGCGCGGGCGCGCGCAGATCCTGCCGGTGATGAATTTCCTCGCCGACGTCCGGCCCGCCGGGATGACCCGGCTGGACGAAGGGCTGGCCAACTACGCCATGCGGGCGCGCGAGCCGGGCCTCGTGGTGGTGGTGTCGGACTTCCTGGATCCGGCCGGCTTCGAGCGCGGGGTCCGGGCGCTGCTCGAGCGCCGGTTCGACGTCCACCTCGTACACGTGCTGGATCCCGAGGAGATGAACCCGACGCTGGGCGGGGATCTCCGACTGATCGACAGCGAGACCGGCGACGTCCGCGATCTCACGGCGGACGCCGAGGCGCTGCGCGGCTACCGCGATCGCCTCCGGGCCTTCCTGGAGCGCGTCGAGGGCTTTTGCCGGGCGCAGGAGATCGGGTACCACCGGGTCACCACCGACACACCGGTGGAGGCCTTTGTCGTCGCCCAGCTGAGAGGCCGCATGCTCGGATGAGTTTCCTTTCGCCGCTGGCCCTGGCCGCCTTTGCGCTCTCGCTCCCGCTGGTGCTGCTCTACTTCCTCAAGGTGCGGCGGCGCGAGCGGCGCGTGTCGAGCCTCATGTTCTGGGAGGCGGTCCAGCGGGACCGCGAGGCCTCCACGTTCTTCCAGCGCCTGCAGCGCGACCCGCTGCTGATCTTGCAGATCCTCGCCCTGCTCGCGCTGAGCCTGGCCCTGGCCAAGCCGGTGGCCACCGTCATGGGCGAGGGCTCGCGCAAGGTGGTGGTCGTGCTGGACACCTCCGCGTCCATGAAGGCGCGCGACGTGTCACCCACGCGCTTCGACGCCGCCCGCGGCGAGGCGGTGCAGCTCGTGCGCCGGCTGCGCGAGGGCGCCGAGGTCATGGTGCTGGAGGCCGGCGTGCAGCCGACGGTCACCGCCGCGATGTCGCGTGACCGCGACCGCGCGGTGGCGGCCATCCGGTCCGCGCGGCCACGCGACCTGCCCACCCGTCTCATCGAGGCGGTGCGCACCGCACGGGCGCTGGTCGGCGCCGATCCGCGGGCGGAGATCCACGTCTTCACCGACGGCGCCTTCACGCTGGCCCGCTCGCCCGAGATCGACGATCCGCGGGTGCACTGGGTCGGGGTCGGGCGCCGCAGCCAGAACGTCGGCATCACCAACCTGTCGGTGCGCAAGGGGTACGCAGGCTCGTTCGACTACCAGGCGTTCGTCTCGCTGGTGAACTACACGGCCGAGGCCCAGACCTTCGACTTCTCGCTGGAGGTCGACGGCCGCAAGCTCGCCGAGAAGTCGGTGACGATGGAGCCGAGCGTCCGGCGCTCGGTCGTGCTGCCGTTCAGTCACAACGGCGGCGGCGCGGTGACCGCGCGCCTGCACCTGACCGACGACCTCGCCGCCGACAACACGGCGTGGGCGGTGCTCCCGCCGCCGCGCAAGATCGCGGTCATGCTGGTCAGCCCCGGCAACCTCTTTCTCGAAAAGGTGCTGAAGACCGACCCGCAGGTCGCGCTCGACGTGAAGACGCCCGATCAGTACCAGGGAGGCATGGGCGAGGCGGACGTCGTCGTCCTCGACTCGGTGACGCCGCCGAGGGTGGGATCGGGTCGCTTCATCTTCGTGAACACGGTGCCGCCCGACGTGCCGATCGAGGTCCTCGGGCGGCTCGAGCGTCCGAGCATCATGGACTGGGATCGGGCGCACCCGATCATGCGTCACGTCGAGTTCGCCAAGGTCGCCATCGAGGACGCCATGCGGCTGCGCCCGCTGGCGGCGGGGCGGCCGCTGGTCGAGGCGGTGGGCGGCCCGATCCTCTACGCGCTGGAAGAGCCGGATCGCAAGGCCGTCGTGGTGGGCTTCGACCTCTTCAAGACCGACTTCCCGCTGCGCGTGGCGTTTCCGCTGATCCTCTCCAACTCGCTGCGCTGGCTGCATCCGGCCGCCCTGGACCAGTCGAGCCTGCAGTTCGCCGCCGGGCAGCCGATCCTGCTGCCGGTCGCGCACGGGATCACCTCGGCCAACGTCACCACGCCGAGCGGACGCACGGTGAAGGCGCCGGTGACCCGCGGCGCGGTGAGCTTCACCGAGACCGATGAGGTCGGCCTCTACACGCTGTCCACCGCCCGCGGCGATCTGCGCATCGCCGTCAATCTCATGGACGCCGACGAGTCCAACCTGGAGCCGCGGCCGTTGCCCCAGCCGCGCGGCACTCCCGAGTCGGCGGCCGTGCCGGTCCCGCTGCAGCGTGACCTCTGGCCGTTCTTCGTCGCGCTGGCGGCGGCCCTGCTGGCCCTGGAGGGCGTGCTGTACTGGCGGCGGCAGAGCGGCGGGAAGTGGACGCTGCCGATCGGCCTGGGCGACCGCTGGGCGCTGGGGATGCGGTGCGTCCTGGTGGCCGTGCTCGCGCTGACGCTGCTGCGGCCGACGCTGCCGCGGTGGGTGGACCGGCAGAACGTCGTCTTCCTGCTCGACGTCTCCGACAGCGTCAGCCTGGCGGCCCGCGAGCGCGCCTACCGTTTCGTGAACGAGTCGCTGCGCGGCATGAAGAACGGCGACCGGCAGAGCGTGATCGTCTTCGGCGAGCAGGCGGTGGTCGATCAGCCCCTGTCCACCCGGCCGACGGTGGACCGGCCCAAGGCCCAGGTGAGCGGGCGCGGGACCAACATCTTCCAGGCGATCCAGCTGGCGCTGGCCACGCTGCCGCCCGGCCACGCCAACCGCATCGTCATGCTCACCGACGGCCGGCAGAACGCGGGGAACGCGCTGACCGGCGCCCAGGCCGCCAAGAACGCCGGCGCCGACCTCTACTACGTGGCCGCTCCGCTCACCTTCACGCAGGAGGTGGTGGCCGAGTCGATGGTGCTGCCGCAAGAGGTGAAGTACGGCGAGCCGTTCCAGGCCAAGGTGGTGGCGTGGAGCCACAAGGAGACGCAGGGGCGGGTCTCGCTGTTCCGCAACGGCGAGTTCCTGGGCTCGCAGATCGTGCGGTTCACCGCCGGCAAGAACGTGTTCTCGTATCGCCAGTCGCTCGACCAGAGCGGCATTCACGTCTATCAGGCCGCGCTCGAGGTCGACGGCGACACCATCGAGGACAACAACCGCGCGGTGGGCACCGTGGTGGTGCGCGGCCGGCCCCAGGTGCTGGTGGCCGACAAGGACCGCTCGCACGCCCAGTCGTTCGTCGCCGCCCTCCGCTCGCAGAACATCGAGGTCACGGTGGTGGAGCCGGCGCAGATTCCCAAGGACATCGCCGGTCTGCAGAAGTACGACGGCTTGGTCCTGTCCAACGTCTCCTCGCTCAAGCTCACCCGGCCGCAGATGACGCAGATCCGGGACTACGTCCGCGACTACGGCGGCGGCCTGATGATGCTCGGCGGCGAGGAGAGCTTCGGGCTGGGCGGCTACTACCGCACGCCGATCGAGGAAGCGCTGCCGGTCACGATGGAGGTCAAGCAGAAGGTCGAGATCCCGAGCCTGGCCGTTGTGCTGTCGATCGACCGCTCGGGCTCGATGGCGATGTCGACCGACGAGAAGGTCACCAAGCTCGACCTGGCCAAGGAAGCCGCGCATCTCGTGGTCGACCTGCTCGACGAGCGCAACGAGGTCGGCGTGATGTCGTGGGACACGGAGTTCATCTGGGACGCCACCGTGCGCTCGGCCAAGGACAAGGCCGCCATCCACCACGCGATCGCCACCATCAAGGCGGGCGGCGGCACCGACGGCTATCCGGCGCTCAAGGAGTCCTACGCGGTGCTGTTCGACCGCCCGGCCCTGCTCAAGCACGTCATCTTCCTGTCGGACGGCCAGATGACCCGCGGCGACTTCCAGGGCCTGCTGCGCCGGATGTCCAAGGACAAGATCACGGTGTCGACCGTCGCCATCGGCAAGGACGCCGACGTCCAGCTGATGGTCGACGTCGCCAAGTGGGGTCGCGGTCGCTTCTACTACACCGAGGACTCGCAGACGATCCCGCGCATCTTCACGCTCGAGACCCAGCTGGCCTCCAAGGCCTCCCTCATCGAGCAGCCGTTCAAGCCGCAGCTGACGGCTCCGTCCCACGAGGCGATGCAGGAGATCGACTGGAAGGCCGTCCCGCCGCTGGGGGGCTACGTGGCCACCTCGCTCAAGCCCAACGCCGAGCTCGTCCTCATGAGCCATCAGGAGGATCCGATCCTCGCCACCTGGCGCTTCGGCCTCGGCCGGGCCGCCGCCTTCACCTCCGACGCCAAGGCCAAGTGGGGGGTGCTCTGGCTGCGCTGGCGCGACTTCAACAAGTTCTGGGCCCAGCTGACGCGCTGGACCCTGCGCAGCGGCACCCGGAGCGACACGACCGCCACCGTGCAGCGGCTGGACACGACCGGCGAGGTGGTGGTCGATGCCATCGACGCCAAGGGCGACTTCATCAACTTCATCGACTCCCAGGTGGGGGTGGTGGCCCCCAACCGGGAGCGGACGGTCATCGATCTCGAGCAGATCGGGCCCGGCAAGTACCGCGGCCGCTTCCCGGCCGGCCAGGAGGGTGTCTACCTGGTGGGCATGGCCCAGCGGAAGGGCGAGCGCGTGATCGGCTCGCAGCTGGCCGGCCTGGTGGTACCGTATGCTCAGGAGCTACGCGACCTCGGCGTCGACGAGAGCCTGCTCCGCGAGCTGACCGAGCTCACGGGAGGTGGCGCGCTCGACAAGCCCGCGGACGCCTTCGTGAAGGGGCGGCGCCAGTCGCGGATCGCGGTGGAGATCTGGCCGTGGCTCGTCGGTCTGGTGGCGTTCTTCATGATTCCGGACGTGGCGCTGCGGCGGCTGGGGCCGGGCGGGTTCGCGCGGGTGGGGGGCTGGCTGCTGCCGTTCAAGTGGCGTCGCCGTGAGGCGACCCCGCCAACGGCGGGGGAGGGCGTGTGATGCGTGACGCCGGACAGATCGCGCGCTGGACGATCGCGCTGCTGGTGGCCACCGCGCTGCATCTCCCTGCTGCGGAGGCGGCGACCAAGCCGCGCGCGATCGCGATCATGCCGTTCGACACGAGCACGCTCGACTCCGAGCAACGGTGGATCGGCGAGGGGGTCTCCGAGGTCATCAGCCTGGGTCTGGCGCAGCACCCGACGTTCGTGGCGGTGGACGAGGCTCGGGTGCGGGCCGGGCAGGCGGCGGTGTGGAACGAGGCGGCGGTGGGTCAGGCCGCCCGCACGCTCCGGGCGGACGACGCGATCTTTGGACAGATCGTCAAGTCCGGCACCGAGCTGGTGATCCAGCCGCGGCTGCTGGAGGTCAAGGGCACGGGCTTCGAGGTCGTCGCGCTGGAGCCCATCACCGTTGCCGAGGGCGAGCTGCTCGCGCGCCTGGTCCCGCTGCCGGCGACCTATGCGCGCACGATGAAGGTCGCGCTGTCCGACGCCGAGACGCGGCGGATGGACAAGGCGGCTCAGCTCACCCGCTCGCTGAAGGCCTTCGAGCTCTACGCCCGGGCGCAGGAGGCCGTGAACACGCGGCCGGGGCAGGAGGGCAACGAGCAGGCGGTCGATCTGCTGGCGCGGGCCATCGAGGCCGATCCGAATTTTGTCGTCGCCAACTACACGCTGGGCAGCGTGCATCAGGCGCTCGGCAACCGCTGGAAGGCGGCGGCGCAGTTCCGGGCCTCGACCCAGCTCGATCCCACCTATCCCGAGCCGTACAAGGCGCTGGGCGACCTGTTCCTGGCCGCGCCCCGCCGGCTCTTCGATCAGGCGATCGAGGCGTACACCAAGGCGATCGAGCTGCGCCCGTTCTACGCCGACGCCTACGTCGGGCTCGGCGAGGCGCGCGCCGCCAAGGGCGAGGTCGACGGCGCGATCGGCGCCTACACCAAGGCGCTGGCCGCCAATCCGATGAACCCGCGCGTGCACATGAGCCTGGGCAAGATCTACTACGCGGAGAAGGGGCTCTACTACGAGTCGGTCACCGCGTATCGCAAGGC
>Ga0163162_10001957_pt1 | contig 19338 bp, 18 predicted proteins | sample S55metaG_FD_115310 | JGI IMG/M metagenome (GOLD analysis project Ga0163162, IMG submission 115310) | Switchgrass rhizosphere microbial communities from Kellogg Biological Station, Michigan, USA - S5-5 metaG | ecosystem: Host-associated > Plants > Roots > Rhizosphere > Soil | place: USA...
AAAAAATGATTTCTTTAAGTTTCCTGGCGTTATTTGAGCGAGCTTCTCCGCCAGATCGGATTGAGGTTTATTAGCGTAAAGAGTTGAAGTGTGCTGGATGGATTGAATTTGTTTGATGATTGCTTCACTGACGCGAGGATTATTATGGCCGACGCTAACTGTTAACACGCCACCAAAGCAATCAAGATATTTATTGTTCTGATCGTCCCAAACATGAAAGCCCTCGCCGCGGACCAGCGCCAGCGGTTCCTTGTAATACATCGCGACGGCGGGGAAGAGAAACTCTTTATGTTTCCGAACACTATCAGATTGCGACACTTCCTTTTCAACGGTACTCATTGTTTGTTTCCACTTAGCTAAAAGATCGGAGCCCTTTAACGGCCGCTATTGAGATTTAAGACAAGGTTTTTTCGCAGCGTCATCAGCCGCACGACGCGCTTCGTCATTTGCTTGTGGTCCTGGACCAATCTTATGGGTGACGCAAATTTCCGTATTCGTAATCTTGCTTACGGCCAGATACGACGTAATTTTTTTAGAGTTTTCAGAGTCTTCGCTGGCGTTGAATCTAACGATCAGTGCTACCGGAACAAATGCCTTGCCTTGCTTAGTAACACGCCATTCTGCATTTGCGCCAAGACTCGAAAAGCCGCCACTAATGACATTCCATAATTCCAGCGAGTGTTTGGTACCCGAGGGCGTAACCACCGTTAAGTTCTGACGCAAGTCACCCTCAGCAAGAAGCAAACTATAGCCACTGATTCCTTTACAGCGTCCGAGGTAATCACTGGCTTCTGAAGTGTCACTCTTCAGTGTGCGACATTGCTTTGCATCCAAACTCGTATAGACACTTCGGTTGGGCTGAGCGAGGCTAGTTTGCCACGATGCCAGCACGAAAAGCAGTAAACCCGGCATCCTGAAAAATGGCCTCCGAAGACTCATGACGTCCCTTTAGTAGAGGTTACCTTCACGCTTGCGGCCAGTGTAATCGACGTAAACGACTTTGAGTTCGGTGTAAAAATCCAGGGCAGTTGATCCTTGCTCGCGATCTCCTATTCCTGTCCCTTTCGTCCCGCCAAACGGAACGTGCGCCTCACCACCTGTAGTTGGAGAGTTTATGTGCGTCATACCCGTTTCTATTTCATCGACGAAACGAAAGATGCGAGGTGCGTCATTGGTGAAGATTGAAGAGGAGAGTCCGTATTCGCAGTCATTAGCGACCAACATGGCCTCTTCAAAACTCTTGACGCGGAGCACAGACAGGACTGGTCCAAAAATCTCCTCGCGGGCGATTCTCATGTCAGGAGTAACGCGATCGAAGACGGTCGGACGAACAAAATATCCTTTCTCCAGTCCCGGTCCCTTTGCCTGTCCGCCTCCACATGCCAGCGTTGCCCCGTCTTCTTTCCCGATATCGATATAACTTAGTACAGTTTTGAACTGCGCTTGATCAACGCTCGGGCCCATTTCAGTCGCTGGATCTGAGCCTGATCCAATACGCATCGAGTTTGCGCGCTTCACTATGCTTTCCACAAACTGGTCGGCTACCTCATCTACCACGATCGCGCGGCTCGTGGCGGTACATCTCTGTCCGGTTGAGCCAAATGCTCCCTGGGCCGTTGATTCAACTGCCAGATCCATATCAGCGTCTTCCAGGATAATGACCGGATTCTTCCCGCCCATTTCGCATTGCACTTTAGCTCCTCGCCGGGAAGCCTGTTCGTATAATCTGATACCCACGCCGTTCGAGCCGGTGAAGGAGATTGCCTTGACCGCGGGATGATTGATGATTTCGTCGCCCGCTTCTGATCCAGACCCAAGTATCAGATTGAGTACTCCCGGCGGAATACCGGCTTCTTCAAAAATTTCCGTAATGCGAACTGCGGTAGCTGGTGTGATCGACGCAGGTTTGAAGACCACGGTGTTGCCTGCAACCAGAGCTGGTGCAATTTTCCAAATGGGAATCGCGACGGGAAAGTTCCAGGGCGTAACACAAGCAACAACGCCGATCGGTTGTTTCAATGTGTATGCAAAATTTAAAGGCAACTCCGAAGGGATGGTCTCACCATTCATCCTTCGTGACTCGCCACCACAAAACTCTGCGACGTTGATGGAACGCTGTAACTCTCCCCGAGATTCCGCAATAGTCTTACCTTCTTCGAGAGTTAGCAGCTGGGCCAGCTCTTCTTTGCGCGTTTCCATGAGGCGGGCCGCCAACGTCACGATTCGACCGCGTGTCGGGGCTGGAGTTGCTCGCCACGCTCGAAATGCTTCCGCAGCAGCGTCAACAGCTGCTCGAGCTTCATCACGAGTAGCTTGTTTTATCGTTCCGAGGACCTGATCGGTATCCGCTGGGTTAAGATTACTGGCTGTGCGCGAAGAGGTTGATTCTGCCCACTTGCCGCCGATGAAATTGCGATATATGTTCATTGACTTTCTAAAAAAGAACGTAGTTGATCTGACTGCAACACTTCAGGAAGGAATGCTCGTACCAATCAGAATTAAAGCTTAACGGCCGCTAAATATATCACGTTCCGCTGATTGCCTTCAGTCTAATAAAGCCGACCGCAATCCGGGTGAAGGCCAATGTAGGGTTACCCGGCCTTAGTAGCGATCGGTCGTGATATTGTTGCCGCGAATCGTGTCGTAGCATCAAGACTATTCATCTATGCATATCGTCGAACTACTTCGTGCCAGAGTTACTCAGTCGCCTGAGAAACCGTTCATTTTTTCGGAAGCGGACGGCCGCGTTTACACCTATCAAGAATTCGCTGAGGCTGTAGATCGACTGGCTGCACTATTGTCAGAGCAGGGAATTAGTAAAGGCGATGTGGTCAGCCTTTTGTTGCCGAATAGTGTTGAGTACGTTATCGCGTATTTTAGTTGTTGGCAGCTCGGGGCCTTAGCTGGTCCAATAAACTCGTTGCTGAAAGAGCACGAGATGACCTACGTTATCTCCGACTCAGAAGCCAAAGCACTGCTTGTCCACTCCGAGTTCGTCCCCATCATTGAGACGATCCGCTCACAACTACCGAGTTTGAAAACCGTTATCACCTTAGACGACGAATCGGAAGCAACCAAAAGCGTGGCGAGCAACCAGGTCGCGCCATCAATGATTACCAGCGATGATGAGGCAATTATCATTTACACCTCAGGTACAACCGGCAGACCGAAGGGCTGCTTGTTGACGCATGGAAATATTGTTTCCAATGCACGGCAGATCAGCGAGTGGCTTGCGTTCGGTCCACATGATCGACTGTTGACGATCATGCCACTCTTTCACATGAACGCTGTCTCGGTTACTACAATGTCGGCTCTTTATGCTGGCGGCTCGACTGTTGTCTGTCCGAAATTCTCTGCTTCTCGATTCTGGAAAATCATTTCTGATTACGAAATAACTTCTTTTGGTTCAGTGGCAACTATGCTTTCGATGTTGTTGAGCACATATCCGGATGGTGTGCCCGCTGGTCTCAAGACGGACCAATTGCGCTTTGCGATGTGTGGCTCTGCTCCGGTCCCTGCCGAAGTCATAAAACGTTTCGAGGAGACATTCGGATGTCTGGTTATCGAAGGATACGGTTTATCTGAGTCGACCTGCCGCTCTACATTCAATCCACCCGACCAGAGACGGCGACAGGGATCGTGTGGATTACCGATCGGAAATGAAATGCGTGTCGTAGATGAAGAGGATAACGAAGTCAAGGACGGAAGTTTGGGTGAGATAGTTTTGCGGGGTGAGAATATTCTCAAAGGGTACTATAAGAATCCGGCCGCGACTGCAGAGGCATTTCGCAACGGTTGGTTTCATACTGGCGACATTGGTTATCGAGACGCAGACGGCTTCTACTATATTGTCGATCGCAAATCAGACATGATCATTCGAGGCGGTGAGAATATCTATCCCAGAGAGATCGACGAAGTTTTATATCAGCATCCCGCCGTAGCTGCAGCGGCTGCCGTGGGAATACCAGACGACTTATATGGAGAAGAGGTTACTGCGTTTGTAGTTCTGAACGAATCAGCGATGGTTAGCGAGAACGAGTTAGTCACTTTCTGCAAAGAGCATCTGGCGGACTACAAGTGTCCTAAGACAATTCGACTGGTTAAGGAAATTCCCAAAGGACCCACGGGTAAACTACTGAAACGTGAGCTGGCGAAGCTGGTCTAGCTCGTGCCTTCCAGTTTGGGTAAGGTCGAAACGCTGGTAACTTTTGCGCGATCGACGAGCCAGGCACCAAAGAGCCACAGACCGCAAATAGCAATCATGAGCGGTGAAAACCATTTACCGTAGAGTCCATCCGGCGAGAATTTTTCTGTAGCAGCATGCAAAACCTCGGAGTTAGGCAGAAGTCCCGCCTCCGCGAACTCGTGGAACGAATAAATAGCGACTTGTATCATGAAGAGCAAAAGAAATATCCCGGTCACTTGAAAGAAGCGGCGCACATTTATCAAGTGACCGTATCTGGCCCATCCCCAGGCAAAAGTTCCCGCGGCGATTAAACCTAAAAGCGCGCCCTGGACCAATTGCGAATCTCGCACCTGTAGAAGCAAGAGAGCAGTTTCCATACCCTCTCGAGTAATCATCAGAAAAGTAAAAAGGAAAACACCGGCGACGGCAGCGACTCTCGAGCTGCGTGACGACATTGCAGAAAGTCGTTCGCGCATTCGCTGTTGGATTTTTGGACCAGTGCGCCACATGTGAATTACGAGCGAACCAACCATGACAATGGCTACTACACCGAGGATGGCTTCGCGCAGGGCTTCGTTGGCGAAGAACTGACTCACGTAACCGCCCGCTATCGGACCGAGGTATCGCTCGAGAACTGCATCGTCAACTCCGGTTTTGAGGAGGTAGGCCAATCCAAGGCTGGCAGCGAGAGCGGCGGCGATTGCGACATAAACTGAAGATGCCAGCCACTTTTGATTGGCTTTACGGAGGTACGAGAGGATTACGGCGACAAGTAAAAAAGACTCAAAGCCCTCACGAAGGACGATTACGAATGAGTTGAGCATATTAGGAGGCGACCTTCATCCATTAGTCTTGGCAGTACTCCCCGAGTACCTCTGCAGTATAGGGTAGTTGAAAATAGATTTCAATTTCAGTCAAGGGGCTAAGCGTGGTAATTAGGAGATGGAAGGGGAACTTTAGCGAGCTTTTGGTGGAATTTTAATGACTGGCTACCGGGAGTATAGATAGGTCCGCTCGAACCGCGCCCAACGCCGTGGCGGCCGTGATCCGCAAGGGAAGTCTGCGCTTATCATCGCTAAGCCACATCCGGAACTGATATTTGTCGCTTTGAGGATCATCCGTCGTCAGCGTGATCGGAATAGCCACAATTTTCTGATCCCCGATCTGGATCGTCTCTCGCTTCGATGAAGTAATGACAAGAGTCTTTGGCTTGTTCTCAACCAGGATTGAAATAGCGTTTTGTTGCGGTGGGCTAAGACGAAACGTTCGAACTGCGTAAAAGAATGAAACGTAGTCGTGCGTTCCTACTGGAATGTCGAGACGTGTACCTTGATCCGTAGTTGCGTTACCACCCTCCTGATTAATGTTGATAGTCTGGCTGCTCCGGCGTTTGCCTTCCACCAGATTGAGAACTGTCCGATAGGGCAACAGAACCTTTGGATCTACGTACGACTCCACTTGATCATTTGCAACAAATACGCGCGCCGCTACTCCGGTAGTTTCCGCCTTTGCTGTAAGTAGTAATCCGGTTCGATTGAAATACTGCGAAACACCTCGGACCTGAAATGTCGCAGTGCCCATCGGAGCATTACTGCTCGCGAGATAGATCTGGTAATTCAATTGCTCGCCCGGAGCAAACGGAAGAGCACTGATTAGCTCCGCATCGGCTGCTGCGTTTGGAGTTGGAGCTGGAGTTGGACGCGGAGTCGTTGCGGGCGAGCCAGTATTTGCAGCCACAACCACTGGTTTGACAAGTTCTAATCCGGCCAACTCGGCTCTGAGTTCGCCCGACTTCACCTTCGCAGTTAATAGGACAGGAACGTGTCGTTCATCATCGCTGAAATAAACTTTAAAACTTTTCAAAGCAGACTGGCCTTCAACTCGGACCTGTGCAACCCAACTTTCAAATGAGCCGGCGTTTGTTCGCACGGTATCCCGACCAGTTACTTTCACTTCTGCCTGGTAGTCGCTTGATTGGCCGCGGACATGAAAACTGTATGAAGCGCCATCCGTCAAAGGTAAGGCTCTCATGCGATAGAACACCGAAAGCAAGTCGTAAGTACCGTTTAATGCTCGCTGTCTGGTACCCGTTGCCTCTGGCGTTTGATCGAACTCTCGTGACGAGTCGCTGGATTTGATTTCGTTGCGTACCACTTCTTCGGCGCGGAAAGGCAGGCCGGTGGCGGCTTCAATGTAGGTGGTGTAATCGCTGTTAATCGAGTAAAGAGCGACGTTCACAACGCCGGTAGTTTGGACGTGAGCCTTTACCTGGTAAGCATCTCGTCCAAAATATGTTCCTCGACCGGCAATTTGAATCTCGACATGACCGGCTGAAGGGAAGTTTGAGTATGAAATGTTGTACGTCAACCGTTCGCCGGCCTTATATGGAGCTGAAAATAGAGGCAGGGAATTGGCTCCGACATTCTCCTGAGCGTTAACTGGAAAGATGATCGCGAAAAGGAGGATTAGTAGAGTGGTAGTGACCGGTTGCTTCAACCTGAGATTCACTGTCGCATAATAGATAGAATTCATTCGTTGGGCAAATAACGTTGGGTTACACTAAATCATACACGCACAACCCCTTGCACGAGTTCCGCTCGTTCTCCCTTATTGTTCGGCCATTTCTGCGATGATCGCTTGTGCAGCTTCGGCGGGTTTGAGCGAGCCCGTAATTGGTCTGCCCACTACGAGGAAATCTGAACCAGCTGCGAGGGCCATGCCTGGGGTGGCCACTCGCCTTTGATCATCGGCGGTGTGCTCGCTGTCCTGAGTATCAGATTTTCGGGGCCTTATCCCCGGCGTCACTATCAGTAAAGACCGATCGCGGAAGGCTGAACGAATACTTTCGGCCTCGCGAGGTGACGCTACCACTCCATCGACTCCAGAGCCTACAGCTAATTTCACTAAACCCAAAACACTTTTTTCCGGCGTTCCGACCACACCAATTTCAGCTAGACTCGCCGCATCCATGCTGGTTAAGACGCTAACTGCGATTACTGCGGGCGCTTTGATCTGTTTCTTTATCGCTGTTTCTTTGACTGACTCCACCGCTCGACGCATCATCTCTCCGCCGCCACTTGCATGTACCGTGAACATCGAGACGCCGAGGGCAGTAGCCGAAGCAGCAGCCCCAGCCACTTGATGCGGGATGTCGTGAAACTTTAGGTCGAGAAATACGCGAGCGCCCGTCGCCAGGACCTCTTCTACAACCTTTGGTCCCATTAGAGTGAAGAGTTGAGAACCTATTTTGAAAGATCCGACGACTCCGGCTAATTCTTTGACTAACACGCGGGCGGCGTCTGGCGAGACGTCAAGCGCAACAATCAGTTTGTCTTCGTTTCTCACGGGTCTCCTTTCATTTTTGAAGTTAGTTCGTCTGCACGGGAACCGACCGCACTGTCCAAGTGGTTGATTTGCGCACGCTCCATGATTTTTAGCAATCCATCGTTGATGTCTTTCGCGATGCTCGGACCCTCATAAATGAATCCGGTGTAAACCTGCAACAGGCTTGCGCCCGCACAAATCTTTTCCCACGCGTCTTCGGCGTTGAAAATTCCACCTACTCCGATTATTGGGATTTGGCCCCTGGTTAACTTAAAGAGTTCAGCAATCACTCTTGTAGATTTGTTCCGCAGGGGAAGTCCGCTCAAGCCGCCGGCGCCGTAAGAGTTTACTTCCGTACGACTCGTGCGCAGATTCGAGCGGCTGATCGTAGTGTTGGTGGCTATCACGCCATCAATTTTCAGGGCTAGCAACGTCTCGACAATTGAAGCGATCTCTTCATCTTGAATGTCGGGGGCCAGCTTGACCAGCAACGGTAAAGGCGCCGTTCGATTCGAGTCTTTTTCTAACTCGGCTTTTCTGCGTTGCAGAGCCTTAATGAGATTTGAAAGCTGTTCAGTTTGCTGGAGCTCACGTAGTTGAGGTGTGTTTGGTGAACTTACATTGATAGCCACGTAATCCGCGACCGGAAAAACTATCTCAAAACTCGCAAGATAGTCGTCGACCGCATTTTCAAGGGGGGCGATCTTGCTCTTGCCGATACTTACACCAAGGACACAGTCTGGGCGCTTTTTGAGTCGCTGAACAAACGCTGTGGCTCCTTTGTTGTTGAAACCTGCACGATTGATTAGCGCCTTGTCTTTGGGGAGTCGAAACAAGCGCGGTCGAGGATTTCCCGGCTGTGCATGGAAGGTTAACGTTCCGGCCTCAATGAATCCGAACCCCAAGGCTGAAAGGGCCGGTAAAGCAATTCCGTCCTTATCAAAGCCGGCCGCCAGTCCTATTGGATTCGGAAAGTTGAGTCCGAATCTGTTGAGTCCTGTAAACGATTTCGAACGGTAGCGCGGTGCAACCAAGCTGGTGACGGTTGAGTTTCCGATTATGCCTAAAGAATGTAATGCCAGTTCGTGGGCCGTTTCCGGTGGAAGTCTGAAGAGTAGGGGTCGCAAAAATGAGCGATAGACCATTGAGTCGCGTTTACAAAGAGTTGGCAGCGAGCGTTTGCAGACTAACAGACGTGTAGATTCTGTGACAAGTTAAGTCCCAAGATTGTTCTTTCTGTTAAGGTGCATTTCCCAACTCTCAATTCGCTCGCGAACAACAGCTGATGCCGGAAAACTCGGGAATTTAAAATAAGAACGCTGTAAAACTTGGCGTTACTTGTCACACGAAATGCTTCTTGCTAGTATCCGCTCCGATGGATTTCGTCGAAAAAGCACGCATCATGGATGGGCCACGTATTAATCGTGCGCTTGCTCGTCTCTCGTCTGAGGTTGTCGAGGAAAATCATGGCGCCGGAGACCTTTTTCTGGTGGGCATCCGACGTCGCGGCGTTCCTTTGGCCGAGCGAATGGCTGATAAGATTGCCGACCTCGAGGGTTCTCGGCCGCCTGTTGGAGTACTCGATATAACGCTCTATCGTGACGATCTCTCAACGGTTGGGGCGAAGCCGGTGGTCAATCGTACGGATCTGCCGGGCGATATCGAGAATTGCAATATTGTGCTGATTGACGATGTCCTCTACACCGGACGAACAATTAGAGCTGCGCTCGACCAGTTGATCGATTTTGGTCGTCCCCGAAGAGTTCAGCTTGCAGTCCTGGTCGATCGTGGCAAAGAACATCGTGAGTTGCCCATTCAGGCCGATTACATCGGAAAACTCGTTCCCACTAAGAAGAGTGAAATCATTAAAGTAATGTTGCAGGAGTTCGATGAGGAAGAGGGAGTCGTTATCGTCGAGCGACCGGCGGAGACGGGTTGAAAAACGAAGCGGCCAGCAGGCCGCTTTTTTTATGACTTAATATCGTTGCACAACCAATCAAGTTTCATCTCTCGCGAATATACTGACGATGCAAACTGCATTTAATAAACGCCACCTGCTTGGAATACGTGAACTCAACGCCGCTGAGATAACAGATCTGTTGGATACCGCCGAAAGCTTTCGCGAAATCTCAAAACGTGAGATTAAGAAAGTACCGGCACTACGCGGTAGAACTGTCATTAATTTGTTTTTTGAGCCGTCGACTCGGACCCGAACTTCCTTCGAAATTGCGGCAAAGCGCCTGTCGGCTGACGCGGTGAATGTCAGCGTGTCAACCTCCAGCGTATCAAAAGGAGAGACGCTCCTGGATACCGCCCGAAATCTTGAAGCGATGTCTCCAGATTGTATCGTCATTAGACACTCGATGGCTGGAGCGCCCCAACGACTTGCACAACTCTGTAACGCTTCCATTGTGAATGCGGGAGACGGTGCACATGAACATCCGACCCAGGCTTTGCTCGATGCTTTAACTATCCGAGAACAAAAAGGAAAAATCGCAGGACTGAAGGTGGCAATCGTTGGCGATATTCTTCATTCGCGAGTCGCTCGGTCGAACATCTATCTGCTTACCAAACTGGGCGCTACAGTCAGTGTGAGTGGCCCGGCTACGCTTGCTCCCAAAGAGTTTGCCGAGCTAGTCGAGAGCGGCCTAACAATTGAAAAGAGATTCGAAGACGCTATCGAAGGCGCTGATGTCGTGATGGTTCTGCGCATCCAGCGCGAACGACAAGATGCCGCGTTTCTTCCGTCGATGCGCGAGTATGCAGTTCATTATGGTCTGCAGTCGCGCCATCTCGACCGGGCCGCCAGCGATGTTATTGTAATGCATCCCGGTCCAATGAATCGTGGCGTCGAAATCTCTTCCGAAATTGCAGACGGTAAGCGGTCCCTTATCCTCGATCAGGTAACGAACGGCGTGGCGGTGAGAATGGCGGTGCTTTACTTGCTGGCGGGAGGTAGTCGAACAGAGGCGACTGAAGTTGAAGTCCCGCAGTCGAGAAAATCCAAGCGCGAACGAAAGGCTACGAAAGAATGAAACTGCTGATTGTCAATGGCTATGTTGTCGATCCAGCTCAGCAGATTAACGCCGGAAAAAACGTCTTAATCGATGAGGGCAGGATCAGCGCTATCCTCGACTCTTCCGATCCGATTCCCGAAGACGCTCGAGTTTTTGACGCAACCGGTTTGATAGTGGCACCCGGTTTCATCGATCTTCATGTCCACCTGCGTGAACCTGGTCAGGAATACAAAGAGACAATTGCGAGTGGTTCGGCGTCTGCCGTGTCGGGCGGCTGGACTAGTATCTGCGCAATGCCAAATACGGACCCGATCAATGACAACGCCGCAGTTACGCGCTTCATAATCGATCAGGGACGGGCCGCAAATCTCGCGAATGTTTTCCCCATCGGAGCAGCTACAAAAGGTAGCGCCGGTAAAGAGCTCGCGGAAATGGCCGAGATGAAGAATGCTGGAATAGTTGCAGTCTCAGACGATGGTCGCTCAATTCCGTCAGCGGGAATGATGCGTCGTGTCATGGAGTACGCAAATGGACACGATCTAACGGTTGTGGACCACTGTCAGGACCACTCATTGAGTGCCGGTGGAGTCATGCATGAAGGCCGGTGGTCCTTAATTCTAGGTATGCGAGGAATGCCGGCTGCTGCTGAAGAGGCCGATGTGCTAAGAGATTGTGTCCTTGCGAAGCTTACTGGAGCTCCAGTGCACCTGGCTCATGTTTCGACTCGCGGAGCCGTTGAAGCGGTGCGCAGGGCAAAACAAGAAGGGCTCAAGGTTTCGTGCGAAGTCACTCCTCATCATTGGACTTTGACTGATGCCGCCGTTGCCGAGTACGACACCAACACAAAAATGAGTCCTCCGCTTCGCAGCCAGGAACATCTGGAGGCAGTGTGGGAAGGAATGGCCGACGGCACCATCGACACCATTGCAACGGATCACGCTCCACACCACTCTGACGAAAAGGCGCTCGAGTTTGATCAGGCTCCTTTTGGTATCGTCGGTTTAGAAACGGCTGTGGGGCTGGCCTTTGACCTGGTACACAAGGGAATTATCGGGCTCGATCGAATCGTCGAGATGTGTTCGACAAACCCGGCGCGAATCTTTGCGCTAGCAGATCGAGGCTCGCTAAAACCGAATGCTCATGCTGATATCACAATTCTCGACCCGCAATATCATTGGGTTTTTAACGCATCACAATCGAAGTCGAAGAGCAGGAACACTCCGTTTGACGGCAGAAGCTTTCAAGGTGCCGCGATTGCGACCATCGTTGCCGGCCGGCTCGTTTATCTTCATCCGGACTACAGTCGAATCACTGAATCCCGGCAGCGTCAGGCATCCGGAAAATAAGTTTGGATCTCCTCACCGCACTCTCTGTGTATCCCTTAGTGTCCTTTGTGTCTCGGTGGTTAGCGGACTTTCGTTATGCGGTGCATGAGTTGGGAAATCAGCCCTAACCACTGAGACACAAAGAACACGGAGTTGGGCACAGAGAGAAGAAAATAAAAAAGAGAAGCTCGCAGACAAGAGATAGCACTAAAAAGATTGCTAAAGTGAGGACACCGCCCTAAAATGCTTCGGTTCCTTAGTTCACTTTAGTTTTCACGCTACCAAAGTAGGCCTAGTCCTCTTTGGATCCGCCCCTCGTCCAACTGAAGTAGCTTCGTTTATTAAGGCTTTTCCGCGTGACTTTCGGTCAGCCAAGACCGATAGCCCAAAAATTATTGAAAATCGAACGGAGGCCCCGATGAAAAGTAAGCTGACTGGCTTTACGTGTATGGCCCTCGTCACACTTCTGCTGGCACCTGTTTGCGTGGCTGACAGCAGCTCATCCAGGGTGCTCAAGCAGCAAGAGCGCTATACACTTTCTCTCGAGTTAGAGTTCACGAAAAAAGTGCAAAATCCCCTCGAGCACGCTATCTCGATACTGTTTGATGTGGGACCCAATGGCTATGCGACCGGTTTTTTGGTCGGTAACGGATTGGTCATGACGGCCTACCACGTCATCTCCGGTAATTTAAGCAATACGAAAAAGGTCATGCTCGGCTTCAGGCCGGATGATCAGCTAGCCGTCAAAGTTTATGTCGAGGGTTGTCGAGCCAAGGTGCTTCTTGTCGACAAGGAGGCAGATCTCGCGTTACTGGAGATGTGTCGCAACTCAAAAGACGCCAAGGCCCCAGTGTTTCAAACCGCTCCGAGCAAAAACGACAAGCTTTTTCTGATTGCGCGACCTCACGGAGACAAAGTGGTAAGCCACGGAAGTTTCTATGGTAACTACATGCTTGGAAACCAGGAGTATTGGTCAGTAAAAATCGATAGTCGTGATGGGTTCTCCGGAAGTCCTGTGTATAACCAACGTGCTGAGGTCGTGGGTGTTTTTAGTGGCTATGATTGGTCCCAAAAGCTTGCCTTGATAAGTCCGAGTATAAGAGCTCAAAAGTTGCTCGAGGAATACAACGCTACACCCCGTCCTTAAAACGTCCTAAACTCGCTTTACTAACCACCGGCGCAGGCTGCGAGGCCTCGCCGGTTTTACTAGAAGACCTTACGTCGATAAACCTTCTCTTTTGCCGCGAGTGAAAAACGGGGTTCCCGGGGACCGCCCTCCAGGAGATTGGCCATATATTGGCCGACGGCTGGTCCATGTTTGAATCCATGGCCGGAGCCCCCACCTGCCAGCCAAACATTCTCGAAGTTCGGATGCCGATCCAGTAAAAAATCACCACTCGACGTGTTTTCATACTGGCACACGCGAGTTTCGAGGATAGGTGCGTTTGCAAGCATGGGAAAGCGCTCAGAGACATAGCGGTGCACAATCTCAATACTGGCCTGGGAAACGATTCTTTCGCCGGTATCAGGATCGAATGTCTCACCATGAGCGTCGATGGCAATCTTGAATCCGCGGTCATCGAGGTTCGGCATTCCGTAAATCGCATCGTTGAAATCGATCCAGGTTGGGAAGTTCTCCGGATTAAACAATGAGTCTCCGGCCGGTGGCCCAAAGAAAAAGACTTCCTGCTTTGTAACGTGGATTAACTCTGATAGCAGTTCCGGAAACAATTTGGGCAACCATGGGCCGCAGGCAAAAATGAACTTGTCGGCAAACACCAATTCTCCGTTATCTAAACTTATCGAATTGAGGACTGGCGGACTCTGCTTTAGGGTGACTGACCGTTGCCTGAACGTTACTCCAAGCTTGATGGCTTCGTTGACGACTGCTCGTACCGCCCGCCGTGCCATGATTACGCCGCTCTCGTTTTCCAGCACGGCCCAATTCACTGGTCCAAAATTGATTTGCGGGTAGCGGCTTTCCAGCTGTTGGCGATCGAGTTTCTCGCAGCGCGCCCCGAGACTTTGCAGGTTCTCGAATACTGCCTGGCAATAGTCGTCGGTTTCGCGCGCGAGCCACAACATGCCGGTGGGCCGAAAATACTGATAATCGTCATTTCGCGAATCTGCCAAACTCGAAAAGAACTCCAACCACTGCTTCAGTGAACGCTGGGCCGAATCCGAATAGATCCGATCGCGGCCGTAACCGAGTCGCATGATGCGCGATTCGCCTCCGGAACTGGCTCGACTATTTCCGGGTCCATACGCGTCCAACAAAAGGACTCTAGCTCCGCGAAGACTTAAATGATAAGCCGTCCAGACACCGAAGACGCCTGCTCCTACCACTGCAATATCGTAACCTTTAGCTTCTACCATGCAATCGGATTGTAACTTTGAGTTAAGATTTCAAGCCAAACTTTTCTTCAAAAGAATCATCGAGGTTAATGGTGAAGGTTTTAGAGAATCAGGAGAATTAGACATGAGCATTGGAAAAGCAGTTGTCTTGCCGCTTTTGCGAATAAGTCTGGTTCTATCGTTTTTCATGTTTGGTTCTGCCTATGCCAACCAGAGATCGTTACCAGGTTCACAATGGCGTCTCGATTCATTTGGGAAAGCAGGAGAGGAACGGCCTGTCGTTGATGGGACCACCATCACGCTTCAATTTGGCACTGACGGCCGAGCTACCGGGTCGTCGGGCTGTAATTCGTACAGCGGCACCTACCACGTAGAGGGGGATGATCTTTCGTTCGGCCAAATGATCAGCACGATGCGAGCATGTGTTGACCCTAAAGCTAACGAACAGGAACAAAAGTATCTCGCAGCCCTGCGAGCAGTTGCGCACTTTACGATTAGCGAGAGCCGGCTTGTCTTAAGTGATGGGGGCGAAGTCGCCTTAAATTTCAATGACGAGTCTAAAGCGAATGATCAGCAAAAACCTGGTAACGGACCAGCTGACATGCTGACTTCTTATTTCGGCGCCATCAACAAGAGGGAGTATGGCAAGGCGTTCGCTCTTTGGGAACATCCAACCACCACGCTGGAAGCTTTTTCACGCGGCTATTCTGACACGCAGAGTGTTCGTTTTCTCATGGAGCAAACTCTTCGAATCGAAGGCGCCGCCGGAAGTCTATTCGCTGCCGTTCCGACCATAGTTATTGCGCGCACAAAGAAAGGAACCGAGCGGGTTTTTGCCGGTTGTTACATCCTCCGTAAATCAAACATCGAAGAGGCACCAACTGGCTGGCATATTCATAAAGCGTTGGTCTCACCAGTTACACAAACTGCGATTTTTTCGAAACTTCTCTTCAGCCAGTGCAATAGCTAATGTCCACGACCTGGACCTGACTGAGACGATTAGCCGGAGTTTGGCTAGTCGGATTGGCGATGCTAAAGTGAATCTTGCTTGCTCACACCGTAATTCAGTTTTTCGTATATGAAGTTACGCTGGATTGTTCAGTGCGACTGCGCACCACCGATGCTGGACCACCGTCCAGCTCGAGACGAATAAGCTTTTTAGCATTTTGATGGAGGAACCAATGAACTGGTCCAATAGAATAGTTTTCGGGTTTATTTTCACACTCATTTTCGTAGCTGGTTGTGGCAATCCAGCGGCGGATAAGTCAAAAGCGGTGACGGGCGAAGCAGCCACGGCATCTCCACAGTCAGTAGTTCAGGGCCAAAAATATTCAATTGACCCTCAGAATTCGAAGATAGAGTTTGTTGGATCAAAGGTAGTGGGAAGCGAACATGGATCCTTCCAGAAGTTTGACGGGACAATCAACTACACAGGTCAACCCGAAAAAAGCCGGGTGGACATCAAGATTGATACGAATTCTGTAAAAGCTGATGAAGATGGACTAACAAATCACCTGAAGACAGCTGACTTCTTTGATGTTGCCAAATATCCGCAGGCGACTTTTACCTCGACCGAAATCAAACCGGGCGGAGAAAAGGGAGCCACGCACACCGTGACCGGTAACCTGCAACTACATGGAGTCACTAAAGCAATCACCTTCCCCGCATCTATTGCCGTTACTCCTGATGCGATTACGGTTGATAGTACCTTTACAATCAACAGAAAAGAGTTTGGCATCAACTACGCTGGAGCTGCTAATAATTTAATTCGGGACGAGGTGGTTTTAACCTTGAAGATACATGCCTCGAAGTAACAACGAACAATGGGCCACCGATAACGCAGTCGGTGGCCCAGGTAAGCACTAACACCAGCCTTAGCAAAATGCGGCTGAAACGCTCTCCACTCGCAAGCGTGCTTTCGGAGTCAGCGACGCGAGCGTCGCCAGAACTCTCTCGTGCGTCATGCCGGAACCAAGGTAGGACCAGCGATTCGCTTGCAGTTGAACCTTACGGAATTCTGCCTCTTGTTCATCAGTTAGTTCGAGCCAGCAGGCTCGCTCAAGACTTTTTAGATCCAGCTCAACCTGTTGGACCAGTCCCGCATCAATGAAACTGCCAATCGCAAGGTATTCTTCGACTGACGCGAGAATTTCTTGCTCGCTTCGATCGTCAGCCAATGCGGCAATCATCAAAGTGTCTAATTTTGCGTGCTGTACTTCTTCCAGCCAATGATGCTTCAGCAGACTCTTGAACTGCGGATCAAGTTGCTGATCATCCTTGACACTCTCGAGGTAGTGCTTTTGCACCATCCATTCTATGTGCAGCGTGGTAATCGCCACGGCCAAAGAATCGTGACTCAGAATCTCCTTGGCGATCGCTTCAGGTGGTCCAATCACTTCGCACCTGGAACCGAAACCATCTTCAAACTCCTGACGGAAACGTTTAAATAACTGGATGTGCTTCGCCTCTTCGCCGGCAAACGTGAGCAGGGCTCGAGTCCGATAGTCGTCACTTTGCAGTTGGGGACGCGCATGATCCAACACGAACGGCAAAATAAATTCTTCAACCAATCCAAAGATGCTTAAATAGGCGTGCCCTCGGATCTGATTCAGGACGCGCTGCTCCTCTTTTGTCAGAAAACTTAAAGATTCAACCCTGGCGAGCGATTCGGGCATGAATGGTCTATCAAAATTCAGCCTTTTCTCGCCGCCGATGATGTCTTCAATTCTCCAATGAATCATCTCCGATGCCGCCAGAGCAGACTGATAGGTATATCTCTCAATCATTTGCAAACTCCTTGTCGACGCCGGAACTATCTCAGCGGCAAATTACCGCCTTATAGTATTAACGCGCAAAATCAGGTCGCTACAGTGCAGAGCAAATTGAACGGTCGTATGCCGGGATTGATGAACTTCTAGATTTGCTAAAGATTGCTACTTAACTACGCAATGGCAGAAGAGCCCGCAGACGTGGGTAGCGAAGAAAGATTCCGAGCCAGACGATGACGCAGAAGAGAATCGGGGGAAAGAAAGGCTCCCCGACTCGAAGGTGCGTAACGGTTGCACCACCTAGATAAGCCGTCAGTAAGATGGCTCCCAGCACCGAAGTCTGAGGGATAACGTAGAGCACTGTGCAGAGAAGTTCGGTGATACCGAGTGGCAAAATCGTGTGCTCTGGATAGCCCAACCGCTGCATTCCTTCTATCACTTCTGCAGACTTCATGAATTTTGCAACGGCGCTGAATAACAGAAGCAGCACGGGCAGGGCGCTGAGGACGCGTCCGATCCAAACCAACTTTTTAGAGTTCGGCTTCGTTTGGGCAACTGCCATGATAATTCTCCGCTACATTGAATCGGGTGTACCGCCAATATAACTCTCACATTCTGGAGTCCGTTTTCAAGTGAACAGAACGCGCGTGCTGGAGCTTGGGCGAAGGGCGGCACTCCGCCGCCCTTCATTGTAAGAGATTAGCTTATTGCAAACCGCCTGAGGCTGCGATTCTTTCGCCTGTTAACCAACTGGAGTCTGTTGACGCGAGGAATACCGCGACACGTGCAATATCATCCGGCTGTCCAAAGCGGCCGAGGGGTGTCTTGGCAATCATCTCTCTTTCGAAGTCACTGCCCATCACACCCGCTGCGTGTGCTCCCTCGGTTTCGACACCGCCGGGTGCGAGAGTGTTGACACGTATCTTGCGTGGTCCCAATTCCTTAGCCAGCACCCGAGTAACAGAATCGAGAGCGGCTTTGGTGGCTGAGTAAACAACTGAGTTGGGAGGTGTGAGTTGGCTGGCGACAGAACTAATGTTTATAACGCTGCCACCGTCAGGGCCGAAGTGCTTCACTCCCTCTTGAATTGCGAGGATTGGGCCCAGAACATTGGTGTTGAACTCGCGGTGAAATTCTTCCTCCCGTACGGCTTCGAGTGGTTCGAATTTAAAAATACCAGCGTTATTAACCAGAATATCCAGCGATCCGTACGAGTTGGTAGTCTCCTTGAACAATCTTTGAATATCCGCGGCTTTGGACATGTCGCCTTGCACGGCGATTGCCTTTCCGCCTTCGGAGGTTATTTGCCTGACAACTGACTCAGCACCTTCCTTGCTGGTCGAGTAGTTAACGACAACTGCCGCGCCCTCAGCTGCTAAAGCTTTGGCGATACCGGCTCCGATTCCCTTTGAAGCTCCCGTTACAACGGCTACTTTGCCTTGCAACCTCGTTCCCGTTTGACTCATTTCTATTCTCTCCTCCTGTCGAACTTGAGTTCGACAATTAGATAATCATCTAACTATGAAGATATGATTCGTCATACCCGCTTAAAGCGACGAATCAAATCCCTGAAGCGCGGATGTTCCCTCAAGATCACAATTTTTCCAGCAGGATCGGCTTCTTTGATTGCCTGAACCATGCTTTCCAAATCAATATTTCCCGTGTACCTCAGCCCATTTATGTAAAGCGTTGGCGTACCAGTTATGTGTTCGTCGAAGAGACTGCTCTGATAATCAGCCTCGATCTGACTCAAGAATGTGTGTTGTTGTAGGTCATGCTCAAACCGCGCCACATCCAGGTGCGCGAGCCCGGCGTAGTGTTTGAGATGGGAATCTTCTAAGGCATTTTGATGCTCAAAGAGTTGGTCATGCATTTCCCAGAAGCGAGCTTGTGCTGCTGCAGCTTCAGCAGCTTCGGCGGCACGAAGAGCATTTGGGTTAGAACGTGTTGACGGAAAATTGCGAAAGACGAATCGCAGATTGGAGCCTAGCTCTTTTCGGATGTGTTTAATTATCGGGTAAGCATAACCACAGTCTCCACACTCGAAGTTCCCATATTCTAAGAGCGTGACCGGTGCATCAACGCTTCCATCGATATGATCACGTTCGTTTACAGCGGTCTTTAAGGTAGTGATTTCACCTTCATCCATAAGTTCTCCATCTACGATTAGCCTTGGAGTGCGACAGCCCCGCGTCGCTATCTTAAATGAGCAACCACCTTTTTTCGCTCTATAGCTTGGATCAGTTGGTGATAATCAGCAACTGACGAAGCGTTCCTTATTCGGTTCAAGTTGCATTCTCGTTATTAGCTATTCTTAGTTGGCGACAGGTTCTCATTTGAGCATGATGTGGCCAGTACTGCAT
>Ga0163162_10001958_pt1 | contig 19337 bp, 17 predicted proteins | sample S55metaG_FD_115310 | JGI IMG/M metagenome (GOLD analysis project Ga0163162, IMG submission 115310) | Switchgrass rhizosphere microbial communities from Kellogg Biological Station, Michigan, USA - S5-5 metaG | ecosystem: Host-associated > Plants > Roots > Rhizosphere > Soil | place: USA...
CGAGTGTGCAGGGATAGGCGCCAAGGCGTCTGGTGCCGCCGAGCTCGTCGACCCCTTTCAGTTCGCGCAGCTTATAGATGACGCGGTCGGGGGCGGCTTGATCGAATTCGGTGGAATTGGCGTTGGCGAGGCCACATACGTTGCGGGCGAACTCGATGACCAAAGTTTGCATGCCGAGGCAGATGCCGAAGTAGGGGACTTTGGCTTCGCGGGCGTAGCGGATGGCCACTAGCATCCCTTCGATGCCGCGTCTGCCGAAGCCGCCGGGCACCAGAATGCCGTCGAAGGCCTCGAGTTGGGCAGCGCACTGCGGCCATTCGAGACGTTCGGCTTCGATCCACGTGATGTTGACGCGGGCGTCGTGGGCTAGGCCGCCGTGCAGCAGGGCTTCTTTGAGGCTCTTGTAGGAATCCTCATATTCGACGTACTTGCCGACTAAGCCGATGGACACTTCGCGGGCGGGGTGCTTCATGCGGCCGACCATTTCGCGCCAGCGGGTGAGATCGCGAGGTGGCGCGTCGAGCGCCAGCAGACGGAGCGCGATATCGTCGACGCCCTGCTCGGCGAAAACCAGCGGACATTCGTAGACGCTCTCGACATCGCGGGCGGTGATGACGGCTAGCGGATCGACGTCGCAGAAGAGCGCGATCTTCTCCTTCATATCGGGAGGCAGGGGGCGCTCGCTGCGGCAGAGCAGAATGTCCGGCTGAATACCGATGGCTCGCAGTTCTTTGACGCTGTGCTGAGTGGGCTTGGTTTTCAGTTCCTGGGCGGCGGCGATCCAGGGGACTAGCGTCACGTGAACGAAGAGCGTGTTGTCGCGTCCGAGCTCGTGGCGCAATTGACGGATGGCTTCTAAGAATGGAAGCGATTCGATGTCGCCGACGGTACCGCCGATTTCGACGATCACGACGTCCACCGGAGTTCCGTCGGGCGCGGTGGCTACGCGGCGGGCAGCGGCTTTAATCTCATTCGTCACGTGCGGGATCACTTGCACGGTCTTGCCCAGGTAATCGCCGCGGCGCTCGCGCGAAATGATCTGTTCATAGATGCGTCCGCTGGTGAGGTTGTTGGCTTGGGAGAGCGGCGAGTGCGTGAAGCGCTCATAGTGGCCGAGGTCGAGATCAGTCTCGGCGCCATCGTCGGTGACGAAGACCTCGCCGTGCTGGAAGGGGCTCATGGTGCCGGGGTCGACGTTGAGGTACGGGTCGAACTTCTGCAGCGTGACTTTGAGGCCGCGGCTTTCGAGCAGGCAACCGATGCTGGCGGCCGCGATTCCCTTCCCCAAGGAGGAAACCACGCCGCCGGTGACGAATATATATTTGGCCATTATTCCGTTACCACCATTTTTTCGTAGAGAGCCGAGACTCTGTGCCAATCTTCGGGCGTGTCGACGCCGAGGGATTCGTACTCGGTTTCGATCACGCGGATTTTGAAGCCGTTTTCGAGGGCGCGCAGTTGTTCGAGTCGTTCGGCTTGTTCGAGGGGGCCGATGGGGAGGTCGGAGTAGGCCAGCAGAAAATCGCGCCGGTAGACGTAGAGGCCGATGTGTTTGAAGTGGGCGGGGGGCGCGTCCGACGCTTCACGTATATAAGGAAGGGGCGAGCGCGAGAAGTAGAGCGCGTTGCCTTCGTGATCCGTTACCACTTTGACGACGTTGGGATCGGCGATTTCGGCGCGGTCTTCGATGCGCTTCTTGAGAGTGCCCATGGGGATCTCGTCGTGTTCAAGCAGGCCGAGTATGGCGGCGTCGATGGCGGCAGGGTCGAGCATAGGCTCGTCACCCTGAATGTTGACGATGACCTGGGCGGTGGAGGAGGAGGCGGCTTCGGCGACGCGGTCGGTGCCGGAGACGTGATCGGGTCGGGTCATGACGACGCGCGCGCGGAAGTCCTGGGCGGCGTCGCGAATGCGCGGATCATCGGTGGCGATGAGGAGGCTGGTGAGATAGCGCGCCTGCGAAGCACGCTCCCAAACGTGTTGCAGCATAGTTTTCCCGGCGATAGAGACGAGAGCTTTGCCGGGGAATCTGGAAGATGCGTACCTGGCTGGAATCACGCCAAGAATGCTGAGCGGCACAATCGAATATAGCACAGTGGGGGAGGGGCGAGCTAGGGTGTTCAGATACTTTCTTATCTGCGTTTATCCGTGTTCATCTGTGGGCCAAACTGTTTTTGATTGCCCACAGATGAACACGGATGGGCACAGATAGCTTTGGCTAAGCTCTGCACTTACCTGCTGAGTGCGGAGATTTGTGCGCACAATAGTGAAATAGATCAGAGGACAAGAGGAGGAGTATTGTGCGAATTCTAGCGGCTTTCATACTGGTGTCGCTGACTTGTGCGGCGGCGGATAACGGAACGCTGAAGACGGAAGTAAATCCGGGACGCGCGGGAGTCTTCATCGACGGCAAGTACGTCGGGCCGGCGGCCAATTTCAAGATCGCGCGGAAGTATGAGGTCGCAGCCGGCGAGCACGAAATCAAGCTGGAAGAACCGCGGTATCAGGAGATCGTAAAGAAACTAACCATCACGGCGGGCAAGACGACGGTGATGAAAGAGACCATGGTCGCGCTGCCGCCGGCCAAGCCGCCCTTCGGAAAGCTGCGGATCGAAAACCCCGACCATTTTGCCGCCGTGTATGTGAATGACCGGTTCATGGGCCACGTGGACGAGTTCAGCAATTTCGCACAGGCCCTGTTGCTCAACCCCGGCACCTACGAAGTCAGGGTGGTTCCCACGAATGGCGCGCCCATCACCAAGACGGTGACGATCGAAGCGGAAAAGACCGTCATCATGAAATAGGTCCTCGCGTATCGCCGCTACGATGGACCACCACACAATTGCAGCGGTTAGCATCAGCGGCATTTCCCTGGACGTGCTGGGCGGGCTGTATCTGGCCTACGATTTATTGGGCGGGCAACACGGCCCCTTGCGGCTTCTCACCAGAATCGTCACCTATTCGATTGTGTTCGGAATCGGTTACGGCCTGGGCCTGGGTCTGTTCTTTGGCATCGTCGCGGGCGCGGCGACCGGCGTCACCGTAGCGATCGAGCTGCATCGAATGGGCAGCCGGAACAATCACTATTCCCTGCCCTGGGAGGCACTGTTCAGTGCGATCCGGGGTGTTGCTTTCGGCGCGGGGCTCTACCGCACGTTGAATTTTAGCTACGCGGCAACGTTCGCGGCTCTCATCACGATGGGACAAATCGTCGCCTACTCGAACGATATGCGGCCCAGCATGGATTATTCGGCGGTCCGGCGATCGCGGCTGACGCGGCGACAGATCTGGGGCAGCATTATGCGAACCGCGGGGTACATCGCGGCGGCGCTGGCGTGCAGCACCCTGGTGCAGCACGTGGATCATCCCTGGTCCTTCGCGGTTCGTCTGGGCGTGGTGACGGGATTGGTGACTACGGTGGGCGCGATGGTCAACCCTTATATCGAATATTACGCGGACAATCTTCCGGTGCGGCGGCTGGGAGTGTTTGGAATCTGCCTGGTGCTGTGCGGCTTCGCGATGCAATCGTTTCAATACTGGGTAGTACTGTTGGACGTTCCGGTGCGGTGAGGCTCGGTGGAGGATCGGCCGGCTACACCGGATCCTCCGCCACCCCGGTCTCCACCTGCTCCCGGACGAAAGGATCAGTCTTTGCCACCTTTAAGATTCGGACCACAGACGGAACCTTGATAAATCACATCGAAGGTTCCTCCACCGGAACTGTCAAAGACAGCCTTTCCTACGAGCGTGATCGTGCCGGTAGCCCCGGCGTACTTGCCCGATCCCCCGGTGATGGTCAGGGTCGCGTTTTCCGTCAATTCATTCGAAGAGCCTGGGACGGGAGTGAGTGTAATAGCCCCAGTGGCGGTCAGAATATCGCCCCCATTGGTCACAAAGACATCGAGCGAGGTCGCATGAAGCCCGTCAGGACTACTGGTGACAAGCGCCGAGCTGGCGCCGTTCAACACGCCGTTCACAATACCCAATGTCCTGCCTAGAGGATCGTTTGGTGAAGGAATGATGGTCTCCACGTCACTGCCACGGACTTGTTGACACTCCGCCCGCGCCTCGATTCGCGTGCCGAGCACCGCCAGGCACAGCGCCAGTGCTATGGTCGTATTTCTTTTCATAAGGACTTTCCCTCTTTCTGCTGAGCCTATCCGGCTCAACTGGCATGAATAAGGAATTGCGGGATTGAAGGTTACAGCCTCTCAGTGAAAGGCATAGAATAGCGGTCACAACCGAAATGGCAAACTGCGCTCGGTGCGGAGCGGAATTGGGGTTCGACGATCCCGCGGGATTGTGCCCTAAGTGTCTAATCCAGGGAGCCTTCGATAGTTCGGTTGGTTCCGGCGAGACCCCGACTCAGACCATCCATACAACGACAGCGGCGGGCGATGACGATTTCGGCCGTTATCAGATTCTTCGACCTTTAGGCGAAGGAGGTATGGGCACTGTTTATCTCGCCGAACAGCTTGAGCCCATTCGCCGGCGCGTCGCTCTTAAAGTTGTGAAACTCGGCATGGACACCGCTCAAGTGCTCGCGCGCTTTGATAACGAGCGCCAGTCGCTGGCAATGATGGACCACCCAAACATCGCCCAAATCTTCGACGCAGGCGCCACGCCCAAGGGCCGGCCTTACTTCGTAATGGAGTACATCGAGGGTGTGCCGATCACGGAGTACTGTGATAGCAAGCGGATGACAGTCGGTCAACGGCTTGAACTGTTCCTCGCGGTGTGCCGTGCCGTTCAACACGCGCACCAGAAGGGCGTGATCCATCGCGATCTCAAGCCGTCGAATGTGCTGGTGATGGAGCGGGAGGGCACACCCCTTCCGAAAGTGATCGATTTCGGCATCGCAAAGGCCACTGACCAGTGGGCTGTGGAGAAGACCCTCCTAACGCAGTTCGGACAGATGGTGGGCACTCCGGAGTATGCGAGTCCCGAGCAGGCCGAGGTGACGACCGGGGATGTGGACGAGACCTCTGACGTGTATTCGCTCGGCGTCCTAATGTACGAGTTGCTGATCGGCACTGTGCCATTCGACGCGGCAAGAATGCGGCAAGTTGGTTTAGCTGAGATGCTCCGCATCATTCGTGAAGACGAAGCTCCGACGCTTTCGCAAAAGCTGAGCACTATGGGTGCTGGGGTGGCCGACATCGCCGCACATCGGCAGAGCGAAGTGGCGTCCCTGCGGCGGCTGGTAGATGGCGATCTGAACTGGATCGCCATGAAGGCTCTGGAAAAAGCGCGGGAGCGGCGATACCCTTCAGTGACTGAACTTGCTGCCGATGTTCAGAGACATTTGGAGCACCGGCCTGTGTTGGCCTCGCCGCCGAGCGGGCTCTACCGAGCGCGCAAGTTCGTTCGCAGGCACAGGCTGGCTACATTCAGCACAGCCGCTGGCCTCGCGTTCATTCTCTTAGGCGGAGTGACGGCCTGGTCGCTTTCGCATCGCGATTCCACGACGAGACCCAAGCTGACCGGCAAGGACACGATTGTCCTAGCGGATTTCGATAACAAGACCGGCGATCTGGTTTTCGATGACACGCTGCGCCAGGGGCTGTCGGCGGAGCTTCAACAATCGCCATTCTTGAGCCTAATTTCGGACCGGCAAGTCCAGCAGACGCTGGTTTTGATGGGGCAGCCGAGAGACACGCGCCTGACTCTTGAGCTGGCTGAGCAAGTCTGCGAGCGCACCGCAAGCGCCGCGGTTCTGGAAGGTTCGATCGCAAGGGTTGGAAGCCAATATGTATTGGGTTTGCGAGCAAGGAACTGCAGCACCGGAGACATTCTGGACCAGGAACAGACACTGGCTGCGAGGAGAGAGGACGTCGTGAACTCGCTGAGTCAGATCGCCCGTAGTTTTAGAACCCGAGTAGGCGAATCGCTGAGTACGGTGGAAAAGCACTCGACGCCGCTCGCCGAGGCTACAACACCCTCGCTCGAAGCCCTCAAGGCTTACAGTACCGGACTAAAGGTGAACCTAACCATCGGGAATTCCGCGGCCATACCTCTTTACCGGCGTGCTGTCGAAATGGATCCCAAATTCGCGGTGGCGTACGCCAACCTGGGGGTGTCGTATAGCTCAGTTGGAGAGTCAGTGCTGGCAGGCCAGAGCACCACGAGAGCCTGGCAACTGCGGGATCGCGTCAGCGATCGGGAGAGATTTTTCATCGACTTTGCTTATGACCGGCAAGTGACAGGAAATCTGGAAAAGGCCTACCAAACCCTCGAATTGTGGAGTCAAACCTATCCCCGCAATGGAGAAATAAATCCCCAGGATTTGTTGGGAGGCCTTTCCACTCACGGGACAGGCCGATTTGAAAGAGCGATTGAAGCATCCCAGAAAGGAATCGCGGCCGATCCCAATTTTATGTTTGGGTACTACAATCTTGCGTCCAGCAATTATTTCCTGGATCGCTTCGAAGAAGCGGAAAGTGCGATTCAACGAGCTTCCGAACGCAAGCTGGAGGACCCTTATCTTCTAGTGATCCGATACAACATCGCGGTGTTAAAGGGTGACAAGGACCAGATGGATCGAATAGTGGCTCTGGCTAAGGGTAAGCATGGAGCTGAACACCCGATCGCTCACGCAGAGGCTCTTGCTCTGGCTCGGTCGGGCCGTTTACAGGCCGCCCGGCGGTCATCGAAACGGGCCATAGATCTAGCGCTGCAAGAGGGGGCACGCGAGGCGGCGGCGAGTTACCAGGCGGCACGAGCGGTGTGGGAAGCCGTATGCGGGAATGCCGGCGAAGGGAAATGGAACGCCATGGCGGCGCTGGAGCTTTCAAAGGGCCGGGATGTCGAATATGCTGCCGGCCTTGCCCTTGCTCTATCGGGAGGATTTTCTCGATCAGAGGCACTCGCCGGCGATCTAGAAAAACGTTTCCCGGAAGATACTTTTGTCAAATTTGGTTACGTACCAGTTCTGCGCGGGTTAGCCGCACTGGGGCGCCGCGAGCCTGCAGACAGCTTGGAGCGGCTGCAAATCGCTCTTCGCTATGAGCTGGCCGTGAACGTCCTCAACTTCAATCACTTTTATCTTGGCGGTTTGCATTCGGCCTATGTGCGTGGCGACGCTTTGGCTGCTGCGCATCGGTATGCGGAAGCGGCCGCCGAGTTTCAGAAGATTCTTGATCATCGTGGTATCGTGGGCGCGGATCCCATGGGCGCGCTGGCCCACTTGAAACTCGGCCGGGTGTTCGCGCTTTCGGGAGACAAGACGAAGTCGAAGGTTGCCTACCAGCATTTCCTCGCCCTTTGGAAAGACGCAGACCCCGACATCCCCATCCTGACGAGTGCCGAAACAGAGTACGATAGGCTCCAGTAATTTGCGGTGTAACTTTGCACTCTCGATTACCTTATTCTGTTTAGCGGAATGCCGCTGAGGATAAGACTATGACGAACGGCCAGACCATGCACGCGCTACCGGGGCCATCCCGGTTTCCGACGACACGGTGGACCCTCGTGCTTGCCGCCGGTGATCCACATCGGAAGGAAGCTCGGTCTGCTCTGGTCGATCTATGCGAGAAATACTGGTATCCGTTGTATGCCTATCTGCGGCGCCGCGGTTATGCGGCCGATGAGGCACAGGATCTCACCCAGGAGTTCTTCGTACGCGTGCTGGAGGGGCGATATCTGGATCACGCCGACCCGGAAAAGGGCCGGTTCCGATCCTTTATTTTGACCTCGCTGAAATTTTTTGTAGCCGACGAAGAAGACCGCCAACGGGCTCAAAAAAGGGGTGGCGGGGTGATTGTCCCGCTTGAATTCTCGTCAGGCGAAGATCGCTACCAACGCGAGCCCGGGCACGATGAAACGCCGGAGCGGATCTTCGAACGGCGCTGGGCGCTTTCGCTGCTAGACCGAGTGGTGGAGAGATTGCGGAACGAGTTCGTCGATCACGGCCGCCCGGAGCATTTCGAGCGGTTGAAGGTGTTCCTTCTCGGGCAGTCCGACGCCCCGTATGCCGCGCTGGCACGCGAAATGAACACCTCAGAAGGAGCGCTCAAGGTAGCCATTCACAGGCTTCGCAAGAGGTATCGCGAACTCTTTCGCCAGGAGATCGCCGACACTGTCGCCGATCCCGCGGACGTGGAGTCCGAACTACGGTTTCTGGCCGGCGTGCTAATGGGGAAATAGCGGCTGGGCTACTTCTTGGTTGCCGATCCAGTCGAGGATGGTGCGGTACCACAGCAGGCTGGCAGGGACCTCTTGAATAGAACGACCGTTCGTGCTATTTTCAGCGTATGGGAAACGCCGCCTCGACACACCAACGAATTCTGGAACAGGGACTGGCGCTCATGAGCCAAGCGGGTTTGGCGAACGTCACGTTGGGGGTGCTCGCGGAGCAGGTGGGAATGTCCAAGAGTGGGCTGTTCGCCCATTTCCGGTCTAAGGAAGAAGTGCAGATCGGATTGCTGCGGCACATGGCGCAATTCGCCACGGAGCGGGTGGTGGCGCCCGCCATGAAGACGCGCGAGGGGTTACCGCGGCTGAAGGCACTGGTCCGCAACTGGTTCGGCTGGGCCCAACGGGCGGGACTTCCGGGCGGATGTCCGGTTGCGGCCGGACTTTTCGAATTCGATGACGTGGATGGCGCCGTCCGCCGCGAGATTCTCGCGATGGAGAAGGAGTGGCGCGGGCTGCTCACGCGACTGGCCGGGGAGGCAGTGGGCCGCGGACACCTGCGGCGCGACTTGGACATCGATCAGTTTGTGTGGGAATTGTGCGGCATCTATTTGAGCCATCACGCAGCCCACCGTTTTTTGCGGTCCGCGGATGCCGATATTCGCGCGCAAACGGCGTTCGCGGCGCTGCTCGCTCGCGCGCGGCCCAAGACCCGCAAGACCAAGGGCTAAGAACGAAGAGGAGAATCATGCAACATTTGACGCCGGTATTTCACGCGAGCGACGCCATCGCTCCCATTCTCTTTCCCGTGGTCTACATTGCACTGTCGTCGCTGATCAAGGAGCCCAATCGACGCCACTTCAATGCCATCATGATCGGCGGCGCCGGGCGCCGCTTATCTCAGTGGCGGCGGCTTGGGCAAGTGGGAATTCCTGTTCACTGCGGTGGTCACGTTCTGCGCTTACAAGGGGCTGGGATCGTACCGATTTATAGGAATCGGGTGGATGCTGCACGTGGGATGGGATCTGATGCATCATTTCTATGGCAATCCGATCGTGCCATTTGTGCCGACCTCGTCGGCGGGGTGCGCGATCACAGATACTTTGCTCGCGATTTAGTTCTTTGCGGGTGCGCCTAGCGTTTTCGGCTGGCGGGCGACCGAGGAAACCGCTTGAGTTGAACGTTATTTCTTGGTCCACTCGCCGATCCAATCGAGCACGGTGTGGTACCAGAGCAAGCTGTTTTGCGGCTTGAGAATCCAGTGGCCCTCGTCGGGGAAGAGCAGCAGCTTTGACGGCACGTTCTGTTGTTGCAGGACGGTGAAGAGTTGCATGCCCTGGCCGGTGACGTCGCGGAAATCCTGCTCGCCGTGAATCACCAGCGTGGGGGTCTTGAAGTCCCTGACATACGTCGAGGGCGAGAGCCTCACATACAACTCGGGGTTATCAGCAGGCGTGCCTTTCATCTCCCAGAGCGGGAACCATTGCTCGTCGGTTTCGCGCTGCCAGCTCGCCAGGTCGAACACGCCGCCATGGGAGACGATGGCTTTAAATCGGTTCGTGTGGCCGTTGATCCAGTTCACCATGTAGCCGCCATAGGACGCTCCCGCCACCGCCATGCGCTGGTTGTCTATATAAGGTTGGGCGCCGACGGCGTCGACCACGGTCATGATGTCGTCATAAGGTTTACCGCCCCAGTCGCTATTAATCTCATCGATGAATTTTTGTCCGTAACCGGTTGATCCTCGGGGATTAGGCTGCACGACTATGTAACCCGCCCCGGCGAACACCTGGGCGTTCCAGCGGTAGGTCCAGGACTCGCCCCAGGCACCTTGGGGGCCGCCATGAATCAGGAAGATCACCGGGTATTTCCGCGCGGGCGTGAAATTGGGCGGCTTGACGATGAAGGAATGGACGCGCGATTTGTCGGGACTGTCGACCCACATTTCTTCCAGCGGCGTAAGGGTGACGCCGGCGAGCAGCGCATCGTTCATGTGGGTGAGGGCGACACCGGCGCCACCTCCCGAACTGGCTCGAAAAATCTCCAGCGGGCGCGAGCCGCTTTCCTCGGTATAGATCATGGTGCGGCCGTCGGAGGTGAACTGCACGTCATCGAGAGTGGACTGGCCGCTGATGATGCTGCGCAATCCGCCACCGCCGGCGGCGATCATTTGCAGGCTGGTGCGGCCGCGGTCCTCTGTGGTGAAGAACAGGCGCGTGGAATCGGGCGACCATGTAAAGCTGCCGACCCAACGATCCAGCGTCTCGGTGAGATTGGTGGTCTTGCCGGTGGCGCGCTCGAGCACCATGAGACGCCAGCGGTCACTTTCATAACCGGCGCGGGGCTGCGAGCGGAAGGCAAGAAACTTTCCGTCGGGCGAATAGAGAGGGCTGTCATCCGCGCCGGGACTGATGGTGATTTTGCGAGCCTCGCCGCCGTCGAGCGGCACGGTATAGATGTCGGAGTTGGTGCTGGCGGCCGGGTTCGAATCGACGTTCATGACGAAGGCCAGTTCCAGCGAATCGGGCGAGATGGCGTAACCGTCGAGGCCGCCGAGCGAGAAGGGGGGCACGTCGCGCTTACCGGGAGTGAGATCGCGGACCTCGGTGCCGTCGGTGTTCGCGACAAGAAGGTGCTGGCGGCGGCGGGTCTGCCATTCGGTCCAGTGACGATAGAGCAAAGAAGTGTAGATGCGGGCTTTGGAGGGCGCCTTAGCATCGGCGTCGAGATTGCGCTGGTTGCAGACGTTGTCGAATGGGCCGCCGGCGGAAAAGCCGCACTCGGGATACACGTTCGACTGGAACACCAGTTTCTTGCCGTCGGCCGACACCAGCAAACCGCCGGCTTCGGTGGCCAGGCGAGTGATCAGGCGCGGGTGCGCACCATCGGCATCCATCACCCAGATTTGCGACGATCCGCCGCGATTGGAGATGAAATAGATCTGGCGCGAATCGGGCGACCAACGGGGGCGTTCATTGTCATCGCCATCGCGTGTGAGCTGCCGGGGAACGCCGCCGTCTACTGACACGGCGTAGATCTGTTTGGGCCGTGTGTTGTTGGCGAGATCGGGCGTGGTGACGGTGTAGGCCATGTGTTTGCCGTCGGGAGAAAGCACAGGTTCGGCAATACGCTGGATGCCGAGCAGGGTTTCCACATCGAAGGGGCGCTTCTGGGCGAAGGCAGCGGGAAGACACAGCATTGCCGCCGTGAGCAGCAAAACACGATGGCACGAGGGCCGGATCAAACTGCGAATAACTCCTCCACACAGGCGGAGAATCCGGGCAGGAGGTGTTTGATCGTCAGTGGCATTTTTGCGCCCATCCTTGAATTCTACTATGTGAGGAAGAATCATCGGCGCTGCGCCATGTATTCGTCGAGCCAGCGCAGCGCTTCTTCCTGGCTCGAAAATGCGCCGTCGGCTTGGGCTTCGTAAGCAGCATTGGTCACTTCGCCGATGTGCACGCCGGGGCGGTCTTCGAAATAGGGGAGCACATGGCGGCCGAGGATCAGCGGCGGCTGCGGGCGCGAGTCGACCGCTTCGGATTCGGCGGCGGCTAGAATGCGCGCGGCGGCGGGAGGGACTCCCGGTTCGAGCGGCGGGCGGCCGGAGGCGTCGGCTTCGATCAGGCGAACCAATTGCCCGATCGACGCGGGGGCCACGCGCATCGCCAGGCGGCGCACGGCGCGGGGCGTGACGTCCGGTCCAATGCTGTGATGCGAGAGATGATTCTCCACCAGGGGCACGACCTGATCGACAATCGCGCTCTTGATGCCGATGCGTTCGAGGAAGGCGCGCGCCATGGGGCCGCCCGCCGGTTCGTGACCCCACGAGGTCCAGCGCACGCGTCCTTCGCGCTCGCGCAACTCGGTGGTGGCGGGCTTGGCGAAATCGTGGGCGAGCGATGCGAACAGGAGAACGGCGCGGTCCTCCGCGACGAGAACATCGCGCTCGGCAATTCGGGCGGCCTGATTGAGCACGTGCATGGTGTGGACGCCGACGTCGCCTTCGGGATGCCACTCCGGATCTTGCGGCACGCCGAAGAGATCCGCGATTTCGGGAAAGTGGCTGATCCAACCGGTGGCTTTGAGATATTCGCCGATGCGGCCGGGGTGCGCGCTCTTCACGGCCCACGTCATGAACTCTTCGGCGATACGTTCGCGCGCGAGGGTCGCGTACTCGCCGGCGATGGAGCGCGACATCGCGGCGGTGGCCGGGTCGACTGTCAGGTTGAAGCGGCAGGCGAACTGCATTCCTCGCAGGACGCGCAGTGGGTCCTCTGAAAAGGCGTCGCTGGTGGCGCGCAGTACGCGGTTGTTGAGGTCCACCTGGCCGCCGAAGAAATCCCAAACTTCGCCGGTGACGGGGTCGAAGCTCATGGCGTTGATGGTGAAGTCGCGGCGGGAGGCGGCTTCGCGCGGGGTGATGGATTCGTCAAACTCGGCGTGAAAATCGCGGTGATAGGGGCCGGTCTTGCTGTCGCGGCGAGGGACGCTAAAGTCGCAGGTGGCTTCACCAGGGCTGGTGAACTTCACTACACCGAAGCTTTTCCCGACCAGATCGACGCGGCCGCGGCGGGTGAGGAAATCGGCCAGATGATCGTAAGACATGCCGTAGACTTCGATGTCGAAATCTTTGGGCTCATGCCCGAGGAGGGCGTCGCGGACGGACCCTCCCACCACCACGGCCTGAAATCCGGCGGCGCGCAGATCGCGGACGATTTGCGCCAGCGCAAGTGGAAGAGTGAGCACCATCCTGGTTAAGATTGTACTTGGTCGATATTCACAGCCATGTTTTATACGGCATGGACGACGGTTCGAAGACGCTTGAGCAGTCGATCGAGATGCTCAAGATGGCCGCCGCCGCCGGCACCACCGAACTGGTGTGCACTCCGCACGCGAACCGCGATTACAAGTTCGAACCGCTGGTGATTCGCGAGCGCCTGAAAGAGCTGGAGGCCGCGATCGGCGGCGCGGTGCGGCTCTACACCGGCTGCGATTTCCACCTGAGCTACGAGAATATCCAGGACGCGATTACGCATCCGCGCAAGTACACCATCAATCAGGACCGCTACCTGCTGGTGGAGTTTTCCGAACTCATGATCTTCCGCAACACGGCGGAGATTTTCGGACGTCTGCAGGAGGCGGGGATGCTGCCGATCATTACGCATCCCGAGCGCAATCAATTGCTGACCATGCGCATCGAGGAGATCGCGATGTGGGTGGAGGCTGGCGCTTACGTGCAGGTGACGGGGCAGAGTCTGCTGGGGCAGTTCGGCAAGAAGGCGGCTGAGTTTGCGCGCACGTTGCTCGACCGGCGACTGGTACACTTCATCGCCAGCGACGGACACGACCTGAAGCATCGGCCTCCGACGATGAACCAGGCGCACGCTTGGCTGGTGAAGAATTACGGCCAACCGATGGCCGATGCCCTGTGTATCGATAACCCTCGCGCGACGCTCAATGGGCACGCGGTGAATCTGCCGTATATGGAGGCGGAGATTCCGCAGAAGAAGTGGTATCAGATCTGGCGGTGAGAGGCGGCCCTTCTTCGCGGGCGGTAGAATGAAAGAGCAGGTTACCCATGAAGTTAGCGTTCGAGATTGAGCTTCCGGACGGCGCGGTGGATCAGAGCGCCCGGGCTGAACTCGTGCGCTCCGTCAAAGAGCAAACTGCCCTGAAGCTATACTCCGAGCAACGAGTAACCACTGGCGAAGCGGCAGAGATGCTTGGGCTAACGCGGGTCGAGTTCCTCGACCTTCTGCGCCAGAGCGGCGTCGGTTTTCAAGTGGAACTCGATGACCAAGACTTCCAGATGCTGCGGCGTTGGCGCGAGGATCACGCTAAGGGCAGGCGGTGAGTGCTGTCGTTTCCGACAGTAGCCCTCTGAATTACCTGGCGCTTCTGTCAGATTTCGATCTTCTCCGGCAGATTTACGGCACGCTGGTGATTCCGCCCGCGGTTCACCGCGAAGTTGTCGAGAGGGGCGCGAGTTATCCGGTTCGCAAGGCAGTGGCTGCGGCTCTCGGTGAATGGATCTCTGTCGCCGAAGCCCCGGACGCCGCGCAGATCATTTCGCTCCGGCGCGAGCATCGTCTAGACGCCGGCGAAAGCGAAGCAATTCTGGTTGCTGAAGCGCTCGGAAAAGCGGTCCTTCTGATGGATGAGCAGCGTGGAGTTCGGTGTGCCCGGTTGCGTGGCATGACGGTGATTCGAACACCTCTCATCTATGCGGATGCTAAAATTCTCGGCTTGATCGGCAGTGTCAGGGAAAAACTAGACGAATTGCGTTCGCACGGATTTAGGCTCTCAGACCGGCATTACGAGTTGATTCTCCAAGAGCTCGGCGAGTTGTAGCGTAGAGCGGTGATGTTGCGGGATACAAGCCCAGTGGGGCTAAGGTGAGATTGTGACGGTGGAACAGCAGTTGCGGTTGGACCAAATCGTGTGGGTTGATCCCGGCCGCATGGGCGGGACGCCTTGTTTCCGTGGCACTCGCGTGCCGGTCCAGACTCTGATCGACCACATCGAGGGAAATGCTACGCTCCAACAGTTTCTCGAGGGGTTCCCCTCAGTGACCCGTGAGCAGGCCATTCAGTTTATCGAGCTAGCTAAAGAATCGCTGCTCGCGTGCGTATCCTCTTAGTCGAATGTGTTCACGCCGGTGGACGTGCTGCATTTCCTAGACATTCTGTTTCCACGTAGTGTAATTCCGTAACCCGATCTATTCCCGTGCGGCCTGCACTCTACTTTTAATTTCGAATCGCTATTACTCCGCCGTACGTGCGCCGATACGGCTGGGGATCGCAGTTGTGCCAGCTCGGTTGAGATAAATCGGTCTGGGCGGGCACAAGAGTGATGTACGAATTGGCATCGGGAAATTCCCCGCTGGGAGTCACAATGCGAGAGCTATGCCCGTGGTATGCGTTGACGGTGAAACATCAGCATGAGGTGGCGGCGCGGTCGGCGCTCGAATTCAAGGGGTTCGAGGCGCTGGCGCCTACGTATCGCGCGCGGCGGCGCTGGTCGGATCGCGTAAAGGAAATAGACCTGCCCCTGTTTGCGGGATACGTGTTTTGCCGATTTGCATTCGCCGAGCGGGTGATGGTGTTGGATGCGCCGGGGGTTGCGAAGGTGGTTGAATTCGGCGGTGAACCCGCGGAAGTTTCCGAGGCCGAAATCGCTGCGATCCGAGCCGTGATGGATTCGAAGCTGCGGGTACGCCCGTGGCCGTATCTGAAGGCGGGCAATCGGGTGCGGGTGGAGCGGGGGCCGTTGCGCGGGGTGGAAGGCACGCTACTGCGGGAAGGGAGAGACCGGCTGCAACTGGTGATCGGAATCGAGATGCTCCAGCGGTCGCTGGCGGTGGAAGTGGAAGCGGACATGGTGACGCCGGTGCGAGCCCGCTGGGCGGTGGCCTAGGTGACGATCAGATTTTTATGGGTGGCCGTACTCGCGATGCGGTTGGCGGCTCAGGTGGAGCCCGCTGGAACGAACCTGCCGGCGCAGGCGATTGGCCCCGCCGACCTGCTGGCGATATCGGTTTATGGCGCTCCTGAGTTGACCAGAACGGTGCGGGTGAGTCCCGAAGGGCTGATCCGGCTGCCGATGCTTCGGGAGCAGGTCGTCGTTCAAGGACTGATGCCCGCGGAAGTGGAGAAGCGGATCGCGGCGGCGCTGGCGCAGGAACAGATTCTGGTGGACCCGGCGGTCACCGTTACGATCGCGGAGTACCATAGCCGGCCCATCAGTGTGCTGGGCGCTGTGAAGGCGCCGCTGACATTTCAGGCTCTGGGCAAGACGACGCTGCTCGAAGCGCTCACCCGCGCGCAGGGCTTGAGCGAAGACGCAGGGCCCGAGATTCTGCTGACGCGTACGGCTGGGGATGGAGACGCGACGCGGGTGGAACGCATTCCCGTGAAGAAACTGATCGACGCTGCGGACGCTGCTTGGAACGTGACGCTCGAGGGCGGCGAGGAAATCCGCGTACCCCAGGCGGGGCGCGTGTTCGTTGCCGGGAACGTAAAGCACCCCGGAGCGTTCCGGATGGATGGCGCTGGGGAGACTACCGTGTTGAAGGCGGTGGCGTTGGCCGAGGGGCTGGCGCCTTTCGCGACCAAGGACGCTTACATCTTTCGATCGGGGCATGGGAGTGACGGAGGGCGCTCGGAAATTCCCGTGGCCTTGAGCAAGATCATGGAACGCGCGGCTCCAGACGTGGCGTTGGCCCCGAACGACATTCTTTTTATTTCCGATAACCGGGCTCGGCGCAATAGCCTGAGCATCCTCGAAAAGGCCCTGGGCTTTGCGGCGAGCACGGCCTCTGGAGTTTTGATTTTGGGACTGCACTAGGAATCCGTGAATCGCAACGAGTCGGAGAGATCTTGCGGCACAGTTGACGCAGGCAGGGCTGCGGCACCTATGTATCTCGCGCCTCCCTACCAGGAGACGGATGAGGATGCGGAAGAGGCCAAACTCCCGCTTGCACAATATTTCTGGATTCTGCGGCGGTATCGGTGGCGGATCTCGGGCGCGGTGGCCGCGGCGGTACTGGCCACGTTGGTGCTTTCCGCGCGGTTGACACCTATCTATGAATCGACGGCAACCGTAGATATCGATCGGCAATCGCCCGCGGGCGTTGTGGGGGACGAGGCAACCCGCAGCCCGCTGAATGATTCCGATCAATTCATGGCGACGCAGATCAAGCTGGTGGAATCCGATGCGGTGCTCAGGCCTGTCGATGAGCACTTCCAGTTGCGTAAGCAGGAAGGGCAATCGGCAGCATTGTCGCCGCGTGGGGAAGCGGCTCCGGTCTCGCTCAAGGAGCTAAAGGTAACGCGGCCGCCCAACACCTATCTAATGCAGATCGGTTACCGCTCCGCCGACCCGCAACTGGCGGCCGACGCGGCCAACGCCATCACGCAATCGTATCTGGAGCACAGCTACGAGATTCGGCTGCGCAGCTCGGCCGGCGTGGCCCGTTTTATGGAGCGGCAAATCGAAGAATTAAAGGCCAAGATGGAGCGCTCCAGCCGCGCGCTGAACCAGTTTGAGCGGGAGCTGAATGTGATCAATCCGGAGGAGAAAACCAACATCCTTTCGGCACGTCTCTTGCAGCTCAATACGGAGTTTACGAATGCGCAGTCCGAACGCCTGAAGCGGGAGTCGGAATATCAATCGGTAAGCGGAGGATCGCTCGAGGCCGCACTGGCGGCTCCACAAGGCGAGGCGCTACGCAAACTGGCCGAGCACCGTAACGAGGCGGCCGAGCACTTTGTGGAAGTGCGGTCGCACTATGGAGCGAATCATCCCGAATTTCGCAAGGCCGCGGCCCAGGTCGAGCAGGTGAATACGGCGATCGAGGCCACCCGGCAGCAGATCGTCGAGCGGACGGCGATTGGTTATCGCGAAGCTCAAGGCCATGAGGCCATGGTGGGCGAAGCCGTGACGGTGGCTAAAGCGGAGTTTGACCGGATGAACGCGCGGTCCTTTGAATACCAGGCCGTCAAGCGCGAAGCCGACGCCGATAGAAACCTGTATGAAGAACTGATGCGTAAGATCCGCGAAGCTGGGATCAACGCCGGTTTCCAAAACGGCGCGATCCGCATCGCCGACGCGGCGCGGCCGGCGCTGAAGCCGGTATATCCCAACCACGTCCTGAATGTTCTGCTGGCCCTCCTGTTGTCGTCGCTGCTGGCGGTGGGAACGGCGGTGGTGACCGATTTGCTGGATAAGACGGTGCGCGATCCCGAGCAGGTGGCGCGTACTTTGCACGCGGAGGTCATCGGTAGCCTGCCGTTGATGAAGGACCGGCGCGCGGGGTCGCTGGCGGCGTTGAGGGACAGTAGTGCGGAGGGGAGCGGGCGCGACCGGCACGATCTGTCGGGATTTGGGGAAGCCGTGCGCGCGCTGCGCAATTCCATTCTGCTCGGCAACTTCGACCGGCATTACCGTTCGCTGCTGGTGACCAGCGCGGCTCCGGGGGACGGTAAGACCACCACGGCGGCGAACTTGGCTGCGGCCCACGCGGAACAAGGCAAGCGCACGCTGCTGATCGACGGCGATCTGCGGCGGCCCAGCGTCCATCGCAACTTTAATTTGCCCGGAGCGGTGGGCCTGTCGAATGCGCTGCTGGGCGAAATCTCCTGGCGCGAGGCGCTCATTCAGACTGAGGCGCTTCCAGATCTGTACATTCTGCCGGCGGGTCCACCTTCGCGCCGGGCGTCGGATCTGGTGGGTCGGGGACTCAGCGAATTGCTGGAAGAAGCTTCGGTCGAATATGACCTGGTGATTCTGGATGCTCCTCCGCTGCTGGGCTTCGCCGAACCGCTGCAAATGGCGAGCGCGGTGGATGGCGTGATCGTGGTGGCGCGAGCCGGCCGAACCAGCCGCCGGGCAGTGGCGAGTGTGCTCGCGACCTTGCATCGGCTGCGCGCGAAAGTAGTGGGACTGGTACTTAACGAGGTTCACAAAGAACTCAGCGACAGCTATTACTACTACGACTACTATCGTTCCTACTATCGGTCGCACGAGGTCCGGGGAGAGGTGTCGTCTTGAGCGCGGCGGCTGGCACGGTTCGGGATACGCCAAACATCGTGATTGGCATTCACGACGGACACAACGCGTCGGTAGCTCTGGTGCGCGATGGGCGCGTGGAATTTGCGCTGCAGGAAGAACGCATTACGCGCATCAAGAACCAGGGTGACGCTCCGGGGCATGCGCTCGACGGGGCAGTGGCTCATTCCCGTCACGACGCGGACAGCGCGCGCATCGCTTTGAACGGCCGCTACATGAATTACGGCCAATGGCAGAGGGAGACGATTCTCGAGGATTACGGCAGTTCGTCGACTTTCGCCAACCGAATCAGGCAGCCGCTGAAGGACACTTTCCTCGACCGCGCGTACCAAAGGCGCAAAGCGGCATCGCGCGAGGAGCGCTTGAGTGAACTGGGGCTGAGCCCGACGCGCATGGAGCCAGTGGAGCATCACGTGGCGCACGCTTCCGCGGCTTATTACACTTGCCCGTGGCCGGAGGAGCGGGTGTTGGTTCTAACCTGCGACGGGTCGGGAGACCGCTTGTCGGCTACGGTGAGCTTGGGCGAACGCGGCGATCTTACCCGCATCGCGCAGATATCCGAAAACGATTCGATCGGCCGACTGTACGCAATGGTGACACGGCACCTGGGCATGGCGCCGCTGGAGCACGAA
>Ga0163162_10001961_pt1 | contig 19330 bp, 17 predicted proteins | sample S55metaG_FD_115310 | JGI IMG/M metagenome (GOLD analysis project Ga0163162, IMG submission 115310) | Switchgrass rhizosphere microbial communities from Kellogg Biological Station, Michigan, USA - S5-5 metaG | ecosystem: Host-associated > Plants > Roots > Rhizosphere > Soil | place: USA...
CAAGGAGTTCGCACGTCCGTTCTACGGCGCCAACCACCACGGCGCCAAGGTTTCGCAGGTCCTGCTCGACCAGTTTTGGACCTGTAGCGTGCTGTATGACCTCAAGAACGCCTACGAGAGTATCAAAGCCTTCTCCGAGACGGACTTCACCGAGGACCTCAAGAAGATCGATGTACCGACCTTGGTACTTCATGGCGAGGACGACCAGATCGTCCCGGTAAAGGACTCTGCGAGGAAGTCGGCACGACTCATCAAGGGCGCGAAGGAGATCTACTACCCGGGCGCGCCGCACGGCATCACCGCCACTCATCAGGATCAGATCAATGCGGATCTGCTCGCCTTTATCAAGGAGGAGGCTGTTCATGTCGCTCACAGCTAAGCCGGCCATGAGCGGAAAGACGCAAGTCCTTGGCGGCATCACGGTAATTGACACGCCGCTTGTAACCCGGGCAATGGACCATGCCCGAAATCAATCGGAACCGTTTCTCTTCAACCATGCTGTCCGCTCCTGGCTCTTCGCGGTCAGGCTCGGACAGCTGCAGGGCATCGCCAACGACGAGGAAGTAGTCGCTGTCGGCACGTTGCTCCACGACCTTGGGCTCACAAACTGCTGCACGGGTCAAAAGCGCTTCGAGATAGAAGGAGCCGACGCAGCTCGGACGTTCGCGCGCGAGCAAGGCCTCGACGACGCCCGGGTGCAGTTGATCTGGGACAGCGTCGCTCTGAATTCCACACCTTCGATCGGCTTGTACAAGGAGGCCGAAGTCGCGCTCTGCACGGCTGGGATCGGCGTGGAATTCGGATTCCAGTACGACCGGATTCCGCAGAACGAAATGAAGAGCATCCTCGTCGCGTTTCCCCGCCTCGAGATGAAGCGGCGTTTCACGGATTCAGTCTGCCGCATTGTCAAGACTAAGCCGAAGACCACTTACGATAATTTTGCGGGCGACTTCGGGGAACGTTTTGTCCCAGGGTACAACCGGCCGTCTACCGTGGATTTCCTGATGGATGCTCCGTTCGAGGAGTAGAGGTTAATTATGAAGAACAAGAGATTAATGATCGTCCTGTTATTTCTTATGCCGGGCACACTGATGGCCCAACAGCCCGCCGCCAGTCAGGCCCCGCAGGCCTCGGTGAAATCGCTCACTTCGAAAGATCTGCCCGAGTTTCCCGGCAAAGAAGTCTTAATGATCACTGTGGATTATCCACCGGGCAGCGTGGACCCCATCCACCGGCACAACGCACATGCGTTCGTTTATGTGCTGGAGGGCTCGATAATCATGCAGGTGAAAGGTGGAAAGGAGGTGACGCTCACACCGGGCCAGACGTTTTATGAAGGCCCCGACGATGTTCATGTCGTGGGTCGGAACGCAAGCAGTACAAGACCGGCAAAGTTCGTCGTGTTCTTCATTAAGGACAAGGGCGCTCCGGTGTTAGTGCCAGCGCAGGAATGAAATCAACCGAACCGACATCAATGAGAGATCACTTGTCCGGGATCGGGTAACAAACGAAAGGTACACATAGGGGAACCTTGCTTGGGGCGAACATCCCACCCGACGTTTTCCGTCAACATTAGGAGGATTTAAATAATGAACTGCTGTTCGCATTTGTTTGAAATTGACAATGTTACTCCGGGAACACCGAATGGCTGTGAAGAGTGTTTGAAGATGGGCGACCGATGGCTCCATTTGCGACTTTGCGTAACCTGCGGACACGTGGGCTGCTGCGACGAGTCAAAGAACAAGCACGCGGCAAAACACTTTCATTCAACCAATCACCCGTTAATCAGATCTTTTGAAGCGGATGAAGAATGGGGATGGTGTTACGTTGATGAATTGCTTTTAGAGTCACTTCCCGGATCGTTGACGACCGAATGGTGCGGCGTGCTTGGAGCCACGCCCTGAGAAAACAACCTTGAATGGGCCCTTGCAAAAATCACTAGTAGGTTGATTTAGGCGTCAGGTGCGTTGCACCTAGTGTTTTGGTTGGGCGTGTTCGTGTGAATTCGTGGATCGTTTCTGCCCAGAAAAATACGATCCACGAAACCATACCAAATAACTTGAGTGGAGGGATGCGATGAACAATCACACTTCATTTTCCAGTTCTATTTACCTGGAACAGGAAACCAGAGAAGACCAAGAGTTATCGGCGTTTACTCGAGCGGTGGCGGACGTGATTAGTCCACAACAGGCCCGCCTTGCGGAAAGAGACTGGCTTGACGAGGCCGACACAATGGATACCCCGCCTTTATCCACAGTTCGAAATTGGCGGGCGGTCTCGATTGCGGCCTCGTTTCGGCTTGAGGCTGATCCCGCCGCCTTGGCGCATTTACTGTCAGACGGCGAGCATCGACGGCGTCATAACCATTTCTCGCATGCGGAACACAGAGGTTTTAGCTATTGACCTGTCGGCGTTTCCATATATAAAGCCTCGAGCCATTTGCCGCCGCGCTTTACATAGACCACTGAGGCGCGAACTTTCGTTGGTATTGTTTTCCCGCTGCACACGCCATCTTGCATTGCCGTGTAGGTCATAACAACAGAGTCATTGGTGAGCGTGACAAACTTGAAATTGTCGAGCGAATAACTCTTGACTTCACAGTCGGTGGCAGTGGCTTTGATGACCTGCGTTTTATTCGACACGCTCTCGGAGTTTACCAACAAGAATTCCGCTGTAACGTTATCTCGTGTCCATGAACTATCCTTATTCTTCCAGGCTTCCCAGCCAGCTTTCTCCAGCGCAATTATCTGAGACTCAAGCTTTGAGTCGTTTGACATCTTTGTTTGTCCTAAAGCAAAAGAGATCGCGCCAATTGCAATCAGAATAACCAAAATCATTTTCTTCATTGTTTTTCTCCTATGGTTTGTTGTCTCTTTCCTCTTACCGATAACGATCGGCCGGGGTGTTTCATCATCCTCAGCCTATCTAGATTCCTTTATCTCGTTTCAAACGAAACAACGGATAGCTCATCGCCAATAAAATCAGCGCGTAAAGACTTGGAAACGGATTGCTGACGATGTAGCCGAAAAATAGCAAAACAGCGAAGACGAGCATCAACAGCGGTGCCAACGGATAAGCCCACGCGCGAAACGGGCGCTGCAAGTTGGGTTCATGTCGTCGCAGAATGAATAGCGAAACAATCAGCAGAATTGTGATGACGACGATGAAGAATTGTCCGATTGCCAATAACAGTTCGAATGTGCCGATCGACGATAAGATGATTGCTGCCAACGTGGTTATCAGCAACGCAAAAACTGGTGTGCCACCTTTATTTACCGAAGCGGCATTTTCAAAAAATAGTCCGTCGCGTCCTAAAGCGAACATGATGCGCGGAGCCATCATTAATATGGCGTTGATGATTCCGATGAGCGAAAGCAGCGCTAGAATCGTGACGAGTTGACCGCTCCGCTCTCCAAAAATCAGGCTCATCGCGTCGCCACCGGCGAATTTTGAAGCTGCAAGCTGGGATACCGGCAACACATGTAACAACGCAAGATTGACGAGTAGATATATGGCGATGATCGCCGCGATGCCGCCGAACATTGAGCGCGGAAGATTGTTTGCCGGGTTGGTGTCTTCCTCGGAAAAATAGATTGCCGAATACCAGCCGTCGTAAGTTCCAAGCACAAGTTGAACGGCTAGTACAAATGCAACCAAGCTTGATGAAATAGATTTTGGAGCAACCACTGCACCTTGAGCCGTATCTGTCTGATGACTCTGTCCACCAAAAACGAAACAGGCGACAACAAAGGCGAGCAATGCGAGGGCTTTCAGAAAACTCGATATCTTTTGTGTTTCACTACCGCTGCGTACTCCAATCAAGTTCACAATCGCAACTACCACTATTATCGAAACACTAAAAACTATTCGACCACCCCTCAAGTTCGGTGCAAAAAGTCTGGCGGCGTACTCACCGAATACCACGCTGACAAAGGAAAGTCCTAAAGTGTTGTTAAGCCAATCGCTCCAGCCGACGACGAAACCGCCGTATCGTCCGAAAGCGCGTTCGGCATAAACATAGAACCCGCCAGCCTTTGGGATCATCGTGGCAAGTTCGGTTAGATAATTTGCGCCGAGCAGGCAATAAACTCCGCCGAGGGACCACGCGAGCATGATCATCCAAACCGAGCCGAGTTGTGCGGCGACACCGCTAGGGTTTCTAAGAATCCCGACACCAATTGTCCCGCCGATGCCAACCGCGATGCCGAATCCAACACCGAGGATCCGAAGTAAGTGACCGCTTTGCGCAATCTTTGGTTCTATTATGTTTTCAATTGTTGCCATTGATGGTCCCGCGCGCACTGATCTCCGAAGACAATGCTTGTCTGTCGGCAAAAAGTTTCTGGATGATGTTTGGATTTCTTCCCTGCGTAATCTCGGCGCTCTCTGCGACTCGTCGGTGAGTATGCTCAATACCGTGGGACCACAGAGTCGCAGAGGACGTGGAGAACTCGCAGAGAAAAGCGTTTTTAGCTTGGTCTAACGCTTCGGTTCTAGAGTGATTTCGCGCGCCGTGCGGATATCCAGTACCTCGCGGATTTGGAGACGATCTCGATAACCTTGCATTTGTTTTTCGTCACTCCCGACGACTTTCTGCGCCAGGGCGTCAGCTTTGTCCTCGTTGGCTTCCTGGGTTGCCAAATCTTTGTATTCGCTCATGAGCATGATGTTCCAATCATTCGAGCCATGGGCCTCCGTAGTAATCACTTTGTAGGAAAGGATTTGTCCGTCCTTTTTCAGCGCCTCCTGCTCACGCTTCCACTCGTCAGCAACGTAGTTCAGATAGGCGGTTTCCATGCCGGGCTTCATCTTTATGAAACTGATGGACCATACGGAACCGTTGCGGAATGGTCGGTTGACTTGTGCAATAACAACGACGCTTGCGGCTAAGACCAAAACGATTAGTAAACTAACTAGAGTGCGTTTCATGATTCTTCTCCTCTGGGTTGGAATTGTCTGTATTGCCGTGTGTGCCATGTGTGTCTTACATCAGGCAAGTATTAGGTGCGGACGGCTAATACGACTTACCCATCCGCACCCAGGGGGATCGCCTTACGTTTCTCGGAGATCTTCTGAGCCTTTTACTCTCGAAATTCTTTGGCGCTACCTAACTACACGAGAATGGGAGCAGGAAAGTGTCATCCTCCGTGAAGCGTTTTCTGGCCGTGGTGTATAATCCGGCACAACTTCTCGACCCAGATGACACCAGAAAACAGCTCGCATCAAATCTCGCTTCTGTTAATTGATTGGAGTAAGGGGGATGAATACGCGTTAGAGCAGTTGATGCCGCTCGTCTATCAAGAATTGCGGTTGATGGCGCGAAGACACATGCGACGTCAGCCTTCGGGACATACGTTTCAGACTACCGACCTGATTCACGAAACCTATCTGAAAATTGCGGGTGGGGAAGAACGGAACTGGCAAAGCCGCAGCCACTTTTTCGGTGTTGCGGCAAAAGCGATGCGACACATACTGGTCGATTACGCACGCTCCAAAAACAATCAAAAGCGTGGTGGCTGGCAGGAAAGAGTGACTTTGCAGGAAAACATGCGAGTCACAAACCAGTCGTCAAAAGAGATCGTTGCACTCGATGATGCTCTGAACCGTTTGGCAACGCTGGATGAACGCAAGGTCCGCGTGGTGGAGATGAAGTTCTTTGCCGGATTGAAAGTCGCAGAGATCGCCGATGTCTTGAAGGTTTCGCCAGAGACAGTCAAACGCGATTGGAGTTTTGCTCAAACTTGGTTGTTACGCGAACTTAAAAAGTAAAGCCTTATCAGTTTCTTGCGTTCTAGTTTCATTCTCTGCGCAACCTCAGCGTACTCTGCGGTAAAGGATTTCGGCGCATTTCAACCGCAGAGTCTTTCATAGCCCGCCTGATAGGTAACGAGATCGAAGTACAATCTTTTGAATGGATCCTCAACGACTAAAACAAATCGAAGATCTCTATCACGCGGCGATGGAACTCCCGTCCGCAAAGCGTGAAGCCTTCATCAAGAATAATTGCGGCGACGATGAAGATCTGCGCCGTGAACTTGAAACTCTGCTCGCCGTCAATAAATCTTCAAACAATTTCTTTGCTAGTCCTCCCTTATCCTTAGCCGCCGAAATGTTTTTACAAAAGGAACGGCGAGTGAATCTAGCAGGTAGAGAGATCAGTCATTACAGAATCATCAAACTCCTCGGTGCAGGCGGAATGGGTGAGGTCTACCTTGCCGAAGACACTAAACTCCATCGCCAGATTGCTCTAAAGATCTTGACGCCGCAATTTGAGAACGATGTTGAGCGAATCAACCGTTTCAAGAAGGAAGCCCGCGCCGTATCTGCGCTTAATCACCCGAACATCATAACGATCTACGCTATCGAAGAAACCGAAACCGGCAACTTTATAGCGACTGAATTTATTGATGGCCTAACATTGCGCGAGCGAATTGCTGAAAGACCGATATCCTGGCAGGAAGCCGTAAAGATTGCGATTCAAATTACAGGCGCGCTAAAAACAGCGCACTCGGTTGGCATCATTCACCGCGACATCAAGCCCGCAAATATCATGATTCGTCGCGATGGGATCGTTAAAGTTTTAGACTTCGGATTGGCAAAACTGACCGGACCAAATTCGGGCGATTTTGAAACTCGCGAACACACGGCGCCCAACCGCCTGATGGGCACGATAAATTACATGTCGCCCGAGCAGGTGCTCGGTGAATCAGTGGATGCGCGAACCGATATTTTCAGTTTCGGCGTGGTGCTTTACGAAATGCTTTCCGGCGTGATGCCATTTGCGGGCGCGAGCGATGCGGCAATTTATAACGCGACCATTAATAAGGTCCAACCCTCACTTCGCGAAGCAAACGATCAAATCCCTGTTGAATTAGATCATATCGTCAGATGCGCGATGGAGAAAAATTGCGCCGAGCGTTATCAAAGCTTTTCGGAGTTGCGCGCCGATCTAAAAAACATTTTGCGCGAATCCCAGACAGATTCATTTGACAATGCCGCTACGAAGATAAGTACGCGACCCATTAAAACCACGGAGCTAGCCGTATCAAAACCACGAAGGTCGACGCTCTGGTTAATAGCACCCCTACTGATATTGCTGTTGGCAGTTGTTGCTTACTGGCAATATTTCCATGCTCAAAGTTCAGCGGTTAGCCATTTTCAGTCAATCAAGTTGGATGTGCTGACTGCGCATGGGCTAGCAACATCTGTCGCCATTTCTCCCGACGGGAAATACATCGCCTACGCCAAGAATGAGGATGGAAAAGAGAGCCTCTGGCTTCGACAAACCGCCAGCGCGGGCGATACCCAGATCGTTCCGCCCACTCAAACGAAATACGATTTTTTAACTTTTTCACGTGACGGAAATTTTCTCTACTTTGTTGGCTCAGAAGGTCTGGGCCAACCATCTTCGCTCTTTCAAATCACCACTCTCGGACGCAATCAGCGAAAATTGACTACTGGCGTTGATAGTCAAATATCATTTTCTCCCGATGGAACTCAGATAGCCTTTATCAGAGTCTCGGAAGGCAACAATTCGATAATCATTGCAAGTGAACAGGGCGGAAACGAACGCATCTTAGTGACTCGGCAAGACCCGAAAGTGTTTGGGGACGCGATCTCCTGGTCGCCCGACGGAAAACTCATTGCAGCTCCCACGTTGACGCGTGGAGCAACCTACGCTGGTGGAATGGCTGTGATTGATGTTGCCTCTGGTAAAGAAACGCCGATTCCTCTGAAGGAAGAAAAACTGCTTCGCATCAGTCAGCTCGCCTGGACGAGTGATGGGAAAGGTTTGATTTATCTGCCCTACGCAGCCGATATGGGCCAACGTTACCAAATTCGATACGCTGCTTATCCAAGTGGAGACGTTCAAAATGTGACCAATGATCTTTCCAGTTATGAAGATTTCAGTTTGACAGCTGATTCACAAACGATGGTTGCAATCCAGCGCGAATACTCAATGGGTATCTGGCTTACTCAACCTGATGATTTTTCAAACACGGTCGGTATCAATTCAAAGACGGCTGCGGACGACGGAGAACGCGGTGTTGCTTGGACGAAAGATGGCAAGCTTGTTTTTGTTTCGAGCGAAGGCGGGGCGCAGAACATATGGCGAATGGACGCGGACGGCAGTAACCCAAAGCCGTTAACCAAGAATTATCGAATGGGGAAACTATTGCCTTCACTTTCGGTGGGCGGCGAAGCAATAACTTACATGAGCCGAGCAGTCGATCCCGCCACGAACGAGTTAATACCGGGTAATACGTTTTTTCAAATGGACTCAGAAGGACAAAATGTACGTCAGGTTGTTGCGCGTAGCGATGCGGCTTTTGTGGCGGCTTCAGCGAATGCCGATTGGGTGGTTTACACCAGCCGAGCGGGCGGCAAATCCCGTATCTGGAAAGTTCCGCTCAAGGGTGGAGACCCGGTTCAGTTAACTGACATGGATTCCAGCTCTCCCGTAATTTCTCGCGACGGAAAATCAGTCGCGTATTTCATCCGCGAGAAAGGTAAACCTCTAAAGCTCGGCATCGTCTCGATTGACGGCGGCACACCGCTAAAAACTTTTGAGCTCCCAGATACAACGAATTTTCAACCAGGCCTTGCGTGGAATAAATCCGGCAAGGGACTTCTTTTCGTGGACACACTCGGCACAACCTCAAATATCTGGACGCAACCGATTGACGGATCGAAACCAACACCTCTAACTGCTTTCAAAGAATTTCAAATCGCCGCATTCGCTCTAAACTCAGAAGGCAACCGCTTGGCTATCGCACGCGGTTCGCGCAATCGGGATGTTGTTTTGATAAAGAATCTCAGCAAATAGATCTGATTAAAACGCACGATTAAGTACACCCACGTAGAACAAATACACGGCCAAATCTGGACCTTATGTTTTTCGCCTCCAAAAATGGACTGTTATTGCCTTGGACAATGACTGCCCAAGCTGGTCTAACTGTTGATTACGACTGTGCTTCAGCTGACGCGATCACTGCGAAAAGATATTGAAATTAAATTTAAGTGTGTCCTTCACAGTAATGGTGCCGCCGCCGACTGACGGAGCTTTTATCGAGTAGTCGCTCATTTTCAAAGCGAACTCTCCACGTGCGCGCAGGGTTTTGTAGTCAAAGGTGAGTTGTGCGTTGAGTGGAATATTATGAGTGACACCATGCAGCGTCAGATCACCCCAGATCTTTGCTTGATATTGAGTAGCGGAACTCTTAGTTGCCTCGATCTTGGTACTGTTGAAAATGATCTCAGGGTATTTTCCTGTTTCCAGTACTTGATCGCGCATAGTTTTCTCGATTGTCTGGCGATCGCTGTCACTTATTTTATCGACAACTGTCAGTGAGTCAGCTCGAATCTTGATGTGAAGTGATGCAGGAGATACCGTACCGTCAGTGAACTCTGTGTCACCGCTTATGTCCTTAACCGCGATATTGTGGTTATGACCAAAGGTCGAAAGTAATCCGCCCACAGATGCATGGACCATGAAATCACTTTGGCTGGCATCGATCTTATATCGCCGCACATCGGGCAAAGCCACTCCTGTGGCGCCAACTAAATTCATTGAATCCTTTCCGGCTACTATTTTTGAGTTGGCTGCTGCAAGGAGGACAATAAATATGGCGACAGCTGAAAGTATCGCAGCTGTAAATTGGATGTGCTTATTCATGATCATGGCAATTCTCCTTAGCGTACTCAATCCTCAAATCCTATAGGAATAAACTCTTCTTAAACGAAGCTCAAAAAACAGAGCGGGTAGTGCCCCCGTTACCGCGCGACGTCCAGCCACGACGATCGGGTTTTCCCATTGTCCAATTCCACCTATCAAGCGAGATCGTTGTTGGATATGCCGCGTACGATGACGTCGTAAATGTTCATAGCGCTTCAAGGCAGCCTCAGGTGTATTTTCATTGGTAATGCATTTCGCAAACATCGCAGCATCTTCAAGAGCCATGCCGCCACCCTGACCAAGATTCGGCGTACACGGATGTGCTGCATCTCCCAACAATGTCACGCGTCCTTTGGTCCAACGCCGTAGATGAGCAAGATCATAGGCGCCGTTTTTCAAAATCTCACTGTCATCAGTCGCCGCAATTAGATCCGTTATTGGTTTGTGCCATTGGTGAAAAGAGTTTAGTAGTTCACGCTTCCAATCGCCGGGCGAGGTGACTCGGCCTGGCAGCTCATTCGACGTCGCGTACCAGGTAAATTTGCCCCGCCCAACGTCTAAAATCCCGAAACGCTTTCCGGCTCCCCACGTCTCGCTATTGGCTCCAGCCTGGATGTCCTTCCCCTGATAATGGGCCAGTCCACGCCACACTGAATAGCCGCGATAGGTTGGCTCAATAGAGCCAAACAACTCCGAGCGAACTCGCGAGCGAATGCCATCAGCGCCGATCACGAGATCGTGCTCTGCGACCCGACCGCCTTCAAACGACAACCTGACTCTATCTTTCGACTGTTCTATTGTCCTGAGCTTATGGCCAAGCTGAACGCAATTGGGCTGTACTGCGGAGAGAAGAATATTCAACAGATCAGATCGGCGCATGCATATGGCGGGAACATCAGATTGGCCGAGGGCAATATCCATAAGTACGGTTCCGCTGCTCGTTAGTACGCGAAAGTGAGTGCTCGAACCACTGCGAGCTAAAATATCGTCAAGGAACCCAAAGCCACGCAATACGCGGGTAGCATTGGGCCACAACATCATACCGGCTCCAAATTCACGATGCTCGGAGGCTCTTTCGTATACAACGGCATCGATGCCTGCTTGTTGCAACGCCACTGCTGTAGCAATGCCGCCGATTCCCCCGCCGACGATGCCGACGTTTATCTTTTCTTTCATCACGTTACCAGGCAATGTTCTCGCTGAGTTTATTTCAGAAGACATAAGCTTCTGGATGGGAGACTGATGACGCGTTCTTCTTGTCAGGTTGTCAACTGCAGATTACTAGTCGCGACTCTATGGCTGGCGTATTAACTGAAGGCTGAAAGGGAGCGCACGTGAGATGCGCGAACTAGAGTGAGCGTTGCAAGAAAATGTAGTCTTTCGATTTAAGCGCCGAGTGGAATATGGGTTCGATTCTGTTGTTTTCAAAAGAAGAGGCACCTCTTTAAAACCACGAGTACAATACGGGCGATGAGCAACACTGAATTCAATCTCGATGATGCAGTAGCAGTTCTTGAAAGAACCTCAGCAACTATCACAGCCATGCTCGACGGGCTACCGGATACCTGGATAACGGCCACTGAAGGGGAAGGAACATGGTCACCGTACGATGTGATTGGTCATTTAATCCACGGCGAGAAGACAGACTGGATTCCGCGAACCCGTCACATTCTCTCCGGCGACAAACGACCATTCGAACCATTTGATCGGAACGCTCAGTTTACCGAGAGCGAAGGCAGAACCATCACTGAGCTTCTTAACACGTTCGCCGAACTCCGGCGAAAGAATGTAACGACGTTGCAAAGTTTGAATCTGACGGACGCCGATTTGGAAAAAGAAGGCCAGCATCCAGAACTTGGCGAGGTGACGCTTAGTCAATTGCTGGCGACCTGGGTAGTTCACGATCTGGACCACGTCGCGCAGATCGCCCGCACTATGGCGAAAACCTATGGCGAGGCAACCGGCCCGTGGAACGGGTATCTTTCAATTCTGCGAGACAGGAAATAGGTGACCAGCAATGTTCGCGTTGTCACGTTGCGTGCTAATGCAAAATGAGCTTGTATCCTGGATCCCCTGGTGCAAGGTTATCCACTTTTATCACACGCACTGATGGGTCTACCTCATCGGCTCGCACATAGCCAATCGCACCGGATACGTTGGCGACAAACTTGATCATGTCTGCCGATGAATCCAGGTTACGAGGTTCGTCTATTACCTGCTCACTGAACCTAGCTCGCAGGAAGTAGGTAGTGAAATCCTGATCACGATTCATTCCGCAGATTAGACGTAGAACTGCGTCACGCTCAGGTGATCCAGACTCACGCATGGCGACTCTTGTCTTTTGCTGGGTCGACCAGTGATTTCGCTCTGCGAGAAAATACTGACGCAGTTCAGCCATCGTAAGATTCTGAACCGGGTTTGATTTATGGACGATGATCGCCAAATCGCCGCGCTGTGGAGTTGACAGTAGAGGCAAGCGAGGCACTCGCTCTACCGCGTTTGCGGGCGCGAGTACCGTTCCACTCACCAATATTACGATGAGCAAAGTAGAAAGAATTTGGTTAGCCCTGAACAACGTCTGTCTCCGGCTCAGAAAGTGAAAGACAGCTGAAGGAACAGTTCATCAATTGCGCTAAGTCGACGGAAAGACGTGTGGTCGTATTGTGCTTTGAAATTCACAAAATCACTTAAATCGTACTTGAAGCCAACAGAGGGCCCGTTACGCCGACCGACGGTACGATAGATCGGATCATCGCTAGGCACGTTAATATACTGATAACGAAAATAAGGTCGGATGTTACCGTATCGTCGCGACCACTGCGTGTAAAAACCTGGAATATAAAAGACCTCGCCGCCTCTGGTGTGTCGAAAAATAATCGCTTCGTTCAACGATTCGTTGCGTGCGGTCTGATAAACCACGTATCCAGCGGTAATTGTCTGCGAAACAGGTGGAACTCCTGTGGGTGTCAGGTGATCGTGGTAGACAGAGAATCCGGTTTGCAGTCCCGGTATCTGGGTGGGACGTGAATAAAGTGCAAGGTTGAAAGACTTCCCGTTGTTTTCATCAACCACGCTCTGTACCGGACGTGCGCCAAGACGAGCTGCGCGACCATTGCCGATCTCAGCGACATAATGCAGCCCAAAGGGAGCATTAGGAATGCGACCCGTAGCTGATAGCCCGACGTTGTGGAGCGGGAGAATACCGCCTCTGCTTTCGAAGGCGAATAGAAATGGGCGATTGACGGTCGTTTGAAAGAATGATCCGTGGTGATAGGCAGTGTTGTAATAACCAATTGACGTGTGGTAGCGACCGGCGCTCAGGTTGAAGTAATCGTTCATTGAATACTTCAGCAGTAAGCGGTGGACCTCAAAGGTAAACGCATTATCCTGTCCCGCCTCGAGAATCAATTCGCTAAGAACACTGAATTTCTCTGACAAGCGCGAGGTAATAAAGAGGTCGAGCTGTCCCAAAAGGAAGGAATTGTTTTGGCCCTTCTCATTAGTGGCGTGAAAGTCGACATCCGCAAACCCCTGTATTTGCATCTTGGGCGTTCCACTGGGCATGTCTTGATGGTCGCCGTGAATACCAGCAGACTGAGTGCTTGCCTGTGTATTTGTCTCATCAGTTTTCGGGTTGGATGGCGGCACCACTGAAGCATTAACCGTCGCAGTGTTTTGCGGTGATGTCGTTCCCGTGGGAACGTTCGCTAAGTTGCCCGGTACTTGCCGAGCCTCAAGGTCGCGGATTCGTGTCTCGAGCTCGTCGATCCGTTTCAGCATCAGCCGAATGGTTTCGCTATTTAAATCGTCAGTTGATCCAGCGGCAGCTGTAGAAACGGGCACAGTTGTATTTGAAGAAAGGGGGACAGCCGGAGTTTGTCCTGTCTGAGGACTGCTATCAGCGGGCTTAGGCGGTTGGACCGACTCTTTCTTCGCTTGTCCTTGTGCGGTCCTCGCTGACAGAAAACATGCGGCAGCAACGAACAGCAAACACGAAAGAACAACTCGAAGGATCTTGCCATTGATGTTTAGCATGAGAACCCCCTAGGGACGAGGCATTACTTCTCTTTAATGGATTGAGACAGTTCTTCAATACGGATGCCGATAATATCTACCATGACACTGTCCCGCAAGGATTGAAAAATCGCCAACGCGCGATTGGAGTAGTCCAAAGCTTTCCTGTCATCATTTAAAGCGCTGTACGTGAGTGATAAATAATAAAGTGCATAAGCCTGCCTCTGATTATCGTGAAACTCTGGCAGTGATTTTTGGAGAAGTGTAAGGGCCTGGTTGTAATAAGCATTGGCCTTCGCCTGATCACCCGATGCTTTGTAGAGATCCCCGATCTTCAGAAGCGTGTGACCTTCTTCGGCGACGTCTTTCTTAGTACGAAAAATGTTTAGCCCCTCATTAAACTGCTCCTGCGCTTTTGGCTCGTCCTTCAGTTGCAGGTAGATCTCACTAATATTAAGGATGGTTTCTGCTTCTTCGACATTCTTGTTCGCCTGGTGGTAGACCTGGGCCAACTGTTTGAGATATTCCACCGCTCTTTGTTTCTCGCCTGAGCCGACGAGAAATCGTATTACATTGAACAGCGTCGACGTGGCCAACTTTGTCTGGCCTTCAGCGCGTTCCCGTTGTTGCTCGGCCTCTACCGCGCGCTGGTTTGCAATCTGCTTCTGACTCTCCGCGGTTCGTTGGGCCGACAAGGCTCGGGCAGTGGCAACCTCCGCAATTTGCTTTTGTTTTAACGCCTCCTGTCGCTGTTCCTCGGCACGTTCCCGCTGCTTTTCGGCGATCAAACGTTGACTCTCTGCTTCGCCGAGAGCCATTTCGCGCTCCTGCAATGTGCTGGCGAGTCGTTTCGCATTTTGGTCAGCACGGACGCGCTCTTGTTCAGCAAACTCTCTGTTATGTTCAGCGATTTTTCTTTGTCTGTAAGCACTGAATGCAAGCCCGGACATTACTAGCAGAATCACCGCACCGACTGAAGCGGCTCGCACTAGCCCGCGTCGATATGCGACACGCTGGCGCCTGAGTTCGGCATCAGGCATGTTCGCCGTGATCCAGTCGCGGTCGAACACGCGGTGGTAGATACGATTCCGAACCCGAAGGTAACCGTTCGTAACGCTGGTAATGCCTGAGAGACGAAGTATGCTGACGGCGGGATTAAACTCATCATCTTTCACCCGCTTGTTTCGTCGAATTTGAGAATAGAGATCGAGTAGAGTGGCCCGGTCCAGCTCAGAGCGAAGCAGCCGCTCCTGAACGAACAATAGATTGTCATCACTCTCACGAGCCCGGGAAGAAAGGAACAAGCTCTTGCAGAGGTCGTCAACAGTGCTCGCACTATCAATAGCGGGGTCATGGGCTACGGCTTGACACAATCGCTGAGTGAGATACGGATGTCCGCCGGTCCAATAAATGACTCGTTTCAGCAAGGAAGCACTGACCCTTTCGGAGCGACCCAGTCCGGCTGCCAATGGTTCGGCTTCTTGTTCGGTGAAGTCCGTTAATTCGATGCGTTGCCCGATATTGAATGGCGTGGTCCGAGTATCTCTTATTAAGTCAGAAGGAGTGGCGACGCCAAGGAGACAAAAAGCAAGCTGCTCTAATTGCGGATCTTCCGTGCGGCGGTTGTAGAACTCACGAATACCTGCAAAAAACTCATCCGTGGAGAAAGGTAAACTGCGAACCGCATCTATCTCGTCGATAAAAATTACAACAGACCCGCTGAACTTCTTCAGCACAACTTCCCTGATAGCCAGCATCCACCGTTGCAATGGGCCTAAGCGTTCGTGAGCAAGCCAGAAATCATCGAGCTCATCTTCAATGTCAAGCTGCTCGCCGATGCGACCAAGCAATCCCGAGTACCAGTACTCTGCTGTCAGATTTTGTCCGATCGCGGTCAGGTCTAACACCGCAACAGCCGCTCCGTCTTCTCGAAGGCGGACAGCAGTTCGCACCATCAGAGAAGACTTTCCCCGTTGGCGTGACGTCAACACATAGCAGAATTCACTTCTTGATAAAGCTTCGTATAGGTCTATATCAGCACTTCGCGAAACATATGAGGGTGCATTGCGGCGGAGTGTGCCGCCAGTTACGTAGAAGCTGGAGTGAGTGGCGCTCATTGCGGTTTTGACAGTGACAGCACGTCCAGTTGCGCCGGCTAGACTTCACCGGTGTGCGATATCTATCACTGATGACCTATAGGAGATTACGTTCGAGATACTTTTCATAAAGCGGACAGCGGAGCACTGCTTCACGCGCTGAATGGCCCGAGACCAGACCGGTACTGCGCAATCTGTAAAAGCCATCAGTCGTCGGGCAAGGCTTGCCACGCAAGACCTCGCGCACCGCTTCGGTGAGAACTGGGTCACGTGCGAGAAGCACAAGAATGCGCCGGAGGTGATCGCCAAACGGACCTTCGTCCTGATCCGCCACGGCTTCAAAATCCGACAGGGTTAATCCACGTCTTTTCATTTCGAAAATGCCGCTATGTAAAAGATAAGGATGACCGCCGACCAGACTGCAATAGCGCGAAACGTCTGTTTCGTCAGTAAGGGGCGAGCCGTAACGCTCATTAAGATCTATCGCATGTTCGATGGAGAAATCCTTCAGCTCGAGCTTTGTTCCCACATTGAAGGGCGACTGATTCGGGTCAGTAATAAAAAGATGTGGTTCTGTAGCGTAAACAATCGCAAGCGTTAAGTGTTCCCAGGGTGAAGAAGGATCGAGCGATCGCTCATTGTGCCACGACCGGAACAGTCCGAAGACTTCGCTGCCAAACGGGCAAGTGAGAAGCCGATCTACTTCATCCATTGCCCACACGAGTGGACCGCCGATCTGTTTTAAGACCACGCGTCTGATGTAGCGCTCGAAATTAATGCTGGCGCCGCGCCGTGGACTCCAGGAGTCTTCTGGCTCAGTGTCGACATCGAGTTGATCGTAAATCATCTCGGACAATGCGAGAAAGAAGTTATCGATCGATTCAAGATGAGTGGCGTTCAGCTTTTGAAAATCAGTAAGTACGACAGCGGAACCAGCCGCACGAGCTTGTTGCAGGCCTCGAGCGAGCAGTGATGTCTTCCCCATCTGGCGCGCGCCCTTGACCAGGACTATGCTGTCGCGCCGCTTTATCGCTTGCAGGAAGTCTCCGTCTGTTTCACGCATGATATAGAACTTAGAGTCGAGAGGGACTGCGCCGCTCGTATGCTTGATTTCCTGCGTACTCTCTTCGTGAATCCGAAGTCCCGACGAATCCCTTGATGATGATAGGTCAGCATGTTGTCCAGTGTGCGCATGATTTGGTTGGGATTCGCGACCTCGAGGTGTGACAACAGCGGTTGGCGTAGCAGCTGCGTCCGTACCACGATGGGGTCGTTGCAAATATCGGTTCGCATCCGGCCCACTGCTTTGCTCCTGCAGCAGATCCTCCAGTTCCAGCACTACATCTTTTATATTTTGAAATCGCTCCTGAGGATCTTTTGCCAGGCACCTGCGAACGATCCTTTGCAAATTCGACGGAGCCGATGGATTGAAGTTCTGAATTAGGGGCGCAGGCTCGTAAACGATCTTATGCAATGTATCAATGGCTGAGTCAGCTTCGAATGGTCTGTGCATGGTGGCGGCTTCATACACCAGGCACCCGAACGAAAAGATATCTGAGCGGTGATCTACATTCTTAACTCTTCCTTGCGCCTGCTCCGGAGACATATAGCCGAGCGTGCCCAGAACCATGCCTGGAGTTGAATGTTGTGGCAATGAAATGAGCAAGGTGTCGCTTTCAGCGCTGTCGGACGTGACCTTTGGTTGGTTTTGCGGCTCAACAAGTTTCGCCAACCCGAAATCAAGAACCTTCGCAAAGCCGTCCCCGGTAATCATTATGTTTTCCGGTTTAAGATCTCTATGCACAATTCCTGCGTCGTGAGCTTTTGACAGACCACGAGCCACCTGGGCTAAGTATTCCAGTAACCTCCAAACCTCGGTGTTTTCGATATGTATCTTTGTCCGGAGTGTTACCCCGTCGATGAACTCCATCGTGATGAACTTAGCGCCACTTTCTTCACCGATATCGTAAATGTGTGCAATATTCGGATGATTAAGAGCTGCTGCAGCTTTTGCTTCCAAAACAAAACGGCGCATTCGGTCCTCATCAGAGGCGACGTCAGCGCGCAACATCTTCAGCGCGACAATTCGTTCGAGCTTCGTATCCTTTGCAAGATACACCTCGCCCATACCGCCAGCGCCTATTTGGGATCGGATCTCGTAGCGTCCAAGGACTGTTCCAGATTCGATGCTCATATTCAGTGGAAAAAACAATAGCCGTGTATTGCCGGGAGAGCAACTTGGCGATCGTTGCTTGTCAATTGTAGATGGTTAAGTGGAGTGTGCCAAAAGAACGGAGATCAATTTAGCTTTCGCCTCTCCGTAACTTCGAAAGAACAGCGCGGAGTTCCTTCACGTTCGCATTGCTCCCGGACATCTGCCCCAATGGTCTCCGACAGCAGAGACTCGGCAAGTTGGCAAACCTCCGGGTGTTCGGTCACGGCTGTGCTCAACGGGCAACTTCCGCTGCGAATGAAAACTTTTCCGTCTTCTTTCTCAACCCGCGCGGATCCTCCGATAGCTTCGAGGGCCATCAGTCCGTGGTCGACGCGGGTTTCCAGATCACCGCCTGTTGTTCGATTGCGCCCTAACGAACGACCTACCTCTCGGAGGACTTCCTTGAGCGCCTTCGGGGTGAGTTTCGTCTTGAGTACGGTAATGAGCTGATTGAGTAGTGTGTCGTAAGACTTAGGGAAGAGATGCTCCGCCTCATCCGTTAACTCGTAAGCGAAGTGCGGTTTACGCGTGCCCCGTTGAATTCCGCTCTGTCTGATTAGCCCGTCGCGTTCAAGGGAAAGGAGATGCGCCCGCACAGCATTGTCAGTGAGCTTTAACTCTGCAGATAACTCATTGACGGTCTTCGTCCTGCCCCTCATCAGGTTGACGATGCGCCCCCGAGTGCTGTCGAAAAAGCGTTTGTCCAGCTTGGTTCTCTTCATGTCACGCAGTCCGAGTATTACATCTTCCGTTAATAAATACAATAAGTCAAAATAGCTCTTGACTTATTATAGAAGAGGAGTATCCTTCGCCTCGAGTGACCAAAGCTGCGTCTTGACATGTGTGTCCCCAATAGAAGAGGTGAAATGGTATTTCCGAATCCGGTGGAAACGACGTCGATCACCACGCTAGCGAGAGATCCTCGCTCGGCTTATCGATGCCAAGACTCAGGTGTAGTGCTCGATCTGAACGCGTCAAGGCTCAACCGCCCGCGGCCTGGGAAATCGAGAACAGTTGAGCAAGTAACCGAGGCACGCCTGCCCACAGAGCTGGGCGAGTTCCGCATCATTGGCTACCGATCGCTGACTACTGATGAAGAGTTCATTGTGCTTGCCAGAGGACAAATCAGCGAAGACTCAGCGACGTTGGTCCGCATTCATTCGCAGTGTTTGACTGGCGATGTGTTTGGTTCAGTCAAGTGCGATTGTGGCCGGCAACTGCGTGCGGCGATGGAGATGATTGCCCAAGAGGGGCGGGGCGTAATTGTCTATCAACAGCAAGAAGGACGCGGCATCGGGATCATTAACAAGATTCGTGCTTACGCACTAC
>Ga0163162_10001963_pt1 | contig 19322 bp, 16 predicted proteins | sample S55metaG_FD_115310 | JGI IMG/M metagenome (GOLD analysis project Ga0163162, IMG submission 115310) | Switchgrass rhizosphere microbial communities from Kellogg Biological Station, Michigan, USA - S5-5 metaG | ecosystem: Host-associated > Plants > Roots > Rhizosphere > Soil | place: USA...
TCCCCTCCTCTTTCATCAATCGCGTAGCTTTACGAATTTGCCCTACGGTGATACCTTTGTCCATCGCATCCAAAATCGTTTGCGAGCCGCTCTCTGCCCCTATCCAAACATTTTCGCAACCCGACGCAGCAAGCGCCTTTACCGTGTCCTCGTGCACCAGCAAATCAGCGCGCGACTGTATCTTGAAGCGTATCTGTAGTTTTTCCTTTTGTAAAAGTTGTGCCAGTTCAATTGCCCAACCTGGTTTTAAACCAAAAATATCATCGCAAAACCAGATATGGTCGATATGATAGGTTTCCTTAAGCAGTTTAATTTCGGCAATAACATTTTCGGGGCTTCTTGAATTATAGCGGTTGCCATATATTGGTTTTGCACACCAGTTACATTTAAACGGACATCCACGAGTGGTACTCATATTCAGCGAAAAATAACCGGCATGGGTCATCCATGTCCGCTTGTATGTGTCCATATCAACCAGGTCCCAGGCAGGTAACGGCAGGCTATCCAATTCCTTCAAAACAGGTCGCGCCTGGGTTTTTACGATGTCTCCATTTTTAACATAAGCAAGCCCCTTAATTGCGGAATAGTCGGTATCACCGCCTTGTATATAGGTGGTAAGCTCTAATAATGTATGCTCTGCTTCGCCAATTATCACAAAATCAGCGCCCTCATTAAGGTATGCGGCATAACGATCTGTTGCATCCGAACTGGATACGATAACAATACATCCGGCATCACTGGCTATCTTACACATATCAAACGCAGCCTCACGCATGTTGGTTAGGCACATTTTGGTAAGATAATTGAAGCCGTCATCGTAAATCACAAAGAAATCGGGCTTGTTCTTTTTAATCGCCGCTTTAACTTCCTGTGGGTCGCTTACAAACATGGTATCGAAGAGGGATACGTTATAATGACTTTGACGCATCAGTGCAGCGGCATACAATGTGCCCAACGGCGGATACGGCTGACCCGTTTTCCATTGTTTGGGGTCAAATCGCAGAAAATAGGAATGCGTAAAGAGAATATTCTTCATGTTAGCACCGATGAGGTAATGCTCGTTTATTAATGTACGTTTTAAAAGTTTGACGGGTTGCCCCGATTTTATTCGCAAAAATAGATTATGTCAACTCAGCAATGTTATTTCCTGATTTTGTAAATATTATAGCTATACAGGCACCTGTCTAAATAATAATTCCTGGCCACCAAGTGATTGATAAAAAGCCGCAGATCCTGACCCACGGATTGTTCATAGTCGGCAAATAACGGGACAAGTATCATCCCCGGTTTATTTATTTGGAGATCCTTGTACAATTGTTCTTTGGCTATTTTGGTTTGCGTTACGTTAAAATAGATACTCGGAGATAGCCGTTCCGAATAAACCTGCACCTGGGCACCATAGCCGGCTACAAATACCTTCTCTCCTTCGGCGGCATTTGCTTTTATCCACCAGCCGAGTTTTTTGCGATCGCCCTCATTGGGAATAATATATGGAGGTTTACAATTCTGGCTGGTTGCGTCAGTTTCCTTCCACAATACTTTTTTCAAATTAACCAGGGGCTCCCATGATTTAGGAAAAAAAATGACCCATATTACAACGAAAACTTTCGCGGTTGATATGGCAAACCTGTCGATCAGGTAAGCAACGGCGAAGGCGCTCATCAATGAAAAAGCAGGCAATAACTCTTTAAGATGAACCCTGTCATAAATTCCGACAACGTTGATCCCGATAAACGCCCAAATGAGCCACAAAACAAACAGATCGGCGTTCTTTTTGATAAACACATAAACCAGAACAAGCGGATAGAACAATAATAAGCCGGAATAAAAAAATTTGTTGGTGAGGTTTTCCAGTTTCCACATCAGGGTATGGTCGGTTGCGCTGCCGGCGCCAAAATTGTCGGCTAAAGTATAAGTAAACAACTGGTGAAGATTAATTCCAGCCAAAAGCGCAATGATAAGAAGCAAAGCAGTACCGGATAAAATTCCCAGGCAAAAAGGCAAAACAGATGAACGGCTTTTACGAAACAACGCAGTGAACAGCGTTATAATGCCAAAAATGGCGGATACACGAAAGCCAAATCCAATCGCAGCCACAAAACCGGAGATGATATAATCCCTTTTATTTTGAGCCGTGATGAACTTGTAGAAGGAAATAATGATAAACGTTACTTCGTAGGTTTCCGTATAGGATACGTATTCACCGCCAGTTGCATGCCAAAGTAAAGCGAGGCCGTAAAACGAAACAGCCAGCATGCCCGCCCTATGGCCGGCTACCTGTTTAGCTATTTTATAAACATAATATATCCCTACCGACTGCCAAATGGTGCCCAATAGCCTCGGGAACCAGTAATTAACCCCAAACAGCGTATCTGACAATCCGAAAATGGCAAAAATTACCGGCGATTTATTATCGACCCCGCCAGCATAGGGAGCCAGGCCGTGCCTAAACCAATTGCGTCCGATATAGTGCCACATCGCCTCGTCAAACGACAAAACAAAGCCATTGCTTAACAAGGTAACCAGGAGCTGAAGCAAGGCCAACAAAATAATAATCTGCAACGGAGTCGGCTCCCATCGGTTGATGCGCTCCAGGGTGTTCATATGTGCGCTGAGAAGGTTAATCGGACGCCGGGTTTGCCCATACCGGTAAATTTAGCGAACACACACATTTTACGCAAGTTTCATTTTTGCTCATATCCAGGGTTTTCCGGAAAGCTATTGCAGATTCGCTATTTAATATTAAGTCCAGCGATGAATTCCTGATGTTGCCAATTACCTCGTGAAAAAAGCATGGCCTTACGCTGCCGTCGGCTTCAATAACCGTTGATACCCACGGCGCATTGCACTTTTTAAATGGAAACGGGTTTAACCCGTAAAAGGCTGAATAATATTCGTAAATCTGTTGAATCTTTTCAGGCGACTCGGCGATAAACCGCGATTCAAAATCAGCTGTATTGTTTTTTAGGATACGATTAATTATTTCCTGCAATTCAGCCAGTTCTTTTATCGATATCAATATTTCGTGCTGTTTTGGTTCTGTCCATGCCATTTGACGGTTAAAAGCGTGGCTGCTTACGTCGGCCGGCAAAAAGCTTACCTGGTCAAGCCCCATTTGTTTCGCCTCATAAATAATAGCCTCCCAGTTCCTGAAATTAAGCCGGTGAATTACCGTTCGGGCAGTTATTTTGTAATTAGGACTAATGTCTTTAATAAACCTTACACCATCTTTCAATTTGGTAAAGGCATTAGGTATATTCCTTATGGCATCGTGCAATTGCTCATCCCCATCAAGGGAAACTATTACATCATCAATCCAATTTAATATTTGTACTGCATTGCCCTTTATCGATAAGCCGGTGGTGAGCAGGCTGATCTTTATATTCTGGTCTTTTAATATCTCGCACAGCCTGAAAAAATTAGGATTAAGCAAGGCCTCGCCTCCTGACATAACCACCTGCTGCGTTCCAAATTTTTTTAAGGAACACAACAAGGTGGAAACATCGAGGTCAGTTAGTTGCTTAAGATTTTTATTGTCTTTCCAAATATCGCACATAACGCAACGGCAATTACATGCGCTATGGGGCATTAAAATAACAATCGGCAATGCAGAAACCTTATGCGTTTGCAGGGTCCTGTATCGCCGATAAGTATTGAGTAATGCTTGTACAGACATAGTTATTTAATTAGGGAACGCTATCGGAAAATCAAAATCCCTGTATCTCGGGCTGGCGATACCGCCATATTTTTTGCAGCAGTTTTATTTCATAGGGGTATTTGTACAAGTTAATTTTATAACGCAAACCGGCAACCGTCTGGATAGCTTTTCGCCTTACGCTGCTGAGGCGGATATCGGTAACTGTGGGATAAACGCCGTTAAGCACCGTTTCGAAGTTTTTAATGGTATCTATCATTTCCGGCGTAAGCCAGGGAGTAAGCGGGTTTTTCCGCATGTCGAAATTTTCCCATGCCGGGCTTATCCAGTCCTCCAGTTTTTGAGGGTATTTAAAGCCGGCGGCTTCCACTTGTTTAAACAAGGTTGAGCCTTCCGTAGGTACAGGGCTGTAGGTATACAGCACAATCTCGGTGCGCGGATTTACCGCCTTAACTTTCTTTATAAAATCTATCTCAAAGTCTATTTGCGCCTGCACCTGCTCAGGCGTTGGCGCCGGGGTACCCAACACGAACGAGTATTCGGGAATAATATCGAATTTTTTCAGACGTTCAGCAAATCTTATAATTTGATCCCCTGTTTGTGTGCCGCCTTTGTCCAATTGGTCTAGTATTAGGTTGTTGCCGCTTTCGGCACCAAAAAAAATGATCTTACATCCTGCTTCCCGTATCAGCGCGAGCGATGAATCACTGAATTTGTCCATCGTGTCAATACGCGCCATTCCCCACCACGACATTTTTTCCGGCTTAATCAGTTTGGCGAATTCAACGGTCCTCTTCTCCGACACAAAAAAATTGTTGTCATGAAACTCTATAGCGTCAGCGCCCCATTTGTCCTTTATGTATTTTATGTCCTTATAAACATTTTGCGCCGACTTCGCTTTCCACCTCGCTTCAAAAATCGGCACAACAGCGCAAAATGAACAGGTGAATGGGCAGCCAATGCTGGAATGATAGGCGAGCGTCCTTTCCCCCAAAAAGGTTTTACCCAGGTATTTTTTTATGGGATAAATCTCGTTAAGCTTATCATAAGGCAAAGGCGGTAGCGGGTCTTGCTCAAAAAGATCTTCTTTCGGGGTTTTAATTATTTCGCTTCCTGCCTTATAGATCAGGTTTTTTATAAACTCGTAAGGGGTGTTGTGTTCCAACGCATCAATCAGCTGCGGAAAAGCGTGGTCGCCAGGCCCGTTAATAATAAAATCAACATAGCTTGAATCGAGTATTACTTTTGATTGTGTTGACGGAAAGTAGCCTCCCCACACCATTACGGTATGGGGGAACTTTTCTTTTATAGTTTTTGCAAAAGGTATGGATTGCTTTAATTGCGGCCCTGGCATTACCGTAAAACCGAGGTATTTGTACTCGCCTGTATTTAAATAAGCTTCTATAGTTTTAAGCGGTTCAGGGTCGCGGTTACCGTCAACAATAACCCAGTCGTACCTCCCCTCAACCGAGGCGGCTATGCTTAAAATAGAATTTGGGATACGGTACTTACCATTTGCACTTTGGGCATTGAATAATAAAATCTTACTCATTTATATTTATGCAATAATGCTTAAACAACAGGTGTTCCCCGTATACCGATGGTTTTACCCATCGGTACTGTCCAACCAAATACGGGGAAACAATTACAATAAACACAAGCTGACTCAACTAGTCAGTTCGGTTAAATTAAATACGCTATGCCAAAACTTATGGTTGCCTGCCGTCTGAAATAATTTGAACGGGCAACCTTTGCCGATAATTTCACGTAATTTTATGCATAACGGCACACTTGATAATCTAATACCACCTTGATAAAAACCTTTAAAAAATATATTCACCGCCACGTTTTTTCGTCTCCTGTTAAAGAGAAAGAAGTAGTTGAGGCGTACGATCTGTGGTCAGAAAATTATGATTCACAACCGGGAAACCTGATGCTCGACCTTGATGAAATTCTATTTTCCAACTTGTTGGATACGGTCGATTTAAAAGGTAAGCACGTAGCAGACATTGGTTGCGGAACCGGCAGGCACTGGGCGAAAATTTTAAACAAGCTGCCAGAAAGTTTAACCGGTTTCGATGTTTCGCCGGGCATGCTTAACAAGCTTAACGAGAAGTTTCCCGCTGCCAAAACACAGGTAATCACTGATAATAATTTCCAGGCCATTGAAGACGGGACGTTTGATGTAATAATATCAACCCTCACCGTTGCCCATGTAGAAAACATTGAGGAGGCGTTGGAATCCTGGTGCAGGATACTCAAACACACAGGCGATATTATTATAACCGATTTCCACCCCGACGCTTTGTCGTTTGGGGGCAAAAGAACGTTCAGGCATCATAAAACCCAGATTGCGGTTAAGAATTTTGTTCATTCCACCATCGCCATTAAACGACTGCTTTCACGTAACGATTTTTATGTGGTAAACGAGGAGGAACGAAAAATAGATGAGCAGGTTATGCATTATTATGCAGAACAGAATGCGTTGCCGGTATATGAAAAATTTAAAGGGTTTCCCATTATTTACGGGATTCACTTCAGGAGGATGTAATGATCCTGAACAATATAAAACTCGTTGGCAGTAACGACCCGGTTTATATCGAAATAAGCGACGGAAAAATAGCAGGCATTTCATCATCAGCTATAAAACCCGCTAAGGATAACCTGCAGCTAACGTTTGATGATGCCCTGGCTTTCCCGGGATTAATAAACTCGCACGATCACCTTGATTTTAACTTATTTCCGCAACTTGGTGATAAAATTTACCGCAACTATACCGAGTGGGGCGGCTACATCCATAAAAATTATAAAAAAGAGATTGCCGACATATTAAAAATACCTGCGCCATTACGTTCCAGATGGGGTATCTACAAAAATTTGCTCTGTGGTGTTACAACAGTGGTAAACCACGGAGAACATTTGGCAACTGATGATGATTTAATAACCGTTTTTGAACAATGCCGTTGCCTGCATTCCATACAGTTCGAAAAAAATTGGAGATTAAAATTAAACAAGCCCGGTGAAAGGAAACTCCCCATAGCAATCCATGTTGGCGAAGGTGACGACTGGCTCTCCTATTATGAAATTCATCAATTAATCCGGTGGAACTTGTTGAGGCGAAAACTAATAGGTATTCACGCTGTTGCTATGTCAGAAAGCCAGGCGAAAAAATTTAATGCGTTGGTTTGGTGCCCCCAGTCAAACATTTTCTTATTAAATAAAACTGCCAAAATCAGCCTTTTAAAAGACCATGCTGCCATACTGTTCGGCACTGATTCCACCTTGACCAGTAACTGGAATATTTGGGAACATCTACGTTTGGCAAGAAAAACCGGTGAGGCAACCGATGAAGAGTTGTACAATATGCTTAATAAGAACGCCTCAACTACCTGGCAATTAACCTGCGGGGAAATAGCCGCCGGAAAAGATGCTGATATGGTTGTAGCTAAAATAAAAAACAGTAAAGATGATTTTAACGCTTTCTTTTTACTTGATCCGGCCGACTTACAACTCGTTATCCATAAAGGAAATATCCGGTTGTTTGACGAAAAATTGTTACCTCAGCTGAAAATACTAGATTTAAATAATTTTAGTAAAATTTATACAACAGGTGCCTGTAAGTACGTACAGGGGGATTTGCCCGGCTTAATGGCAAAAATCAGGGAACATAATCCATCCATTGAGTTTCCGGTAAGTATAGAAAGACTTCCATAATTTATGACCATAAGTAAAAGAATAGGATCGAAATTAAGGCGGGAATCGAAATATCTGTTAAGGGACGTTAAATACGAACTGGGGCTTCTTGATAATTTCTACCGCTCAGCAAGGGGAAGCCGGATAGTTGTTTATCACGGCATCTGCAAAGATGACCATTTACGATTTAATCCTATTTTTTTAAAGCGGGATACGTTTGAATCGCACCTTAAATTTTATAAGAAATATTTCAATATCATTTCATTGGATGACTATTACGAGGGGCGCTTCAGTGCCGACAGGTTCAACGTCTGCATCACCTTTGACGATGGCTTCGCAAACAATCATAAATATGTTTTGCCTTTGTTGGAACAATACCAGCTGCCAGCCACTTTTTTTATCACGGCTATACGATCGGTGGATCATGATATTTTGTGGAATGACTTTTTGGGAATTGTAAGCAAATACGGACCTCATAAAATTACCTACAAAGGAGAGTGTTACTACAAGGGGCGTTTTGACAAATATATCTCCGAAGTTAGCGGCGTAAGTTTGGTTGAGCGGCTCCATTACATGGGTTTTGCGGAAAAAGCCGAAATGATGGAGATATTGTATCCTATGGTTCCATTTAAAACAAATAAACAAGACGAAGAATACTGGCTGCAAATGACAATAGAGCAAATTAAAGAACTGTCCATATCACCGTTTGTTACCATCGGTGCGCACGGGCATTATCATAACAATCTCGAAAAAATCAGCATTCGTGATGCGGGTGACGAGCTTACATTTTCAAAAGCGTACCTTGAAAGCCTTATCAGTAAACCCATAAATAGCTGCGCATTTCCTTATGGCACCTATACCCCACAAGTAATTGAAGCGGCAAAGAAAGCTGGTTACCAGCAGCTTCTTGCTACAGATTTTAATTCGAACCACGACCAAAATGACCCGGCCATGCGCGAGCGTTTTACGGTTAATCCTTTTATATCAACCAGCAATCAGATGTATGCTACCATAGTACGCCGGTATGAGCATTAACAGCAAAAACGGAGAATATTCCATAAACAGGTTAAGTTCTGCTAATTTACCCGACCTGGAGAAACTATATACTGCAGTATATAAAAAACAACCGGTGGCCGGATTCTTTTCCAGGAAATACGACACCTCTTTCACCGCGGCTATGTACACCGGTTTCATAGCCTATAACAGTGCGCAATTACCCATTGCATTTTATGGCGTTATTCCTTGTTTTATCCAACTCAACGATGAGCCTATGCTGGCCGCCCAGTCGGCCGACACCATGACCCATCCGGATTATAGAAATAAGGGTTTATTTGTTGAATTGGCACTGCTCACCTTCGACTTATGCCGCGACGAAGGGATCAAACTGTTATTCGGCTTTCCAAACCAAAATTCATTACCCGGCTTTGTGAACAAACTGGGCTGGCAAGTGGCAGAACGGATGGATTGTTTTATTGTGCCTACCGGCGCATTTAACTGGCGACGGCTCGTCCGGAAACTGCCCGTAGCAGGTACACTTTATGTGGCATACAGTCAAAAGCTCCTGAAAAAATATTCAGTTCCACAATTTGGCGTTGAGAATTCTGTATTTGCCGATGGTTTCGGAGGCGTGTTACGGAACTCTCGATACCTGGAATATAAAGCTTACAGCACCACGCAGGTTATTAAAATAGAGGGTACAACTTTATGGATAAAAGCTGGCAACGAGTTGCTCATAGGCGACGTATTATTATCAGACGATTTTAATTCGATTATGGCAAGGTTAAAAAAGCTTACGCGCAAGTTGGGCTTAAAGGAAATACATTTTCATGCCAGCCCGGGCACAACATTGCACACTTTGTTTTCCGGACGTTTCGGCTCGATTCCATCTTTTCCGGTAATTTTTAAAGATCTGGCGGGCGATACAGCATTCGATAAGATAAAATTCACAACGGCCGACATTGATACTTTTTGATATGAAGTCGCTGATTAAAAACCTGTTCTTTAAAAATTCTACCGTACAAACCTTTTTTATTACCCGCCTTTTTGAAAGCCAGATTGAAGAAAAAGTATATTTAAGCTATGCCTCAACCGAAATAGATATAACCGGGCATCATGGGATGATATGTCTCGATCCTTTTTGCGTTGCTGTGTGGCTGAGTAACGACCAATTAAACTTTCCGGATACGAAGGTTGTTAAAATACGGTTCAAAAAAGGCGACACGCTTAATGCCTCCATAAGGGTCGGACTGATAGAAAAAATTGCCACCGAAAAAGGGGCGCTGTTATTGTACAAAATTGAAACTGTTAAAAACCACCAGCTAAGCGCACTGCACCGGCTTGCGTTTTTTGCATGGTTCCTACGCTCAAAGAAAAACACCTTTCGCAGCCGCAAGGTTATCAGTGCCCTTTATTCCTATCCAAGAAAAATTATCATCGTATCATATAAGGACGACCATTATTTCAATATCTTCCCAATGGATATACAAGGTTATATCCCTGAAGAGGAGCTTTATATATTAGGGTTACGGACAACAAATGTTACTTTAAACAAAATACTGGAAGCAAAAAAGGTGGTTATTTGCGATACCGATACCGTGGATATAAACACTGTTTATAATTTGGGAAAACACTCAAGCAACGCACCAACACCCCTGGCTGATCTTCCGTTTAGCGTAAGCGAAAGTGAATTGTTCGGCTTTCACGTACCTAATTTCTCGGGGTCATATAAAGAAATTGAAATTATACAGCATAGAAAAATGGGTTATCATATGCTTATGATTGGTAAAGTTTTAAATAACAAAAAAAGGAAAGAAAGCTCTTCTTCGCTATACCATGTTGGTTTTCTACAATTCCAAAAAGGTAATTATTCGAGTATTGAGGGTTTGTTTTAACGTTCGTGGCCCTATGATATATGTATCTGTAAGTTACAATTATTCGCCTGCTTTTGATTCGCCGGAAAGCTGGTTCAAAAGAACCGAAGGGTATGCGGGTGCATTGGAGTATTTAAGCAAGAACAACAGCGTCCACAATGTCAAACAGATCAATTTTGAAGGGGAGCGCATCCATAATGGCGTTAAGTACCATTTCGTAAATTTCGGGAAAAAGAAAACCTACTTTCCACGGCAGCTAAACCGGTACATTAAGAACCTGAACCCCGATATCGTTATCATACAGGGGCTTCACCATCCGCTGCAGTTAATGCACTTGCGTTTGCTGCTTGATAAACACACTAAGATCATCGCGCAGCATCATGCAGAAAAACCGTTTACCGGCGTTAAGAAATATATTCAAAAATTAGCCGACAGATATATTGATGCTTATCTATTTGCTTCGCATGCGATGGGGATGGAATGGGTTGAAAAAGGCAATCTTTCGTCAGCCGAAAAAATCAATGAGGTGATGGAGGTGTCGTCAACATTTTACCCCATCGAAAAAGATTTAGCAAAACTAAAGACGGGCGCGAAAGGAAGCCCAGTTTTTTTATGGGTTGGCAGACTTAATGCAAACAAGGACCCGATTAACGTAGTAAAAGCATTTTTAAGCTACTCGAAAACAAACCCCGAAGCAAAATTGTACATGATCTATCATACCGACGAGTTGGCCAACGATATAAAAGGACTACTGCCAACCGATAATTGTCCGGTTAATATGATCGGGCAGGTTCCTCATAACGACTTGCTTTACTGGTACAACAGTGCCGACTATTTTATTTCAGGGTCGCATTATGAGGGCAGCGGTACCGCAGTTTGTGAAGCAATGTCGTGCGGGTGTGTGCCCGTGGTAACAGATATTCTCTCTTTTCGTATGATAACCAACAATGGAGAATGCGGCCTATTGTATGAAGCTGGAGACGAAGCGGCATTATTATCAGCATTAATGCTGACCAAAAACCTGGACATCGAAGACAAAAGAAAAAGATCATTAACCCATTTTAAAGAAAAACTTTCCTTTGAAACTATTGCGGAGCAAATAGGCACGATTGCAGCTTCGTTATAAAGGCAGGGAATCAGGATAGAAAAGAAACAATCTCCTGACTTTCGGTTCCTGGCCTCTTGATTCCTGGCTCTGGATTCTATCAGTTAGCTAACAAACAAACTCACCATATCTTTGGCAACCTGTTGTACCGGGTACATCAGTACAGGGTCGTGTCCCCTGGTGTGGTTCCTTAATATCGCCGAAATTTCGATGGTCATTTCATCCATCGTCCTTACTACATGATGATGCCTGAAATCTTTGGCCATTGGTTTACAAAATGAAACCACATGGGCACCGGCATACAGCGCTTCTGATAAAACCGCCCCAAACCCCTCATAATTGGAGGTATGCAAAAATATCTTTGACCGCTGCATTAACCCCAGCACTTTTTCGTGTGGTAATTCCCCGGCAAACAAAAGATGCTTTTCTAAGTCCCTTGATTTAGCCATAGCTTTTAACTTCTCAAGTTCAGGGCCGTTACCGCAGATAACGGCTTTAATTCCTGGGAATACCTCTTTTAAAGAACTGATGGCCTCGATAAAAATATCATATTGCTTTAGCGGAATCAACGATCCTGCGCCCAAAATGTCGATATCCCGTTTCAGAGACGCGGCTGTAAATAAAGAAGTGTCGATACCGACCGGGATAACCTGGAGCGGCGAAATTCCGTAATTCTTTTTCACCTCCCTGGTAATGAAATCCGAAAGTGCAATTAAAGAGTCGCCCCTGGGCCTTATCCATTTAAAATATTTGTTCCCTTTTTTTGCATCCTGACCCAATAGCCAGCTGTAATGGTTTAAACCGTGCCGTTTTGCAAAATAAGTCCCTATCAACGCGCATTCGCCGAACCAAAAACTTAACAAACCAATCAACTGATATTGCCTTTTTAACTTGCTTAAAATCGCCCAGGCTTTCGCCCAGGTTACAACGCGTAGCAGCCTGCTTTTTTCTTTACCTCCAATGGCTATAACCCTAACGCCATGCCATTCATATTCAGCAGCAATAAATGGATATTGAAAAGTTAAAACAACTATATTGAGGCCGGGGCATACCTCTTTAAGCGCTTTCACAAATGTTTGCTGAGGCGGCATACAGGTGGTGTCGGCTTCATTTGCGGGAAAGCCGGGACTAAGTATAACCAGTGTTTCCGGCTTATTCTCCATCGAGTGAAAATATTTTATTACAAAAGGATAAACTAGCCCTGTTGTGTGTAATGAAAAGGATCATTTTGCCTTGCTGTACAAGCAATTTTAATTTCGAAAGGATACAATTTTCAGCTTCGGTATCCATTTCGCTAAAAGGTTCATCCAAAATGAGCAGGTCAAAGTCATGATATAATGCCCTCGCAAGCATAATCCGTTGTCGCTGCCCTCCGCTTATATTCTTTCCGTTTTCTTTAATAGTTTTCTGCAGGCCATCGGGGTATTCCCCCAAAAAATCGTCAATTCCGCAAAATGCTAATACCCCCTTCAATTTATTTAAGTCGTAATTATCGTCAGCCAGGGTTATGTTATTCACTATAGAATCATTTATAAAAAATGGTTGTTGCTTTACATACGATATTTTGTTGCGAAAGAGTTGACGTTCAGTGATTTTATTATTCAAATAAATGGATCCGCAATCCGGCTCTAAAAACCCGAGTAAAAGATTAATAAAAGTTGTTTTTCCTTTCCCCGAAATGCCCGAGATCCCTGCGAAGTCACCGGGCTTCATTTCAAAACCCACACCGTTTAAAATGATTCGATCTTTATATTTAAAATACACCTTTTCGAATTTTATCGATTCGATGTGGCCAGTTTGATTACTGCTCCCGGTAACGACTTGATTTTTTGAAGGTGAAAGATCAGTTAAAGTAAATTGATAGGTCTTCATCTGACCGGTACAGTTCAATATTTTTACTATGCCGGGAATAATCTTGTAGGATGCCCCCATAAAAATCCCAATGGTAAGCAAATCAATGCCGGGCGCGTTCGACCACCATTTATTGATCATCACCAATATAAAAAATCCAAGCACCGCAAAAATTTCTATCAGCCGTGAAGGCAAACTTTGCAGCGTTTGCATGGTTGAAATATTTTCATTCAGTCGCTGCTGCTGATGGTAATACCTGTCCGCAAAAAAATTGTCCTTATCATAAATATTACTTTCCACATAGCCCGACAACGCCTCCTGTAAGTGCTGGATGGTTTTCTCGCTAACTATTTTTGTATCAGCGCGTATATCTTTTAATTTTTTCCGGATAAACCAGGCCAGGGCAACCACTGGCGGCGACAAAAGCAAAAACAGCAAAAGAAAAAGCGTTGGATGATAAAAAAGGATGGCACAGGCAGTAAAAAATATTAAAATAACCTGCGAAATAACCTGCTGAAAGTTAGTGAGTATGTAATGGCTAAACTCAATAGGCAGTTGGCTGATCCTGCGAATTTGAACCGATGAATCAACATTTACATAGTGGATATAATCATCGGCAAGGTAATTTTTGATATTTCTTTTTGATAGCCGCGAAGCCACGCTGTAAAAAAAATGATGTTCAGAGCGGAGGCCGAGGTAACCAAACCAGTTTTTTATGCTGAAAAGCGCAAAAAATACGCCGATAAGGGCTAATGAGTTTTGATTTAATAACGAGCCGGGAATAAAAGAAACTTCAGGCGACACCGTATTTTTGGTGTAGAAGTTTATCACAACCAGCAACATCCCCAGAAACACGATATCTAAAATGCCTATAATAAGGTTGAAGATGATAAGCTTACCAAGCTTTATCTTTTCCCTGCTATTTAAAATAGCAAAAATACCGGTGAAAATTTTCTTCAATGGCTTCGGCGTTTACTAATAGTAAAGGGGATCAACCGGCCAACAATAACCCGGATTTTCTGTTCCGGTTATGTCAACCACTTCTGTATCAAGTTACGCACAGCCCGTTGAATTGGTTGCCTTAAGCTTAGTTAATCCATTAAAATATAAATGCTTAGTCGTGTGGCAGTTGGTGTCATTTGAATATGACATTAACACCGGTATGTTTTAAGGCCACAGAATTCAGGGAAAATCCAAACCATGGCTTATCGGTTTCGCGCAGCATGGTATAATCGCTGAGCACAAAATAGTCGATATCGAAGCCTGGCTTAAATATGTATGAAGAATTTAAAAATCGGAATAAGCTGCGGGGTGCAAAAATAAAATTTCGGCTTTCGATACATTGTGCTGATACTCGGGTTTTGCTAATAATGTTTTCCATTCCGGATCGTTTGAAAAAGCATCCCAATGTTTATCCCTGTCCTGCTTACTGTTAAAAGTAGTCATATACATTAAGTTTGGCATATGGCTGCCTGCCAAAACTTCGGCATAAAATACGGCGTTGAAATTAAGCCGTTTAAAAAGCGCCACTTCGTTGCCATCATTAAACATGTGCACTTTGCTCACATTATATTGCTCCGAAGGGCTCTCATAACTGCGCAGTTCATACACGCGGTCAACTTTAGCCGCGCTAAGATCGGGCACACCGGGCGCCAGCATTTTTGGGAAGGCTTTCAGCACAATGATTTCTACCCTGGTATAAACGGCGTTATTATAAACGGCATCTATATAATCCTTACCATCAGCAAGGTATTGCTGATCGCCTGTTAATTTTTGATCCAGTCCTTCCAGTTCGTTCCAGTTTCGGAACGGTACTAAAACATAAACCCGCTTTTCACTGGAATCGATTTCAACGGGCGTAAATACCCCCACATTTTTAATACCCATTCTATGCAATGTCGGCAGGTAGGCGTTTTGCAGATAATTATCCAAACGACGCTGTTGCTCTTGCGTTTTTAGATGGTATATTTTTATCTGATAATAATATCGTTCTGCAGCATTGGCGTAGGTTGCCAGGCAAATAAAAGCCAAAAGCAAAAGAGTGGAATGGAGTTTATGAATTGTCTTCATAAGATGTTTTGTGTGTCAAAATCTAAAAACTTGTCATTGCTAGCGCAGCGTGGCAATCTCGTAACCGTGCATAACGACCACGCACGACGAGGGGATTGCCGCGCTGCGCTCGCAATGACAAAATGGGTTGATTGTCACAAGTACCATGAACTATGAACCATCAACCATGAACTAATCTACAACTCTCTTACCCAAATATTTCTAAAACTTAGCGGTATGCTTTTATCGCCATGCGCCTGCAGTTTTATTGGCGAAGGACCATGTTTATGATAAGATGGCTTACCAATGTAAAGCGTAGGGCCAATCAATTCGAAATTGTTTTCAACCAGCACCCCATTGAAAAATGCGGTCACCCTTGCCGGGGATTTTACTGAACCGTCCTCATTAAAAATAGGTGCTGTCCATATCACATCGTAGGTTTGCCATTCGCCGGGTTTCCTGCCAGGGTTAGCCAGTGGGATCGACTGTTTATAGATGCTTCCCGCCATCCCGTTAACGTAAGTTTTGTTATTATACGAATCCAGTACTTGTAATTCATACCCGTCATCACCCTTACCTGTGGATGCTAAAAACACCCCGCTATTACCGCGACCTTGTCCGCTGCCGGCAATATCCTTCGGTTCGCGCCATTCAATATGCAATTGATAGTTGGTAAATTTTTGTTTGGTTTCGATGCTTCCGTATTGCTTATTAACGGTAAGCACATCGCCATTAACATCCCATTTTGCCGCAGAACCATCCGACACCTGTACCCACTGATCCAGATTTTTCCCATCAAACAAAATGATTGCATCCGATGGCGCATCCCCCAAAGATTTCCCCGGTGTTACCACTTTAGGTTCAGGAGTCCAAATTTCCGTTTCTTCTGGTTTTGCCTGCTGTGCATTCGCTATAAAAAAGCTACCTGCAAGTAAGGCTGTCATTATAATTTTATTTCTCATCTTATTAGTCATTGGTTCAATATCTAAGCACACTTACGAAGTTTTAGAAACTTCGTAAGTCTAATATTATCACACACAACTCACGCTAAACGTCACAAATCTGTACGGCTTTCCTTAAGGAGGCTATTTTATCCTCGTATTTCGGTATAAATTCCTGGGCAACGTATCCTTTGTGGCCGGTGGCTACTATAGCCTGCATTATTGCTGGATAGTACAATTCCTGCGTTTCGTCAATTTCATTTCTTCCGGGCACGCCTCCGGTATGGTAGTGACAGATATACTGGTGATTATCGGTGATAGTACGTATAACGTCGCCCTCATCAATTTGCATATGATAAATATCATAAAGCAACTTAAAATTTGGTGAATTTATACGCTTAACCAGCTCCACACCCCATGATGTACGGTCGCATTGATAATCCTTGTGGTTTATTTTGCTGTTTAACAACTCCATTACAAGTACAACATTGTGCTTCTCGGCCAAAGCCACCAAAGGCTTAAGCCCTTCAACACAATTACTCCAACCGGTTTCATCGTCTTTTCCACGCCTGCTGCCACTAAAACAGATCAGGTTGGTATAACCATTTTTTTCAACCAATGGTATCATTTCCGTATAGTTTTTGATGAGCTTTTCGTGAAATTGCTTATCATTAAAACCATCAACCAGGTTAATCTCCGCGCCATTGCACATCGGCGAGTGCAGACCGTATTTTTGAAGTGTAGGCCAGTCTTTAGGGCCGCAAAGGTCAATTCCTTTTATACCTATTTCTTTGGCCTTGATGCAAAGCTCATCAAGGGGTATTCCGTTGTAGCACCAGCGGCAAACTGAATGGTTAATATTACCTTTTAATTTACCTGAGTCCGTTTTCTTATTCTCTTCCACTTTGAATGAGGTTAGCATAGCACCCGCGGTAATGGCAGCCGTGCCGGCTACCATGCCTTTAATTGCTGATCGTCTGTTTTGTTTATCGGTCATAGTATTTCTTTATCTAACCCGGAAGCCCCGGTAATTGCTACTTTTTTAATGATAAAACATACTTCACCATTTCCTTTACATCGGCTGGCGGCAGTGTTGGGTGCGCTGCCATCGGTACATCACCCCAATTGCCCTTACCGCCCCTGATCACTTTGTTGGTTAATGTGTCGATATTAGCCTCAGTTGCCGGATATTTGGCCGCTATATCTTGCAATGCCGGCCCAATCACTTTTGAATCTATTTTATGGCAGGTATTACAATCAGAGGCAGCCATCAATTTGGCGCCGGCAGGCATTGAGCCGCCTGAGCTTTCGGTCCCTATTTTATTGGCATTCGTATCAGTACTTGATTCCGCTTGTTTAGCTGTTTGATTGGCTGCAGAGGTGCTGTCGCTACTCCCCGATTTTGAATTACCGCCGCACGCCGTTATAACCGCGCTTATAACCAGAACTATAAAAACTTTCTTCATTTATTGATATTTTATAATGTTTGAGATTGGTGAAAATTACAAATTTTAGTTTTACAATTATACTGCCACCGTTTTTAAAGGGGTGGTTTTATTTTTTGACCGCATATAAATAACCAGCCCGGTAAAAGCTGCAATCAATACCAAAGGTATTACCAGTGTAGTTTGTAAAACCTGCTGACCGGCCGTACTGTTATCTCCGTGGGCAGCCGCTACAATGTTATCATAATGTTTGCCCATAAATATAGTATAAATAGATACCGCAAACATGCCTGCGCCACCCATTAAATTTAGCCCCAGAGCACCTGTGTTCGGAAGGTTTTCATTAACAAACCCGAGCATCGTTGGCCAGAAAAAGCATACGCCCATACCAAATACAATTGCAGCGAAGAAAACTGCGTTGCCGGTTAGGGTGCTCAATAAATAAATCCCGAGGGCTGCCAATATAGTCGAGATCAATAGTAGCGCCTGCGGTGATATTTTCTTTAAAATTGGCTTGGCAAAAGCCCTTCCCACGACCATTACACCGGTGTCTAATGTTAATATCAGGATGGCGTTTTGGGTCACATTCTTCAACAATACATCTATCCATTGACCGGTAAACAATTCAGTGATAGCTGTACCAAACATACAGATAAACATGAACAGAAATAATGGGTTTAGCACTGCCTTAAACATTTCGGAGGTAGTAACCCCTGATGAAACACGTTCTGTAACCGGAAAATCTAACTTGGAGAATAAATACCCGTATATTACTGTTGGGATAAGCATTACGCCAACCTGTATTTGCCAACTTAAACCAACTTTATTCAATAGAAGTACTATCAAAGTGCCAATTACGATACCACCCGGAAACCACAGGTGAAAATGGTTAAGCTTTGTTGTTTTACTTTGTGGATACAAGGCTGTTACCAAAGGATTACAAGCCGCTTCAACTGTTCCATTGGCGAGTCCGATCAGTAAAGTTGATATATATAATGTCCAGAAACCCTGCGCAAAAATGGTAAGTAATATCCCGGCGAGGTGAAATAAAAATGCTAAAACCAGTAATCGCTTCATGCCAATGATGTCCACAATAAAGCCGCCAATAACTACAGCAATTGGAAATCCATAAAACGCTGTTGCTGTTATGGAAGCCAATTGTGCTTTATCCAGACTAAAATCTGTACCAAGCTTATTGAGGATACCGGCCCGGATACCAAATGATAATGAAGTAACCAATAGCGACAAACAGCTTGCCCTAAAGAGTTGTGTACGGTTAATGGATTGCATGTTTAATAATTTAGGTTTATAATTGGTTTAAATTAGGTTCTTCTCTTTCAAATGCCAAGCGTTTTCCGGTTAAACGCATCATCAGATCCAGATGCTGCAAAATCGTCAAAAGCTTTATCAGTAACTCTTATAATATGATTCTTAATAAACTCCGCCCCTTCCCTGGCACCATCTTCCGGATGTTTAAGGGCGCATTCCCATTCCAATACCGCCCATCCGGTATAATCATATTGTGCTAACTTACTGAAAATCCCCTTAAAATCAACCTGTCCATCGCCCAACGAACGGAAACGCCCCGCGCGATCAATCCAGTTTTGATAACCGCCGTACACACCCTGCCGTCCGGTTGGGTTAAATTCAGCATCCTTAACGTGAAACATTTTTATTCGCTCGTGATAATTGTCGATATATTCCAAATAATCA
>Ga0163162_10001965_pt1 | contig 19319 bp, 19 predicted proteins | sample S55metaG_FD_115310 | JGI IMG/M metagenome (GOLD analysis project Ga0163162, IMG submission 115310) | Switchgrass rhizosphere microbial communities from Kellogg Biological Station, Michigan, USA - S5-5 metaG | ecosystem: Host-associated > Plants > Roots > Rhizosphere > Soil | place: USA...
CAAATGATTCGCTAAGTTACGTGACTTCCGTCAGCCGCGAACTGCTCACCTTATGCGTCCCGTTCGTCTAGTGGCCTAGGACACCGCCCTTTCACGGCGGCGACACGGGTTCGACTCCCGTACGGGACGCCAAAAACTTCAGCATTTTCACGATCTCAACTGAAAACAAGGCTGCCCGTTCCTGCGGAGACAACGCCGGCGCAGCATGGAATATCTCGTTTAAGTATTCTCAGTAGTTATCAGGCACAATGTTCAACCGCTCATCTCGTTTCGCAAAGGGCACAAGCGAATGTCCAATTGCGCATCGCTGCGGCGGACGATAGGTTCAGAACTGCAGCAGTCTCTTCGCTGCTTGCTCTTTGACTCGAGCACAAGCCTCGCCAACGTTGGGAATCATCTGAAGTCTCTGAGTAGAACAACGTCAGTTGTAACTGGACCGCGCGAGATCGCGAGTCGCTTCCCATCACGCGACCAATCAAAAGATGAAATGCTATCGGAATTGAAATTGGTGATCGGCTTGCGGAGTCCACCGTTAACCGGCTGACTCCAGATGTTGTCAGCGCCATTCGATTCATCAACATAAGTCAATGCACCGCCGTCTGGTGTCCATCTTAGGATTGGATGATTGTCGGGAACAAAACCAGGTGAAATGTCAAACGACCTGGTTACTGGCCCACCGCTAAACGGTACGATCTCGATCCTTGGCTTGCCATCAGCTGACCGAGCATAAGCGAAGAAAGCGACCCATTTCCCGTCGGGTGATATTGCTGGAAACACTGACATGGTGTCTGTTAGTTGTTTAGCTTGACCTCCATCAATTCCCACCTTCCATAGGACCAGGTTGCCCGAGTGCCCAGAATTAAAGACTACTGAGGAACTATCCGGCGACACGATAGGAAAGAAAGCCGGAGTGTTTGTTGGTAGAAGTTGTTTGAGATTGCTGCCATCGATATCCATGCGGCAAAGATTCGATACAGTGGATTGTGTACCAGCGAAGACAACGTAGCGGCCATCCGGCGACACTGACGGATAGCTCTTGGGCTCACCGTCAACGGTTAGTTGCCTCAAATCGGAGCCGTCTGAATTCATCGACCAGATATCAATGTTTTCTCCGCTTTGAGTCTCATAAACAATTTTGCCATCGGGTGTCCAGGTAACACCGGTCTCGCCGTCATATTTGCCGTTGGAGACTTGCAGTGCCTGACTTGATTCCTTGCTTTTGTCCACCACGAATATCTGCAATGATGATTCTTTTTGTGTCGTCACGATGGTTCTTCCATCCGTGGTTAGACCGAGGCTCGACTGGCCATAACTATCCAAGTCATTCGTGATTCGGCTCACATTTCCGGATGGATATGAAACGAGAAAGAGTTGTACACCTCTGGTGGACCCTTGCGGTGCTGCGGTGAGCACGAGCCCATTACCGTCACCCAGCCACGCGACGTGGAAGATATCCCTAAAACTTTGTGAAGTGAGTATTCGCTCGGGTCCTCCGCGGGTCGGCACACCGATTAATTGTGCGGGACTATTGATGCTATTCATCAGGACGCCACAAGCAATCAGCTCTCCGTCGGGCGACCATGAGAGACCGTAAGACGAAAAGAACTGAGGTTGCTTGCGTGTCGCCAGCGTTTGTTCGCCAGTTCCATCAATGTTTGCCGACGCCAGGAAGCTCTCACCTGCTTTCGGATATCGTGTGAAAGCGATCCTACTGCCGTCCGGAGAAAACGTCACAACACTAGTTACATTCACTAGTATTTTGCGGGGTGTTCCGCCTAAGACAGGCACCTGATAAAGCGCGCCCAACGGATCCTGATCGTCCACCCGAGTGAAATAGACAAATTCGCCGTCAGGTGAAAAGGTAGTTCCCAAGTAAGTTGATGCGATTGGCGTCGCAATCTGTACAAGACTGCTAGCAGCTACCTGACGGACCCACAAAGCTTGCTTGCCGGATTCAGCGGTTACGAAGACGACATACTTACCATCCGGAGAGATCGCTACATTGTCACTGATTACGGCATTGCCGATTCTGCCACCCGTAGTTAGTCGCGAAATTCTCATTTGCGATGGTTTAACTCGCGCGGCGTGCGCTCCATTTAGTTTGTACACCCCATAGCCGGCAGCGAGGATCAAAAGCACTACAGAGAATGTGATCAACGCAAACCCCGTCTTGTGACGTTTGATTTCTGAAATCAGAATCTCAGTACTGGAGGTTGGAGGTGCCGAGATTGACGTGGTCCATGTCGCTGTCGATTGTCGATAAAACGGATCATTAGTCCTTGTTGACGCTGCGTTGACCTCACGCAGCTCTTCGATCTCGACAGCGACTTCTTTGATCGATTGATATCGCCTATCAGGATCTTTCTCCAAACAACCACTCACGATCCTTTGCAGTCCTTCGGGGGCGTTGGGATTCAGTTCCTTAATCGGTGGGGAAAGTGCATGAACGATATTGTGAAGCGAATCGAGCGCATCCCTGCCTTCGAAAGGCCTGCGACGCGTGGCCACTTCAAACAAAATGCAGCCAAACGAAAAAATATCTGACCGATGATCGATTTCGTTAACACGTCCCTGAGCTTGTTCGGGTGACATATACCCAACCGTTCCGAGCACGGTACCCGGTCGTGAGTGTTGGCACGTGATGTCTAAGCCTGACAGTGTCGCTGCGTCGAGTAGCTTCGCTAGCCCAAAGTCGAGCAGCTTCGTGTGACCATCGCGCGTGATCATGATGTTGTCCGGTTTGAGGTCGCGGTGAACAATACCGGCGGCATGAGCCTTCGCGAGCCCTTCGCCCGCGTGCTGCAAGAATTTCAGCAGTTCTCCGAGTCCCGGATTCTCATCAGCGATCTTCTCGCGCAGCGTGACGCCGTCGACGAACTCCATCGCGATGAAGTGCGTGGCATTCTCCTCGCCGACTTCGTAGATGTGAGCAATGTTCGGATGATTGAGAACAGCGGCGGCCTGCGCCTCTTGTTCGAACCGACGGATCCGATCTTTGTCTGCTGCGAGGTCAGGAGGCAGCACCTTGAGCGCAACTTTGCGACGGAGCCTCGCGTCTTCAGCCAGGTATACCGTGCCCATGCCGCCTTCTCCCAACCGCGAAACAATTCTGTAATGAGTGACAGTTTGCCCAGGCTTTAACTCAGCTTCGTCAACCAGCATATCTGCCGCCGCCTGATAGGCCGGCGCGTCAACAAAGTTATTTGTTTCTTCATGTGATTTTAGAAGCGACTCAACTGCCTGACGCAAAGCGATGTCGCCGTTGCAAGCTTGTTCGAGGTAGGCCGCTCGTTCCCGCTGCGGCAGCGCCAGGGCAGCGTGGAAGAGTTCTTTCAGGTTTTCCCAATGGGAGTCGGGCATGGGCCTTATTGCGGAGAATCGGATTACGGCCGGTCTTTATTCGTGTTAGTTGGTGTGATGCGCGTGGATCGTCTGCCAGGTTCCGGAGTAAACGATCCACGCGCATCACACGAACTAACACCAACGAAGGCGCAAGAACAAACTCGAGTTCGACACAGCAGCTTCAGCCTCGTGGTTCTTCAATGATGTAGCTACAGCGCGCGAAGACTAGAGCGTGTGGACCTCACGCAGCCGTCATTTCATTTCGCAACCACGCTCGCGCGAAGGTCCAATCGCGCATCACTGTCCCTGGCGATATCTTGAGAACCTCGGCAGTTTCTTCGATGCTGAGTCCGCCAAAAAACCTCAACTCGACGATTTTGCCCTGACGCTCGTCTATCGCCTCAAGCCGCTGCAGGGCATCATCGAGTGCGGCCACATTTGCTGATTGCTCTTGCACTATCGTATTCGCTTCCTCGAGTGGAACTTGAATGAAGCTGCCGCCTCGTTTGGCCGCGTTTCGCTTACGCGCTTCGTCCACGAGAATGTGTCTCATCAATCGCGCAGAGATACCAAAGAAGTGTGCACGTCCCTGCCAACGAATTTGAGGCTGGTCAACCAATCGGAGGTACGCTTCGTTAATTAGCGCTGACGTCTGAAGAACATGTCCTGCACTTTCACGTCTCATGTGTTGATGAGCAAGACGGTGGAGCTCGTCATGAACCAAAGGCATTAGCCGGGCCAGCGCATTCTCATCGCCCTCACTCCATTGCCGTAGAAGTTGTGTGACCTGATGTGGCGGCGCAGTCATTAGAGGTTACCTGGGCAATTTGCGCATTAGTAAGTATGGGCGAGGATATCAAATCTGCCCCGCTTAAGGACAATACTGCGATTAAGGGCCAATTTCCGCACGACAACCACCCAGTTCTGGCCCAGAAAGCGGAGGGGTTGCCTGTGCTTGAATCGAGAGAAACATATGCAAAAGTCCACTCCGCGGGCACTCGCACTCATATTTCAATCGCGTCAGGAAAACAGGAGGTTCCACATTGAGAGCAAGGTCCATAACGATTAGCGTCGCCTTGATTACCATCTGCGCGGTTTTTGGAAATCAAACTGGGCACACACAACAGGGAATTCCCAAAGTCCTACGACCGGAGATACCCAGGCGAGATTCAGGACCATCAGCTGATGATGGACCGAAGTCACATGTTCGACTCGCAGATGTGCTCACTCCAAATGCGAACGGAACGAGATCATCTCAAGACATCTACCAAGCGAGCGCTTCAGGACCGGATGTAATGGACGGAACACACGCGCTACTCCACCCCCGCAGTGTAAAAGAACTGACGACGCCCGTGTCGTCCACGGCGCAACCGCTACCGACGTGGTTCGACAGCTTCACCTATCAAGGGCTCACTTATAAGTACACGATGGTCGGCACTGATCCTAAGCTAGGTTCGAAGACCACCGTAATCCCAACAGTGATCATCCCGCTTCGTTTTGTTTTCCCGGATGGCCAAGTCTTCGACGCGAGTACTGATCTCGTTGATGGTCAAACTCCAGTACAAGGCATAATCAACTCTCCCATCTTCAAGAACTACAACTTTGTGTTAGGAGGAAAGAGCGTTGGGAATACGCAGTATGGCGACGCGTTTCAGCGAGCGAACTTTTGGGACTCCGTTTCAGTCAAGGCGAAGGACTATCACGTGCTGTTGGGTCAACCGACAGTGTTGCCAACGCAAACGATTGTAGTTCCGGATGGTTTAGGGACGTACGACGTCGACTTCAGCACCGGACTTCAATTACCAAGCGTCGACCGGGCATTTTTGGCCGATCAGAGCGCTTCTATCCTAAGCGCAGCGAACGTGACACCTTCCCAGCTTCCTATTGTTGTTTGGGGAAAGGTCGACTATGGCAGAGCTAGTGGATATCACGCTACTCTAACTCTCAACGGCAATCAGCGACAGACCTATATTGGTACCAGCTATCACTCGCAAGCAACTCGAGCTGGTTCCTTACCTGACACCTATCCGCTCAGTCACGAAGTAATAGAGTGGCTTGACGATCCATTCATCAGCAACTATACGCCCGGTTGGGACATTCCCTACATATCAAACAAAGCACAATGTGATAGTCGCTACGTCAACGATCTGCTTGAAACGGGCGATCCCGTTGAGGTGTTAACTGAAGCCGTTGTTTCGCTCAACGGCGGAGCTTTTACCTATCACGTCACCGAAGGGATGTTTATCGACTTCTATACTAGGGCTCGTCGTTCCCGTTCAGTCAATGGTCAATACAGCATGTTCAATATCGGCGCGCAGTATGGAGTGCCGTCTGCGCCGTCTATACCGTGCACCGGTCATGTTGAGTTAAATGATTTTCAACTATATGCCATCAAAGGTTCGAGTTTTAGTCAGGCGCTTGGTGTAAACAATCTGGAATCACTTGTAGGTGTTTACGTAGACCAGTCAGGCCTCCGACATGGTTGGCTGTCAACCACAACATCCTTTCAAACGATCGACTATCCGGGAGCACTGGAAACGATACCCAGCCAGATCAACGATGCTGGCACGATCGTAGGTTTATATTTCGACGCTGTGGGTGTGCCACATGGTTTTGCAATCCAGAGCGGTCAATTCTCATCGATCGATTACCCAGGAGCCTTAGATACTGCTGCTTTTGATGTGAATCTAAATGGCGACATCGTCGGCGTCTACGACGCACCGGATTTCACCAGTCACGGGTTTCTACTTAGGAGCGGAAGCTTTTCGGCAATTGACTTTCCATTCAACCGCACGACACAAGCTACTGGAATCAACTCTGCAGGAAAGATTGTGGGTTACCATTCGGTGCAATTTGGCGGCGCGGTGTATCCGTACCTTGGGTTTCTACTCGCCGGAAAAAAGACATCCGACGTTACCTTTCCCGGTGCGAATGAGGTCCTCCCATTCGACATCAATAACACGCCAGACATCACCGGAGTCTTCATTAACACAGACCAATACGCCGATGGCTTTGTGACCATCAACGGCTTTCCATACGAAGTCTATGGTCAGACGTTCAGCATTAACGACAAGCACGACATCGTAGGCTCGTATAGCTTCGGAGGTAATACTTACACGATGTTGGGAACTGTGCCGACTGCAGCGCCGTGATTCGACACCCGAACCCCGGAACTGTAAGACTGGCTCAAGACAATAAGTGACTTAAGTTCACGCCGCGGGCTAGTTATGAACGCACTGGATTGGTTGGGCTAACCAGATTCCTATCAATCTCGATCCTATAAAACCTAATTTTACCCAGCGCCATTAGCGTTAGAGGTTTGTTGGGTCGTTTGCGCATTCGTAAATAGGGCAAAGCCAAAGCCGCATTTGGAGGTGCCCATGAACAGAGTTACGTCGATTTGTATCTTGGCAGTGGTTGTGATGCTGCTGATTGCGGCAAATATTTCTTTGCTATCGCATAGCGCAGGGCAGAGCTTAGCAACCACTCGCGATGACGCAATCCAAAAAGTTCCAAAACCTCTTATCAGGCCGAGGTCCTGTCAAGCGCAATCGTGCGACGGGACTAGTAGACTTTGTGCGACTGAATCGGACGACCCCCGGCAGTCTCGTGCCAACCAATGCTGGCGGAAGGAAAGAAAAGTCTCTTGCGCTTGTAAGCGAACACCGCGAGGCTTTCGGGCTCCTTAATCCCCGCGAAGAATTGAAACTCGCAAACGAACAACAAGATCGAGAGGGAAACGCACATTTAACGTTCACTTAGACTTATCAGGGCGTTCCAGTTTTCGCTGGCGTACGGAAGGCGCACTTCAACTCTGATTTGTCATACTGCACTTTCGCCAAAGCAAAGGCGGTCGCCAGTTCAGAAGCCACTCGGGTGATCGAATCAGGCTGCGTTGGGACCTGAGCACGGACTATTGTTTCGGTAGCAACTCCGGATGCTATCTCGACAATGTACGCGTCTATGCGTGCAGCCCTAGCTTTTCGACGACGTTCGTTTGAGTCTCCACGCGAGCGTCCAGCCACTGAGCATAAAAGCAGAATTGAGGAACTACATATGAGAGCAATCACATTGTGTTTTATGTTGGCGTTAACCTCGGCGATCACGGTGGCTCAAAAACCACCTGAGCGAAGTCAAGACGCGACGCCAGCCAAAGCAGGTAGCATCGACGAACTCAAAAAGATTGATCGAGAACTCGATGACGCATTACAACGAGGTGATGTGGAGTTCTTTCAACGGACGTTGGCCGAGGAAATGATCAATGTCATGCCCGAGGGTTCGGTAGGCAAAAAGCAAGACTTTCTCCAGGATGTGAAACCTCAGAAACCCGGCAGAACCCTGACAATCACCGCAAAGGATGTTGAAGTTTTTGCTTTTGGCGATGCTGGTGTTGTCACCAGCAACAAAACGGCTGTGTGGAAATCCGCGAACAGCTCGACCTCTGATGAGTATCGAGAAACAAATACTTACGTTCGCAAGGAAGGACGATGGTTTCTTCTTGCTTCACAAACATCTCATGCTCCGCCACCTTATTCAGCAAAGGACGTCAACCTCAATCTAACAGTGGCTGAGAACCAAATTGCCGGCAACAAGAATGCGAGTGTCATCCTCGTTGAATTTGCCGACTACGAATGTCCGTATTGTCGTCAATTTGCGAGCACAACAATGAAACAGATTGAAAGCGAGTACATTGATAACGGTCGCATCGGATTTGTCTTTTACGATTTTCCGATTGAGAGCAGTCATCCAAATGCTTTCAATGCTGCGCTTGCTGCGCAATGTGCCGGTGAGCAAGCACGCCTATGGGAAATGAACCATAAGTTGCTTGCGGAGTCGTCTGCGTTGACGCCAGAAGACCTGTTCCGTGATGCAGAGACATTGAAGCTCGACATGGATAAGTTTCATCTCTGTTTTGCTGACAACAATACTGCCACAAGACTTCGTCAGCGTATGCGTGAAGCACGTGAACTTGGAATAGATGGCACACCAATGTTCATCCTGGGAATCAGAAAACCCGGAAGCAACACACTGAAAGGTCTGAGGATGATTGAAGGAGCCTATCCTTACGACGTTTTCAAAGCCACGTTGGAGATGTTAATTGCGACACAGAACTAGCAACCTCAGTTGATCAGGTACCACCTATGAGCACCTTGACTGCTTGTGTATTTCTACTCAGCGATTTCAAACGGACCGTAGTCAAGGACTATGGTGTCTTCAACGAGGAGCCCAGGGCTTTGGAAATCGCGCGTGATCGACAAAGAAGGCATCATTCGGCATATCGACGAGGGCAACGTAGCAATCGATCCGAATAGCGCTGTGGAAGCGTGCAACCTGCTCACACATCGGACGACGCCCTAGAGAGCAGGAGTGTCCATCGAAGAATTGTTCCCTGAGAATATGAGTGGGCCAAAGCGACCATCGTAAAGCGTAGTATTGAATCTCACCAAATGACCATTCACACGAACCTTCACGCCGTGTGTTTGATCACCAAAACTTCATTTCCCATTTCGTTAAAACCAGTTCATCCACCAGCTGCTGCGATACCGGTTCGTATTCGTAAGACTGGGTGATGCCGATTCCAAAGGACTTAAAATCCGTAGCGCGGTAACGAAATCGGCGCGCTCTCGAACGGGAAGCACGGTCCATTAAAGGTCCAATAAGCGTTTCCGTGAGTCCTTCAGATGCAGTAATGTGCTATCCATGCCGCGAAGTTCCGTTGAATTACAATAGGTCGCTTCCCTTTCACGGCGGCGACACGGGTTCGACTCCCGTACGGGACGCCAACAATCCTCAATTAGTGGTTTTGTTAGACTTCGCCATATCTTATTCTCTACGCTTGCGGCGCCACCTGAACGCGCCCGCTGAACCTATGGGCGGAGATCGGTCCAGAGGAAGAGACTTGGGAAATAACACCAATCGGATGGGCGGCTCACATGGACCATCTCGAGATGATCGACTTGCTCAGCCACTACAGTAAAAACATTTGGAATCTTGCCTTCCGTGGTTGCGTGACTCGTTTAGCTGAGGTGCTGAAGGCGGAGCCGCAACTGGCGAAGAGCGTTGACAAGGACGGTATCACGCCGCTTTGGTGGTTGCTGGACGACGAGGCGAAAGCTCTTGACATAGTCGACCTCTTTTTGTCCCATGGCACCGATCCGTCATTGAAAAACCAGGAGGCCGAACGGCCGCCGACTGGGCCACAACGCGCGGCATGTTGGAAGTCGCGCAAGTACTGCGGAAAGCCGCGGGTGAATAAGCAGTCGGCAGGAAGCAGTTGGCAGTAATTCGTGCCTTTCGTGTGATTTCGTGGTTTCTATTCGCTCACGGTAGTGCAAGGAAGGTGCTGGCGGGAAAGGAGATGGATTATGAACCTGGTTGTCGGCTCAACGGGCCTGTTGGGAGGTGAAATCTGCGGGGTGCTCGCTGCTGAGGGCAAACCTGTGAGAGGTCTCGTGAGGTCCACCTCGGACCGGGCGAAGGTGGAAAGACTTCAGGGCCTCGACGTTGAAACAGTGCTGGGCGATCTAAAGGACCATCATTCTCTGGTCGTCGCGTGTCAGGGCGTCTCCGCCGTCATTTCTACGGTTTCCGCTACGCTCTCGCGACAGGAGGGAGACTCGATTGAGAGCGTCGATCGCGATGGACAACTCGCCCTCATCGACGCGGCGAAGGCCGCGGGGGTCGAGCGATTCGTCCTTATCTCTTTCCCCAACATGAATGTTGAGTTTCCTCTTCAGAAAACTAAACGCGAGGTGGAACAGCGTCTGAGGGAGAGCGGGATGACCTACACCATCTTGCAGCCGTCATTCTTCATGGAAGTGTGGTTGAGTCCAGGGTTAGGCTTCGACGCCGCTAATGCCACTGCACAGATTTACGGGTCGGGAGAAAACAAGATCAGTTGGATCTCTTATCAAGACGTAGCCAGATTTGCGGTTGCATCACTGGATAATCCAGCGGCAAAGAATGCCGTGATTGGATTGGGAGGTCCTGAAGCACTGAGCCCGCTGGAGGTAGTCAGCATATTTGAGGAATTGCGAGGAGAGACTTTCAATATTCAACATGTCTCAGAGGAACAACTCCGAGCACAAAAGGAAGCAGCGACGGATTCGTTGCCGGAATCTTTCGCCGGCTTGATGCTCGGTTGCGCTCAGGGAAATGTAATTGATATGCGAGAAGTATTAGAGAGATTCCCCATGCAATTAGGATCAGTCAGAGAGTATGCACAGAAGATGGCGTAATCAGCGCTCGCTCGAGGAGAGATATCACATCGCTTAGGTCTTCATACTTCACGAACTCGGGACGATGTCGACGCTGAACGGCAAGGCCACCTCCTCCTTTTTGCCGCGTCCTATAAAACTGAGAATCACCAGCAACAATCCTAAGCCCCCTATTACAACGCTGCCAGCTGTTAAGAGCTGACTCCGTCTTACTATGTCCTGGTCTTTGCTCACGGCGCGAGCGAACATCTGCTCATCCTTTAACGCTTCTTCATATTTCTTTACCAGCTCATTTTTGCTGGCGCGTTCTGTACTGGCATCACTTTTCTGGATTTCTTGCTCTAACGCTTTAGCTTTATTGTGTGCCCTTGTGTAGGCCTTTTTCACGTATGGCTCTCCTTCAAAAAGGATCATTGAATTGTAGGCGGCACTGATGCCACCGCCGATTAGGACCAAAATTCCTAACACCCGCAGTAAAATTCGCATATAGGTTAAGACCTCCCGGTGAAGTTTCCTGGCGATTTCGCCCCTGAACAGCATGGATTACTTCATACTCAAATAAGGCCTGCCGAAAACGAAAGCCGGATTCGGCAGGCTCTTCATCGCGCATATGACTTACCTAACCCCTGCCGGACAGCCGAACAAATCTTCCTTCGCGCTCGAACGATAAGTTTCGGGGCTGTACGTTCCGCCGCCCGCGTAGTCCTGTTTGATGGTGGCCCCAATGACGCGGCAATACGGATGATCGTCGCTCGAATCGCGGACGTAGACGTAAGCGGTTTTGTAGCGATAACTCGGCAGCAGATTGTAGTTGTCTTTCTGAATCTGCCAGCCTGCGGTGTTGAGGCCGATGCGGTGAACCGTGACCGTCGCGGGGTTCTTGAAATATCCCATCAGCAGTTTCTCGGCGACCGGATCCCGGAATTGGAAGGCAGCGGCATTCGGCTTGTAAGCCGGCAAACCCTTCGCGGCGGAAGCTGCCAGCGCATCGAGCACGGGATCGAGATTCGGCTTGAACTCCAATGCATTCGCATCCTTCATCCATTTCTCACGCGCACGTGGCGACACTGCGTACAGCAGGTAGTTGTCGTTCGTAGAACTAGCCATGTCGCCCTCCTCCACCCGCTTCTGCGTTTTGGCGATGTCTCCGAGCTGAACGCGTAGCCAGATGCTTTCCGAGACCCGTAACGATTCTTTTTTGCCGACGGCACATTGCAGGTATTGGTCGCGGTTGGAGGTGATCTCTTCCCAGATGGCGGGGTTATCGCGGTAATCCCGGAACGTATTCGGGCGTGCCAGGAGTTTGCTCTTCAGCCAACTTTCAAGTTCTGCCAGCTTCGGTAGTTCGTCCTGCAAAGTCTGTTTCAACGCCTTCGCGTCACTCTGGTTTCGGGCGTCGAAGGCGTTGCCGGTTACTTTTATAAGCTCCAGATTGTGCTTTTTTGCATAGCACTCGAGATAGGGTTCGAGGTACCTGGCCTTCGTACTGTCATTACTGATCATGGAGAACTCCGACTTGTCAAAAAACGGGTACACGGAATTGGCGTTGTACCAGTAGGTGTGGTTCGGGTGCTCCACGCCGGTGGCCTTATACTTGTTGCCGGACTTGGCAACGATGCGAACGGCACTAAGAAGCCCAAGGTGATCGATTGCAACCGCCATGTCATTCACATTCAGATTGGCGTTGTAATCGGGCGGGGCTTCCCGGTTGGGCTGCTGGTCGTTCACCGACGCGTCATCCGCCGACGCGTCATTGCCGCCCCCGGAACGCGGCGCTTCAACTTTTGGTTTTTTAACCCGCGGGATGTCGGGAATCCTGAACTGCGCCGAAGCCGATTGCAGACTGAAAGCCGTGAGAATTAAGAGCGCGAAAGCCAGCGATGAAATCTTTGTCATTTGTCCTCTCCTTCTTTGATCACAGGCGGCGATAAAGCCGTGTTTTGAATTTGACTTACCTCGGGCCTCAAACTCAGATTGAATTAGCCGAACGAATCATTGACATGACTTCACCGTTCATTTGCTTTCTCGCTTTGAGAGCCACGTCCAAATTGTCCTGAATCGCTTTTGGGTTTTTCGCTTCCGACCAGTCTTGGCAGGTTTTTCTTTCAAACTCCGCCATTTCCGACCAAAGTTTGAAGGCCGTGCTCCTTCGTCCCAGATATGCCGCCCTCTTGTTGTCGAAAGACGCTTGTCCGTTCATCGCTTCCCGCATTTTGGTCGAAGCCAGTGCAAACTTGTCTCGCGCCGTTTCGTAATCTCTTGCGGCGGCGGCAAATTTCGCTTTGTTCGTTTTCCAATCGCCCATCGTCGTCGCTATTTCCACGCCGTAGCGATTGTCCAGCGAGATACTTTCAATAGCTTTTGTGTATGCCGTCCCTCCTTCGTTCTCCGCCGTCTCCGCTTCCATTCGCGCCGTTTCGTTAAATCTTGCCGACCGCGAGCTGCCGCAGCCGACGATTAAAAGTACCGCGCACAACAGAACAATAGTTTTTAGGTTCATGATTTCTCCTTCGTGAAATGGAATGAATTTGCCAGCTCGGCCGCGGGGTTTACGAAGCTACTTCTTTACCTTTAATGATTCGGAGGGATCGAAAATCTGGACTTCAACGCATTTGGACCTCCGGTCACTGAAGGAAGTGTGAAGGGAAGAACAGTCCCGAAAATCCAGGCTGATAATGTTATTTCTGAAATACTTATCATCCTTATCTTTTGAGACAATAAACCTCCTGGAAGTCTTCTCTTTCTGGACGGGACTTATCTGCCAGCCATCCTTTTTGAGCGTTTCCGCGTACTGGTCGGCTAATTCGAAAAACTCCGCGTTGCGATGCACGATTCGGATCTTTGCCGCGTCGCAGTCGCATACCTCTGCGCCTTCCACGACCGGAAGCTTCTTTTCAACCCAATTGCCGGTTAACGGTTGCGCGCCGTTTTTGCACACGCCGCTCTCGCAGCCGGACAAAATCGCAAGTCCGCCGGCAACAATCAACGCCGATAGCAATCGCAGATATTTCGACCTCTTCATTTTTCCCTCTTACCTTCGCTAATTTTTTTCTCTTCTATTTATTAGCGCGACAGTTTTCGAAAACTCAGGTCAAAATTTATTTGAGAGATCTGTTCTGGAATTCCCGAAACGAACGAGGCTTGGCAATGGCAGATAAAGCGTCCCCAAACTGAGGAAGGTAACGCGATTGGAGCTACGGGATTACTGAAAGGAGGGAACGTCGACCTGCAATGCGATGGTTGCTAAAGAGGTCACCTGGCGAAGGCCTGAAGACGATCCACGAAACACACGAAAATCACGAACTTCTTTCGTGTTAGTTTGTGGATCGCTGTGCTCTGCCGCCGCGATAGCCCACGAAGTAACAGCTTTGACTACATGCTGCAAAGCTTCCGTCGATTCGAAGTATGCAGTTTCCCTTTCCCTGCCTCGTGCAGACGAGCGTCCCCGTTTGGATGCGCGCTACATTTGAGGTTTTCAGCACCGCCGCTGAACTAATGCTCTCAAGCTGAAATTGATAGCCCACCTTTAACCAAGCCTTCTGCGGGTACCGCGTCCCGTTAAACTCGACGCCTTCGATCTCCACGACATTTGCGCTCACCACTGAGACGCGAGTGGTCGGAGTCTCCTTCGGGGCGGCTGATGCACCGAAGACAAGTACGAACATGACGGCTACAAGCACGATGTGTTTCATGGCTTTATCCTTTCTTCCGATGTGCGGCCAACGGTGAAGCGCAGGAGATAAACCACAAGGGGCGAAACCAAAAACGCCCGTCCCTAATGGTCCACCCCTACGCCGCACCAAAACTACTTCGCAACGCAGTCACCGTAATACTTACCATCGATTTTGCTGTTATTGGCTTTCAAAGTGCCTGCTTTACACTTGCCACTCTTTTTCAAATCACCGCAATCCTTCTTACCTTTACAGGTTATTAAGGCGTTTCCTCCTACTCTCGGCTCACGGATCGCTTGAAGGAGGGAGGTAAACTCCACAGCCCTCAGATAGCTTGACGTTTCCATTGAAGACGGTTGACTGACTGATGTCTCAGTCGTCACTTGAGTGTGTTTGAGCGTCCCGGCCTTTGGTGTTGTCGCTAACAGCGTCAAACTCAGGGCCACAATCATGATCATGTTGATTCGTTTCATAGATGTTTTCCTTTCAGAACTAGCGAAAATTTTCGCTTCTATTTATTAGCGCGACAGTTTTAGAAAACAGAGGTCAAAGTTTGCAGGAGATTGAGACTGAGTCCGGCGACTGGTCCACGCCTCCAGGCTTTGGCTGTGGTTGCGTTGTCGACGGTGGCGCCGACTCGCGAGGTAACGTGTTCGAGCCGATCGGTCTGAGGACTAGAAGCCGCAGTTGCCGGTGCTGTCGGCGTTTATGCGGAATGCCCCACCGGCTGGGACGTCGAAGTAGGTTGCCCAGAGTTCGAGATTTACGCTTCCTTCGTTGCGGGCGATGTGCACGTGACCCTGGCCGCTGTCGATAAAGGCTTCGCCAGCCGAATAGGTGCGAACCGTACAGGTGGGATCCTCGCTATCGTAGAAGGACATTTGACCAGACTTTATCAGCACAACTACTGGTCCAGGATGACTGTGCCAACCAGTGTGCCCACCTGGTGCAATGACGACTTGCTGGATCACCGTTTCCTGGGCGTTATTTACTTGAATGACTTCCTGACTTTGCCCCTTGATCTTGAATTTGAGGTCGGTTGGATCCGCAAAACTTGCCCTGGCGAGAACGGGCGAGCTCACGATTCCGGACGACGGAGTTAAGACAGCTGCGACGGTTGCACAGGAGACCGCGGCGACTATTGCCGCCAAGGCGAATTGCCGTCCTGTGGCAATGGCTTTAATCTTTCTCCCAGCATAGAATGCTGCCAAAAGGATTTGGCGACGGGCGAGCTTTAAGTGCTTGTTCGAGTCAAAGTTGTTCATATTTTTTCCCTTCTCTTTCTTCCTGTCTATCTATTAGCGCGACAGTTTTTGAAACCGCAGGTCAAGATTTGTGGAGACTATTTCCCTCGTCAGTGAAAGAGGTGGTCTATGCTCGTGAGTAGGAATGAGGCGTTTCCGAAACGAACGAGGCTTGACGATGACAGGTAAGGCGCGTCCGGAAAGTGAGATTACCGAAAGGTTACGCGATTGGAGTGATAATCCACGCGACGATTCGGCTGACGCTTTGCTGAAACTCGTCTATGCGGAACTTCACCGGCAGGCGCATCGCTACTTGCAAAAAGAGAGCGCCGGACACACTCTCCAAACCACCGCCCTGGTTCATGAGGCCTATCTCAAATTAGTCGATCAAAAATCGGTCGCGTGGGAAAGCCGTTCTCACTTCTTCGCCATTGCCGCGACGATGATGCGGCGTATATTGATTGATTACGCCAGAACCAAACATCGCGTCAGGCGCGGCGGGGTTCAGAGCGATTTGCCGATTGAAAGTGCGTTGACGATCAGGTTCAGCGAAACCGACTTCGATCTGCTAGCGCTCGACGAAGCCTTAAACCGGCTCGCCGCAAAGGAGGAGCATCTGGCAAAGGTCGTGGAACTCAGATTTTTTAGTGGCTTGGACGTAGTTGAAACGGCGGAAGTTCTGGGCCTTTCCGAATCAACCATCAAACGCGACTGGCAAATGGCAAAGGCCTGGCTCCATCGTGAATTGAAGCGATAAGAAGTCCAAGTTATTCATCAGGTCACGGTTCGATCCACAAACTGATGTCCTGAACTTTAGGACTGTGGACTAAAGATATGGCTGCCGAGAACTGGCAAAAAGTCAGAGAGGTTTTTGATTCGGCTTTGGGCCGCCCGCCCGAAGAACGCCAGAAGTTTGTCAATGAAATTTGCGGCGGCGATAAAACTCTACTCGCCGAAGTCGAATCGCTTTTACTATCGCTCGACAGTGCCGAGAGTTTTATGGAGACGCCCGCCGTCGCCCAGGTTGCGGGAGCGATTCAGGCCGAAGTGAAGCACCTCGAAGCAGGCCAAAAACTCGGGAATTATGAAATCATCAAACAAATCGGCGAAGGCGGAATGGGCGAGGTTTATCTGTCCAAAGATACGCGATTGAATCGCCAGGTCGCGCTCAAACTTCTTGGAACTCATATCAGCGAAGACAAAAACCGCGCGAGCCGTTTTCGGCAAGAGGCCTTTGCCACGTCCGCGTTGAATCATCCTAATATCGTGACGATTTACGAAATCGGCGAATGGCAGGGCAGGGATTTTATCGCCACTGAATTCGTTGACGGAGTAACGCTGCGCAGTCTGTTAGGCAGGAAAAACCGGTCAGTCAGCGAAGCTCTCGATCTCGCCTTGCAAATAGCAGGCGCGCTCTCGGCGGCACACGGCGCGGGAATCATTCACCGCGACATCAAACCGGAAAACATCATGATTCGCAGCGACGGTCTGGTAAAAATTCTGGATTTCGGAATTGCGAAATATATGCCGTTGGGAAACGGCCATCGAGCCTTAGTCGAAACGGAAGTCGGCGAAGTTATCGGCACCGCCGCCTATATGTCACCCGAACAGACACGTGGATTGGAGATTGACCAACGCACTGACATCTGGAGTTTGGGCGTGATTCTCTATGAAATGGTCGCCGGAAAATTGCCATTTTCCGGTAAGACCAACTCTGACCGCATCGCCGCCATTCTCGAACACGAACCTGTGCTGCTAACGAAACTCCGTTCTGAAGTGCCTCTGGCCCTTGAACAAATCACGGGTCGCGCTCTCGCCAAGAATAAGAACGAGCGTTACTCATCAGCTGCTGATTTCGCGGAAGACTTGCGGCGTTTGCGCGAAACGACGGGCGAAAAACATCTGTCTCAGTTTGTCTTGCCCACACGGAGATCAGCCGAACCGCGGCGTGCTTTATTGTATGCCGTGTCCGTGTTGGCTGTTTTGCTCATCGCGGGAATTGCTGTGGGATATTACTTCTGGTCGGTGAGAAAAACGGCTCCGGGCGCTGGCGACAAAAAATCAATCGCTGTCCTACCGCTCAAACCTATCAACACGTTGAACCGGGACCAGATTTACGAGCTTGGGATCGCTGATTCGGTGATACTGAAGATCAGCTCATCCCGAAATCTGATCGTGCGGCAGCTTCATGCGGTTCGCAAGTATGTAGAACTGGACCGTGACCTCATTGAGATCGGAAAAGAGCAAAACGTTGATTTTGTCCTCGCCTCGAACTATCAGATCGCGAACGACAAGATCAAGGTGACCTCGCAGCTTCTCGACGTGGCGACAGGCAAGGTTGAGGAAACATTTAGTGTTGAGAAAGACTCGACAAACTTGTTTTCGGCACAGGACGCGATCGCGGCCGTTATCGGCCGCAAACTCATTGCCAGGTTCGGCGGTGCTAAAGAGGGCTATGAACCAAAGCGTGGAACAAACAGCGAGGAAGCCTACCGGCTTTATTTACAGGGGATGTATCTGGTCGAGAAAGAAGATAAGGCCAGCACAATACGTTCGATCGAACTCTTCAATCAGGCAATTAATCTTGACCCGAATTATGCTGCCGCCTGGGCCGGCAAAGGTCACGCCCATTGTGCATATTCGCATATGGGGGATAATCCGCCGGCCGTCGAATACGAGATAGCCAGGCCCGCGCTCGAGCGTGCATTGGAGCTTGATAGCAACCTCTCGGAGGCGTATGCGGTACTCGGCATCTTCAACACGGATTTCCGTTGGAACTTTGTGGAGGGCGAAAAGCATTTCCTGCGCGCGATCGAACTGAATCCTTCTTCAGATCTGGCATACCGCTGGTACGGCAATCGTTTGGTCAATTATGGCCGCGCCGACGAAGCTATCGCCGCGATGAAGACGGCCATCGATATTAATCCGACAAATATTTTTCATCACCGGATTTACGGTTGGATTTTGTACACAGCGAGGCGCTATGACGAGTCAATAGAGGAATTGAAACGGGTGGTCGAAATGGACCCCGGCTTCGTTTCGGCTTACGACAATCTGTGGCTCGCATACCATGCGAAGGGCGACCATGTTGGGGCCTTCGAGTGGTTTATGAAATACCACGAGCAAGCGCACACCAGCGGTGAACAAATAAACCAACTTAATGCAGCCTATAAAGAAGCTGGCTGGCAGGGAGTCTTGCAAAAGCAGAGGGCGGTCACGCTGGCGAAGGCGCACAAAGGAGAATTTTCGCCACGATACTATAGAATCGGCGTCCTCTCGGCTCTCGTCGGCGACAAGGACAAGGCGTTGGAAGCCCTCAATGAGGCCTTTAAGTACCGCTCCGCGAATATTACTTTCTTGAAAACCGACCCCGCCCTCGATTCTCTCCGCAGCGACCCGCGATTCCAAGAATTACTGCAACGCGCGGGATTCTAAGGCGTGTGACGCGCTCGTAAGCAACAATAAACCAGAGCAGCACCAACACATCGACGTGCGATATAGACCAGCCACAAAATACGAGTCCATTAAGAGTCCAAGAAGCGTCCCCGTGAGTCTGCTGAGTGCGGTAAAGTGCTATCCATGCCGCCAGGTTCCATTGAATTACAATAGGTCGCTTCTCTTTCACGGCGGCGACACGGGTTCGACTCCCGTACGGGACGCTAATTACTTCAATCACTTACCAGTCATCGCCATTTCTCCGCACGTCCAGAAACTTCCATTAAGCTTTGACCTGGGTATTCCCCGGCAGACGCATGTTTACAAACATATTACGCTTGAACGTAGTATCCATCGTGACTTTCAGAGTACCGTGTCTCTGCAATTCTTGAATGACTTTGGTGTTCTGG
>Ga0163162_10001966_pt1 | contig 19316 bp, 17 predicted proteins | sample S55metaG_FD_115310 | JGI IMG/M metagenome (GOLD analysis project Ga0163162, IMG submission 115310) | Switchgrass rhizosphere microbial communities from Kellogg Biological Station, Michigan, USA - S5-5 metaG | ecosystem: Host-associated > Plants > Roots > Rhizosphere > Soil | place: USA...
GGAGCCCCTATTTTTGAACTGTAGTGTGTCTGCTTTGCGGCTACAACGGCCATTCACCGCCTGCGGAAGAGTACATGGCGCAAACGTCGGCCCTCGACGATAACGATTGACCGAACTCGACCCTTCTCGGTCACTCGCCGCCTCCCGTTGAACGTCTCTTCTCAAGCACAAGCGGCCATGTGCCACCCCTGCGAGGCCATAAGCCTGCTTGAGCGCGTCGCACACCGCACAATGGCCGGACCCGGGTCGCTCGACTACTCCCCAATCCTGCCAACCGTTCAAAAGTCGGAACGCACCGTTAGCATCACATTGCGCCGCGCGCCGAATGTGCTGAAGAAGTTGCCTGGCGGACGGATGTAATAGTCACGATTGAAGATGTTATTCAAATTCAGCGACGCCTGCACGTGCTTGTTGAACTGGAAGCCGACCTGCGCATTGAAGATCGCGTAGGCGCCCTGTTCGACGCCACGCGAGATGCGCGTCTGCGCAAGCATGCCGCCGCCAACCGACAGACCGCGCAACGTGCCTTGCGAGAAAAGATACTTGGTCCATAGCTTGAACAGATGCTTCGGATCCGTGCCGTCCGTCAGGTTCGGCATGTCGTTTTCGTAGTTGACGTTCAGATAGGTATAGCCCGCGTACACATTCCAGTTGGCCAGCGGCTGACCAGTCACTTCGAACTCGAAACCCTGATCCGTCGACTTGCCGCCCGCAATCGAGCCGAGCGGGTTATTCGGGTCTGTAATCGCGCGATTGTTGTCGTTGATGCGGAACAGCGCCGCCGTGGTCGCCAGACGATTGTTGAAGAAGCTATTCTTCAAACCGACTTCGTACTGCTCACCCGTCCGCGCTGGAAGGAGTCCACCCGAGTAGGTGGTCGCCGTTTGCGCGGTCAGGAACCGCGAGTAGCTCGCATAAGCCGTCATCGCCGGCGTGATGTCGTACACGAGACCGACGTTCGGCAGGAAACGGTGATTGACCTGTGCCTGGGTCGACCAGTCTGTGACATCAGGAATAGTCGGCTGTGACTGTTCCTGCAGGAATGCTTCGCGCGCGCCGAGCACAAGGGTCAGGGGGGTCAGCAGATGAATACGCGCTTGCGCGTAAATCCCATATTGTTCGATTCGATTATTCGAGCCGAACGCGAAAGGCACATCGGCTTTCTCGACCGCATTCGGATCAAAAAGACTAAACGTCTGACCGTCGAACGGGCCGTTCAACGCCACGAAGCCGGAATCGGCCGTGCTACTCTCCAACGAATAATTCGCGCCGATGGTCAACGTATGGGTCTGACCGAATGCCTTGATCGGACCCGTCACGTTTGTGTCCGCCCCCCACCAGTCGTAGGTGTTTCGCTGCTTTTGCTCCCCAAAGAACGTCAGACCGTCCGCCGTGGCACCCGGGCCAGCGTATGCGTAATCGGATTTCGCGAGTTCGTGCCGGTAGAACAACGTGGTCTGCGACTTCCAGCCATTCTCGAAACGATGCACGAGGTTTCCGTTGACCTCGTACAATGACGTATAGCCGTAATTCCAGCTCGGGCTGAAATTCTGTGAGTATGAGCTTGGTACGCGACCGATCAGATTGCCGTCGGCATCGGTGACGCCGCTTGCGCCATAGTCGAGCCCATTAATCGGGTTGACCTGATAACCGCCGGACACCGACAGCGTGGTGCGCGGGCTGAAGTCGTAATCGATAGCGCCGTAGGCCATCACCTCTTTCTGGCGCGTGCGGTCGACCGACTGTAGCGCATCGCTGCCAACCACCACTGCTCGGCCGCGCAGCGAGCCGTCCTTGTTTAGCGGTCCGGTCACGTCAATCGCCTGGCGGAAGCTGCCGAATGAACCGACCTGGGTTTCAGTCGATACATGGAAGGTATCTTGCGGTCGTTTGCGTACCAGATTGACCGTGCCGCCCGGATCGGTGACACCGTCCATGACGCCCGACGGCCCGCGGATCACTTCGATGCGATCGTACATCGCCAGATCGAACTGCTGCAGATACTGCAGTCCCCCGATAATCGGCACGCCATCGAATTCTATGCTCAGGTAATTGCCACGCGACTTGTAATAAGCGGTGCCATCGCCGTAGTCGACCGACTGGACGCCGGTCACGTATTTCAGCGCATCCTGGATCGACGTCAGGTTCTGATCGTCCATCCGCTGTCGCGTCAGCACAGATACCGATGCTGGAATCTCCTTGATCGCCTGTTCTGTCTTTCCTGCGATCGTTGCCGTCCGACCGGCATACGAACCGCTGCCTTCGGTGGTCGCATCCGCCGACGCGGTCACGTCAATCTTAGGCAAGGCGGTGTTCGGTGTGGTCGAAGTCGTTTGCGCGTGCGCCTGCGCCGTCCACATGGCGAACATTGAAAGCGCCAGGCAGGTCAGTTGCGGCGCGCGGCCAGGTCGTTGCGCAAGGCAGGTTTGTGCTTGGTCTATGGTTGTTTTCATATGGCAATGAACCAGTGCGTTGAGAATAAATGGACGAGCAATGCCCTTCCGGTCGAAAGCGGGTTTCTTCAAATGTGATGGAGGGGAAAAGCGTTGTAATGTGGTGCGGCTAGTCGAACTGCCGTACATCAATTCAGCCTGGAACTGCGCTGCGTCGCTTCACGCGTGTCCTCCCGCCGTTGGGCGACGCAGTGCCAGCACGATCACGAACGGCCCACCCAGCAGCGTCGCGACCAGCCCCGCGGGCATTTCCTGCGGAAACACGATCTGACGGCCGATCCACTCGGCCGATACCATCAGCGATGCGCCCACCATCGCCGACAGATAGAGCTGGGCGAGCGGCCGTCTGCCGCCGGACAGGCGCGCGATATGCGGCGCGATCAAACCGATGAACGAGAGCGGACCAACCAGCAAGGTTGCGGTCGCAACCAGCGCCGACGCATACACCAACACGACGAAACGCGCTCGCGGGACCGGCACGCCGAGACTCGCGGCAATCGGTGCGCCAAGCCCGAGAGCGAGCATCCAGCGCGCGGCGAGCGGTGCAATGCAGAGGGCGAACACCGCGACTCCCATTGCCGTCCATGCGGCAGCGGGAGTTACGTAGTAAGTCGACCCGACCACGAAATTCATCATCAATCCCGCGCGTGGATCGCCACTTGCCATGACCGCGCAGACCACCGCCTGAAACAGCGAACTGATCGCGACGCCGACGATAAGCAGCCGCTCCGGTGCGAACGATGCCCTTTGCGCAAGGGCCATCAGCGCGAGCAGCGTTACCAGTGCGCCAGCGGCACAGCCCGCGAACAGCGCACCCGGTCCCGGTTGCGCGACGACGAACAGCGTAATGACGATGCCGAGCGCGCCGCCCGACCCTACCCCAAGCAAGTCCGGGCTCGCCATCGGGTTGGCGGTCGTGCGCTGCATCACGGTTCCGGCGACAGCCAGCAATACACCCGCGGCGAGCGCCGACGCGAGGTGCGGCAAGCGCCAGAACAACAGCGTGTCGAGTTGCGCCAGCGTCGCGATGCGCAAGCCATCGGCGTCGCGCGAAACTGCCAGTGACAACAGACACGCCACACCCAGCGACGCAAGCCACCACGGTACACGCTTCGAGATACGCGCAAGCACGAGCGCCGCCGGCGGGGCATGGTCGAGCCTCGGGCGCGAATGCAGACGCGGCAGCAAGGCGATCAACAGCGGCACGCCGAGCAGCGACGTCACGGTGCCCGTTGGAATCAGATAGGCCGAGAAGACGTCTGCGACAGACACCGTGCGCACCAGTTCATCCGTTGCCCATAACAGCGCCGCGCCGAAAAGCGGCGCCCACAGCAAACGGTCGCGCATGCGCCGCGCGCCGGCGAGTTTGACGAGCGTCGGCGCAGCCAGGCCCACGAAGCCGATCACCCCGACCGCCGACACCACGAACGCCGTAAGCGCAACCGCGATCAGCAGCGCAAGAAATCGCGTGAATCCTACCGGGATGCCTAGATTGCGCGCAGTGGCATCACCCGCATCGAACACGTCGAGCGGGCGGCGAATCAGCCAGGTCGCGAACCCACATGCCGTGCAACCTGCCAGCAGATGCCGGCTCCCGTGCCAGCCGGTCTGATCGAGTGAACCGCCGCCCCAGATCATCAAGCCCTGCAGTAGATCGAAGTGGGACATCGCAAGCGCGAGACTGATTGTCCCGCAATAGAGGCAGACGATGGTCCCCGACAGAATCACGCCAAGCGGCGACATGCGTTGTGACCACGCCAGCGCAAACACGACCAGCATCGCCAGCGAGCCCCCCGTCAGCGCGATCAGTTCACGCCCGGAGGACAACCATGCCGGCACCCACAATTCGGCGCACATCAAGGCCAGATACGCGCCGGGAAACACGCCGAGCGTCATCGGCTCTGCGAGCGGATTGCGCAGGACCTGCTGCGTGAGCGTACCGGCAAGCCCGAGTGCACCGCCGCACAATAGCGTCATTGCGATGCGCGGCAGCAGGCTGTCGTGAAACACAATCTCGCGTACGTCGAGCGGGTTCGGCAAAGCAAGCGCCGACCATAATGACGCGCCGTCCAGTGCATCGTGGATGTGATAGATCGCGAGCATCATCGCAAGCGCAAACAGGCCGCCGACGAGCGTCAAGCGACGATCTCTCACCATGTCGGACGGCTGTGACGACGAAGGGTTGGACGTCGGATTATGCACGGCGCGAACTCCCGCCGGCGATTTGCGCGAGCGCGGTGGTGACGGCCTGCGCGAATCGCTGCATCGATACAAGGCCGCCATACGGCGCAATTACCGGCAGCTCCGCCACCCGAGCGCTGCGCACAGCGGGCAATGCCTGCCATAACGGATTGCGTAGTAGGCCCGCACGCACGTCGGGCTGAACCGGGCCGACAAGTAGCACACTCGCTTGCGGGACATCCACCAGCCGCTGCACCGGGACGAGGGCGGAACCGGCGACGTTCATCGTCCACGCAGCCTTTCCCAGCGGCGTCGACGGATGCACTGCGTTGGCCACTTTCATCTCGCGAAGCAGATCGTCGAACAGACTTCCCGCGCCATAAACCCGCAGATAGCGGTCGTCGACAGCATCTGCGACGATGACGGGTGACGCACGCAATGCTGGCTGCGCGTCGAGCCGGCTTCTTTCAGCAGCAACATGGTGCGTGGTTGCATCGAGCAGCGCGGTACCGCGTGGCACGCACGCCAATAGCTTTGCCAGTTTGACTGTCTCGCGACGCAGGCTCTGATACGGCTGTGAATCGCTCATATACGCGCCGAGTGTCAGCGTCGGCGCGATGTGTTCAAGCGCGCTGCGAATGCTCGCGTGACCCGGCGTGACGATCATGACGTCCGGCGCCAGTCTTTGCAGCACTTCGAAATTAGGCTGATAAAGCAGGCCGATATCGGCAATGCCACCTGGCAGCGGTGGCTCGACCACCGTCCGCGTGTACCAGTCGGGCAATGACATCCCAACCGGCGCGACGCCGAGTGCTAGCAACGTTTCGGTCAGTTCCCAACTCATCGACACGATGCGGCGCGGTGGCGCTGAACCGGATGTCAGCGATGCAGCCGCAGCATATGGCCGCAGCACGCCCGCGCCCGCCATTGCCGCGCTGGCGCAGAGCGCGCGAAGCACGCGGCGACGGGAATGGGAACCGGCTTTCGATGTCATCGCGGCACTCCGACGGCGCGGCCGCTGACGGGATCCGTCAGCACGTTCATCGACACGCCGTAGATAGCTTCGAGGCTAGCGCCGCGCATCAACTGCGCAGGCGTGGCACGCATCAGCATCCGACCTTCGCGCAACGCAATCACTTCGTCACAGAAACGTGCGGCCATGTTCACGTCGTGCAGCACGACGACCGCCGTTATCCGGTGTTGCGAGCAAAGCCTGCGTACGAGGTCCAGCACGGCGAGCTGATGGCCGATGTCGAGCGCCGACGTCGGCTCGTCGAGCAGCATGCAGCGGCAGTCCTGCGCGACCAGCATCGCGATCCATGCGCGCTGACGCTCGCCTCCCGACAAACTGTCGACGGGACGATCGGCATACTGCGCGACATCGGTCAGTTTCATCGCTGCGTCGACGCGCGCTGCGTCGCCCCGCGTAAAGCGCCCGAGCGCGCCGTGCCAGGGGTACCGTCCGAGTGCGACGAGTTCATGCACCAGCATGCCGTCTGCTGATGGCGGTTGCTGCGGCAGGTAGGCGACCTCGCGCGCGAAGTCGCGATTCTGCCACCCGCCGAGCGGTCGTCCGGCGAACTGAACGGTGCCGGCGGTGGGCTGCAATTGCCGCGCAAGCAGTTTGAGCAAAGTCGATTTGCCGGAGCCGTTGTGGCCGATCAGGCCGTACACGCGCTCGGCTTCCAGTGTGAGGTCGAGCGGATGCAACAGCGTACGCCCGCCGACCGAAAAGGTGCTGCGTTCGAGCGTATAAAGTAGCACCGGCTTGTCGCGTTGTACCTGCCAAGAGGCAGCATCCGTTGATGCGGCGGACGACGAAAGATCTGCGTCCATAAAAACGCTCGGCCCGCGCGCGGTTGCGTGATCGATGCTGTTCATGACGACATCACCGTTCTCGACTGCGTTGGTGCTCGGCTGTCGATCGGGCCACTCTCGACAATGTGTCCATATTCAAGCTTGATCTGCCGGTCCGCGAGATGAAAATAGCGATCGTCGTGCGTGATGGCGACGACAGTTTTGCCTTGCGCTTTCAACGCGGGCAACAGCCGGTGATAAAACACATCCTTGAAGACAGGATCCTGATCCGCCGCCCATTCGTCGAACAGATAGACAGGCCGGTCCTCCAAAAACGCGACCAGCAGTGCGAGACGTTTGCGTTGGCCTTGAGACAGATCCAGCGTCGTGAACGCGCCGTTTTGAATGTATACCTTGTGGTCCAGTTGCAGATCGACGAGCAATGTTTGCGCTAGCTGCTGGCTCGCCGGTGGCAAGCCGAACAGCGAATCAAAGAGAAAGAAGTCGCTAAACACCACCGAAAACAGCTGACGGTAATGCTCGCGGTTCGATACGTTGACGGGGCGATCGTCGAGAAGCACACGCCCTTCTTCTGGCTCGTACAGACCGACCAGCAGTTTGGCAAGCGTCGTTTTGCCGCTGCCATTGCCGCCTGTAAGGAACACGACTTCACTGGGGCGCAAAGTGAGATCGATGGGTCCGAGCGCGAAAAATCCGTTTTCCTTTTCCCGGAAGTAACGATGCGTCACCGCTTCGAGCCGGATGCTTCCGAACGTAGGATTCGGTGGCGCGGTGCAGGTGTGCTCGGGCGGCAGATCCGCATTCAACTGTTCGATACGCTCCAGCGCAACGCGTGCAGCGCCTATGCCAGGCAGAGCCGCGAGCAGATTTTCGATCGGCATGATCATGTAGAGAAACACCAGCGCATAACCCGACATGACGTGCGTATCGACGTTGAAAATGCGGGCGAGCACGAACAGTGTGAGGCCCACGAACGCGAACAGGATCAGACTGCCCCAACTGGCCGCCGCGGCATACAGCACGTAGCCGCGGGTACGCTGCACACGCACGGCTTCGACATGCGGCGCAAGCGCCTCGTCGACGAACGCATGACGGCGCGCGCGATGCAGCTTGAGTTCTTTTGCTCCGTCGAATAGCGCGCGGAATTGCGCGACCAGCGCGTCTTCTCGAAGGCGAGATGCCCGCAGCAGAAATAGAGCGCGGCCGTTCGCATAATAAAATCCGAGCGACCCGATACCGATCGTCACCAACGCGAACAACAGGATTTGCCACGACAGCAGGCCGAGATAAACGAGACATCCGGCGATCACTGCGCCTTGCATTGCGATGGCCGGCAAGCCGATGAAGAACACCACGATCGCATCCAGATCCTGGGTCAACACGGCCAGCGAACGTGCAGCGCCGTATTTCTCGAGATGCGCATATGAGGCATCGGCGATCCGTGCGATCGTGCGCATTCTCAGGGTCGCTTTCGCCCGCTGTCCCAGGTACATGAAGAGCGTCTGCGAAACCAGCCGCGTGACAAGCACCACCAGTCCCACGCCGGCGAATTGCACACCAACCGCAACAAGCTGCGACGACGGCGCGCCAAGCGCGCGATTGATCAGAGCGACCAGCGTGGCGCTGCCTAACCCGCTGACCGCACTCGCGGCCAAAGCAATCAGCACGAGCCAGCGGGCACTGTTGAACAGGAACAGGATTATCGTCACCGGCGCCTCGCCATGGAGCTGTCCGTCCACTGTTCCGGTCGAGCTGGAGTGCCGTTACATGTCAAAATGAGACTCATTCCTGATATCTCGCAGTTTTCGCTCTAGATATTGATGTGAAAGGAGAATATCGGTTTCGTGTCCCGAAAAGCCGACAATCTATATCAAATTTTTGACAAAATGTGTCCAAAATTCGACACTTCCGAGGCGGCGTGGCTTGCCACAACCACCGCACTGCACGCCGGGCACAGGGGACCAGATGAAAGAGTTTTTATTGAAGCGCTATCCGACGACCCAGTTGCCGCTGTCGCGCAGCGTCCTCGCACATGTGACGCATCATCGGCACGGCGAGCGCATCGCGTGGCATCAACACCATCACGGACAACTGGTGCTTGCGATACGCGGGGTGGTCCGCGTATTGACGCCGCAACGCACGTGGACGTTGCCTCAATCACGAGCCTTATGGCTGCCGTCGGACATCGATCACGAATTGCATGCCATCGGCGGACTCGAACTGTGCAATGTGTCGATCGAACCCGCCGTGTTCGAATGGCACTGGGACGAGCCGCTGGCGCTGTCGGCATCGCCATTACTGCGCGAGCTCGTGCTGAACCTGAGCGCAGGTGGACCCAACTACCTGCCGTCGAGCCAGGCTGCGCTATCTGCGTCGCTGCTGGTCAAGGTTATTGCGGAGACGGCGACCATGCCGGAAAGTGGGGTGCCTTTGCCAGGCGATCCCCGGCTCGTGACGATCTGCGAGCACATGATGAATGACCCGGGCGGCGATACATCGCTGGACTTCTGGGCCGCACGGCTGGGCGCAAGCAGCCGTACGCTTGCGCGACGCTTCAAGGAAGAGACCGGCATGACTTTTGGGCTATGGCGTCAACACATGCGTGTCGATGAAGCCATCACGAGGCTGACGCTTGGCCATCCGCTCTCGCGCGTCGCAAGCGATCTTGGCTACAGCAGTGCCAGCGCATTTATCGTGATGTTCCGCCAAATAACCGGCAGTCCGCCACAGAAATACCTTGCAACCTGAGCGTCCGCTTTCTGCCGACCGTCGGGCATTCGCTCCGAGGTGGCCACTGGCTGTTTTTGGCCGGTGACGGTCCATCAGGAGAGCGTGTCTTGGTACCCCCGGTTAAAACCACTTTGCGGGCAGTCAATACTGTTTTGTTTCCAATTAATTATATCGATTGACTACCAAATTAGCCGCTACCAATATTCTTGCGGGCTCCATTCGTTGCATTCGAGAGACCGCTCGAGGCCAATCGATAGCACCTACGATGGCGAAGGCATTCTCAGGCGTGCTCGTATTTAGCCGCCCAGGTCCTCAATGGCGTCTTAGTGTCGCCACACACTAAAGTTGAGTACGGATTTGTCGTTAAGAGTATCGCAGACGTTCGATCCATTTGACCTCCTCTGTTCCGCCTTCTGCACTTCCGCGTTGAATTGGCCGAAACGACTGCTGGGAAGGCCATATGACTTACGGGCGCTGCAACCTTAATCACAAGTCAACTCGGAACTAATCTTAAATATGAACCTGAGAAACCTCTCGTTGTTGCTGTTTATCGCAATGCTGGCCGGATGTGCGACGACACCACCCATGTCGGTAACGAAGCAGGAGCAGCATGAACTTGGACCGGTAGCCGGTGCGCTATTCATTCCCCAGAATAGCTTGTTGGTGACAGTGACGCCGACCAATGCTGGTGCCACGGGCCTCCTCGGCGCTCTGGTTGCAGCGGGCATTGATGCCGCCCGGCGTTCTTCGGCGGAAAGCACCGCCACCCCAATTCTTGAGCAACTCCACGGTTATGACTTCCGCGCCGTCATGAAGCAGGCGTCCAACGGTGCAGTCGGCACGCTTCAGACCATCAAGTTTGTCGCGCCGCTCGATGTCGAGACTGTCAACTCAAGCACGCAGAAAAGAATCGTCTTTGACAATGCTGCAGCAAGCGCAGTCTTGTTCGTCGATGTCGGCTACCAGTTACAGTCAGGAAACCTTTATGTCTCCGCCAACGTCGTGATGTATCCAAAGGCCGACAACTTGCTGCAGTTCAGGAGAAAGCCGAACGATTCCGACCCGCTCGATGCTGGCAATGCTATATACCGGAAGACGTTCAACTACGGGAAGTTGAATGTGGTCGCTACCGATATCAAACAGGATCTGACGGAAGGGGCAAACAACATCGCATCCCAACTCACGGCCGATCTGAATCATCCCATTTGATTTGCAATAGCGGTTGTTCAGCGGTATGGCGTATCGCAGCAATCGCTGCCGCGGGACAACTATTTCCAGCCTGCAAAACGTGCCCGCAATCAAGGTGCGGGTCAAAAAAGCGACGCGCGCCACTGCCACGAGCATTTTGGTCTATGTCTCAAGTCACTCGGAATTTTCAGAGCATCAGCATGATTGTTTGAAAATCAGCTCAAATTGCCCACGATCCCGATAGCGACGTTGAACTTCCCTCATGGCCGGTCATCGTCCAATTGCCGACCGGCCTCCCGTTGTTAAACGTCGGTCTGCTCGGCCATATCGAGCGCGTCGTCAACCTCGATGCCGAGATATCGGACGGTACTTTCCAGCTTCGTATGACCAAGCAGCAGCTGAACAGCCCTCAGATTTTTCGTACGTCGGTAAATCAACGACGCTTTTGTGCGACGCATCGTGTGCGTCCCGTAGGCCGTGTCGTCAAGCCCGATCGATTTGATCCACCGATGGACGATGCGCGCGTACTGACGTGTCGAAAGATGCGGCGAAGCATGGATGCGGCCCGGAAACAGAAAATCGGATGGACGCAGGGCTGCCGTTTTGATCCAACTTTCCACGCTGTCGCGGGTCTGCTCGGTGATTTCAAATTGCACCGGTCGCTGAGTTTTTTGCTGCATGACTGTAGCCCGTGGCGCCACCCGGTTGCCTAAGCAGACATCACGCACGCGCAACTTGGTCAGATCGCATGCCCGCAACTTGCTGTCGATTGCGAGATTGAACATCGCAAGACCACGGGTCTTCGCTCCCAGTTGCAGCCGAATCCGAACGGCCCAAATTTCCTTTAGTTTCAGCGGTGCCTTCTGCCCAGTAAGCTTGTCCTTATTCCACGGGACGCGCGTCGGGGCGTTGCTGGCATTTGCTTCCATGACGACTCTCCTCTCAGGTGAAGGGAGAGTTAGTGTGCGCTGACTGTCCTGGGGCGAGACCCGACCCACAGGCGTCCTTCGACCCGGCGCGAGCGCTGCGTCAGCTTTCAAACCGGTACGGCCATTCGAGTTGCAGTCTCCGCCGGCAAGTCCTCGGCCTGTTCGGTCGTTCGCCAAGCTTCTTTCAGACTACCGCTAACCACCACACTGCAGATGTCCACCCGTCGTTCGGCAAGGGCGCCTCGGGCTCGATCGTCCTCTAACTCGAGGACAAGGGGCCAACGGACCGCAACCGGGTCAGCGTGCTGTCAGCAGCCTCAATCGCTCAAGAGATTCGTTCACGATCTCGACATAACCGCGTCGTTCGGAGTCGCTGACCCATTGCGCGAAAGCGACCCGGAAGACGGCGATGCCTGCCTCGGCGACGAGACTCGCGTCCGAATCGTCTACGCCGCGCGCGCGAAGCGCGTGCGCGAGCGCGGCGGACAGCGTCGCCATCTTGATCAACTCGCGCTCGTACAGATCGGGGTTGGCGGCGATCACCGACTTGCGCACTCGTGCCAGAGGGCGGCGCTCGTCATCGAAAAAATCACCCGCCTTCGCCAGCGCTGCGGCGATCGCGTCGACCGGTGACGCCTCAGCTGGTGCCTGGGCAAGGGCAGCGACCATCTTCTCCTGCAACCGTTCCGAGCCGTTGAAGAGCACTTCGCGTTTGTCGGCGAAGTAGCGAAAGAACGTGCGCGGGGTCAGCCCCGCGCGCTGCGCAATGGCGGCCACGGTCGTACGCTCGTAGCCGATCTCGCGGAACAGTTCGATGGCCGCCGCGCGGAAGCGGTCTTCAGAGTCGGGTTCCCAGCGACCCATGTTGCTCCCAGGGTGTTGACACAATGTGACATCATAGCGCTATACTGATGTCACTCAATGACATCAATGGAGTTTCCCATGCGAATTCTCGTAACCGGCGCGTCGGGTTGGATTGGCTCGGCCAGCGTCAAGGAACTAATCGGCGCGGGACATCATGTCCTCGGGCTGGCCCGCAGCGGCGATGCTGCCACCAGGATCACCGAACTCGGCGCTGAGGTGGTTCGCGGGAGCCTCGATGACCTCAGCAGCTTGCGCGCTGCAGCCGCATTGGCCGACGGCATCGTGCACCTCGGCTACAACCATGACTTCTCGCAGATGGCCGCTGCCGCACAAACCGATCGCGCGGCCATCGACGTCTTTGCCGACGTGCTGCAGGACACGGGTGGCCCGCTGCTGATCGCCTCGGGGACGCTGGGGTTGGCATCGGGCAGTGTAGGCACCGAGAAGGACATGCCTGCCGCAGACGTTCATCCGCGCACCGAAAACGCCGCCTACACGCTGAGCCTGTCCGAGCGAGGGATTCGCTCCATCGTCGTGCGTTTTGCCCCCACGGTCCATGGCGCCGGAGGCGACCACGGTTTCGTCGCGGTGCTCGCCCGGATCGCACGCGAAAAGGGTATCTCGGGGTTCATCGGCGAGGGGCAGAACCGTTGGCCGGCTGTCAACCGGCTAGACGCTGGCAAGCTGGTGCGTCTGGCGATCGACAAGGCGAGCGCGGGTGCCGTGCTGCACGCGGTCGCCGAGGAAGGTGTCGCTACACGCGAAATCGCCACGGCGCTCGGCCACTCTCTGGGCGTGCCGGTGGAGTCGATCCCCGCCGACCTCGCGCAGGCGCAATTCGAGTGGCTAAGCATGTTCTTCGGCGCCGACATCCCAGCTTCCAGCGCGTACACGCGCTCGCTGCTGGGTTGGGAGCCCACACACCCGACATTGCTAGAAGACATCGCGGCCGGGCACTACCCTGGTCATTGATCGCGACTGACGGACACGGACGAACCACATCCCGGTGACGGAAACCATTGCTTATGTGCTCGCCACCGGTTTAGTGACCTCTTTCTAACGCGACGCTGTTTGGATCAAAGCCTTTCTTGTCCTTTGGACCGATCTTCGGCGGGCAGAAAAGGGCCGTTCGCGAGACCACCAGCGAACGGCCGAGAAGGCGCCTTCGACATTTGTAGTCGGATGGCCCGTTACGGGGCGCAGCCGACGCCTGAACGTCTGGCCGACGACGGATGTGAACGGCGGCTTTTGGCCGAGCCCGGTCCGACGTTGAATTAGCGTAGTGAGCCGCTATTGATCGGACCGCGTTGTGCAGATGTCGACCCAGAGCAGACGCTGGTCGCATTCCGCAAACGGAGATTCAGCGCGTGTTCATTGGCAAGGTCGCCCGATTACGCGGGAAGCGTTTCTATCCCGCACCGCGGTCATGCGCTGCAGGTAGCTTTAGCCAGCAATTCGCCGAGGCGTATTGAAAGCGGGTCTTCGGGCAAACGCCGTGCTAGAAAGCGGTCCAGTTCTCGCCGTGCGCCAACTACGTCGCCTAGCCTCGCGAGCACAAACGCCAGCGCGATCGGATGCTGGACATAGTTGTAGAAACTCAAGCCTTCTGTCGATAGATAGCCTCGTAGCCATTCGAATGCCGCAACGACGTCATCAACCGAATTAACGCGTTGCCAAAATTCGTCTGCACGCGCAATCGCCATGTCCACAATCGCCGCAGATTTTTGAACGACGACCTGCTCGCCGCGAATAAGGCTTACATCTAAGGCCCTATCGCGCGCATCGACAGCGAGATCAAACATTGCAGACTTATTGGTTCGGTGCCATCGAACAGAGCTACCCGATACATGCGGGACAAAGTCAAAAGACAAGCCCCATCGCGGCGCTATTACGCCGCCCTTCCAAGCCGGAAAGGCAAAAATCTGGCGGACGGGCGAACCGTCGAATCTTACCCACTTCAGCGGCGCTATTGTTTCGAATCCTCGCCCTTCCAAGGCCGCATCGACAACAGGAGAGATCACCCGATGTGCAGCCTCCAATGTCACCGTGGCGAATGCGTCGGCTTTGTGCGTATCTTTGCGAATGCCCTCGATCCACTTGCTTATGCTCATCGATGCAACTCCATTTCAGGAGAGGAAAACCATCGCCTTGATGTAAGTGACCAGGCGTGGCCGTCATTCGGTGCTAGCAATTGTCAACGATCTAAACTGCGCTGTCGAACGCCCGTTCCTGGCCGACCGGTGCCCCAACGCGGTCGGCTCCACCGACCCAGAGGAGACCGCCGCAATTCTCCCAAAGCAGCCACTCGCTTGGGTTTTACGCCATGTTTGCGGCAGGGATTGATTTATGGAACGTTCAGTCTTAATATGATGAGCATGATGCGACGAACTTCTAAATTCCCGTCTCCTTCAACCCCCTCAGCGGAACGCGGGCGACCCCGCGAGTTCGATATTGACAGCGTGACCAAGGCCGCTGGCCGAGTTTTTTGGGAACAGGGCTATCACGCGACATCCATTGCTGATCTTTGCAAGTCCACGGGCCTGTTTCGGGCGAGCCTCTACAGCACGTTCGGTGACAAACATGGTCTCCTTGTTGCCGCGTTCGACCAGTATGCGGAAGGTGCTATCGACCGTCTGAAAGAGAGACTGGAAGAAAACGCGTCACCGCATGAGGCTCTCCGTCAGGCGCTGATGCACTACACGAAAGTCTCGACCAGTCTATCGCGACGGCATGGCTGCTTCATTACGAATGCGGCTATTGAACTGCTACCGGCCGACGAAGCACTACGTCCGCATATTGAGGCGACGCTGCGGCGCATTGCGGCTTATCTCGCTGCTGCCGTAATTCGAGGCCAGCGGGCGGGCGAATTCAACTCGACACTCGATGAGCAAGCCGTAACAACCTTTCTATTGTGCGTTATTCAGGGGTTTCGTGTTCTTGGCAAGCTCAGTTTCGAAGAGAACGATCTTGTCCCAGTTGTCGACATGACGATGCGGGCGCTGATCTAAAAATTTTTCCCATTTTTGGAACGATCAGTCATGAATTCGCCAGTTGAACTTTCGTCAGAATCGTCCGCTTGTGAAGCAGCCTCAGGGTCTGAGAGTCTCCCCTCGATCCATGCAGCCTACGGAAAAGGTGTGCTGTTCTGCGTGGCTGCAACGGTGCTGATGGGCATCATGTTTCCCGTCATGACAGACGCACTTACGCACGTCGATCCGTTCACGTTCACGTCACTGCGATACTTGATCGCGGGCACAGCATTTCTGGCTCTGCTTCTGCTCAAGGAAGGTAGGGGCGGCTTGCGGGCGAACGGGGAGTCAATTTTCGTAGCGTGGATGTTGGGTTCAGTGGGCTTCTGCGGATTTGGCTCGTTTGTGTTTCTTGGTCAGCAACTCGCAGGGCCAGCCGGTGCGCTCACCGCATCCATCATGATGGCGACCCAGCCGATGATGGGGTTACTCCTGAATTCAATTGTCCGCAAAAGCATGCCGCCCGTCCTTTCGTTTTTGTTCATCTTGATGTCGTTTGCAGGCGTCTCGCTTGTTGTCACAAAGGGCGACGTTTCTGGGGCACTACACGTGCCACAGCACTTTTCAGCCGACGCCTTGATTCTGGTCGGAGCGCTCTGCTGGGTTATTTATACCTTTAGCGCATCGCATTTCAAAACGTGGTCCCCACTGAAATACACAACGCTGACCACGTGGCTGGGACTTACGACAATCCTCGGCCTTAACGCACTGCTTTTCGCAGTGCATGTCGTGCCCGTACCGACATCCGCACAGCTAAGGGCGATTGCACCTCACTTGTTATATATGGGCCCTATCGCTGGCTTCGTTGCTATCCTGTTCTGGAATCTCGGCAACCGGATACTTACGCCGCTTAACGGCGTGCTTTTCATGGATGTATTGCCAGTCACCACTTTCGCTGTTTCTTCCCTTACCGGTGTCGTGCCCGCGCGTGCGCAAATAGTCGGCGCGTGCATGACCGGTACGGCGCTTGTTTTCAACAATCTTTACGTGCGGTACCGTGTCCGAAAATCGCAAACGGCACGCTGACGTCGTGGAAAAAAGGTCGCTCGAATGTCGGCTGTCAATGATCTGGACGGCTGGGTCAAACAACTCAAATTGGCCGGACAGTGTTTATTACTGCCCGGCGGGACCGCGACTTAAATCTCGGTTTGCTCTGCCATCTCGAGCGCGTCGTCTACCTCGATGCCGAGGTATCGAACTGTGCTCTCGAGTTTGCTATGGCCAAGGAGCAGCTGTACGGCCCTGAGGTTTTTTGTCCGGCGATAAATCAGGGATGCTTTGGTCCGACGCATCGTGTACGTGCCGTACGCGGTGTCATCGAGTCCAATCGACCGTATCCAGCGATGCACGAGGCGCGCATACTGAAGCGTCGATAGATGGGGCGACGCGTGAATCCGGCCCGGAAACAGGGAGTCTGAAGGCAAAAGCCCCGCTGCCCTGATCCAAACTTCCACGCTTTCGCGGGTTTGCTCGGTGATCTCGAACTGCACCGGCCTCTGCGTCTTTTACTGCATCACAGTCGCCCGCGGTACCACGCGGAAGCCAAGGCAGCTATCGCGCACACGCAGTTTCGTCAGATCGCGTGCCCTTAGCTTGCTGTCGATCGCCAGATTGAACATTGCAAGATCACATGTTCTCGCGCCGAGCTGCAGGCGGATCCGGATGGCCCAGATTTCCTTGAGCTCCAGCGGCGGCTTCTGCCCAAGCAACTTGCCCTTGTTCCACGGTACGCGCGGCACCCTGCTGATAATAGTCATTTCCATGACGATCTCCTTTCGAGGGAAGGGAGACTCAGTCTGGCCACCGCACGCGGTGATACTCGACCCCTAAGAGACTTTGGACAAACCACTAAGCGGTCATTCAGGCCGCCCTTCACCATGGGATACTAAAAAAACGATCTCGGCTCGATTCATGAATAGCCGTCTATAGCCATCAACACGAAGGTTTGCGCAATGACTTTAAACGCAGGCGAGACGACGATGTGGGAGTTGGTACAGCTTTACACGGGTCGAGTTGGATACCGGCGGGGCGTGAAGTTAGAAGGACTATCTGCCGACCCTCCAGTCATTGACTGTTCGGGGTGGGCCGGACTACTTCTTACGAAAGCGATGCGAGCAGAAAACGAGGCTGCTGGCCGCGCAGTATTTGGCGCTGATGATATGGAAGCCCTGCAAGTGTGGTCGGATCGGATCATTCAGGAGATTGAGTTCCAGACAGGGTTCGTTCTTGAGGGACGAAAGATCACGGCCTTCAGTCTTCCGCGTTGCGCCACCATCGGGTTGAAAATGGGAGAACCGGCGTGGGCAAGTAACCATCTTCGTCCACGCGGCATCACTCACATTGCTCAGGTTGTCCGTCGCCCGGAGGATGATGCGCCATTTGTCTCCGAGTCGTTCGGCGGTTCGGTTTCACCGGGAATAAGTCTCACGCCGCTCGGGGATTGGTTGGCCCTATCACAGCCATACCTCCGCGCCTGCGAAATGTGGGCAGCCGATCCGTTTCGTTTGGCTCAGAAAATTGAACGATCGCCTTGAGCGGCTCTGCGTGGCCGGCTGATGCCCACTGCAATTGCGGCCCAGCCTAACCACGACATATCGCGAATCGTTTGCAGGAGCACACTCGCAGTGTTACGTCTAGGGAACAATGCACAAGCTTTTAAATCATCATCCGAAGTTCGCGATAGACCGGAAAGATGAAAATAAGATCGGCGCGGTCGAAATAACTTCGTTGGACGTTTTTGGCCGATGGTGCTGGAATTGTGCTCGCCTTCGTCATTTGAGACATGACCTTTAACTTACTCGTGTATCACAGCCTCACCGAGCCAAGGCATCTGTCTGAGGAAGCCGACTTGGGCGGTGGATTTGCTTTGTAAATATACATCCCTGAGCTGCTTATACTTTTACCGGTAGGCGTAAATTCGATCGTTTCGCTCCTTCGAAAACTGAGATAGCAGCCGGTCGCAGTCGACAATACCCCCGCTTCAACGGTCAGAAGTATCTCGTTACGTAAGGTAGATCTCGATTGTCGAGGCAAGCAATTGTCGCCGATCTGGGCGGACTTGCCGATCGTCTCTTAGTGGGCCGATGGCGGCCCCAAGCAATCGACAGCGGCCGACCTATTCGGCCAAGAATCGCTTGATCGCCGCTGAAAAGGCGACGTCATCGTCGAGCATCATCAGATGGCCGCAGTTGGCCAGCGTGTGATCTCCAGCGCATTTTTCCAGTGCCCAGTCTGGTACGTCTCAGCCTTTGCGGGAGCGCTCACCGGAAAGCAAATACACCGGATGCCGATCGAAGACCGTTTCGATTACCGTAGAATAATCATCGTTGCCCGTTGTTGTGACAACCGACTGACCCATCGCGCGAAGCGTGGACGCTGGCTGGTGAGCAAGCCAGCGGGCCGCGATCCCACTCAGATGCGGCGCTGGTGCGGTAACGGAACTGCTGATCCAGGCAAGTGGATCAGCACGAAAATCTTGCAGCATAGCGTCAGCCTCGCTCTGGCTCATCCGCCCTACCGATGCCGACCAAAACGCATCGCGCAATGTAAAGTTCCCTTCGATATTGACGATTCTGCGGACGTACTCAGGGTAGGTGTGGGCGAACAGCATAGCGATCGCACCGCCAACGGAATGGCCAACTACGTCAACGGATTTGCTTCCAAAGCGGGCGTCCACGAAAGCTCGCAGATGTTCGACTTGACTGGGTAGGGATATGGCATCGAACGGAACGGCCTGGTGCTCGCCGTATCCAAGCAGATCGGGGACTGCGTGGGGCAACTCGTAGCCAGTGATGTCCAGCGTACCGATGAAGCCGTGAACGAAAACGACGGGAGAGGTGCTGCTCATGCTTGTTAGGCGGGAACTTTTAAGGTCATTAGGGCTGTATCAGTGACCGTACGACGCGGGCGGTCGCCGCAGAAATTGTCACCGATCTTGACCACTGTGTCGACCGTCCGTTGTTGGCCGATCGGCTCCACATGGCGGAGCGGCCCAAAGGGGTCATTCGCCCGCATTGATGCAGTGTTGTCGGTGTCCGCTAGGCCGAAAAGCGGCCTATGGGATTTTCGGAAAATCGTTGCTCTTGCGAACCAACCGAAATCCGTTTCCCTTGGTCAATCCGGGA
>Ga0163162_10001967_pt1 | contig 19313 bp, 16 predicted proteins | sample S55metaG_FD_115310 | JGI IMG/M metagenome (GOLD analysis project Ga0163162, IMG submission 115310) | Switchgrass rhizosphere microbial communities from Kellogg Biological Station, Michigan, USA - S5-5 metaG | ecosystem: Host-associated > Plants > Roots > Rhizosphere > Soil | place: USA...
AACCCGCACCAGCCGCACCACGCGCCGCGACTACGACTTCGAAAAACCGCGCCTGCAAATGGAAGCTGCGTATAAGCCGGACGGCGAAAGCACTGAGCCAGATCTGGAAGACTACGACTACCCCGGCCGCTTCATCGACCGCGCGCGCGGCAAGTTCCTCAGCCAACGCGCCCTCGAACGCCACCGCGCCGACTACCGCCAGGCCGAAGGCCGCGGCGACCAAACCAAACTGGTCAGCGGCCACTTCATGGCCATGTCCGACCACCCGCGCAGCGAGTGGAACGACCTGTGGCTGCTCACCGAACTCTTCCACGAAGGCAAACAGCCGCAAGTCCTCGAAGAAGGCGTGACCAGCGACACCACCGACAACAAGGACGATTTCCACCAGGGCTACCGCAACACCTTCCTCGCCACCCCGTGGGACGTTTTCTACCGCCCGGCCCTCGAACACCCGAAACCACGCGTACTCGGCAGCCAGACCGCGATGGTCACCGGCCCCAAAGGCGAAGAAATCCACTGCGACCAGTACGGCCGCATCAAAGTCCAGTTCCACTGGGACCGCGAAGGCCAGGCCGACGACAAAACCAGCTGCTGGCTGCGCGTCTCCAGCTCCTGGGCCGGCGACCGCTACGGTGCAATCAGCATTCCGCGCATCGGCATGGAAGTCCTCGTCACCTTCCTCGAAGGCGACCCCGATCAACCGCTGGTGACCGGCTGCCTGTACCACAAGGAAAACCCGGTGCCGTACGCACTGCCGGCGAACAAGACTCGCAGCGTGTTCAAAACGCTCAGCTCGCCGGGTGGCGGTGGTTACAACGAACTGCGCATCGAAGACAAGAAAGGTGCGGAGCAGATCTACATCCACGCCCAGCGCGATTGGGATGAAAACGTTGAGCATGACCAGAAGATTCGGGTCGGCAATGAACGTCACGACACCGTGGTGAAGAACACCTACACCGAGCTGAAGGCCGAGGAACACCGCACCACGATTTCCGACCGCAAGATTGAAGCGAAGCTGGATGATCACCTGACGGTTGGGCAGAACCAACACGTCAAACTCGGCACGGCGCAGCTGACCAGTGTGGGGAAAGAGATACACCTCAAGGCTGGGGACAAGATCGTTATTGAGGCGGGGACGGAGCTGACCATTCTTGGGGGTGGGAGCTTTATCAAGCTCGATGGCGGTGGGGTTACGGTGGTTGGGCCGGTGATCAAGATCAATGCCGGTGGCTCGGCTGGGTCGGGTACTGGCATCGGGATTAAACCGCCGGTGCTGCCGGGGGCGGCGGATAAGGATAAGGCAGGGAGTTTGATGGATCAGGCGTTGTTGAATGCGTCTGAGGAAAAGATCAAACGCAAACCGAAGCGCATGCTCAATTTTTCCGGGTAAGACATCGACGGCAATCCAAGCCACCAGGGATCAGAATTCAGGTAATTGGTAATGACAGAGACAACAAACAAAATTCAAAAATGGTCGTATCCCCTGAAAGTGGGGACAGCTGAAGCGACCGATCCGCAGCAGTTCTACAAGGCGTTAGCCAAAGCGAAGGATGGTTACTATCCGCTGGGGGCCAATGGGCTTTGGCATGGTGGTGTGCATTTCGATCAAGATTCGGGTCTGGTGCAGGACTCGACAGAAGTCCGATGCATAGCGGACGGGGAAGTGGTTGCCTATCGAATCGATAACATCTACCCCAAGTCAAATTTCGGTACAACCCAGTCCGACTTTTCCACTGGCTTTGTATTGGTCAAACATCGATTGGAAGTGCCGATGCCGCCAGCGCCACAGGTGCCAGCGGGATCCCCTCCTGCAGCACCCGTTCCCGGCCCGAGTCTTACCTTTTTCAGTCTGTACATGCATTTGTTGCAATGGAAAAGCTACGAAGAAACTCCGGCACTGCCGCGGCCGGCCTTTTGGAGCGGCGGTACGTTGCAGGTGAAGGCAACTGCCAATGACGAACTCCTGGGCTTACGTGTCCGCCAGGAACCACGAGGAAGGCCCGGGTATGCAACGGTCTTGACCGTTTTGAATCGCGGCACGATTGTCGAGACAGGCGAAGAGCACAATGGTTGGCTCAAGATTGTTAGCGTCACGCCTGCCAGTAGCGACCTGCCGCCCGGTACAGGCTGGGTGTTCAAAAGAGAGATGACCGCAGGTCCAACGACCAATACTTACGTCATTGGTGCTGCTGCCAAAGACCCAATGACTCCGCCTCAGAAAGGTCTTGTTGTGCGCGCCTCTGCCAGTCAGTCAGGCGCTGTGAGAGCAATTTTGCCGCACGGTACGCAAGTTAAAATCGGAAACGACGGTACGCGTGGCAAGTACCAGAAACTGCTGGAGATCGTCAGCGGGAATGCTGTTCCACCGCTGGCAGCGGGGGAGGTGCTTGGATATGTCTGGGAAGGGCTACTTGAGGCCAAGAGTGAGCCAGCAGAAAAGGACGCCGTGCATGTCTTGGCGACTCCATTCCCGATTACCGCGGGCAGTCTGATTGGACATGTAGGGAAGTATCAGAATCACTCCGATTCGGCCCCCAACAATCTACTGCACGTTGAGCTGTTCAGCTGTGAAGACGTGAAGGCCTTTACCGCGCTGAGCAAAGAGAAGGCTGCGGGACTGCCAGCAGCTGAAAAAACGCTAGTGAAAATTCCTAAAGGCAGCGTGGTGGTTACTCACGTGGAGGGAATGGGCTCTACCAATCCACCTAAAGTGACTGATCCGCACAAAACGGTTGGTTATGATTTTCTGGTTCCTGTCGGAGTGCTGGAAGCTTTACCGGCTGAGAAAAAAATAAAGGTTCCTGTCGTCATGGGAGGAAGCACTACCTATACGTTGTGGTGGCGCCTGGACGGGGTATTGGGTGATGCCGACGGGAATGAGCTCAATGGATGGTTTGCAGAGCCAGATACCAAGTTATCGCGGCATTCACCCTTTGAGTGGGAAGGTTTCAGTTTCATCGAGGAAACTGTCAGTAATGCGGACCACCTCGCTGCATCTCTCCATGCTCAGGAAAATTTGACCGAGGAAGAGCGAGCGACATATTTGCCAAACGTTGGAAATGCCAATGACGGCCCCGCTAAGCAGCATTTGTACAAAATGCTTGATAAAAACGGCGACAACAAACTTACGCCTACGGAAATCAAAGAAGCGTTAAGCAAGCCTTGGTTTTCTCAGCCGATATCCCAAATGGTTACGCGTTACGAAAGCGAGTGGCAGTTCAAAAGAGAAAAGTGGGATTCGCTGGACGAGCTGATTGGGCATAGTGTCTCGGATCCTCATCAGCAGTGGGTGGAAGAAAAACTTCGAATTGAACGCTTGAGTTGGTGGGATAAGCTGGTCGGGAAACATGGCATAACCAATGATAATAATGTTCAGCATATTCATTTGCTTGGTTTGTTGGGTGGTTTCTTGTCCGGCTGCCCTGAGAAGTGCAAGGCCGAAGTCTATACCCTCGGCACAACAGTTGGGCCATATGTAGTATCAAAGAAACTATTTGAATTTCTGTTGGCAATCGAAGCTTATCGAGAACATCCATATGCATTGCCTGATAACAGCAGTGGAATAACGATAGGTTATGGTTACGATCTTGGGCAGCAAACAGCATCGAGAGTTGATGCGGAGCTTAAAGACCTGTATACCCCTGAAGAAATAGAAAGATTAAAAGGAGCTCTTGGCAAGAAAGGTCAAGATGCGCGCGATTATGTGCACAACGTCAGCTCGATATCCATCAGTAAGGATAATGCATTAAAGTTAGCTGTCATTATGAAAAAACGGTATGCGCAACAAGTTGTTGATGTATACCCTAAAGCTATAAATTTGCATCCGGATTGTCAGGGTGTATTACTTTCTCTTGTAGTGAATCGGGGCAATTTATTATCAGGGAATACGCCCGCTAAGGCGTTGAAGCGGCTAGAGATGAAACAGATAAAAGAAGATTTCGATAACGATAAGCCCGAACTGATTCCATCCCGGCTACGTAGCATGAAGCGGCTTTGGGAAAATGACCCTAATACCGTCGGTGTAGCCACTAGACGTGAAAAAGAAGCGGTATTTTTTGAGGAGGCGTTGAAATGCAATTGCTGGAAGTGATGAAGAAAGTCTTTTCTGTTTTATCGGTCGTATTTCTTTCTACCGGCGCTGCGTCGGCCGATGTTGATTGTAGCTCGGTTAATTCAACGAATCCTGACATTATCAGCTGCTCTCAGAAATCGTTTGAAAAAATTGATAAAGTCCTGAATGAGCAATACAAAGCTTTGTCTGCCGAGCTCGATTCATCAACTAGGGCGGAGCTGCTTTCTACGCAAAAAAAATGGATAATCCTTAGGGATGAATACTGCAAAAACGATGATGAAGAGGGCGGAGAGTCTCCGATTGAGCAATTGTCGTGTAAGAAGCAGTTGACGAGTTTTCGTGTGGCTGAACTTGTTTATCTTCGGACCGGAGTCATAGGGGATGGTTTTTATAAGGCTGTATCGCTAGTTAATGAAAAAGCCACCGCTATGAACTATTCGGAAGCTTTGAAGTTTGTCGGTGGTAACGAAGATTTCGGATCGGCTTGGAAAGGATATGCAGAAGAAAACTGCGCGATAACATCCAGGTTGTTCGGCGAGGCTAAAGATCGGTGCATGGGGAGAATGCGTTTTCAGATTCCGATTTTTTGATTGCTGGTCGCGGTGATGCAGAGTGGTGAATAGGACCAGATCACCTTTTAGTAGTCTGTCCCTATTTTTTACCATCAGCGATCCGCCACACTGAAGATCGAAGAAAACGGCCTCTACAATTGGAACAATGAGAGCGAACAGGCATTGGCGGACGTTGAGTGGTTTCCCTCGGGAAATGGTGTTCTTGATCTGATGGTTCCTGACGCGGATGCATTGCTGAATTCTGTATATCGGGATCGTATGAGTCGGCTGGACGAAAGCGGTCAGAAAGCACTGAGGGAAACTCAAAGAGCTTGGATGAAATTTCGAGATGCGGAGTGCCAGGCCGACCCGAAATTGCATAAATCAGTTTTCGGTGAGTGGTCCGATGCCTGCCTGATTCGCGCGACGATAGAGCGTGCTCGCCAATTGGCTTTGGCACCGGACAAGAACAGACGTTGAAACGGACAAGTCAGAGCATTGGCGCGAAAGCGTCTACTTGGATGAGCATGAACAAACTTTTCTTTCTCTTTTTTGCGCTATTTCCTTTAGGCGCTCAAAGCGCAGTCACCACCGAATCACTTTGCTTCGAACTATCCCAATCGAGCCCGGTAAAGTTCGAACTCCGTACCTACTACGACGAAGCCAGCAAATGGTCCGGTGGTTTCGTGAAGTACGCCAAATCCAGCGAACCCATTTCCATTGTGTTGACGGATTCCCAGAACGAAATCCTCGATCCGGACGCGCCTTGGCAGCACACCAGAATCTGGTCCGAAATCGTCAACGGCAAGGTCACGGGGACTTATGAGTTGATGACTCAAGGCTCGCAGATCGTCTCGATGTCTTACACAAAGCAGTCCAGCGGTAAGGCTTATAGCTTCGGAATCAGCACCAGCATCGACTCCTCTCTCGAGTCCGGATGCAAGTGGGAGTAGGGCAGTACATGCAATTCAAAACTCTAGCGGTATCGCTGCTCGGCCTGATGTGGACGATCCCGGCGTTGGCCGAAACCACCACGTTCAGCCCAACCAAAGGCGTCGACGTGACGCTGATTCTCGAAGGCTCCAAGCTGAACATCGCGGTTAAAAGCGAAACGCAAAGCGAGTCGCGGACAATCGATTTTGAAGCCGAGAATGAACTCCACATGCAGTTCGACGATTTCAATTTCGACGGCGCCAAGGATTTCGCGATCTGGCAACTCGATGACGGCATGGGCACTTACCACTACTACCGGGTATTCATTTACCAAGCCAAAACCGGCACGTTCGAAGAGTTGCAGCCGGACTGCGGCGATGGCTTCGTTAACCTGCGCGTCGACAAAAAACGTAAGGCGTTGCTCAGCACTTACTGGGAAATGAACATTCCCAAGCAATGCATCACCCGATTCACCAAACGCAAACCTGAATGACTCAAGGATGAACACAGTGAACCGTTTTGTTTTAACCCTTCTGGCCGTACTGCTGCCGGCTTCAGCCGCCTACGCGCAGGACGACTGCCGCAATGTCACCTCAAGCCTGGAAATGGTGCCCTGCTCGGAGGCGGCGAAGAAGGCTGCCGATACGCAGTTGAACGTCAGCTACAAGCAGTTGATGACGCGGCTTGAGTCTGACTATCGAACAGATCCGGCGTTGGGCGCGGAGTACGCGGCGAAGGTCAAGGAGTCGCAGCGTGCATGGCTGAAATTGCGCGATGCGAACTGTCCGTTGGAGGCGTTCGAGATCGAGACCGGGATGCCGGCGCACGTGTTCGCCGTCAACTCGTGTATCGCCAGAATGAGTCGCGAACGCTCGGCGTATCTGGACAAGATTGCGCCGGAACAGTCCGCGCATCTATCCGATAAAGGCAATGCCAGCGACGCTTGTCCATCCGAGGATTTTTTACCGTTCCTGGCAGTGTTTTCTGCCGATATCGAAGCACAGCGCCGGCTCACTGCGTTTACCGTCAAATCGCTGGTGTTAAAGCCAAAGGCCGAACCAGGTCGTTTCGAACCGGTGACCACGGGCGAGAAGGGGTCTGGGTTGGCCTATCCGTTGATGGCGCCTATCGAGTCTCGCAAAACCCCGGGTGTTGTGATTTGGGAGTACGACGACAGCCATTCCACTGTTGTGGATCGACGCGCCGGTTGGAGCAACGTCAAAGCCTTCAATTTTTCCCGGCAGGCGTGTTGGGTGCTCGAGGGTGTTGAAGACTGGTCTATTCGTGAGAAAGACTTGGTAGCGGCGAGCACGCCGACGATGAGCAAGAAAGAAAGTTTCTGTTTCCAGCGTGCCGAGGCGTTCGAAGCATTGGGTGCGCCGGAAGACCAGCCTCGCACCGTTGAGTTGTTTGAGGCCACGCTAGAAAACTTGTTATGTGCAGCGCACTCCGGAGACCCACTCGCCAGTTATAAAGCAGCCATTCTGAGTCTCTCGGGCATGGCGCCGCAGGTGCCGACGGATACTTTGGAGTCACTATTCAAAGCAGCTGCCACCACTTTGCCTAACGGTGCGATGGGGCTTTCTGAGTTCTACTGCGACGGCAACGAGCTAACATTTGACGGTCCCTGCAAAAATCCTGCGCTTGCAGAGCAAGCACTGATGGGCGCCGTGAAAATGGGCAATGCCACCGCGATCAGCAAGTTGGGATCTACCTTCGCGAGCGGCGAATGGGGTACCAAAGATCCATCCCGAGCCATGGCCTGTTATCAACTGGCTCTCGCGAAGGGTAGCGAAGGCGCGAGTTTCGGTTTGGAACACTTAAAGAAAAATTCCTCCACGCCAATCAAACCCAGCTACTGCTACTGACAACCCCCGAAACCCCAAGCTTTTCCTTTAAACTCCCCACCCCCAAGGAATGCGCTCAGGACACGGAATGCCAGCCCCCTCGACCTCGCTTCGCCCAGCGCTAGTGCTCTGGCTATACGCCGCCGCAATCGTGCACATTCTCGCCGGCCTCACCCTGACCTGGGCCGGGCATTCCGGATTACTCGACGGCTACCTGCACAATCTCGAACTCGCATTCTGGGGTGCCGATGCGGTACCCGCTGCCGGCCACGAACAACAAGTCTGGTGGCTCGCGCTGTTCGGCGCGACGCTGCAAAGTTATTCGCTGTACATGCTCGCGCTGGTGCACTTGGGCAATCGCTTGAAAACCCCGGCAGTCTGGGGCTGGTTGAGCGCCGGCATCCTGTTATGGGCGCCGCAGGACATGTGGCTTTCAGCGCAACAACAGGTCTGGTCGCACCTGTGGCTCGACGGTTTTGCGTTGCTGGTGTTGGTGCCGCCGTTATTCTGGCTGTATCGGCATGACCGCCGGAAATCCCCTTCAGAAAAGACTCCGAGCCAATCCAACCCGTTTGCCGGCGGCACTTTCAAGCGTGTGCTAATCACCGGCGGCACCGGGTTCATCGGTGAAACCTTGGTCAATCAATTACTCGACACGGGCCACTCGGTCAGCGTACTGACGCGCGATCCATTGAGCGCAGCCAATCTATTCAACGGCCGCATCCGCTGTGTGCATTCGCTCAGCGAACTTAGCCACGACGAAGCCTTCGACGTAATCATCAATCTCGCCGGAGCACCCGTCGCCGGCCCACGCTGGACTCCCAAACGTCAGGCGCAACTGCTCGCCAGTCGAGTCGGCACCACCGAAGCGTTGATGACCTGGTTGAAGAACGCCAAGCACAAACCAACGCTGTGGATTCAAGCCTCGGCCATCGGCTTCTACGGCGTGCGCGATGCCGGCGAAAGCCTCGACGAACACGCCAGCAAGGGCGACGGCTTCATGGCCGAACTCTGCGCGCGTTGGGAAGCCGCCGCGCAACCGGCCACCCAGTTTGGCGTGCGTCAGGTGGTGCTGCGTCTCGGCGTGGTCTTCGGTCCGGGTGGTGCGTTGTCGCCATTGCTGCTGCCGTTCCGCCTGGGTTTCGGAGGGCGTATGGGCGACGGTCGGCAGATCATGAGCTGGGTGCATCGCGACGATGTGCTTCAGGTGATCGCGGGGGCTTTCAACGACGACACTCTGCGTGGCACCTACAACATGGTCGCGCCGGAAACGGTCAGTCAGGCAGCGTTCGCCGAGCAGGCCGGCAAGGTCCTCAAGCGCCCGGTGTGGTTCCACATCCCCGCCGCGCCAGTGCGTGCAATAGCGGGGGAGATGGCGCAGCTGTTTTTCGACGGTCAGCGCGTGGTGCCGCAGCGTTTGACCGAGGCTGGCTACACGTTCCGCTATCCAACCCTCGACTCCGCTCTGCGCGATCTGACCTGAGGATCGCTCATGAGCAAGCCGTTGATGTACCTGCTGGCCGGCAACGGCAGCGCCGCCGGTTGGTGGGACGACGCACTGCCGCACTTCCAGCGCTACGACGTGGTGCCGCTGGAGTTGCCGGGCTTCGGCGCCAATCCGCTGCCACCCTGCGAGGATCTGGCGGACTACGCGCAGACCTTGTTGGCGATGACGCAGAAGGGCAGCGCGATCATGGCAGTCGGGGTCAATGCGTTGCTGGTGCTGCACGCGTTGCAGCGTCGGCCTGGGCACTTTTCGCGCAGTGTTCTGTTGGCGCCGGTTGGGGCATTTTTGTGGCAGCGTCGATTGCCGGCGCTGATGTCACCACTGCCGATCCGCAAGACCATCCACTGGCTGCTGTCGAACAAACCCACGCTGTTCGCGCGCAAGTTTTCCAACCAGACCTGGACACTCGCGCAGTACCAGCGCATGGGCGCCGGCTATGCGCGCTGCCGTGCGTTTGTGCCGCATTGGGATCTGATTCGCGCCGATACCGCGTTGCCACTGCTGGAGTGGATCACCGATCCGGTCGAGCTGGTTTGGGGCGATCAGGACGCGGTGCTCGGCATTGAGCAAGCGGCGGCGTGGTCGGCGATTCTTGCGCGGGCTGATCTGACCATCAGCCTCAAATCTGGTTGGGGTCATTACCCGTGGATCGACGCGCCCGAGCAGTTCGCGCAGTGGCTGGAGTCGGGCGAGCGCGGATTTGTTGCGCACACCAAGGGCGGGCGTTTGCGCCTGGCTGAATTGGCGCGGCAAGCGGTGCCGGCGGCGCTGACGCTCAACGATTGCAGCGATCCGCGCCTGCCGGCATTTCTCGCCGCCCAACCTGATGTGACCTGGGCGGTGCGCTCCTCCAGTTATGGCGAAGATCAGGCTGATTCGGCGAATGCCGGTTTGAGCACAACCTATCTGCGCGAGCCGACTGCCAACGTGCCAGCACGCATCGCCGAACTGACGGCCGAAGGCGTCGAGGAAGTGGTGGTGCAGCGCTTCATCACGCCTGTAGTTTCCGGGATCGCCTTCGTGCGCCATCTCTCGGTAGAACTGGAGTGGGTTGAAGGCCATCTCGAATCGCTGGCCGACGGTCACGTCAGCCCCTCGCGGGCAACGCTTTCGCGGCTCGGCGATGCGTGGCGCAGCGGCACGCTCACGCCGGCCCATGGCTTGACCGAAGATCTGCTCTGGCGCTTTCTGCAAGACGTGTTGCGCGTGTTCCACTACGTGCCCGGCGACGTCGAATGGGCCTGGGATGGCTCGCAATTGTGGCTGCTGCAATACCGGCCGATCAGCGACTACGGCTGGCGCCGGCACCTGACCGCCGCGAACATCGCCGAGATCCTGCCGCCGCAACCGAGCGTACTGGTGGAGTACGCCCAGCGCCGCGCAGCCGCGAGTATCCCGGCGATCATGGCGCGTTGGGATGCGCGGGTGCTGCAGGACAACGAGCCGTTCACCGCGGTGTTCGGCGGCGCGTCCTACATCAACAATGATCTGTTTCTCGCCCGGCTGGCCGACTGGGGCATCAGCGCCAGCAACTACGCCGGTGAAGTTGGCGGGGCGACTCCGCATCTGCCGTGGCAACCGCTGAAGATGCTGCGTTCGTTGCCGCTGTTTTTGCGTATGCAACGCAAGGCTCGCAGCCATTTGCTGAATCTTGAAAGCGGCTTGCAGCGCTTCGATCGGGAACTGGCCGAACTCGTCGCCCAGAGTGCCGATGGCCAACCACTCGCGGACTGGTTCACCCGGTTTTACGTGTTCGTGGTGCAAGGCAATCTGTGCATCGCCACGGCGCTGGCCAGTAGTGGCGGCGATTGGCTGGGCCGCCCGCCGACCGCTTACGACAATCTTGAAAACAGTCCGCATCGATTGCCGTGGGAGACCGATCCGGCCACGCCTCGGCCGGCGGCGAATGAGCTGCCGCTACAGGCGTTCCCACAATGGTCAGGACTGATCCGTCTTGCCCATTCGACCGGCCTGCCGGGCCTGCGCGGTTACTACCTGCAAGTGCGCGAGTGGTATCGCGACAATCTCATGCGCATCTTCTTCCGTCTGCACCACGCCATGCCGCTGGCGGATCGCGAACACTGGTTTGCACCGCACCCCGATGTGCGCACCCGCGATGGCAGCTTCTGGCAGGACGGCCGTGAAGGCACTGAGCAGGCGACTGGGTTCATGATTTATCCGGGGCAGGTGCAAGGCATCCTCGGCGCCGACATCCTGCTCGAAGACACCCTCGATCCGGGGCGGCACGCGCATTACCAGGCGGCGCGGGCGGTGATTGCGCGGATGGGCGGGAGGTTGTCGCATGGCTCGACGTTGTTGCGCGAATTGCGCAAACCGTCGGCGGTGATGCCGCAGGTGGATCCGGCGTGGGTGGGGTGTGAGGTGTGGTATCGCGATGGTGAGTTGCAATTGATCAATTCGAAGGATGCGAAGTGAAACTACGATGCCTCCGCGAATTGATCTTTGGTCTGGTCGCGTTTTTACAGGTGGATTATGTGACTGCCGCAGCTCCTGTACTGGTCGGTAACGAGCCCGGCCAGTCGCTGGTTGCGCAAGGCCCGACCGAGACAGTTGTAGACATGGGTTCGTGTCGGTTCTCCATGCCGCTGCTGCAGAACCAATGGCTGAAGTTCGACGATTTCTATTCGGTATTTATCGCAGCCAAACAACTGCCCAAACCGTCCAGCGCCCCCAGCTTGTGGCAAGCGCAGACGTCGAGTGGTGCCGATTGGCACTTCGAGAAACATGGCGACCTGAGCCTGCCGTGGTTTGGTTTGATGTGTGAAAACTCGGAGTACTTTTCGCTTCTCACCGACTGGAAACCCCCAGCAGACGATGCGTTTGCGGTGCAAATCCTGCGTGACGACAACGACCGCAGGTGTCCGGCGACTCGTACCGATCAGGGCTGGGTGCCCAACTCTCTGGCGGGTCGTGCGAATACCTACACCTTCGAACAATGGGGAGGGGAGAATTCTTCGGGTTTTATCTTCGGTTTCCACGACAAATCACGACGGCACATTACCCGCATCGCTTTTTGCCTGCTGAGGGGCAAGGACGTGCTGATCGGCTCGGCAGAATCGGGCTCATCCGCCCCGTTGGCGATCAGCAACGAAGGATTCGAGCAAATCAGGAAAGCGGTGCGCGGCATTGCCTTCGAATGAACACACCCAAAATGACTTGCGTCGATGGAGTTACAGCGTGAAAGGATTTTCGGTTCTTCTCGGCAGCCTGTTATTGGTTGCCGCATCCATAGCATTCGCTGCCGATCCAACCTTCAAGGATTACACCATCACGCCAGTTTTTACCGGCCCCAACCATAAGCTGGTGCCGCAAGAAAACAGCAGCCCAATGATGGATCAGGCACGGGTGCAAGCCCTGAAAGGCAAGGTCAACTTCGCCGGCCATTACATCCTGCACAGGCTCGGCTGTTGCGGTAGCGCCATTTGCGGCGAAGTTCTGGATGCTCAGACTGGGGAAGTCGTTGGCGGTCTGCCGAATGCTTACGACGGCAGCACCTTCGGCATGGTCTACCAGCCCAACAGTCGCCTGATCATCGTCTCCGGCATCACGCTCGACGGCGAAGAAGATGCGCAGGGGAATGCGTTGGAAAGTGGTAACCGGGATCGTTACTACGAGTTTGTGAACAATGAATTTCGACTGCTGAGCATGACCGACGTTGAATCGTCGCCGATGGATGAGGAGTGAGTGGATGAGCCGTCTTCTCGCGGGCAGTCTTTCGCTGCTGCTCTCTCTGCCAGCCTTCGCCGCGCCTTCGGACGCCTTTACCCAGCGCGATGTCATGCAGTGCGGCGGTATTGAAGTGGTGTTGGTGTCGTCTTGCCGATCGGTGACGGTGGATGGTGCGCAAACCCACGTCATCCCGGTCTGCTCCGACCAGACCATCAACATCGGTAGCAAGGTGCTTCGACGCGATATCAGCAAAGTTTCACAACTCACTTCCGACGGTGCGAAGACGAAGATGTTGAGCAATGTTGTTGTGGCGATGGATTGCGTGGAAGGCACCAAGGGCAGTGTTGTTTCGATAGGCGGATATGGTGGTTGCGGTGCCTGCGCGGAGTGGCATGGGTATTACTCGACAGCAGGGCGATTGGAGCAATACAGCTTCGATAATAACCAGCGCTCTTTTGGCTCGAAGGGATCTCGGGAAGAGCTGATCAAGGCCTATGGCGTTACGAAGAGACAGTTAATGTCAGAAAGCCCGGCGGTGAAGAGGATCGTCTATGGCCAGCCTTAGATGTGACGCACCTGAGTCATCGTGAAACCATCAGCATTAACATTCGAAGATTGATCAACAGGGAAGTGAGCGGAATTGGCCAGGCTCTTAAGTTGTATGAGTGCGCTCGGATTCATGGTTGCCTTGTTGGCTCAGCAGGCATTAGCGAGTGACCCACAAACCATCGGTGAGCTGCATCCGCCTGTGGTTGCATCGCTCGGTGATCAAAAGATCACAGTGTTCTTTTTGAAGAACAACCTCAAAGGTCAGGTAAAGGAAGGACATGTTCCTGATGCCGAGATCTTCTACACCTCAATGAGCGCCGTGAAGCCTTCGCTGAATTATGTGTGGAAGGTCGAAGGTGAGCAGATCGCCTCGGTGTTTTTCGTTGAGCGAAAATTTCCCGAGCTCGCCGGGAAGTCCATGTTCGTTCTGACAAAAAATAAAGTACTGGACCGTCAATACAGTCATTTCGAAGGTGACTCGTATTCATTGCTGGAACTACCGCTCTTCATGGACGGCGATCACCTGGCTTTGCAGTTCTTCCGCGGCGACCCGCCAGAGCCCGAGTTTCAGAACTGCCGCGACGGTCTAAATCTGGAAGACGATGTGGAAGTCGAGTGTGCTTACAAGGATGCGGCGAGCATTAAGAAACGCTTGGCGGAACTGGATGCGAAGATGATTGCGGATTCAAAACGGGATCAGGACAATCGCCAGCAGCCAATCAAATCCGATGGTGACGCGGCCAATGCCACCTGTCCTTCGACCGAATTTTCCGCGTTTCTCACCGCTTTCTCCGAGCGCACCGACGTGCAGAAATCTTTCGTCCAGCAGCCGCTGAAGATGGTCACGACTGTAGCCGGCGATCCCGAACCCGAAATGGAAAAGCGCAGCCTCAGCGGCGATCAGCTCAAGTTTCCAATCATTCCGGATCAAGCAAAGCGAGAGGCGGAGGGCCTGACGTTGACCGTCAAGGAAGAGCGGGGCGACAAGGCAATTGCGATCCTGCAGAAGCCAGATACCGACTACGTCTTCGAGTATCGGTTTGTCCGTGGGCAGTGCTGGCAGTTGGAAGAAGTGATGGATTACTCGCTTTAAAACGCAGAGAACTGGGCTGAAGAAAGAAGTCTGTTCAATCAGATCCGTAAATCATGAGCAGGGAAGCAAGTTGAAAAAAATAGTCTTGATCGCGTTATTGCTGTGTTCTTTCTCTGTGGCTGCGGTGCCGATGTTCCCGTCCCTCAAGTCATGCATGGAGGCCGACAGCGGTTGCGCGTTGGCGCTGAAAGACAACTTTCTGGTGGACGCAAAGTCCGGCCGAAGTCTCTCCGAGGAGGCGGAGCCGGCAGGGGTGATGAGTGGTTTCTGGCTGTATCGAGATGGAGACCGGTACATCCTGGAGAATGAAAACTACTCCCGGGCGAAGTCGCGTCGTTGGCTGGTTTTTACCTATGACAGCGGCAAAGTGGTGCTCCACGGCGCATATATTTTTTCTATTCACATTGCCGAAATGGAGGCGTATTGGCATGGCTATGAATGCCGAGGTGATGCCAATCCGTTTGCAGTGCCAACGAAAGACGCATTCAGTGAAACAGCTTTAGAGGCGTTGTGCGGGGAGGCCGAAGGCTGGGTCGTCTCGGGTCGGGATACCGAGGTGCCGGTGTCTGCCAAAGGGCTGGCCGTCAGTGTTCCCGTTTATCACGCCCGCAACCGTGACGGTTCAGCGACGTACCTGTTTACTGAAAGCGATGTTCCGGATCTTTCAAAGCTGGTTTGTTTGTCCAATTGCGCCGACGCCAATCAAGTACCAGAACGCGTTTCGCAAGAAACAGCGCCATTGCAGGGCGGGCAGGATGGAACGTTGTGCTCCGCCGAAGAAGACATCTACTTCAGCTGTCCTTTGACGGGGGGTAAAACGGTTTCTGTTTGCGCGCAAGGGAACAACAAGCCCACTGCGGGATATGTTCAATACCGTTACGGTGTTCCGGGAAAGATAGAAATGCTCTAGCCGCAGAAAAACGTGCCTCCCAAGGGCAAGTTCTTCGTAGTGGATGCGTCGGAAGGCAGCGTTAACCTGAACAACATCAAATTCAAAAAGGGCCCGTATACCTACCTCGTTAATCAGGCGTTTGTGAGTTTTCTGACTGTGCTCAAGGATGACAAGGTAGTGTTCCGGCAGTCTTGCAGCGCGGGTGGTTATTCATTTGTTAGTCGGGTTGCCCGGCAGGGTATAGAGGCACTACCTAAAAGCGCTGAAGATTTTAGATAGCGAAGACGGCTGAAAAAAGGGGACTTAACGTCCCCTTTTTTCATCCACAAGTCTCGCTACGGCTTGGCCGCCACGCTTCGCACTTCAATCTGGTCGAGCGTTCCTTCCACCATCAATCTCACGCCGTCCGCCATTCTGCTCAGGGCCAGCGCCACCGAGCGGCGGGAGCCGTGGAGATCGTCGGCGAGGTCACAGGCGATGACGCTGATGGACAGGAGGTCTTCGGAGGCGTTGGCCATGAGGGCTTCGGCGTCGGTGCCGGGGGAGAGTTTGAAGAGGCCGTTCTCGCGTTTGGGGTGTGGATCGACGGCTGGTTTGAAATGGTGGTCGAGGGCGCGCTCGGCGGCTTCGTGGAATTTCTTTGATTCCAGGGTTTCGTAGGGCGAAACGTCTGGATTCTCTGGGGGATTGGGTGTTGGTTTGATCATGGTGCAGCTTCCTGAAGTTATGGGGCCGACACCAATTCGCTTTGCACTTCGAATAGGTGGCAGCTGTGCGTAGGTGTGCAAGACCGGTCCAGGAACCCGGCAGACCCGAAGGTCTCCGACGCACAGCCGCCATAACGATCGGGAGCATAGGAAAACGCTCGGCGAAACGCCACTAACGATTGTGCACCTGAACCGGACTTGCACGTCCGTATCACCGATTTTGCGGCGACCCACAGAGCCTATCCCCACCGCACCAACTCGCCTAGTTCATGGACAGCCCCGCGCTTTGCAGGAAATTTCCCATAGATTCGCGGGGCGAAAGATCAAAAGATCGCAGGCTTCGCCGGCTCCTACAGGGATGTGTTTCAACAGGTGTAGGAAAGGTGAGTGGTGAGACGCGGAGCGTCTCGGGATGCATTCCCACGCGGAGCGGGGGAACGATCAGTGGGCGAGAGCTGAATTGTGACTTGGTGGTCATCGTGCGGGAAATGGTCTGCATCCTCTTGTAAAGGAGTCAGATACTGGCGTTATCGTCCGAATCCCTTACACTGCCCCGGCCGTTCATTTTCCTTTTGAGGCTGTGCGCATGAAATTTCGTTTTCTTCTGTGGATGATGGGTTTGTTGATGGGCAAGGCCAGCCGGACAAATCCTGCGTTCCAGCAGCAGTTGGGTGACAAGGATCTGGTGTTTCAGTTGCAGACGCTGGACGGGAAAGTGGCGCGGCATTTCGTGGTCAAGGATCAGCGCATCACCAGCAAGTCTGGCGTGGTGGCGGAGCCGGCGTTTGCGATTGCGTTTAAAGATGCTGGTTATGGCTTTGCCACGATGCAGGCGAAGAACAAGCAGTTGGCGTTTATGCAGGGGATTCAGGACAAGTCGATCCAGCTGAAGGGTAATCCTGCGCTGGTGATGTGGTTTCAGGGTTTGATGAAATATTTGAAGCCGAGGAAGGCCAAGCCTAAGGCGTGAAGCGCCATTTTTTACAACGCGGTCAGTAATTGGTTTGGCTCGATAGGTCGGTCAATTGGCGCGTAATACCACGAACACCTGTCAGAAGTGACAGGTGTTTTTGTTTGGATGTTGAGGCTTCATAGGGATCGTCCAGCAGTAAAGGGACTTATCCGGATTGGAGAGTTATCAACATGACCGTACAAGCAGGTGAGCTTGATTCAACATTCGCCAATGACGGCATACTCAATTGGGAGTTTCCTGAGTTTGTCAGCATTACTCCGCAAGCTGTCCTTCCTCTGCCTGACGGTCGGCTGCTCGTCGTGGCGAATGAGTCAAACATGTTCCCTGGCTTCGTAGTCGCAAGGCTAACTGAAAAGGGACAGCTTGACGTTGGCACCGGGTTTGGCGAGAACCAGCAAGGTTTTGCGCGGATTTTGACCGGGGAAAAAATTTTATCAGGGAAATTGGGCGCAAGCTTGCTCGGTAATGGTGGGGTGCTGATTACAGTCGATTACACGTCGCGGCCGCCGAGTTCTGAAAGCGGTTTCGTTGCGATCCAGTTACTGCCGGACGGCCGACTCAACGATAAGTTTGGTGAGGGCGGCGTGGTTACCTTTCCGTACGGTTCAGTACCCGTAACACTAAGTCGAGCGGCCACGGCTGCACTCGCACGCCAAAATGTATCTCGAGATATTGAGCCTGCTGTTCAGAGCACGGCCAGTTCAGGAGCGTCCGGTATTGAGTTGCCAGACAGAAAAATTGCCTTGGTCAGTTTTGGCCGTGATCGCTCTACGGGGCAAGCCAAAGGTCTGGTCATGCGACTCAACCCTGATGGCAGTTTTGACGAAACCTTCAACAGAACCGGTTCGGCCACTGTTGAGCTGGCTGAGTTGGGTCCGGCAGGTGATAACCACGCCCGTGGAGTGGCTGCTCAACCAGGCGGTGGCTTGGTGGTGTATGGCGACTTTCATGATGAAGGCACCTTCGGTGCCTATGCCGTGCGCTTTACAAAAGATGGAGTGCGGGACGATAAGTTTGGGACAACCATCGTGTCATCTGATCGACTGCCGATTTTCCGCGATATTGCCGTTAGGAAAAAGGACGGGATGATTGCTTTGATTGGAGGCCAGGACGGTGAAAGCTTCTCTGATGGTGTCGGGGTGATTGTCGTACTCAGTGCGGATGGCTCGCCTCACCCCCTCTTCAATAATGGCCAACCGTTATTTACCAAAGTTGTGCCTGAGATTGGCCAAAATTGGTCGAGCTGCGCCTTTGGCGACTCGGATGAAAGCAAGTTGATTGTCGCCGGCACCAGTGGTGGAGGATTTGTTACTGATGAGATGCACGCCGTCTGCGCACGTTATCGCCTTACCGGCGAGCTCGATTCGACGTTCAACGGTAGTGGGTGGGTATCTTTTGATCAGGCTGAGAAACTGGAAAATAGTTTAGATCTGCACGTCACCGCGCAAAATAAAATCGTCATCTGCGGTGAGTATTGGAAAGACCGGTTGAGTTTTCCTACAAGCGGATTGATAGCACGTTTCATTGCCTGATGAATGAACGACGCTGTAATGGCCGCTCTCACGAATAAGAATGATCCGTGAGAGCGGTTTCTTTATGCCTGGCTGAACTGCGAGGCCAGTTCGCGCAGCAGCACTTCAGCCTCAAGGACTTTGCTGACGACGTCATTGGCTTTGTCGCGAGTCAGGCCGACGCGTTCGAGCAGCGCATCCGGAATGTCTTCATCCGGCCCAGAGCCAATCCCGCGGCTGCGCAGCAGACGCACGGCCAAACACACGAGGTTCGGGTATTCGGCGTAGGCGCCGTCGTAGCTTGGGTCGTGCTGGAAGCGCAGGGCGGTGGCCAGCTCATCCGGCATGTCCCAGTAGCGCATCAGCCACGAGCCGATCTGTTCGCGGCTGATACCGAGCAGGTGTTGCTCGATGTAGCTGTGGCACAGGTGCGGGTTGACCTCCAGGTGGCGACAGATCAGCGAGAAGTGCGGCGGGAACACGTGGGCCAGCAGCAGGTAACCGAAGTTGTGCAGCAGACCGGCCAGATAGGTCAGGCCGGCTTCCGGGCGCTGGGCGCGCGGCATGGCGCGGGTCAGGCCTTCGATGACGGCGGCGGTGTAGATCGATTGCTGCCAGTACGGCGTGGTGTGTTGCGGGTGGTCTTTGGGCAGGCTCAGGGTCTTGCCGAGGGCCAGACCCAACGCGAGGTTGATCACCAGATCGAAACCGAGCACGCGGACGATCGCGTCTTCCACCGAACGAATCTTGCCCGGCGAGGCGTAGTACGGCGACGCCGCCCAGCTCACCACTTGTGCGGCCAGCGCCGGGTCGGTTTCGACCACGCCGGTGATGTCGTCGATAGTGGCGTTGGGGTCGACGCGCAGCTTGATGATTTTTTGCGCGGTTTCGGCCAGCGGTGGAATCTCGATGGTCGCTTCCAGACGCTGCTGAATGCGCCGCGCGGTGAACGCTTGCACGGCCTGGGTGATTTCCTCGCGGTCATCGT
>Ga0163162_10001969_pt1 | contig 19307 bp, 15 predicted proteins | sample S55metaG_FD_115310 | JGI IMG/M metagenome (GOLD analysis project Ga0163162, IMG submission 115310) | Switchgrass rhizosphere microbial communities from Kellogg Biological Station, Michigan, USA - S5-5 metaG | ecosystem: Host-associated > Plants > Roots > Rhizosphere > Soil | place: USA...
ATTCAGAAGGACGCATGAACCTCTCGCTAACGGATGTCAGAGGAGATATGTTAGTCGTGTCGCAGTTCACACTGTACGGCGATGTTCGTCGAGGTTTGCGACCTTCGTGGAGTGATGCGGCTCCGCCTGAAGTAGCGGAGCCGCTTTATGAGTATTTCGTCAAGAAGTGTAGGGAATTGATTGAGCGAGTGGACACTGGAAGTTTTCGTAGGATGATGCTTGTCGAGCTTGTCAACGATGGACCGGTTACGTTGATGCTCGATAGTCGCAAGCTCTTTTGAGTTAGATCATATCCTCAGTTGATTTTGAACTTTCATCCAATTCAAATCGATCTCGATCTCGTCTTTCAATCTTATCGATGAATTCGAGTGCCTCATTGTCTTCGTAGCTTATGCCCATAGCGCGAGCGTTTTCCTCAACAAGAGACTGATCAGGCGTTGGATTATCGCCAGCGACAGACTCAGAACCGCTTTCGTTAACATCTTCCCAGTTCGCGTCGAGATCGCCACCTGCGTCGCTGGGAGATGACGAGGTGTTATTTCTCAGGCGCTGGGCGAGCAAGTCAGGATCTTTTGGTGCGCGAGAGATCTCTTCGTCCATAAACTCTTCGATTTCCGGATCGGGAACATAATTGGGATTGTTGGCGAGGTACTCAAAATTCTCCGCGTGTTTCTTTGGCATCAAGGCCTCCTTACGCCAGGGTCATTAGCAGCGACAATAAGATCTGTTCAGGTTCATTTCACAGAACTTCTATGACCTGAAGTAGTCGTTATTTCTAATGGGGGCTCGGTGACGAAACTATAGCAAATGCGATCAAATAGAGCCAATAAACGTAAGAACTGAGTGCGCACTCTGCGAGAAAGGTGTGCTTGACGATTGATGATGCGAACTTTACACTTAAATTTGAACCACACAAATCACCACACTTCATCTCAAGAGACGAATTCGAATCGTCTCACTTCTCCGGAAAGGATTTGACCATTCCTATGCCATCTGGTCCGTTCGATTCTTTGCAAACATTTGAAACTACTTCAGGTCCCGCTGGTCGTTTTTTTTCGCTCCCACAACTTGAAAAGAATGGAGTTGGTCCGATCTCCCGTCTACCAATCAGTATTCGGATAGTACTTGAGTCAGTACTTCGCAATTGTGATGGAGAAAAAATAACCGAGCAAAATGTTAAAGCGCTCGCAAACTGGCAACCGAATGGCGAGCGAGTAGATGAGATTCCTTTTGTCGTAGCCCGTGTGCTCTTGCAAGACTTTACTGGAGTGCCATTGTTGGTGGATCTTGCTGCAATGCGCTCAGCGGTCGCTCGCCTGGGAAAGAATACTGAAATCATAGAACCCCTCGTTCCCGTGGATCTGGTGATTGACCACTCAATACAAGTCGATTTTTCGAGTACGAAAGATGCCCTTGAGAAGAACATGGCGATGGAGTTCAAACGGAACCGATCGCGTTATCAGTTCCTGAAATGGGGAACTCAGGGGTTTGACGGCTTTCGCGTGATTCCTCCTGGTATTGGTATTTGCCACCAGGTAAATCTTGAATACCTCGCCAGGAACGTTTGGGAGAAGAACGTTTACTTCCCGGATACCCTGGTAGGAACGGATTCGCACACCACGATGATTAACGGTTTGGGAATTGTTGGTTGGGGAGTGGGTGGTATTGAAGCGGAAGCTGCAATGCTTGGACAACCTGTTTACTTCCTGACTCCGGATGTGGTGGGTGTCCATTTGAGCGGCTCGTTACCGGAAGGTGTGACTGCCACCGATCTTGTGCTGCGCGTTACTGAGATGATGCGTGCAGCAAAGGTTGTAGGAAAGTTTGTAGAGTTTCACGGTGACGGTGCAGCAAGTTTGTCAGTGACTGACCGTGCGACGATCGCAAACATGGCGCCCGAATACGGGGCAACGATGGGATTCTTCCCAACTGATGAAGAGACTTGTCAGTACCTGCTAGCTACGGGAAGAGACGAGGAACATGTTGAATTGGTGAGGCGCTATTACAGTGCACAAGGTATGTTCGGCATTCCGAGGAAAGGCGATTGTGATTACAGCGTAGTGTTTGATCTGGACTTGAACTCCATTCGTCCAAGTGTTGCCGGACCTAAACGCCCACAGGATCGAATTGAACTACCAATGCTCAAAGAGCAGTTCAGTCGGCTAATGCTCAAACCACTCAAGGACGGTGGTTATGGAAAGACCGAAGAGGAACTCTGGACGCGTTATCACGTGAAGATTGGAGAGGACAAACAACTAGTCGTCGCCGGAGGAGGTGAACAGAGATCGGAAACTGTTCCTGAGGCTGGCGCAGTAGATCACGTGACAGCCACGGGAACGAGTGTCTGGACAGAGACAGAAATGGTAAACAACCGCCCGACGCCGGACCTGGTTGCTGAAATCCCGGAAGACGAATTCAAAACCGGCGATGAACTCATCGGGCATGGTGATGTCTTGATTGCGGCTATTACTTCCTGCACAAATACTTCAAATCCGAGTGTGATGCTTGCGGCGGGCTTGCTCGCCAAGAAAGCAGTTGAGCACGGCTTGACCGTTAGTCCAAAGGTTAAGAATTCGCTGGCTCCAGGATCCAGGGTCGTCACAGAGTATTTGGAAAAGACCGGTTTGCAACCTTACCTGAACCAACTCGGCTTCAATCTTGTTGGATACGGTTGCACCACGTGCATTGGCAACTCTGGTCCGCTCGATCCATCGATCGAACAGGTAGTGACTGAACGTGACGTTATCGCGGCTTCGGTACTTTCAGGTAACAGAAATTTCGAAGCGCGCGTTCATCAGAGCGTCAAAGCAAATTTTCTGATGAGTCCTCCACTGGTCGTCGCATTTGCGCTAGCGGGTCGAGTCGATCTGGATATTTCATCAGAACCCCTCGGTCCTGGTTCAAATGGCCAGGATGTTTACCTGAAGGATATTTGGCCGAGCATGCAGGAAGTGAACGAGTTAATGCGGGCAGCGTTCGATCCCCAGACTTATCGGACGCTCTACAGTAACTTCGCTGATCAAAATCCATTGTGGAATGAAATACCGATGACCACCGGCAGTTTGTACCAGTGGGAACCCGATTCGACCTACATTCGTGAGCCGCCCTATTTCGATAACTTCAAGAGTAGTCTGGAGCCGGTGTCGAGCATCAAGGGCGCTCGTGCACTCGCTATCTTTGGTGATTCAGTAACCACTGATCACATTAGTCCCGCCGGAGCCATCAAGCCCTCATCACCCGCAGGTCTTTACCTGCAACAACAAGGCGTCGACGTCCGCGACTTCAACAGCTACGGCGCTCGTCGTGGTAACCACGAAGTTATGGTCCGGGGCACGTTTGCGAATGTTCGTATCAAGAACCTGATGGTTCCGGGAGTGGAAGGTGGAGTCACGATTCACCAACCTGATGGTGAGCGAATGAGTATCTACGACGCAGCGATGAAGTATCAGGAAGAACGAGTTCCACTTGTGATTGTCGCGGGTCAGGAATACGGAACTGGTAGCTCGCGAGATTGGGCTGCAAAAGGAACTCGACTTCTTGGAGTGAAGGCGGTCATCGCCCAGAGCTTTGAACGAATACATCGGAGCAACCTCGTTGGTATGGGCGTGCTGCCGTGTCAGTTTAAGGACGACACTAATGCGGCGTCGCTAAATCTTGATGGGAGTGAGACGTTTAAGCTGGTTGGAATCGAGGCAGGAATTCGGCCGCTACAAGCTCTTACATTATTGATTCATCGCGCCGACGGCAAAACAGACGAGACAACGTTGACGTTGAGAATCGACACGCCGATCGAAGTTGACTACTACCAGCACGGAGGGATTCTCCCATTTGTCTTGAGGCAGTTGCTCGCCGGAACGACTGATTTCTAAAATTTTTGATGGCCGCAAACGAGGAGTTTGTAGGCATGAGAACAAGAGGAGATATATGTCATCTGCACAAGCGGCTGGGAACACCAACCCGCAGAAGTACCAACTCTTCATCGACGGTCAGTGGGTCGATGCTGAATCAGGAAAAACATTCACGACGCCAAATCCAGCTACTGGCGAAACGCTCGCTGAAGTTGCTGAGGCTGATAAAGCCGACATCGATAAAGCTGTAGCCGCTGCTCGTCGCGCGTATGAGGGCAAGTGGTCAAAGATGAGCGCGCGTGATCGCGGCAGACTTCTTTACAAACTTTCCCAACTGATCGAAGAACACTCAGCAGAACTGGCCGCAGTCGAGACCGCAGATAACGGTAAGCCAATCAAAGAATCTTTGTACGTTGACTTGCCGCAGGTTTCGGAAAACTTTGAATACTTCGCCGGCTGGTCCACGAAGATTGAAGGCGAAACAATCCCGGTTCCCGGAAAGATGTTCAACTACACTTTGCGCGAGCCTCTCGGAGTGTGCGGTCAAATCATTCCCTGGAATTTCCCGTTGTTAATGGCCGCATGGAAACTCGCTCCTGCCTTAGCTGCTGGCAATACGGTGGTACTCAAACCAGCCGAACAGACTCCGGTTGGCGCAATGGAACTGGCCAAGTTGATTCAGGAAGCGGGATTTCCCGAAGGCGTGGTGAACGTTGTTCCAGGTTACGGTGAAACTGCGGGCGCGTCCCTCGCTGCGCATCCCGGCATCGACAAGATTGCGTTCACAGGTTCGACTGAGGTCGGCAAGTTGATCGCGAAGACCGCCGCCGAAAACCTGACGAAAGTTTCGCTCGAACTCGGTGGCAAGGCACCGAACATTGTTTTTGCAGATTCCAACCTCGACCAAGCTGTTGCCGGCGCAATGATGGGGATTTTTTACAACCAGGGTCAGGTGTGCTGTGCTGGTTCGCGCTTGTTTGTGGAAGAGAAAGTCAAAGACGAGTTCATAACAAAATTGACTGAACGTGCGGAACGAATCGCAGTTGGTGATCCCATGGACAAGTCGACTCAGATGGGTCCTCAAGTCTCAGAGGAACAGCTGAATAGAATCAAAGGCTACGTTGATATTGCTCGAGGCGAAGGTGCAGCAGTTGTTACCGGTGGTGTAGGACCGGAGCTGTCAGGGGCTTTCAAAAAAGGCTACTTCTTCCGTCCAACGATCTTCGCCGATGTAAACAACAAGATGCGTGTGGCGCAGGAGGAGATATTTGGCCCGGTCGTTTCGGTAATCACATTCAAAGACGAAGACGATTTAATCAAACAGGCAAACGACACTATCTATGGTCTGTCTGCCGGCATCTGGACACAAGACATCACGCGCGCTCATCGCTTTGCCAGGGAAATTAAGGCGGGAGTGATTTGGATCAATACCTACAACATGTTCAATGCCGCCTCGCCTTTTGGCGGATACAAACAGTCAGGCTATGGCCGTGAAATGGGACGACACGCATTGGATCTCTACACACAGGTGAAGAGTGTTTGGGTAGATCTGTCAGGACGGCCCATCGGCTGGTTCGGAAAGTAAGTGACTTGTTGTTTGACAGCTCAACCGCGCACCCCCATGGCAACCAAGTACCGGCTCTGCCGCCTGATGTGAGGCGTGGCTTTGCCCCGCCGTAGGCGACATTTAACTGTTCTGACGCGCGGCTGCGCCGCGCGTAGTATCCTTTGGTAAGGTGAACGGCGAGGCAAAGCCCGCCTCACATCAGGCGGCGGTGCCGATACGAAACATTATGGAAAAGTCATAGAAGAGACCGGCTGTCACACGAACGGTCGATAGCTATTTGTTTCAATAAGACAAAATCCAAAGTCCGCAATTCTAAATTCGAAATTCTCGGCCTCCCCTGAATGCAAAAACATCCGAACACTGAGCGAACAGTCGTGAATCTTCTGGATCGAGAGTTCGCTTCGTTCGGTGAAAGCTTACTGATACTCACTAAATCAGTTCCTGTTGATTTGTTGTACCGCCAACCACCTTCACACACCATCGGAGAGAACATACTCAGAAGTGCCGGCGCGGTAGAACAGACATTTGGAGGTATAACGGCCAACCTTTGGGATGATCCTTTTGAATGGACGTTGCCGGAAACACTTTCTACTCCGGATCTAATTCTCGAATATCTGTCCGAAGTTGAGAGTACAAGGCTGCGAGCATTTTCCAGCTTCGTGAATGACAACGCGCTATTGAAGTACATCGCCGTTCCTTCCGGCAAACCTTGCTCAATCCTGGAACTGTTGCTACAGACAATCAGTCGGGCATGCGATTATCGCGGTCGGGCTACTGCAACGCTCAAATTGCTTTCCGATGTGCACGCTCCCGGGTTTATTATCTAGTTCGTCGTATCAGTCCTGTCGTGAGGAACAACTGAATGTATTGCCCTCAATGCGGTCAACAGCAAGCCCCCGGAACGGTGAGGTACTGTTCACGATGTGGTTTTCCTCTTGATGGTGTACTGCAGTTACTTGGCAATGGCGGGATGTTACCGGTCTATCGTGATCCTCAAGCGCCCAGAGAAATGTCCCCGAGAAAGAAGGGGGTACGACAAGGAGGGATGTTATTTCTCTCAGGAGCGGTTGTTTGCCCAATCCTCGGTGTATTCGCCAGTTACACCAATGCAGCCTTTCCGGAAATTCTTGTAGCCCTTGCTGCGATTATCTGCTTTATTGGTGGGCCCCTTCGAATGCTTTACGCCGGTCTCTTCGAGGAAGGTGCTCCTAATCCTTATGCACCAAGTGCGAGGACGTACGTGTCGCCGCACATGTCGCCTCCACAGTTCGGCGCTCCAGTACATAATGCGGCATTACCACCACCTCAAGCTCAGTCAGCATCGGGTTGGCGTCGGCCCATAACGGCCGAGCTTGCAAATCCTCCCAGTGTCACCGAGAACACCACGAGACTGTTGGACAAAGAAGATCGAACTGAAAATCAGTAGGTAGTTTTGCCTTCTGTTTGATGGTTACGTCTATAACAGGAGAGTTATTGTCTTCATCGTTAGCTGAAGAATTGGCCAAGCGAATTCGTCGCGAGGGCAAAATCACTTTTCGTGATTGGATGGAAGCGGCGCTCTATCACCCAACCTTAGGTTATTACAACAGAACGGATCTAAAACGTTGGGGAAGGGAAGGCGACTACCGGACGAGCCCGGAACGAAGCGAACTATTTGCAGCGACGTTTGCGAGTTACTTTGTTTGCCTGTATGAGCAACTAAATCGTCCCGAAGAATTTACTATTGTTGAAGCAGGTGGGGGCGGTGGCCAGTTTGCTGCCGGGGTTCTTGAGACGATTGAGAAGCTTTCACCGGCTGTGTTTGATGCTACGCGTTATGTCTGTGTGGAGTTGAGTCAGGATGCTCGTTCACGAACTGCTGAACGACTCCGGAGATTTAACAGTCGTGTTGAGTTTGCGAAGCTCACGGAGTTGGCGCCGATCAAAGCAGGAATAGTTTTTTCGAACGAACTGATTGATGCTTTTCCCGTTCACAGAGTAACCAGTCTTGCAGGAAACTTGAAAGAACTCTTTGTCACTGTGGATGACGACGGCAGCTTTGCGTGGTTGGACGCTGCACTATCATCTCAGAAGCTGCAGCAGTTTTGTCGGAACGAAATCCCCCCACTGGTTGATGGGCAAATAATTGAAGTTAACCTGCGTGTTGAAGACTGGCTAAATACGATCGCTGAAAAATTAGTCAACGGCTACCTGATTACTGTTGACTATGGTTCGGAAGCAGCCGAACTGTATGACGTTACGGTTCGACCCAAGGGGACACTGAGAGCATTTCGTCGACATGAGTTTGTCGATGAAGTGTTGACTACACCGGGCGAGTACGACATCACGACAAGTGTTGATTGGACGTTCGTGAAAAATGTGGGACAAAGACTCGGCCTGGAAGTTGAAAGATTTCAGCCGTTGGATAGGTTCCTAATCGAAGCCGGTGCCCTGGAGGTTCTCGAGGATCGTTTGGCAGCGGCAGGTTCCGAGTCGGAGAAATCGAGTTTGACTACTACGGCACGCGAGATGATTTTACCCTCCGGTATGGCTGCGCACTTTCAGGTACTCGTTCAGAGACGGCGGACTACATGACACTTAATTACGAACTAATCGACGTTTGCCACACGATCGACGATGGCATGATTACCTACAAAGGTTTGCCCTCACCTGTCATAACGGACCATCTGTCGAGAGAAGCATCAAAAAAACACTATGCGACCGGCACGGAGTTTCATATTGGCAAAATTGAGATGGTTGCCAACACTGGAACTTACATTGATAGTCCTTTCCATCGTTATCCCGATGGAACAGATCTCGCCGGGCTGGACTTGTACACGCTTGCCAATCTCGACGGCTTGGTTGTCAGACATGACGACAAAGACAAGCGAGCGATTGATGTCGATTCAATAAAGGCTCTGGACGTCAAAGGAAAAGCTGTCTTGTTTCAAACGAACTGGGACTTACACTGGCGTACCGAAGAGTATTGGAGCGGGAAACATCCGTTCGTTAAGGAAGAAGTAGCCCGGCTCCTCGCGGAATCAGGCGCGGCCCTTGTCGGAATTGATTCCTACAACATCGACAATACAGAGGAAGGAACGCGTCCAGTTCATAGCATTCTTCTGCGACAGAACATTCCTATCGTCGAACATCTTTGCGGGCTCCGCGATCTTCCTAACCACGGTTTCAAATTCTTTGCCGTACCCGTGAAGGTTCGTAACTTTGGAACGTTTCCCGTTCGAGCGTTTGCGCTCGTGCCGAAGAACTGAGCGATTGTGCGGCTTGTACTGGGACCGCAGGGCGTCCTCGCCTGGCCGGTTGCCACAAGTATCAGTAAATCGTCATTAGCAGGCGAGGACGCCTGCGGTCCCAGCACAAGCTTGCTGATGCGAAGTGAATGCTGGAGGTCATAGTTCCCAAGAGATTGTTCTTCCACTGCTCTAAAGTATTCAATTACATTCTGGTTTCGGAGGTCTGATATGCCGCTTCGTTGGAAATGGACTGCGGTTAGAGTTGTTTGCATCAGCTTTACACTCAATTTCGCTGCCGTAAACTTAACTTCGGTTCGTGCTGACGACGTCACTTCCAACGTCACACCGCAGCCATATTTCACAGAGCCTGCACTCTCGCCAGACAGAAAAGAAATTGCGTTTGTTTCAGGAGGAGACATCTGGACCGTTCCTGCCTCGGGTGGAACTGCATCTTTACTAGTATCTCATCCGGCTAACGAAGCGCGGCCAATGTACTCACCCGACGGTCGTCAACTGGCTTTCATCTCGAGTCGAACCGGCAACGGCGATATCTATCTACTTACCCTGGCCACTGGAGATCTCAAGCGACTCACTTTTGACGACGGACTTGATCAGCTCGATGGTTGGTCGCGCGACGGACAATGGATCTACTTCACATCAGCAAGCAAAGACATTGGCAATCTCAACGATATCTTTCGTGTCAGCGTGTCGGGTGGGACGCCAATGCAAGTCAGTGCGGATCGATATACGAACGAGTTCTTCTCTGCGCCGTCACCCGATGGCAACACACTGGCTTTTAGCGCGCGTGGAATTGCTTCTGGTCAGTGGTGGCGCAAAGGTCATAGCCACATCGATGAATCTGAAATCTGGTTACTACGATCATTTGAGGGGGCTACGGAAACATACGAGCGCGTTACTGAAGCTGGTGGAGCGAAGGAGTTGTGGCCGATGTGGGCCTCGGACAGCCATAACCTGTTTTACGTTTCGGATCGAATTGACCCCGGGAACAAGAGTGGAGCACAAAATATTTGGAGCATTACGCCAGGTCGAAGCAACGCGAAACGTGTATCGAACTTCAGTGATGGTCGGGTAATTTGGCCGAGTATTTCGTATGACGGTCACGAGATCGTTTTTGAGCACGACTTCCGAATCTGGAAATTAGACACCGAAACAGGGAAGAGCAGTGTCGTAGAGATTCAACGTCGAGGAGCTTCCGCGGGACCAGCAGTCGAACATCTTCGACTTAGTGATCAAATTTCCGAGCTGCAGCTTTCTCCCGATGGGAAGAAAGTTGCATTTGTGATCCGAGGAGAAATCTTCGCTGCGTCTTCCACGGATGGGGGAGATGCTGCTCGCGTGTCGTTTAGCAGTGGCGACGAATATCAACTCACCTGGTCACCGGACAGTCGGCGTCTCGTCTATGTAAGTGATCGTGAGAAGACTCCACATCTTTACATCTACGATTTCAACGGCAATACGGAAACGCAACTGACTAGTGACAGTGCTGATGATTCGACGCCCATGTTCTCCCCGGATGGCAAAACAGTAGCGTTCATACGCGGCGCCCGTGAGCTTCACGTTTTAGATTTGAATGACAAGAAGGACCGGACTGTTGCAACGGACATTTTTGAGCGTCCGCCGATAATCGCTGATCGCCCGTTTGTTTGGTCGCCGGACAGTAAATGGTTGGCCTATCTTTCGGTGGGCCAGAGTCAGTTTAAGAACGTCAGTATCACACCAGCGGAGAACGGCACAGGCAAACCGGCAACGTTCCTCGCCAATGTTTCCAGTAATACGTTGTCGTGGAGCCCAGATGGGACCTTTATTCTGTTCGACACCGGCCAACGCACGGAGACTACTCAACTCGCACGAGTTGACTTGATTCCGCGTACCCCGCGTTTCCGGGAAGACCAGTTTCGCGATTTGTTCAGGGAGGAGACGCCTCGAAACATCACACCTGCAAGGCAGGAACCCCGCAGCGTTCCCACGGAAACACGACCGTCTCCTTCACCAGATGCTTTACCAGCAAGTTCACCCGCAGCCTCGCCAACAGCAAAACCTCCTGCCAAGCCTGTTCAGGTTGTGTTTGAAGAAATTAGAAAACGACTCAGTCTGTTGCCTGTCGGACTTGACGTGAACTATCAAACGATCAGTCCGGATGGTAAGTGGGTGGCAATGGTTGCGAATGCCGCTAATCAGTCGAATATCTACATCTATTCCCTGGATGAGCTTTCACGTGACCCTGCTGTTGCAAAGCAGTTGACGTCGACAGCGGGGTCCAAGTCGTCTCTACAGTTTACGACGGACAGCAAAGAACTCTTCTTCATTGAAAATGGACGTATCGGTGTCGTGAATCTTGAAGGTCGTAATCGATCTCTTGCAGTCAATGCAGAGATGGATCTCGATTTTTCCCGCGAGAAACTAGAAGTCTTTCAACAAGCATGGTCATTACTTCGCGATAACTTCTACGATCAAGGGTTTCACGGTGCAAATTGGGATGCGGTTCGCGCTGAATATGAACCGATGATTGCCGGTGCCCGAACATCGGATGAGGTTCGCAGATTGTTGCAGTTGATGATCGGCGAGCTCAACGCTTCGCATCTCGGCGCTGCACCTCCCGCGAGTGCTAACACACCGACAACCGGACGGCTCGGTTTGCGTTTCGATCGCAAGGAGTATGAAACAGCTGGACGTCTGCGAATTACAGAAGTTATTCCACTCAGTCCGGCTGCATTGCCGGGAAATATTAAGGCGGGAGACTATCTACTTGCGGTTGATGGCCGCACGATTGACGCCCGAATTAATCTTGATGAACTGTTGAGCTACAAGATAAGCCGCAGAGTGTCGCTGGCAATATCGTCCACAGCGGACGGCACCGGTAGACACGAAGTCGTGGTTCGTCCAGTCAATGGGGCAACGGAACGAGCGCTCCTCTATCGGAGTTGGGTTGAACGAAATAGAGAATATGTTTCCAAAGCGAGCAACGGCAGACTCGGTTATGTCCACATGTTCGACATGGGATCGGGATCGCTTGCGCAGCTATATGTTGATCTCGATGTTGAGAATCATTCACGTGATGGAGTGGTGATCGATGTTAGAAACAACAGTGGTGGCTTTGTAAATGTCTACGCGATCGATGTGCTCGCTCGTCGCGGGTACCTGACCATGACATTGCGAGGTCAGGGAGGAGCCCCGGCGCGCACGGTTCTCGGGCAGCGTGCGTTGGATCGACCAACGATATTGCTGACGAACCAACACTCGTTATCCGATGCAGAAGACTTCACCGAAGGCTATCGTTCCCTGAAGCTTGGCAAAGTTGTTGGCGAGCCGACAGCCGGTTGGATTATTTATACATGGAACCAGGCGTTGATTGATGGGACGAATTTTAGACTACCCCGTATGAAGATCACTGCCAATGACGGCACTGATATGGAACGTCACCCGCGACCTGTTGACGTTGAAGTTATTCGACCGATTGGAGAGACATTAACAGGAAAGGATTCTCAGTTGGATGCTGCGGTCAAAGAGCTATTGAAGGAACTCGGCACATCGCGATCAACTTCGCAGCGTTAACGGTTTCTCTGCGCCACGTCAGCGTTCTCAGCGCCTCGGCGATTCGAATCGTACTGGCAAGCCGTCATCGCCGAGGCGCAAAGAACGCTGAGTTAGCGCAGAGAAAACCAGGTGACTACGCTCCCCACTTCGAACAATAGACAACCGAAAATCTATTCATTAGTCTCACGCGAAAGCAGAATTCAAATCCTTTACGGAGGCAGTTATGGGAATAGGCCAATCATTGTTACCCGAGTTTGATCACGAAATGGCTAACACGCGAAAGACGCTTGAACGTGTGCCCGACGACAGATTCGAATGGACGCCCCACACGAAATCTTTTCCGATGGGTAAGTTAGCGACACATCTTGCAAACTTACCGAGTTGGACCAGCGTGACGATCGACATGGATGAGTTCGACATGGCACCCGCGGGAGTGCAGGTGAAGACGCCCGAATGTCATTCGCAAAAAGAATTACTGGAAACGTTTGATGAGAATGTTGCGAAAGCTCGAAAGGCGATTGAGGGAATTACTGACGAGAGGATCTTTCAACCTTGGTCGCTTCTTGCCGGCGGAGAGAAATTGTTTTCAATGCCGAGAATTGCTGTTCTACGGAGTTTCGTAATGAACCATATTATTCACCACCGCGCGCAGTTAGGGGTGTATCTGAGGTTGAACGATATTCCGGTGCCTTCAATTTACGGTCCTTCAGCAGATGAGCAGATGTGAGGAAGTTGGGTCTTTGGTCTCAGGTCTTTCGTTTGATCCAGGTCGGAGTACTGCTTATAGGCCAAAGGCGACGGCTGGCTGTCAGAAGAGCTCAAACTTGATCGTCAGATACTTCTTCGGATTTTGCCGGAAGTCGTAAATCATCTTTACACCTTCCGAGGAGAGTTGATTGACGTTTGTGTAAAGAGTGTCATCCGTTAGCAACTTTCCAACAGTCCCTTCGCCACGTTGGGCGGCGGCGACGAGATTATCGATTCGCTCAGCGGTAGTGTTGAATCTCGCGATAGCGGCGCGAGCGTCGTTATAAACCTGTTCATCTTTTATGAGCTTGCCTAATGTGCCGTGTCCGGCATTGATGTCCGAAATCATCAGGTTGACCTGATCGACAGAGCGATCAAGCTTATCGGCAGTGCGGTTGATCCGCGTGTAGAGTTCATCATCGGTAAGCAGCTTGCCGGCAGTACCCTTACCTGCGCGAAGGTCTGCCGCGATAGCTCTTAACTGTACTGCGATTTCGTTTGCATTGTTATAAAGCGCCGGATCGTTGATAAAGCGTCCCGCCGACCCATTACCCGAACGAACCTGCGTCATCACATCTTCAGTTTCACGAATGGTCGCGTTGAGATTGTTATAAAGCGCCTCGTCGCTGAAGAGACGTCCAACCGTTCCTTTGCCGTCCTTTACATCACGAACAATACCGCTGATTTCGTCAGACAGTTTACTCAGTCGCTGCGCCAGATCAGTGCCAGAGGTTGCAAAGTCATTGACTGTGTTCGAAGACGAGGATGGCAAGATCGCGTTTTCCGAAACAGGTGAACCCACGGCTGTTCCAGGCGTGATGTTGATGAGCATTTCGTTGCCGAGCAGACTTGGTGAGCCTTGCTGCGCGGTTGAATCAGAACGAATACGCTGATTTGCCGGTTGACCGTCGATCGTTGAATCGATCGTCATCACAGCTTCAACACGTGGAGCGTTTGGAACATCGGATGGCGGCAGTAGCATAATACGATCGATTTTGCCTACTCGAACACCAGCCAGGCGAACCTCGGAGCCCTCGCGTAAACCATTTGCGTCGACGAAGCGTGATCTCAAATGAAGCTTTTTGCTAAACGGATTAATATCTCCCGAAGCGTTGAGCACCAGGAAAACCAGGATCACGATTGCTACGAGGACAAAAATGCCAACTCGTAACTGGCCCAGGGTTACACTCTTTTTTGATGAAGGCATGGTGCTCTCCTATAAACTATGCTGATTCCGCAGCCTTCCGAATTTGTTTTTTGCACTCGGAAATCGGCACTCGGAAATCGACGATGTCTTAACGTCCTCTGAGAAACTTTTTGATGTACGGATCTTCTGCGCGACGCAGGCGCTCGTCTGTTCCGCTAAAAATGGGTTTGCCCTCGCGCATCATCATTACCTTGCTATTTATCAGGCACAGTCGCTCACCCTCAACCTCGAACACCACCTTGCCCTCGTCATCGACTACAGCATATTCGGAGCAGATATAGTCGAGGTTGTTCATCTCGTGAGTAACGAAGATCGATGAGACGTCTTCGAGATCGCGTAGTTTCATGGCGAGTTCGCAAATTGTTCGAGCGGTAGGCGGATCTAAGCCGGCAGTAGGCTCGTCAAAAAGTACAATCTTTGGATCACCAATCAACGCTCGCGCAATCCCGACACGACGCCGCATGCCGCCCGACAGCTCAATTGGCATTTTGTCTATAGCATCCTCGAGATTAACGAAACGCAGCATCCTTCGCACTTCGGGTTCAACTTCATCTTCAGGGACACCTTGCTCGTGCAGACGATATGCGACGTTGTCATACACAGACAGCGAATCAAAGAGCGCACCTTCCTGAAAGACCATGCCAATCTTTTTCCGGATCGTCATCATCTGGTTTTCGGTGTAGTTCGTCACGTCTTCACCGTCAACCAACACCTGTCCGCTGTCAGGTTTTAGAAGTCCAAGCACAAGCTTGATGATGGTCGACTTTCCTCCACCAGAGCCACCGAGGATGATTTTCGTTTCACCCTTCATGACTTTGAAGCTGAGGTTGTTCAAAATGACTCGCTCGTCAAAAGCCAAAACAACATTCCTGAACTCGATGGCCGGAATTGCACGCGCGAGATCATCAACTTCGTGGAAGGTTGATTCAGCCGCGTTCTCGCTGACACTCGGCGAACTGATATGGATTGAGCTTGAAGACATAAAAACTTATTGGGTACCTAGAATAACCTGAAGAGCTTTTGCCAGGAAATAATCGGCGATAATCACGATTATAGAGGCCATAACCACTGCACGTGTTGTTGATCGGCCAACCCCGACAGTTCCACCTTCAGTATTCAGTCCCTGCCGGCACGCTATTGCGCCCATAATTAAGGAAAAGACGATTGGCTTAACGATACCGCCAATCAAGTCGTCAGTCGTAATACCATCTTTTACTGAGGCGATGAAGACACTCGACGAGACCGAATAGAGTCCAATTGCCGTTACCCATCCGCCAACGATGCCTAGGACGTCGGCCAAAACCGTTAAAAGCGGCAAACTTATCAGTAGAGCAAACATGCGCGGGGCGACCAACTTTCGGATCGGGTCGGTGCCAAGGGCACGCATCGCGTCGATTTGTTGGGACACGACCATTGATCCAAGTTCTGCCGAGATTGCAGATCCCACACGGCCGGTCACCATTAATGCGCAAAGGACTGGGCCCAGTTCGCGAACAAGCGAAATAGCAACCAGATATCCAGTTTGAGATTGAGCGCCATAACTCTTCAGTGTTGGAAAGGTTTGGACTGTAAGAACGCCGCCAGTGAAAAACCCTGTTAGAACGATGATGGTAAGCGAGCCAACACCTATCGCGTCCATTTGAGCGATAGTTTCAGTGAGGTAACGGGGTCGCTTGAAAACACCGCCAATTGCCCGCGTGGCTAGCAACGTTGTCTCTTGCAGTTCCAGCAGGGCCCGCGTAACAAAGTTCATGGGGAAAGTTTATGAATTCAGCAGCTTTCGATTGCGGCAGAGCGTTAAGTAGTTTGACGGCGGTAAAAGGGAACAAGAACTGTGGAACCTTGCTTGTCTTGTCGTGTCGCCGGGAACGACCAGGACCCTACTTTGGAAAAGAGCGGCCTATGATGCGCAAATTGTGCGGGAGGCGTCAAGCACTAACACTTCTCGCTGCACGATCGTACGCCAGGACGTGCAAAAGGAAGAGCCGATCGGTTTCACCACTGATCGGCTCTCTCGCGTGAGGCGGTTACGCCCTAGGGGCGAGGGTTTCTCACAGGTTCGTTACGACGATCAAGCGGTGCAATACTGTTGCCTTGATTAGGTGGTAAGCCGTTTCTTCCAGGTCGGAGTGGACGATTGTCTTGTCTTCCCCTCATGACATCGCCCGCTTTGAGTCGGAGATCGTGCCACACGGCCAGTTGGTCAGGATTGAGTACTCGTCTGATTCTGACCTCCGTTTGTATCCGCAAATGCAACTGCGCGGCTTGAGCGGCCGAGACTGCTTGCATGCGCTGTTCAATTAAACTGTCGTCGAGTACTTCAGCGTCGAGCGCATCTTCCAACGCGCGGTTTGATTCACGCAACCGCAGACCTATTGCAGTCCGTTCATCCTTTGTGTCGCGCTGGATTTGGCGAATCTTCTGCCGTTGCTCCGGCGTCAATCGGAGTTGTTCGAGAAGGTCAGGTGCAGTTCCCTGTGGCGGCGCATTTGGTTGTGGATCCTGAGTAGATTGGGCCGCAGCGGTTACTGTTAGCAAGACTACTATCGCGACGATGGGGAGTGTTGTTCTGACTATTGATCTCATCTCGACCTCTAGAACTCCTGATTAATTCGATCTCCGAGAAGATTTAGAGAGTCCTCGTCTTTTCCGGAAAGCAATCTTAGATCGGCCGCGAGTTGTTCTCGCTCAGATTTGGATAACGGACGTCGGACCTTTGCCCACTCGGCTGATTTAGTGAACTGCTTGCTTATCCGCGGTTTTGGCGATGGCGAATTGGATGGCACTGCCGCCACAGTTTGATTTTGCCTCGCATTCGTCGAAGCAATCTGGGAAGCCTGACTCTTTAGAGCTTGAGCGACCTTCTCATCCAGTTGTTGCTGGGTAAAAGTAGGTTCGCTGATCGCAATTTGCGGGGGCGATTGCTGTCCTGATTTTGTGAGCATCAACACCAGCAACAGACAAAACAGGACGGCACCGAAACCGATTGCACCCTTCATCCAAAGTGGCGACAAATCGAAAAACGACTTAAGTGCCGCGAGCGCTGATTTCTGTCTAACTGGCGCAATAAACTGAGGAGTGACAAAAGCGTGCAGCGCAGTCTCTTTCCAGATTCCAATTGACTCTCGAATCTGGCCGAATGAACTCATCTCGTTCTGACAGTGCGAGCAGACCTGGAGATGCTCTTCGAATTGGGTTGCTTCGCGCTCATTCGCTTCACCGTAGAGAAACGAAATCAAATCGTCGCCACGTTCACAAGTAGATGTTTTCGTCTCAATCATCTTTGATCCCTATCTTCAGTCCACTTCGTTCCCGAACTGATGCAGCTTCATGTGTAACTGCTTCAGTGCTGTGTAAAGTCGGCTCTTGACTGTGCTGAGCGGCAAATTCAGCGCATCTGAAATTTCACGAAATGTGAGTTCCTCAAATTCCTTCATCAGCACTATCTGGCGCAATTCAAGTGGCAAACTATTTACAGCCTTGCGTACTGCCAGTGTGACCTGAGCACCCTCTGTTACTGCCGCAGGAGAATAAGTCAGAGGAGCTGCAAAGCTTCCTGCGTGCTTCTCCTGTTCGTCCTCTAACGCCGATTCACTACGAACTCTTGCCCTCCGTTGACGTGTAATGCATTGGTTCACAGCTATCCGGTGCAGCCATGACGAAACCTTGGCTTCTCCTCGGAAGCCCCGCAGATTACGAAACGCTGCCAGAAATGTCTCCTGGGTAGCATCTCGGGCCTCTTCCTCGCGCCCAAGCATGCCATAGGCAAGCGCAAATATGCGGCGCTCCCAGCGGCACACTAACTCGCCAAAAGCCTCCGCATCTCCAGTTAGAGCTCGCTCGACGATTATCTCGTCGGTCGTGACTGTGTCCATCTAGTCGTCCATGGAACCCGTCAGCGTCTCCGTCGAAGCGGCGGTCTATCATTGCCGCTCAAGGGCTTAGACGCCGAAGCCTGCCGATAAGTCTGGAAACCCTCCCCCAAAAGAGAAACATTGTTTAGGTTAGTCAAAACTCGTTGACACGCTAATGATTGCTCGACAATAATGGGTTTGCGGGTCGCGGTATCGCTCCGACGACCCAATTTTGTGGCTTCCCACTAAATGATACCCACCGGGATTGTACCCGCCGAACCCTGAGAATGCCCGAAAAGCTCGGACGAATTCGTCTCCTATACATCGTTCTGGGAGTTCTACTCCTGGTCGGTCTTCTGCCTTTGGCGTTTGCTGGGGTCCTCCTTTCGGGCCGAAGCGCCGCTGAGTTGCGATCAATTGAAGGTCGATACCAGGCCCAGTTGGTGCAGGACAAGGCACGACAGATAGAGCTTTATGGGCAACGATATCGGGACGTGGTCACAGGTGTGGCTCGAGCCTTTGAGATTGCAGGCGGAATCCAGAGCCTCGACGACCAGGGTTACGATCACCGACTGCAAGGAACCCTTCAGGAAGACCCGAATCTCATCGCGCTGACTCTGTGGCCAGTGAACGGCAATCCTCATCGGGCTTTTCAACCGGACGTGATCAGGCTCGACGAAGTCGATGCGCGGGTGAGCGAGGTGCTCGCACACATGACTAGTCGCGGGGTGGTTGTTAGTCGCCCGCAAGTGATCCGCTCTGGTCAGGAGATGGCGCTAACAATTGCGGAGCCAGTACTTGGTGGTAGGAATAATCAGGAAGTGGTGGCGGCCGTTGTGGCCATCGTTTCGTTTCAAGAGGTCTTTCATGCGGTTCAGCAGCCGACTTCCAAGAGCGAACGCGAACTCCTTGATGCGGGACTTCCCGTTGTCTTCGTTATTGATCAGGCGGGAAAGGCTGTAGCGCACCCGGAAGCCAGCGTTGCCTTCTCCGGAAAATCAATGACTGACTTGAAGGTGGTACAGGACTGGCTTGAATCAGGAGCACAAGTTCAATCGGCGTTGGCTCCCTTCTCGACTGTTCGTGATGGCAGACAAGTTGAAATGCTTGGATCGTATGCCACTGCCGAGCTCGATAAGAATTCTCGATTGGGAGTGATCGCTGTGCAGGATGAGTCAGCCGCGCTCGTTTCCGTAACGGATATGCGCTGGCAGACTCTGTGGATAAGCCTTGTTGCGGCGTTGCTGACAATTTTAATCGGAGTCTTTTTTGCTAATAAGCTCACCTATCCTGTTCGTG
>Ga0163162_10001970_pt1 | contig 19305 bp, 14 predicted proteins | sample S55metaG_FD_115310 | JGI IMG/M metagenome (GOLD analysis project Ga0163162, IMG submission 115310) | Switchgrass rhizosphere microbial communities from Kellogg Biological Station, Michigan, USA - S5-5 metaG | ecosystem: Host-associated > Plants > Roots > Rhizosphere > Soil | place: USA...
ACCGGAAAAATCGTCGAACGTAACCGGGTCCTCGTCTTCCGGCGTTGCAAATCGAAATTGCAACCGGCTATGAATTTGAAGCATGAACCGGTTATCTTTTGTTGCGAATTGAAAACCATTTTCCTGGCTGTATTTGACGGTGCCGGCTCTTCCGGTATCGGTATCATTTTCTTTTTCTTGTGCGAAAGCTCCCAATGAAGATCCAACAAGAATAAATACACATATTTGTATTCGTAAGAATTTGTTTAAATGAAATCTCCTGGCGCCGAAAGAATCGTACTTCATCTTACTCGAATGAAATGATATTCATGCTAGCGATGACACCTTCCTTTGACAGGTTCCGCCAATTAGTAAGCCTCAAAATTTTCGGGTCCGTTGTTTTCCGGTATATCGATCCAGTTTCGGATTGTGATTAAATGTTCAGGTGGGTGACAATAGCATCTAAGAAAATAGCAATACGGATGCGCGATTCACGCAATACAAATTTGATGAGTTTGGCGATATGGCTCTTGACAAGTGTCGATAAAAATTCCAAGCGCAGGTTCGAATGACTCGCTCGATTACGGAGCAGTAAAAGATTTTTTGGCAAAAATTGGAAAATGGGTGAAGAAGAAAAAGTGAAATGATAAAATCGATTTTGCCTGATGGGAAAATTTATGACAATCATTTTCTAATTCAGTACATATCCAATTTACACTTTCACTTCTTTTTCCCAGCCTGTTTCTTTGAGCGCCTGATCATTTTCTTTTTTCAGAAAATCGGAGTCCGAAAGCGTTTCTGTTTTCCAATTTAAAATTGCTTCGTCAGGTACGATATCAACAGGTACATTCCAGGATGTGGAGTGCTCATTGTAAGCAAGATTTGATTGTGAGCTGTAGCATGAGATAATTGACCACCGCGGATATGCAGATAAATTGGCTTCTGATCTGTGTAAAAGATTCGGATGGAAAAACAAAGCATCACCGGGTTCGAGTTCAGAATAAATAAGGTCCATTGTTTTGAGCGCATTATTCACCATGGTCATATCAGCACCTACCTGTTCGCCCGCAAACCCATGATTCACTCTTCCCATCTTATGAGAGCCTTTGATAACCTGCAGGCAACCGTTTTCACGATTTGCCGCCGTAAGTGCTATCATGACGCTGATCAATTGGTCAGGAAACATGAATTGATCTTTATACCAGTAACCATAGTCCTGGTGCCATTCCCACGCACCACCAACCTTTGGCTCCTTTTGCATGAGCTTCGAATGAAAATGACATACAGGAGCATCGCTGTCGAGCAGGTCCGCCACAGAATAAATCATTTTTTCGCTTCTCGTCAGGTAACCGAATACATCATTACCAGGCGTGAACCAAAGCGATAATTTTGTTTTCTTGCCACTTTGATCGTTCAGGTCGAGCGCATTTTTTTTCAACACGTCGTCTTCGATCGCAGAAGCATAGAGACGCTTTGCTTCATCCTGGCTGCAAAAATTTTTTACGACGATGTATCCGTCGCGATTATAGTCGCTAATTTGTTGGGGAGATAATTTTGAATGATTCATATCGCACGCTTTTGAAGAGTAAAGGTACAATCAAAGAAAGGCCATAGCTACATTTCTTCTTGTCAAAAATGATACTTTTCTGACATGAAATCGATTGTTTATTGCTAAATTGTAACATAAAATTGGAGGAATGAAACCCTTACTCGAGTATTTACCATTGCAAGAGGGAGAGTCGTTTGTTGTAAAAGATTTTGATTATGGCTATTATCCAACGCCCTGGCATTTTCACCCGGAGTACGAATTAGTATTAGTTACAGAAAGTACCGGAAAACGATTTATCGGAGATAGCATCGGCGATTTTAAGCCAGGTAATTTGGCATTTATCGGTTCAAACGTTCCGCACCTGTATAGAAATGACGCCCGCTATTATCATCCCAAATCAAAATTAAGAGCCAGGTCCATCGTCGTGCATTTCCTGGAGGCCTCATTTGGAAATGACTTTTTACAAATCCCTGAAACAAAAAAAATTAAAAATCTTTTTCAGAGGGCTGAACGGGGTCTCGATGTCGTTGGCAGGACCAACGAATTAATCAGTGAAAAAATGCGTTCTCTTGTTTACACGGATGGTTTCGCGAGATGGTTGAAATTGCTGGAGATACTTCATATTCTTTCAGAGTCTAAAGAATTAAAATATATTTCAACATCGGGAATGCAAGGAAAAAATGAACAGGAGATCGATCGGATGAACAAGATCTTCAATTTCGTCATAAAGAATTTTAAGAAGGAGATCAGGGTAAGTGAAATGGCAGAGATGATACACCTATCGGAAAATGCCTTTTCAAGATATTTTAGTCAGCATACAAGGAAATCGTTTACCGCGTTTGTGAATGAAGTACGTCTGCACCATGCGAGCAAACTGCTGATCGATAACCGGATGAGCGTAGCAGAAATTTGTTTTGATTGTGGCTTTAATAATATTTCAAATTTTAATCGCCAGTTCAGGAATTTATATAACGTTAATCCGTTGAATTATAAAAAACAATACCTGAATAAAGTGTGATGTCAAACGCGATCGATTATGAAAGCGTAAGCATATCATCGAAGCGCTAAACGATCGGGATCATCACAATGAGTTCGGCAGGCTAGAGAAGATTCTATTATTATTTATTTTCTGCCGCCTTCTATTTTTCTGATGGCGCCAAATAGCCTTTCTGTTGCCTGTTCAATATGTCTCCGTTCTTCCGGCGAGTATTCGTTAAAAATTTCCCGGATAGCAGCGGGATCCCATTCCCACCATGGATGAGGTTTCAAACGCTCTTTGAGAAGGTTGCAGATAAAATATTTCCATTGCGCAAATTGTGCCGGGATCGAATTAAATGAATAGGCGTCGTAAGCAGTCGTACCATCTTCAAATATAACGGTGATGGATACCGTCACATCGATGAACGGATTAGGTGTCACAATAGAAAACTCCATAGCTGAATTTAGCTGTCCTGAAACAGGGGATGCACCTGAAACACTCCAGATCACCTGGTACCCTAAATCACAAATAAGATTGCTTATTTTAAAATTAAATGTGCTTGGTAGTCCCGCGACGGGCTTGCCCGGATCACAAGTACCGTACAAAGCTTCACCTGCAAAATGTATTTTAACTCTTGCATTGCTAACCGGGTAAGGCGAATAGCAAAGCATGATCTCTGCCGAAAGATTTACGTCGTCTATTGAAATCACTTTGACACGCGAGAGGGGGCCATGTCCCCTTTCAAACACATCACCGACGCGCAGTATTTTTTGACCTCTTGTGCCTGTCATGATATATGAACTCCCGTTTTCGAATCGATGAACAATTACACCCGGCCAGTAAATTCCTTCATCCCAAATTTTGGGCACGCGAAATTCCACAAGATAGTTGCTGTTTCCCCAGATGCCGGGAATTTCCGCGGCCAGGTACCCCGGACTTCCGGGCATGTGTAACGGATATAATGTGATGCGGTAACTAAAACTATTTGTCGTTGAAGATTTCCAGACGCGTGATTCATCGAGTCCCTGCATGTTGCGCATGTTCCATGCATTCATGCCCGGGCCTTTGAGTCCGTAATTTGGATCGGGGGAATATTGGTCGCAGGCAAAACTCATGATGTCGTATGGATCTGTATAATCATCGGGAGCGCCTCCAGAACATGGACTTATCAGTTGTCCGTCGGTTTTTGAATGACCAAGACCAAATCCGTGTCCCATTTCATGAGCCCATGCACCGGCACCGTTATTTTTTACATAGCGAATGTCCATGAATACACCCGGACCACCGTCGTAATTGAGTCCACCCTGCGCGCCGTAATCAGCAGATTGAAATGACACCGCTACAGCGTAGAAATTTTTCCAGTCGACATTATATACATCTTTCAAAACTTTTTTTGCTTTCTGGAACATCATGTCCTGGTATGCCTTTCCTCCCGGCGTTTGTGCGAGTGCAGCGCCTTCGGCCATGGTGATATCAAGGGTTATTGGGAACACTTTATTTCCGGAAACATCAATAAGGCCATGCGAATTGGCATAAAAGTAATTAGTCACATTGTGTGTAAAGATTCCAGCAGGTGTGAAAAAATATTGATACAGTTCAAGAATCGTTCGATCATCGGTATCCCATGTGTTGTTTAGATTTCCTGCAATGAATTCAGGAGAGGCGGACGCTCTCCACTGTGTGGCAAGGTCTCGAATCGTTGTTGTAGCAGGATCGTTTGTGTCGTCTGAAAATTTGCAAAGTAAAATAGCCCACGGTTTTTTAACAGGTGTTGACATGTTCGTTGGTTTATTATGGGAAATAACTGTTAGACGTACCGGTGTCTCGAATGGTAAACAGGTTTCCAGACTTTAACAAAACCGCGGTCGAAAAATAAGAAGTGAATGATGGTTGATTTAGATAAATTTGTCCTGGAAAAATCGAAAACAAAGGATAACATATGGCGATTTTGAAATATTTTTTGCCAACAGTTTGTATTGCGCTGATTTTTGTCACTGCCTGCAAAAATCGAAATGAGGTTATTCACGAATCGAATAACTCAGTTATTGCATCCGGTAAAATGCCTGGCGTTGCAATCGATAATTCCGAAACGATTCACGTTGTTTACGGAAAATCGGATAGCTTGTTATATTCATATTCGTCTGACCAGGGCAAAACGTTTTCAAATCCTTCCTTAATTTCAGTGGTTCCGAAATTAATGGCGAAAGCCATGAGAGGACCACAAATTGTTGCAACGACCGATGGATTATCCGTGACGGCCTGCAATACTTCAGGAGATATATTTTCCTTTGTAAAAAATCGATCTGGCAATTGGTTGCCGACAGCAAGAGTTAATGATGTGGATACTGTAGCAAAAGAAAATCTCATGGCGCTTAGTAGCGACGGACAAATTGTTTTCGCTGTATGGCTCGACCTGCGAAATAAACACAATCAAATTTTCGGATCCAAATCGACTGATGGTGGGAAGACATGGTCAAAAAATATTTTTATGTATGCTTCGCCGGATACAACCGTGTGCGAATGCTGCAAACCTTCTGTCCAGGTAAAAGGAAAAGATGTGTATGTAATGTTTCGCAATTGGCTCCAGGGAAATAGAGATCTATATTTAATCCATTCGTCCGATGGAGGATTCCATTTCGAACAGGCTGAAAAGCTTGGCAATGGAAATTGGGCATTAAATGGTTGTCCTATGGACGGTGGTGCACTTACATTAGATAATGATGGAAATCCGAGAACCGTTTGGAATCGAAAAGGTACTATTTACGCTTGCAATCCCGGCGCCGAAGAGGAAAGAGTAGGTGAAGGAAATAGTTGCACTGTGGAATTAATAAATGGCAAGAATACTTATGCATGGGTGAACAAGGGAAACGTAATTGTACAATCGCCTGATGGTGTGCAAAAAAATCTAGAAAAGGGTGAGCTGCCAATTATTAAAAGGATCAACAACGATCAGATCATTTGTATCTGGCAAAATGACGATCAAATCCACAAAGCAATTCTATCCCTATAATATTCTACTCCGACGAACACAACTAGATCGCAGACTTCAAGATCGCAAAAACATGCCCGCTAATCGATCAGTGCCCAAGTGATGAAAGGGAAATGAAATTAAGAAATAATTAGTGCCTAATCGAATGGGCTTTGGATGTTTCGGATGAATAGAATTTGAGACGGATATGCCTAGAGGACTAAGTCGACGGGAACTAACGATTTTTTATTTGTTTGTACCATTTCCGCAAATTGTATCGCCAAAAAATTGACCGATCTTCATCAACGGAATTTTAATGCAAATTTTAAATCGGTGTAGTGTTTAAAAGCTATTTCAAAACGGGGTGGCGCAATCTTATTAAAAGCAAAGGATATACCGCGATCAATATTGTTGGTCTTGCTGCGGGAATGGCTGTGGCATTATTGATCGGGCTTTGGGTACACAATGAGTATTCATTCGACAAATTTCTTCCCGGTTATCAGCAACTGTTTCGCGTAAAACGAAATTTTAACAGTAATGGTCAAACGCTTACCCTGGAGTCGGCCTCTTTGAAACTGGCGGATGCATTACGACGTGAAATTCCAGAAATTGAAAGTGTCGCAGAAAGCGATTGGATGGTCGCACATGGCTTGTTGGTTGGCGATAAGAAACTTTATAGTAAGGGCGCGCAGATCGCAGGTGATTTTTTAAAAATGTTCCGATATCCGCTGTTGCAAGGCAACCCTGATAAAGTATTGAGAGATCCTTATTCAATAGTGCTTACCGAGTCAACGGCCCGGGCGTTATTTGGCAATGAAGATCCGCTCGGCAAAACGGTTCGCTTTGATAATAGAAACGATTTGAAAGTAACTGGCATACTACAAGACGTGCCTGCAAACTCATCTCTTCAATTTAATTATTTAGTACCCTTTAGTTACTACGAACAGGCAGAGGACTGGGTTAAGGAGGCCCGCGGAGAAAATTATTCATGGAATGAATTTCAAATATTCGTTCAGTTGAAACCGGGAACCAGCTATGCACAGGTTGCACCTAAAATAAAAGACATAGAGAAAACGGAGAAGGACAACCTTCTTGCAACTAATTCAGATGTTATCCTGCAACCACTTCAAAACTGGCATCTTTATTCTGCTTACGAGAATGGTAAGGAAACGGGTGGTTTTGTTCAGTACGTCCGGATGTTTAGTATTATCGGCGCACTCGTTATGTTCATTGCCTGCATTAATTTTATCAATCTCGCAACGGCGAGGTCGGAAAAAAGAGCAAAGGAAGTAGCAGTGAGAAAAGCAATCGGTTCACAAAGAAAAAACCTCATCATTCAGTTTTTGACGGAATCTTTTTTGTGCACGTTAATTGGGTTTTTGTTTTCAGTACTTCTTGTTCAGTTGGCATTGCCCGCATTCAATAATATCACAGGAAGCGAAATCAGTATTCCGTATTTTAATATTTTGTTTTGGCTCCTCGCAATTCTTTTTATCATTACGATTACGCTCATTGCTGGTGGCAGACCTGCCTTTTACTTATCATCATTCAAGCCGGTAAAAATTCTCAGAGGTGAAAGAAGGGTTGGGAAAATTGCTTCGCTTCCACGAAAAATACTTGTGGTGATTCAATTTAGTTGTTCCGTGGCATTAATTGTAAGTACATTGGTGATATACCGCCAAATTCAATATGCAAAAGACAGGCCCGTCGGGTATAATATAAATCGCCTGATGTCGACGGATATGAACACTGAGCTGAATGACCAGTACGTTTCAATCAAGAATGAATTGTTACAAAGCGGCTTCGTCGAAAGCGTGAGTGCCGCCTCAAGTCCCGCAGCGGATCTTTACTGGCATTCAAATATTAATCACTGGCCCGGTCAATATCCGGGAGAGACTGTTCAAATGGGAACAGCGCAAGTAGCAGAAGATTATTTTAAAACACTCGAAATTCCTTTCAAATCGGGCCGCGATTTTTTAATGGATGCTGATACAACAAATGTAATATTCAACGCAACAGCCATCAAGAGATTACGCCTCGGTGAGCCATTGAATCAAATGATTTCCTGGCAGGGCCGAACACTCAGAATTATCGGGGTTGTAAAAGACGCACTGATGTTGTCCCCATTTGCACCAGCAGAACCGATGATGTACCTGTATCATCCGCACTATGAAAATTTTCTGATCTATCGATTGTCGCCGAACAAAAAAACACAGGACGCAATTGCAAAACTCACCACCATTTTTAATAAACATAATCCCGCTTTTCCATACATGTATGAATTTTCCGATCAGCATTACGCGGCTAAATTCAATATTGAAGTGCTTGTCGGGAAATTAGCAGGAATCTTCGCGGGACTCGCCATCATTATTTCCTGTGTTGGTTTATTTGGGTTAACAGCTTTTATTGCGGAGCAACGTTCCAGGGAAATCGGAATTCGTAAAATTTTGGGAGCGTCTGTATCACAATTATGGTTACTTCTTTCAAAAGAATTAATCGTGTTGGTCCTTGTGAGTTGCATCATCGCATCTCCCGTCGCATATTATTTTTTACATACCTGGCTTCAAAAATATGATTATAGAATTGGGATCGGTCCGCTTGTTTTCATAACGGCTGCATTGATGGCTCTTATTATTACGATTGGTACGATCAGTTACCAGGCCATAAGAGCTGCTATTGCGAATCCGACAAAAGTTTTGCGGACAGAATGATTTTTTAAAAGACCTGTTTGAGTTTCATCGGGCTTTTTTGGTTTCTCACTGCTGCGTTTTGCAATCATAGAACTCATAAGAAATTTTCCACTCAAAACTTTCGCCCGGTTTTACCTGAATATCGATATATGGTTCGGGAGAAAAGATATTTGATGATGCCCAGAAAGCCAAATGCATCATTGGCCTATTGGAATTAATGCGTACGGCCGCACCGGTTTTATGGTTTTCAATCTTGATATCGTAATCTTTTTCGCTTTGTGTATATCCATTCAAAGCTGAATATACATGGTCCTTTTTCCCCTTAGCAGGCACGCGATTAAAAAAAATTTCGCTGCCGTGCACAGTTGCAACACTGTCTTTTCCGAGTCCTATCATTTCATTTTCATTATACGAAATGGCAAAAGGAAATTTTACCTTGAAATCTGGACCTGTTGGTTGTTGATCCAATACCAATAAATTATGATCATAGACATTTGTGCGAATTATCTTGGTCCCGGTATTTTTTAAAAGGTGCGTCAAAACCATCACCGGTTTTCCCTTCAACAGGGAAATATCTTTTTCATATTCGTAGGAACAAATGCTGTCGCGCAGTATGTGCGTAAATGTGATAGAAGAAGTTTTCTTTTTTGTTTTCCATTCTCCATGATTTGAAATCGTGTAATATTTAGAAAACGTATAAAAATCTTCTTTTGGTTTTACAAGTGTGCCGACGCCGATTTGTACGAACGTATCTCCCGGCCTTGCATCTTCGTAGCCGATTGGCGCAAAGGATTCAACCGGTCCCATAATGGCATCATGCATCGTTGGTTCATATTTTTCAAACCACTGGCTACAGTATGAGTGCCCATCGAAATTAAGTGCTGACATCGCGCCACCCCAATCAAATCTCGTTCCCCGGTAATATCCTTTCTGCGCATCCGGTAAATAAAACTGCGCTTGTACGATACCGTTGGAAATTGACGCCTCTGGAAATTCGGTCAATATCGTTCTTCCTGATATGCCGGCACAACAAGCGGATAAAAAAAGTAATGAGAGTTTTTTATTCATTGTTATCATGTTAGCTCAATTAAATATAGATGAATTTCTACGAATAAAATGTTTCAACACAGCCCCTCGAAACACCGTAAGCAGATTTTTATGATAAAATTACCTTGCGCCACCGCCCCGGAATTGGGGTAAGGCTTGCATTTTGCAATAACAGATTTAACAGCAAAAATCTTTAAAATGAAAAATCAAGCAACAACAAGACAACTTCTTGAATCTTATTATAAAGGCTTTGCAGAAAAAGCCAATTGGGAAAATACAATTGCTGACGACTTTGAATACGTAGGTGGAGATATGAACAACATTAAACCCATAGTTGGCAAGCAAGCGTATATCGAAATCATTAAGCGTTTTTCACAACGCTTTGAAGCCATGAGAGTAAAGCAAATGGTAATTGAAGGTGATAAGGCAAGCGTTATTGGCAATTATGATTTTCAATTTCCAAACGGAGTTAAAATCAATGGAAATGTCTCGGAAAACTGGACAGTGAAAGAAGGAAAACTTCAATCGCTTACCCTGTACTTTGACACGCTCACTTTTATGACAAATTCGAAACCGTAGTTATCAATTGCAGCCATGTTGCACGTGATAAGGGCGAAGAATAGCACGAAAGGAAAGTTCCAATCCTGGTGCGAGTATGCGAAATTTGCACTTTACATACTCGCGTAACTTTAAACACGATTATTGTTTTAAAAATTTTGTGGCATATAAATTTTTTCCCTGGCAAGCTTTTAAGAAATATACACCCCTGCTCAAACTTGAAACGTCGATGTTGAATATTTCGCTTCCGCTCATCAATGTCTTTACAAGTTGACCGGAAATATTGAAAATTGAAACCTGCGCCGAACCCGATGTTGGTAAAACCACATTCATTGAACTTGACGTCTGTCTAAGTGCCAAAGAGTGTGGCTCTGTTTGACCCGATGCAATAAAGACAATTTTACTATAAGCAACTTTGCCGTCGTTGTCAACGATCTTCAGACGATAATAACGGTCTCCGCTACTATTTGTGTGATCGATGAAAGTATATGAATAACCACTACCAGTAGCTGCCATCGGAGGAATCGTTTCAAGAATCTGCCAATCAGAATTTCCGTTCACGCTTGATTCGATATCAAAGGAATTAATATTTTCTTCGTTTTCTGTTCTCCACGAGAGAGTGACAGCTTGATTTTGGTCTGCACCATCAAAAGAAACCAAAGTCAAGGGCAATAAACCGGAACCCGATGAGCCATTTGCAAAATAGAATGGACCAGATGTAGAAAATGGACCAGAATATGAAGAGGAAGGGAAAACAAGCTTCGCACCACCGTTACCACCGGTGATATCGCCTCCAGTATAAACATTCACTACGGAAGTTGATGTTAAGTTTATTTTTGAACCATTTGTGAATTGGAGCGTACCGAAAACATCGAGGTTTCCGATATTGGCGCCATTATTTGTAAGGACTGTCACCGTAAATCCAGCTCCAATGGTTACATTATCACCGGCACCAGGAACATGTCCGCAAGTCCAGTTACCAGGCGTTTCCCAGTTTCCGGTACCGTTAACGTTACAAGAGCCCGCTTTTGCAGAGATACTTATCATAACAAGGGCTACACAGATTATCTTTTTCATGGGGTTTGATTTGTTCATCGTTCTTCCGAACGTAAGTGTTTTCAATTATATTACCTAGATGTTTACTTTTATTTCATTCAAACGTTCGTGCATATATTTTCAATTATACTGCCACATTAGGATTGTGCGGGCCAGAAACCGGCAATTCTCTGCCGGCCATTTTAAAGCATTGATACTAAGGCGATCACACTGACCAAAAAATTAATTTATTCCGGATGGATTTGAAAATAGCGTCGCTCATTTAGTGGAAATGATCTCAAAATGGGAGGACTTTCCAGATATCAGAACAATAATATTATGCTTTTTTCGGGGTGTAACGATTCGTGGAAGTGAAAACGAAGATCATTGACGGAAATACATTTGATCTGGATTGTAAGCGTGAAGAGTTATTTAGCCATTTGGCCAGTAGAAACAAAACCGTGGGACTTAGAAAATCGGCGTCGCAATAAGGTTTTTCATTTTTGAATGGCCATTTATTATGACATCATAGTTGAGTGATCCAATTTTCCGTTTCTTTTGTCAACTCAGGCAAGAAGTCTTTCTTCCCTGATTTAAAACTGTGATTTGCTCCTTCTAATCTGAATAGCGTCGCTTTTGGAAGTGAAGAACAAACGGATTCAATGAGATCCCACTGGGCAAGTTCGTCGCGACTCCCCTGCAAAAAAAGCATAGGGATTTTAATATTTTTTAGATGATCTGCCCTTTCAATAGAAGCCTTTCCGGGAGGGTGTAATGGGAATCCGTAAAATATTATTCCCTTTACATCGCTTTCCGGGTGGGCAGATAAATACTGCGAAGTCATCCGGCCTCCGAATGATTTTCCGGCAGCAAAAAGTGGTAACGAAGGAAATAATTGCTGTGCCTTGGCAATCGCAGCCTCTACAGTTTGATGCGCGACAGCCGGAATATCTGGTCGGCCTTTTTTATTTTCTGCAAAAGGAAAATTAAAGCGTAGGGTTGCAATTTCTAACTCGGCAAGCGCTTCACTCATCTGCGTCATGAAAATATGATTCATTCCGGCGCCTGCGCCGTGGGCCAACGTCATAATATATTTGCTTTTTGGAGTTGACTCACACTCGGCAGAAACCGACCCAATAGAAGTCGAAACTTTTATCTTGAGGCTTTTGTTTGCCATAACCAGTTTTTTCTTAAAGTTACGGCTTGAAATATTTTAGCTCAATTATTCTTTGGACATCTTCGAAAAAAATACTCATTCATTTACATCATTCTGTTCTTAGGCTATTCACAGGATTGGCTCTGGCTGCTTTAATAGATTGAACGCTTACTGTCAATAACGTGATCAGGAATGCTCCAAAACCTGACGCTCCAAATACCCACCACGATAAACTTGTTCTGTATTGATAATTTTGCAACCAATTATGCATAAAATAATATGCAATGGGTGTTGCGATACACAATGAAATCAAAACGAGCACGACAAAATCTTTGCTTAATAATTTCCAGAGGCTGAAAACAGAAGCTCCCAGCACTTTTCGCACGCCAATTTCTTTTGTTCTTCTTTCTGCAACATACGATGCAAGTCCAAATAGCCCTAAACAGGAAATAAAAATCGCGAGCAATGCAAATACGGTTGCGAGATTGCCAACGCGTTCTTCATCGCCAAACTTTTTTGCATATTGTTCATCAACAAACTTGTATTGGAAATCCTGTGTTTCATCGTACGATTTTAAAATAGCAGAAATTTTATTTAATGCATCGCGCGGGCTCAATCGTTGATTGAGTTTAACTACAAGCATGCCGTCATTATTTGTTAATAATCGAAACAAAGATGGACGAACCGGCGCATATGGAGATTCCATCACAAAATCTTTTACTACTCCAATTACAGTAAATGCAACACCGTCATTAAATGAAATTTGCTCTCCAATTGGGTTTTTAAAACCCATAAATTTTACAGCACTTTCATTCACTACAAACGCAGCAGAATCAGATGGAAAAGCTTTAGAAAAATCTCTTCCTTGCACAATTTGCCAGCCAACTGTTTTACCGTAGTTCTGCGACACCCGTAACATAGGAAAATCATTGGAAGTGCCGGGCACTTTTCCACTCCAGCTCATACCTGCATTTGAATCCCATATTTCTGTCAACGGACTATTTGCCAACGATACATTGACAACTGCACCGGTTTTTTTTAAGTCGCTTTCAATTGCAGCAAAATGACCGTGTACATCATAGGAATGCATTGAAACAGTAACCAGGCCATCGTTGTTGTAACCAAGGGGACGATTTTTTGCAAACTGGATCTGCTGGTAGATAACAATCGTTCCAATAATTAATATAACAGAAACTGTAAACTGAATTACAACAAGAATTTTTCGTGGCAATGATGAAAATCTGCCAGCCGAGAATGTTCCTTTTAAAACTTTTACGGGATTAAATCCTGATAAATAAAATGCCGGATATATTCCAGCAACAATTCCGGTGAATAATGTAAATGCGATTGCAGCCAGCCAAAAATAGAGATTGTTCAATGGCAGTTGCATATGTTTTTTTGCAATAGCACTAAAGAATGGAAGCGATAACCGGACAATAAATATTGAAATGATGAATGCAAAAAAACTGGTCAGGGCGGATTCGCTTAAAAATTGTTGAATAAGTTGTTGACGCAGGGAGCCGACTGCTTTGCGAATGCCTACTTCTTTTGCACGCTTCTCGCTCCGTGCGGTGGATAAGTTCATGAAATTGATGGAGGCAAGCAACAATACAAACACTCCAATGATTCCAAACCACCATACATACTGAATTCTTCCGCCAGAGTTTACACCGTTCTTAAATTCAGCAAACAGATGCCATTTGCTCATTGGTTGAAGAAACAAGGACGGCCTGGCAATTCTTTGGTCCGCACGGATATTTTTTAGTTTAAGGTCCTTGATCTTTGCGGAGACAGTTTTAAGGTCCGCGTTTTCATTTAACTGCGCATAAATTGTAATGTTGTTTGAGCCCCATGGATCTTCCATAGTTAATATAGACGGCACTCTCCTTAATTTCAATGCCCATGTTGTAATAAAATTCTGATTGGCGAACGTTGAGTTAGCAGGCATGTCCTTGAAAATTCCTGCAACCCTTACAGGAAAAGATTCGATCTTAATGATTTTATTAATCGGGTCAGTGTTATTAAAAATCGCTTTGGATGCTGACTCAGATAACAATATTGCACCTGGGTCCTGCAACGCAGAGAGATTTCCTTGCACCATTTTTAAATCAAGCATGGCAGGCGCCTTCGGCTCCACATATAGTCCATCTTGTGCAATAGGCTTATTATTATATGTCAGGTTGGATGTGGCCCAGTTAAAGATGGAAACACATTTGAAATCATCTTTGAAGTTTGAACGCAATGCTTCTGCTAAAGGGTATGGTAGATATTCCCATGTTTGCACTTCACCATTTAAGTTTTGATTCTGCATCACCTTCACAACACGGTCATAATTTTTATTGTCCTTATCAAATGAAACTTCATCCCAGATCCACAATCCAATTAATAGTCCAACCGCCATTCCGACGGCAAGTCCACTGACACTAATGATAGACGAAGCTTTGTTTTTCAATAAATTTCTCCATGCGATTTTTAAATAGTTTTTTATCATTTTGATAATTTTTGTTTTACCCCGTCGGCGGTATCAGGATACTAAGCACCGTGATATTAGTTCATGTTATGACCCCGTCGATCGTCTTCCACCGCCTTCGGGAAATCTCCATTTACTCCGTTCTCAAGCTCTTCACTGGGTTTGCAGTAGCGGCTTTAATGGATTGAAAACTGATCGTCAGCAATGCGATCAATATCGCCAGCGATCCCGCTGCGACGAATATCCACCACGCAATTTGTATCCTGTAAACGAAATCCTGTAACCATTTGTCCATCGCAAACCAGGCAACCGGGCATGCGATCATTGTTGCAATTAAAACCAATTTTAAAAAATCCCTCGACAAAAGTCCAACGACATTTTGCACAGACGCTCCCAGCACTTTTCGCACGCCGATTTCTTTTCTCCTTCTCTCGGCCGTGTAGATCGATAAACCAAATAAACCGAGACAGGCCACGAAAATGGAAAGGAAAGTAAATATGCCAAACACTTTACCCATGCGTTGTTCGGAGCGGTATAAACTTTCAAACTCTTCATCAAGGAAACTATAGTCGAACGGTGTTGCGGGTAAAAAAGATTTCCAGATGGTTTCGATATTATCCAAAGAAGTCGACGTAGTTCCCGGTTTAATTCGAACACTGATAAATGATGAGTTCACTCCGTACGTTTTCGAAGAGGTATGGAACAATGCAAAGGGTTCAATCAATTGATGAAATGATTCAACATTGAAATCTTTCACCACACCAATGACTTTAAATTTTTGGTCGTTGCCCGAATAACCGAGATATTTTCCTACCGGTTCTTTCCATCCGATTTGTTTAACCGCAGTTTCATTCAATATTACAGATGCAGAATCATTAAAATCCTTCGAAAAATTCCGACCGTCTAATATTTGCATTTTGAAAGTTGGAATAAAATGTTCATCAACCATAAAGGAAGAGAGTCCAATGTCGCTTAGAATTGGCTTGTCTGTTTCTGTGGCTTCGGGTTCATATCCGTCACCAAAAACCCCTTTTGACGGGATGCTGCCGGAGATAGCTGCATCGATCACCCCCGGTTGATTTGCCAGTTCGCGTCGAAATGTTTCTTCGATATTTCCGAGTCGTTTAGTATTCGCGATTTCAATAACATTTTCCTTATTCAATCCCATATCACGTTGTTGCGTATACTTCAATTGACGGAACACAACCATCGTGCATATGATCAATGCAATCGAAACCGTGAATTGGAAAATCACCAATCCGTTTCTTATCAAAAGATTTCCAAGGCTGTTTTTAAAAATCTTCATCCCTTTTAATACGACAACCGGTTTGAAGGAAGAAAGGTAAAATGCAGGATACATTCCTGCCAGCAGACCTGTAACGATGCAAAGGCACAATATAAAAATGATTGTAGTGGTACTGAAAATGGAGTGGAGATCGAATGATTTTCCGGAGACAGTATTAAATGCATCCAAGGAAATCAATACCAAAAAAATTGCCAGTACGGTGGAGATTATGCTGTATACCATTGCTTCTGAAAGAAATTGGATTATCAATTGCTTTTTTTCGGACCCCAACACTTTGCGGATACCGATCTCTTTCGAACGTTTTACAGACTGCGCGGTGGACAGATTCATAAAGTTGACGCAAGCCAGCACGATAATAAAAAATGCGATGGCAGAAAAAATATAGACGTATTTGATATCACCAAGGTTTGTCAGCCGTGCTGGTGATTGCATCGGGATCGCATATAGGTGCACGTCAGTGAATGGCATTAATCCATATTCGATTTTATTGCCCTTTTTTGTAAATTCCTCAAAGTCTCGTCCATGATCTTTATCGAATGCACGCTCTTTGACCATGGTCGGAAATTTTGCTTCCAATTTTGCCACCGATGCTTTATCCACCAAAACGTTTTGTTTCAATTTTACATAGGAATTTACCTGGAGCCAGAACCAATTCCAACTTCTCTTTTTAACGACAGGGTATGCATTGATTGGGGTGAGCAGGTCAAATTGAAAGGTCGATTGCGCCGGGATATTTTTTAATACAGCGGTCACAGTAAACGGTTTTTTATCTGTATCAAACAGCAAAACTTTTCCGACCGGATTTTCATGCCCGAAATATTTTTTTGCCGTGGATTCAGTGATCACGACGCCATCAGGTTTTTGCAAACAACTGGCCGCGCTCCCTTGTAGCAAAGGATAGTTGAATACTTGCAAAAAATTCGAGTCAACCGCCATCAGGTGTCGCTCAGTAAAATATGCTGCATTTTTTGGATTGGCTTCATAACGGACCATCACATCACCCGGACGATAAATCCTGGCATAACTTTCAATTTCGGGATACATGCTGAGCATGGTTGGCGTTACAGCTGGCGCCGTGTTTCCACCGGTGGTGCCCGTAACGCCTTTATCGCTGTAGTTTGAATTCACCTGGAAAATATGATCTACATTCTTAAAAAAGCGATCGAAGCTCAATTCATCTTTCACATACAGCAAAATAAAAATCACGGAGGCAATAGCGATCGAAAGGCCGCCAATGTTGATCATGCTATTGACCTTATTGCGCATCAGGTTACGCCAGGCTGTTTTGAAATTATTTCGGAACATTGAATGGAGATTGTTGGTGGAAATATGAATCGATTTCCAACCAAAAAAATGCCATTTAGATTTTGAACTGACGCACAAGAGAATAGGATTCTGGCCGGGGCTTTTATGTGCGGTTTTGATACAAGAGTTGTTCGATTTAGGCGCAGTTTATTTTTTAACCCAGGAACTCCATATCCTCCTTTGTAAGTTTTATGTCAATTGCCTCTATGTTTTCTTTAAAATGTTTGAATTTAGACGTGCCTGGAATTGGCAACATTAAATTATGGTAATGTAATAGCCACGCCAAATTAATTTGTGCGGGCGTTCGATTATATTTCTTTGCTACGGTTGCAATTTTATTTTCTTTTGTTAACGCAGCGTTTTGCAATGACCAGTACGGAATCATCGGGATATTATTTTCGATACAAACTTCCATTACTTCCTGCATCCCTCGTACTTCATGATTGTATTGTTTGTATGTTGTACGTTGCGCATAGCCGAACGCATTTTCTACACTTGCTATCTTTCCAATTGTTAGTGCCTTCACCAGTTCTTTTAAACTTGCATTACTGATTCCTACGTGTAGAATTTTTCCTTCCGCCTGCATTTGATACATAGCCTCCAGTGAATCTTCCAAAGGTGTCGGGGAGCCCGGCATTACGCGAAAGTGAACCAATTGAATTTGATCTATTTTCAACGTCTTCAAATTCCGTTCTATGCTTGTTCGTAAATTTTCTGGTTTGTCGAAAGCATGCCAGGCTTTATCTGGTGTTCTTGCACAACCCACCTTGGTACAAATCACCAGGTCCTTCGGATATGGGTACAAGGCTTCGACTATAAGTCGGTTTGTTACGTCCTCACCATAATAATCTGCCGTATCTAAAAAGTTTATTCCACTTGTCGCAGTCTCTTTTAATATTTGTATTGCTCCTGGTCTGTCCTCCGGTTCGCCCCAAACAAAATCTCCCGTTAGTCGCATCGTGCCATAACCAAATCGGTTAGTTAACAGGGGATGCGGTGTTGCTGCACCAATTGTAATGGATTTTAAAATCTCCTCGTTTGTACTTTTTGCTCGCATGGTTCTTTTTTAAAGCAAAGGTGCTGCTCCCCGAACTTAAAACCTTTGATATAGATCAAAATCGTTTATGTTGATTTCAGCCGGCTTAAAGTTTCTTCACGCATATCGAGGTAAGAGGCCAGGACCTTGTTACTTAATCGTAGTATAAAATCCGGGTTATCTCTCAACAGTTGTTCATAGCGTTGTTGAACCGTAAGAGTTACGAGAGCCTCAATTTTTTTATTTTGAAACATGTATGCCCTTTCTAAAATCTTCTGATAGAAAATTTTCCAGCTCTTCATTTTGTTATTAAGCAGATAAAAATCGCGATAACTGATTGCTAAAAGTTCAGTTTCCTCCAACGCCTCGATAAATTCGATAGATGGATTCTGAGAAATGAAACTCGACAATGTGGTTCCTAACTGGTTATCAAAAAAGATATACCTCGTTTTTTCGTGCCCGTTCATGTCAATAAAATAAGTACGGATGCTTCCTCTTACAACATAATAAAACTCTTTACAAACATTGCCTTCATGCAGTAAAATATTATTTTTCTTTACCGATCTTGGTTTGAAAAGGTTGACTATCTCTTCAAGTTCCTTTGGATCAAATTCAGAAATGCTGCAAAGAGAAATTTTCAGGTCTTCCGCCATTGCTACAATTTGTTGAAGGGTGACAATGTCATTTATTAACAGTTGATCTTGGATAAAGCATCAATTGAAAAACACGAATATCGGCTAAATCGACGCGTTTATTCCCTAAAATAACACGAATGTAAAATTCAATTTTCCCATAGACAAAAACGCCGAAATTTATAATGGTACACCGGAACCTAATATAATTTAACATGAAAAAGTTTGGAGAATTTATTTATATGTCCTGCTGGATACTTTCCTGCCAAATAATTACGGCTGATCTTGGTATTACCACGGAAAGGAATGTATGGGGCAAATATATCGTTGCAATTGTAGCAGGACTATCATGGGCATTTTATTTTCAGCCCATACTGAAAAAAGAAAGCGCGAAAAAAGAAAGCAATCCGCAATAGAGGAGGTAATTGGAACAGGAATGAAAAATTTGTAAGTCGGACAATCTCCAGGTGACTTCAACTCATCATAATTGTTTCTTTCACAAATGTCCTGATATCTTCAGCCAAATCTTCTGGCTGTTCCATCGCAGCGAAGTGTCCTCCCTTGTTCATGTTCGTCCACCGTTGTATGTTGTAAA
>Ga0163162_10001971_pt1 | contig 19294 bp, 29 predicted proteins | sample S55metaG_FD_115310 | JGI IMG/M metagenome (GOLD analysis project Ga0163162, IMG submission 115310) | Switchgrass rhizosphere microbial communities from Kellogg Biological Station, Michigan, USA - S5-5 metaG | ecosystem: Host-associated > Plants > Roots > Rhizosphere > Soil | place: USA...
ACCGGCGTGTGCTTAGGGATCATCCGGGCTATTAAGACCCTGACTGGAATATCACTGGGAGTACCCAATCGCCTGGAACACTAAAAGCCTCGAAAGCCCTCAATGGTCCCGAAACCCTTGATTCCACTGGATTTCAGGCACAAAAAAAGACGTCCGTGGACGTCTTTAGATGATGAAGTGGTGGAGCCGGGGGGATTTGAACCCGCATCCAACCCCCGTGTTACTTGGCTTTCAGCCCTCAAGCTGCCATTTTGCTGTCATTACATTAATCACGCACATGGGGGCTCAAGTTTTCCCGTCTTCTGCCGAGACTCTATCTGATGGCCCAGAGCCAGCAAAAAATCATCACAAGGGATCATGATGCGCCTTCCACATTTCATCCTGGGACTTTCGCTCCTCCTTGCCTCTGCCGTTTCCATGGCCACCGATGATGATATGCAGGGGAGCTTTCACGGCGAAGTTTCCGATGGATCGGAGTTGGTCAAATACAACAGATTCATTGAGCGATTGAAGGACTGGGGTTTATGGGTAGTGATGAGTAACTATTCAAACCCTGAAAAGCTCATTCCTTTTGATACCTACGCTGCGACTCGAGACATGTTCATTGACATGATTGAAGAAAATGGTGGCGATAAAATTCCTAGGTATCGTGACGATCATCTCAAACTGAAAGGACTGTCTGATTATCGGGTTTATGCAGATAAGTTGATGTCTGATAGCGCTTTTGTTGCCTCTCCAGAAAGTTGTGGAGTCGCGGTAACGTATGTCCTCCCAGAGGCGGTGGCAGGAATGCTCTACGCAAAGCGCCCTAAATATGTAGAGCCGTCGGTTCAAGCGCTGTCTTCTACCGAGCAAATCATGAGTCGGGGCAAAGATTTACAATCCATGTCAAAATTGTGCGCTTCACAAGGGACGAAATTTACCAGTGATCTCAAAGCTTTTTTCGCAAACCTAAATTCAGGTATTGACAGTATTGTTTCTGAAGCTGATAAAGCGCACGCCGCATATGTTGCTTCCCTTCCTCCGCCTCCGCCACCTGCATTCTACACCGCAACCATTACGTGCGGTATGAATGGACAAAACTACAATGTCGTTGCTTGTTTCAAAGATTCAGATCTGAAAATCACAACTGCTGAAGGAGGGAAGCTATATAAGCTTTATAACCTCCAACAGGCAGGAGTAATTGACAAGCAAGGCCTGCATATTTCTTTGCCTGAGCACTTTCAGTTGAGCGCTCAAAACAGCCAAAAAACACTCGTTCTATCTGTTTCGATCAAAAATTCCATTGGTCAAGTTATCTATTCAGATCAACAAGGACAATGGGGCGTAGTGTCTGTTAAGAACTAGATTTTATTTCAAGAAGAGCGCTCGCCTCCGGGCGTTCAACCTTGCTCCAGATCAGTTCCGCCTTCCCTCCAGCATTTGTATCCGCTGAAGGCATCCACCTGCCATATACCCGGGCGATCATGGTCCAATCAGTATGCCCCATCTGCTTGGCCACCCACATTGGGTGCTCGCCGGCCGATAACATCATCGATGCGTAGGTGTGCCGAGTCTGATAAGGCCGACGGTACCTGACGCCTGCCTTCTTCATCGCCGGCACCCACATCGTTTTCCGGATCGGCCCGTCACCCGCCCAGCGTTCAAGCGTGCGCGGGTTTTGAAACACCTCGGCATCTGCGAGAAACGTGTGCGCTTTCTGCGCCTTCAACGCTTCCATTGCAGGGCGAAGCAGTTTGACACTGCGCCTACCTGCCGAGGTCTTCGTTGTTTCCGCCTTTCCCTTGCCTGCTTGGGTCATTGCGCGGGTGACCATGACCTCTTCCCGCAGCCAATCGATATCGCCCCAGTCCAGCGCAACGAGCTCGCTGGTGCGCAGGCCGGTCCACAAGGCGAACTGCATCATGTTGCGCGCCTGGCCGGTGAGGGCGCCCAGCACCGCCTGCTGCTCCTCTGGGCTGAACGGATCTACGTCATCCTCTTTCGGCGGCGCTGCTTTGCGTGAGTAGGTCCAGCCAGCCAGCGGGTTCAACTCGATCAACTCCTCCTCGACGGCATCATTAAGCGCGGAGCGAAGGCAGCTCTGGATATTGCTGAGCGTCTTGTTGCTCACTTCCAGGGTGTCGAGCCAGTCGCGTATGGCCTTTCGCTTTAGGTCCACCAGCATCGTATCGCCCAGGGCCGGGATCAGGCGAAGCGTGACCAGCTTCCGGTACCCGTCGAAGGTGCTGCTCGCGACGTGCTTTTCCTTCGCTGCGAGCCACCTGGTCAAGAAACCGTTCATCGTCTCTCGGGATGCTTCGGGCGCAAACTTCGACGCCCTGGGCGATCCCGGGAAGGTCACCGCATAGTCGAAGGTGCTGATCGATATCGCATGTTCGATGGCCGCTTTATGCTGCTCGGCTTTCTTCAGATTAGTGGCGGTGGGCTTGAGCGTGATCCGCTCGCGGCACCTGACGCCCCGATACATGAACGTGATTTCGATACTCGAATCGGAGACTGCCCGAACTCCCCTCCCGCCTCTACCCATGACTCATATCCCTCTACATCGAGAAGCGTCCGGCCATCCGGCGCCTTGATCCATATCTCACCGAGCCGCCAGATCCCGTCACGGATCTTTGAGCGGATCGCGTCTTCTGTATAGCCAGACTCGCTGGCAAATTTCCTGACGGTCACATAGCGCATACCTTCACCGCTCCGCGTGTCGCGTCTTCATTATTCTCGGAATGTGTCGCGGGGATGCCTGCGCGCATCGGAAACGCTTCACCTTCCCACTTTCCTGGCTTGCCACGTATCGCGCCGTGCAAGTCGTAACGATGAGGCTTCTTGCTGGCGAACAGCTCTTCACATGCCTTCAGAAGCGCGCTGTCATCCTTTATCGCCATAAGCTCCTGGCCAGCCGTAGAGCCCACCTGAATCCAACCAGCTTTGTCGCGACCGTAATGCTCCGTCTTGAATAGGCGGTATCTGTTTCGGTGTCCGGTACTGGGCGACGAGGTTTCGGTGTTCATGTAGAACGCAACGCCGTCGAGCCGCACTCGAAGGACAGTTTTAGTCATGGGATGCACCTCGCTGAAAGTGGTCAGCCAATACCCGGCGCGCGTCGATTCCGCATGAGGCAGATATGGTGTAGATCTGCCCGAACGTGGTCTCCCGACGCTGCAGGGCGTTGAACAGCTCGATCAAGCGCTCGCCCAGTTGTCCGTTACGGCGGCTCATAGGTCCGAACTCACAGCAGGCTGGAGCGGGGCGACGGCATTTGCCAGCGCGTCCAGCAGTAAGGTTTGGCGATTCTGTCCGTCGAGATACTGACGCACGGCTTGGACGAACACGCTGTTCATGCTGCGGCCCGCAGTGTTCGCTGCCTCTTCGATATCGGCGCGCAATCCGCCTGGCAGCCGCACTACAAATTTGTCAGCAGTACGGGAGTCGTATTGGTTCGAACTCATTGGTTTTCTCCAGGCAAGCCGATAGCCGGCCGCGGTGATGGCTTTCGCAAATGTTTAGGTGTGCTCCTATTTCGCCATGAGGTAGCGAAGGAGTGGCTTTAAATTAGCATTAGCTAAATAAATTAGCAATTTGTTTTTCGGGTTTGCTAATTTTCAGGAGGAGGGGGGGGGGCGTGCGTTCGGTCTCGACTGGTGCTTTGGTTCGTTCGATTTGACCTCGTGGCGTCTCGTTATGCTGCGACTTGCATAACGTGGCAAATGCTCAATACATGCTTGGGCATTTGTAGAGATTGATCGTCGAACTATCGAGCCTAGAACCCAGAACATACAACGTCTGGACCTGGTTCTTCTGCGCAATGAACCCCTCACAGGAGAAGCCGCAGGACACGTTCGCGGTGAAGCAAATGTTCTGCATGCTGAATTTGTAGAGATCGTGGGGCCAGGTGAGGCAATCATATTTCCCGCCGACAGGGCAGTGGACCTGCTCAAGCTCTCCGGATGCCACAACCGTTGATCCCGTTAGCCGATCAATCTCCCCATAGCCCCACGCCGTATGGCTCAGTCCAGCAACGATCAGCGGCAATATCCAGCGCAGTGTGGTCATCATCTTTCCATGATTCAGGTGGTGGGGTGCTGAATCTACCAACCCCTTGTGCTGCCCTCAACGCCTGCGTGCCTGGCCATTTTGGTTGTGTTCTCAAGATGCGCCGTAGGGCTATTACATTTTGCTAACGGGCTGGTTAGACTGAGTTTTATTGCTGGTTGGATAGACAGTGCTTAGCCACAAGCTTGGTTTTCGATAATGGAGGAGCATTGATGCAAGAGTACGTTTCGCTGGATGTAACTTGCTCCGATGTCAAGGGAAGGAACCCTGCTTTGCTTGCATATATTGCGGAGCGATTATCTTCAATTGTTCAGCCTGATGCAGAGTTTAATCCCGAAACCATCTATATCAAAGGCACCAAAAACGCTGTTTTGGCTATACCGATTACTTATTCTGAATTATCTGAATATTTCAGAAGGGCGACCGGTAGGCACGTACCTGCGTTGTTTGAAACTCCACAGGGGCCGATTGATTCGAATAAGGTCATGGTCAATCGGGAGTGGTTTGATCGACAGCTGAGTGATGCTGAAAAGAAAGTTCACTTGCAGGGTGGCGAGTTAATTTCAAATTATACAAGTGCGCCAAAAGGACAGGAGCCTCAGGCGCGAAGTCATCAACCCTCTGGTGGGCTAGCTCAGCTCGATAGTGACCCGGTAATCGTGCGCTCTCCCGAAGATCGGCTTGCTTTACTGGAGGCTGAAAACCGCCTTGCCGAGGCTGAGTCATTAATTGTCGAGCTCAAGGCTAAGGAGAAAGCTTCAGCCGATGATAGCCGAAATCTTTATAACGAGCTCCGAGCCAAGGATAGAAAAATCCAAGAAAAGGATGCGCAGATTGAGCTGTTGAGCGCGGAGCTCGATGTGTTTTTGAATTGCTTCAACCCTGAAAGTCCGCTTCACCCGAAAGGGCTGTACGAGGCTTTCCAGTGCTGGCAAGCGGTCACTGATAATGGAACTCGCGATCCATCTGGTCCTGGGGGGAGAGGGGCTCAGAGTCTCGTTCTCGAATGGCTGAAATCTCGAGGGGAGCCTGATGTCGGTTCTATGAAGAAGTCTGGTTTACGGATAAAGCGTCTGGCAACCGTGATTGGCTGGCGCGGGAAGGGTAGCGGCGCAATCAGGTCAAAATAATAGGTCACCCATTCATGGGCCTTTATTTTTCTAACTTTCGTCTTTTCACGCTGGCCGGCTTTGCTGAATGGGTGACCCATTAGTGTAGGAGAGGTGCTGGCCTGTGTATAACTTTTGAATCAAGCTATACCTCGTTGATTAAGCACGGGGCCAAAAATGCACTGCCATCACCAAAAGCTGGATGGATTGTCCATTTTTCAAACGTTATCGTTTGTAGGCGCCATCATTACTGATGCCCTTCAGAAGGCTCTCGTACGCGCCAGGTATTTCGGCTTCAAGCTCTTCCACAAGCGATGGGTCCTGATCGAGCTTCATCTTCATGCCCATTATAACTATCAACTGAACTGCCTGATCGAAGGCTATTTTCTTGGTCTCAGCAAACTCTTCAATTTTGGAGATCATTTCGTCAGACAAACTGAGCGTAATTTCTTTTTTGCCGGGCGGCTTGAGGTCGTCCTTATGAACTTCAAGCGCCTCCGCCAGCTTCATCAGGACTTTGAGACGAGGTTGGGCCAAGTCAGATTCGTATCTGGATATCTGCGACCAAGAAATTCCCGCCTTAGAAGCAAGATCACGTTGAGTCATCGCTTTCTCTGCTCTGAGGCGAGCCAGGCGCTTTCCGAAGCTCTCGTTCATCTTTGTCAATTTATGGCTAATTCGTTGAAGTGAAATTACGCGGTGAGCGGCACAAACGCAACAAAGACAACAAAAATGTTGACGAAAGCAACAAACGCAACGAAACTCAACAAACACAACAAGGTGCCGCGTGTGACATCTCGATGGAGGAAGCAATGAAAACAGAAGAAACCAAGGTCGTTGGTGTTCGACTAGAGATCCTGATGAGAAGTGCTCTAGCTGCTAAAGCCAAGGAAAATGACCGTAGCATGAGCAGGGAGATCGTCTATCGATTGAGGAAATCGTTGGAGCAGGAGGTGGACCGTGGGTAGGGGATCCATAAAAAAACCTCAGCGCCGGCCAGCGCTGAGGTTTGGATAACGTCAATCTTCTAGGAAAAACGTCATGAATAAGCATACCGAAGTAAACGAAAAACTCAATGCTGGCACCTTCAAGGGACCGGTGACCGTGGCGCTTTCGTTCGTGCGCTGCAACATTGAGGAGCAAGATTTGTATGGCGTCCGTCCAGGCGTTCCCGCTGTTGATGCTTTGAATCAGGCATCTTGCATTCTTCATGGCGTGAGATCGGCGTTGGAAGACGCGGGAATGGCAGAGCTCATTGTCACGCCAAGCCAAGCATGGCTGCTACACATGGCGGTCGAGTCTGCTAAGGCTGCTATCGACTCCGTAGCTGAAGGCTTGGAGAAAGCACGATGAATACTTTCTCCATCCAATCCGAGCAGCTTTCTGGAGATGCGCCACATTTCCTGCAATCGAAAAATGCTGCGCGGACAATGTCATCTCGAGAAATCGCTGATCTAGTGGGGTCGCGACACGACAAGGTCAAACAATCAATAGAACGGTTAGCTGCGCGCATTGATACCAACGGAAACCCCGTGATAGCTCTTCCCCCAGTGGGGGAATACCTCGACGGCCTAGGCCGGAGGGCCACAGAGTATATGGTCTGCAAACGCGACAGCTACATCATTGTCGCCCAGCTCAGCCCTGAGTTTACTGCTCGCCTTGTGGATCGCTGGCAGGAGTTGGAAGAGATGTCAGCAAAACCTGCTTTTGACATCACCAGCCTGAACGACCCCAAAGTCCTGCTCGCACTGCTGACCGACAACGTGCGCAAGGTTGTAACCCTGGAAGCGGACAACACCGAGCTGACCAAAGAGAATCACGAGTTAGAAGTGAAAGTGGAGCAGGACGCGCCGAAGGTGGCCTTTCACGACATGGTTGTGGTGTCGCACAAGACCTACAACGCCGCCCAGGCTGCGAAGCTCATCGGTACCGGCCGTACCAGGTTGCTACAGTTCATGCGGCAGAAGGGGTGGATCACTCGGTCGAACGAGCCGTATCAGGCAAAGATCGAGGCCGGCCTGCTAGATGTGAAGCTCGGTATCTTTGAGCATCCAATCCAGGGCACCATCCCGACGTGCTCGACGCTGATCACGGGGAAGGGGCTGACCAAACTGGAAGCGTTGTGGCGGGAGAGGGACGCCGACCTGTTGGCGTAGCAGTGAAGAGAGCCCGGCCCAGCGCCGGGCTTTCTGCATATGGCTCAATGCTTTTCAGCGTTTGCCTTTTCCAGCAGAGCGGCGATGCCCTCAAGCAGTACCAGGTCCGACTCCTTGAGCCTTCCCTTTGCCGCGGCCCTGGCGAGCTTTTCGATAACGGCAACTGCTCGCGGCGTAGCTTTGTCCTGAAGGGCTTGGTAAGCCGACGCGGCCTCTCGCACCACATCCTGCCGCGTGTACTCACCCTCGATCATCGCCGGCCCTTGCCCGTTAGGGTTGACCAGGACACCAGGAGTGAGCCCGATTTTCTGCTCAAGGTTGAGAGCTGCCTTCTCGCCCAGGGAGCGGTGCCCGTTGAGGATTTGGGACAAATAGGAAGCGTCCAGATCGTGCTGGTCGGCGAAGTCTTTCTGGCTGAGTGGGCCGATGACACGCCGCAGCGCGTCGACCCGAAGAGTTTTGATATCCATAGGCGAATAGTGTCCCTGCGTTAGCAAACAGTAAATTATAAAATGCTATTGCTATTGAGATTAGCAAAATGTAATCTGGGCTTCTTTCGGAGGTAAACATGACGCTACTCGAACTGATCCGGTCTCTCGACACACCTTCGGTGGAGTCGTTGGCCAAACGCAGCGGCACCAGTGCCGGAAACCTCAAGCAGATCGCCCACGGCTTTCGACGGGCAGGCCCAGGCCTCGCCATCAACCTTGAACGGGAGTCGAGCAGGGCGGTGACCTGTGAGGAACTCCGGCCCGATGTTGACTGGGCCTATCTGCGTAATTCAGTGCAAGAGCCAAATCTTTAAACCTGTTTAAAAGAACCCCTGATTGAGGGCGCATATCTTCGCCCTGAGCTGAACGTTCCGCCACGACAACCACGAAGAGGTTTCCCGAAATGGAACAAGTACATCGCGCAATACATGAGGCAGTCCTGGAGGCTGGGCCAAAGCAACTGGCTCACCTCATGGGCATGAGTCATACCGCGCTGCTCAATCGCAGCAACCCCAACGATGACTCGCACCGGCTGAACCTGGAGCAATTCCTCCAGATCCTGGTGCACAGCAAGAGCATTGAACCACTGGAGCTTCTCGCCAACACCTTGGGCTACGCCCTGGTGCCGCAGGCGCGGCCGGCCAGCAAGAACCTTATCGATGCGCTGATCCATCTCGCGGCTGAGTACGGAGATGTATCTCGACTGGTGCATGACGCTCTGGCGGACGGTCGGGTTTCACCTTTTGAGAAGGCGAACATCCAGAAAGAAATCGGCCATGTTCGGCAGAGCTTGCTGGTGCTGGAGGAGTCGGTGAAAGCGGCGTGAAGGGCCGGCAGAGCAGTCGATCGTCTGGCGACTTGCATTATTTAAAACGGGTGGAGAATGAATTTTGCCCGGTGCAGAAAGCAACAAACCCGGCGGGAACCGGGCTCATTTAATCGTCCTGTGTGATCAGGACTACACAACTGCAGAGGTGTGAATCATGGCACATGCAATTAGTAGTGAACAAGCTCGTTCGAATGCTAGCGCTTTCGGGATGTCGCTGGCTCAGCCTTATCCGATTGAGAAGGTTGGCTTCGATATCGGATGCATTGGTTTCTGCGTTCAGGGGCTTCATCGGGAGCGTGGCATCAAGCGCTTCATGACTCATGAGATGGGCCGTGCTGATGCAAAGGTGGCTCTGGAGCTTCTTATCCCAGAGGTCCCAGAGGCCGAACTGTCGCTCTCAGCAAAGGGTTTTTTCAGCCAGGAGGTTCCTGAGTTTGAGAGAACGGCCCTGATCATGAGCTCCATCGTTAAAGCGTCCAAGTACGAAGCGCGGCCAGGCAAGTTCATCCTTGAGGCAACAGGATGGTTTGGTCAGGCCGCCAAAGAGATGGCTAAGCCGATCTGGATGCCTGTTTGGCGGGCTGAGCAATGAGCACTTTGCAGCAACCCGTTGTAGCGCCCACCACGGCCTGCACCATTGCCGGCCCCTGGCCAACCTACGGCAACTTCCGAACGCTTCCGGAGCGAGAGCGCTGGGTGCTTTACGGCAGTGCCAAGGCCTACCGCGAATCGCTGGAGCACCAGGGTTTTGAGATGTCTGAAACCTACGATGCCTTCATCCGTCGCGTGACAGAGGAGCTGAATATCTGATGGCGCGCATTAGGACGATCAAGCCAGAGTTCTGGAGCAGTGAACAGGTGATGGAGTGTCAGGCTCTGACGCGCCTCCTGTTCATTGGTATTTGGAATTTTTGTGACGATGGCGGCAATCATCCTGACTCGGAGAAAACCATCAAGGCCCGTGTTTTCCCTGGTGACGAAATCAGCTCGTCGAGTATTCGTCGAATGCTCGACGAGCTGTCGTCGAACGGTCTTTTGGCCTTCTACGAGCACTCTGGCAAGCGATATTTGCATGTCAGCGGGTGGGAGCACCAAAGGATCGACAAACCAACCTTCAAGTACCCGGAGTTCGTTGAGTCCCCAGTGGTGTCCAGTCCGCCACTTCTGGGGGCTGGCACTGATGACAACCAGAAGCCGGGGCCTGGAGGTGATTCTTTCGGCGAGCCCTCTACGATCATTCGCCTACCTCTCGACGAGCCCTCGTCGAATCCTCTACTAGCCCTCGCCCCCGGAAGGGAAAGGATGGGTAATAGGAAAGGAGAAGAACAAGATCAAGAGCAGGTCGTCGCTAACGCGTCGGCCCCTGCTCAGGCTGAAACAGCTCCGGGCAAGAAATCTAAACGCGGGACACGACTACCAGCGGATTGGATAGCGCCTGATGACTGGCTGGCATGGGCGAAAGGCGAGCGATCTGAGCTTGACGATCGGATGCTTAAGGCGATGGCGGATTCGTTCAAGGACTACTGGGTCAGCAAGTCAGGGGCGAACGCCACGAAGCTGGACTGGGAGGCCACCTGGCGCAACTGGGTGCGTAACCAGCGTCTTGGGAACCAGCGGGCCAGCCCAAGCAGCACTCAATCCAACTACATCGACCTCGACAAAATTGACCATACCGAAGGGCTTGTTCGCCAGCCTGACGGGACGTACCGAGTAGCCAAGCCATGACCACACCGAACATCTTGAAAACCGAAAGAGTCCAGTGCCGTGAGCACGGCGAATACAACAACCAACTGATCGAGTCGTTTTCCGGAGATCACTTCTGGGAGGGTTGCACGCGTTGCCAGTTTGACGCCATCCACTCCGGTGACGATGCCATCCGCAAGCCTGCTTTGGATATCCGGCGTGAACGGGCGCTGAATGCCCGGTTGCTGGCTGCTGGAATTCCACCACGCTTCCGTGAGGCGACTCTGGAGAGTTACCTGACCACCACCAGCCCTGAGCAACAGGCGATTGCGCTGCGCCAATGTCAGGACTATGCGACTAGCTTTGAGGACCACTGGAGGGTTGGCCGGTCGATGATGTTGCTGGGGGCTCTGGGCACCGGCAAAACCCACTTGGGCTGCGCAGTGGCGCAGAGCGTTATCCGCAAATTTGGAGCGACTGCTCTCTACACGTCTGCGCTGGAAATCATTCGGGATATCAAATCGACCTTCAGCAAGGATTCGGAGCTATCGGAGAGCGACGTCTACGCCGCACTCAGGAAGACCGAGCTGCTGGTGATCGACGAGGTGGGCGTCCAGCACGGGAGTGACTTCGAGCGCCAGGTGCTGTTCGAGGTGATCAACGACCGCTACAAGAACCTCGATCCGACCATCGTGATTTCGAATCTGGGCATCCAGGGCCTTCGTAAGTGCCTTGGGGATCGTGCCGTGGACCGGCTTACCGATGCAGGTGGTCCTACTGTCTTGTTCAACTGGGCTTCGGCACGGGGTGCCGCATGAATCAAGAGGACAAGTATTACCGCCTTGAGTCTGAGCACGGTGTCTTGGGCGCGATCATGATTGCATCGCTCAAGGAAGACGCCGGGATAGTGGCAGAGATCGTTTCGCAAATGACCTCCGTCGACTTCTGGCATCAGGACAATGCTGCGCTGTTCGACGTCATCCGTGATTGCCTTGATCGCAATACCCCTGTGGACGCCGTGACGCTGGGAGGTATCCAGCGCTATCTGCCAAGCGGAAAAAGCACCCTCGAATACACCATCGATGTGTGCCGCAACGTCCCATCAGTTGCCAACTGGAAGACTTACGCCCGCCAAGTCAAGCAATGGGCGCTTATTCGGCAGTTCCGGGACTTCGGGCGGATCGTCGATAGCGGGGTCGATGATGAGCTGCCAGCGGACGACATCCTGGATGCTTGCCTTCTGGCGCAGGCGGACCTGCGCGATCTGCAGAGCGGTGGGAAAGCGGGGTACAAGCGGATGGCCGAAGTACTGCCGAAGGTCTTCGATGGCATGCAGGAGGTACTGGAGGATCGTGCGCCGCCAAAACTGTCCACCGGTCTTGTGGACCTGGACAGGCTGATTGGCTTTCTTCGCCCCAAGTCCATGGTAGTGATCGCCGGCCGCCCAGGTAGCGGCAAGACCATGCTGGGGTTGCAGATCGTTAGCCACATCGCGATTCGCGGTAGCGGGGTTGGTCTGATCATCTCTCTGGAGATGGGCGAAGAGGAGTTGACCGTACGCACCATCGCCTCCCAGGGCGGGATCGATCTTCGCCGGATGGAGGAGGTCAAGTGCCTGGAGCAGGAAGAGTGGAACCGGATCGGTATCGCCGGAACGAAGATCGAAGGCGCCCAGCTTTACCTTAACGACACCCCCGGGTTGACGATGCCCGCGATTCGCTCCGAGGCACTGAAGCTTAAACGCGAAGTCGGTCTCGATATCCTGATGGTGGATTACCTGGGCCTTGTGGGGGCGGACGGCAGGACCATGAACCGCGCTGAGGCCGTGGGCAAGATATCTATCGCCATGAAGAACCTGAGCAAGGAGCTGAGTATCCCGGTGCTGGTCCTGGCGCAACTCAACCGGAACCCCGCGAGTCGCCCCGGAAAGAAACCCCAGGCCAGCGATCTGCGCGATTCCGGCCAGATCGAACAGGACGCCGACGCGGTAATCCTGGTGCATCACGATCCTGATTCCGAGATGGGCCAGCAGGGCGTCACTGAGTTGATTCTGGACAAGGGGCGACAGGCCCAGCCGGGGTCGTGCTTAGTTCAGCGGCAGGGGCAGTTTGCGCGATTTGTCAATTTCGCAGGTCGAGAGCCAACGCAGGAGGAGATCGAGGCTAATCGCCCACTCGCCAGCAAGTACGGCAAAGGGGAGAAAAGACCATGAGTAACGTATCAGCGGCATTGCCGCGCAAAAGCATGAGCGACCTAGAGCGTCGCTTTCTGAAGATCGCCGGTGAGGAGCTGTCCAAGGTCAAAGTCGGCGGGCCGAGTGCGCTGGCTTACCTGCTGGATATGGTCGCCAGTTGGCACGGCAGTCGGGCTCAGATCGGGTTCCATGACTTTGGGCAGCGCTGGCTGATCGAGGGCAATGCAAAGAACAAACCCGCCGACCGGTTGCTACGCGACCTGTTTGGCCTGAGTGATCCAGATCCAAGGAAAGCAGCATGAAGAAGCGAACCTATATCGACAAGCCACTGGGCGATACCGAATACCTGTTGGAGCAATGGGGCTGGTGGCGGATGGATGGGATGGGCGTGCCCCGTTACGTTTCACCACTGCTCGCGCTCATGCGTGACAAAGTCCAGATGGCGAGCCAGTCCAGCTATGTGATCACGGACGACCAGGCTATGGCGGTTGATTCCGCTATGGCCAAGCTCACCCAGCGCAATGCACAGATGGGCCTGTTCCTCTGGCTTTACTTCGGCGCCAAGTGGACGATGGTGCGGGTAGGGGAGTCAAACAAGATGTCAGAGCGCTCCGCAAGAGAGATAATCAAGTCAGGAGTTGGTTGGATTGATGGCGTCCTGCACGGAATGAGCGATGCCGCGTAAATAGTCCTTTCATGCCGGATACGGGCCTGTTTTCATGGCACTGTGTTTAGCTTTTCAAGCGCGACACTAGGTCCAAAGCCCCGCTAAAAATAGCCGGGCGTTGGGTCTGGTTGAACAAAATACTGAATATTAGTTGTAATATACAAGGCTCACACATCAAGGAATGAGTCGTTATGAGCGAGTTTGACGTAGTTATATTCAATCTGGCCGGGAACGTTGAAAATAACCCTTTGGTGTACGGAACACTTGATCACGAGGATGGGCCGTTCACGTTTTGGGTGGTGAAGGGTGATGTGTATTACGCATCTTTTAATTCAAGGAGTTTTGCGCTTGTCGCTCTTGATTTCTTTGAAAAGAATGAACATCTTTACCAAGATCCAGAGAGCATTTTGGTTTATTTGGTGTTTTCGAGCGATGCAAAGCGAGCTGGAGGGCTTACGACGGATGCGAACGAAGCCATCGTTCTAACACAGCTTGCTGCCGCATTTATGCAAAAGTTCCAACAGTTTATACCTGTCGACCTTGAACGTGTACCTGAGAAATTCCAAGTTGTCCTTAACAAAAACAGCCAAGTTGAGAGTCAGCCAGCGGTTGAGGCTGAACCCGAAAAACATCAGGTTTCTACTCCGAAAAGTAAATTTAATAGCACAAAATAGTAATGTCATCGCAGCGACCGCTTTCCTGTATTTACTTATTTTTTAAGCAATATTGTTCCACGTATTGCAATTTTTCCTACCCAGACAAGCCCGGCCATTGAGTCGGGCTTTTTTGTACCTGAAATTCAACCCTGAGCCTCGCCACTGTGCGGGGCTTTTCATATCTGGAGGCCCCTATGGCAGCCCCAGGCAGGAGTAGAAACATGGCCAACCCGACGCCCGAGAGCATCGTAGAGGTGGTGGGTGCGTCAGTGGCCAATAAGGGCATGATCGTCGGCGGTGCTGCTGGCATGGTCGGCTGGTTGTCCCAGGTGAACTGGATCGGTATCGCTGGTGTGGTGGTGGCGGTGCTGGGTCTGCTGATCAATTTGTACTTCCAGGTGCGCAAAGATCGCCGGGAGCACGCTGAGAGCCAGGAGCGCATCAAGGCTCTGCGTGATCAATGCCGGTTATGAGCCCACAAATGCGTCAGCGCGTTGCTGTGGGTCTGCTGAGCATCAGTGGCGTGGGGTTTGCCACCTGGCAGGCCAGCGAAGGGTTCACGCCAGTCGCCGTCATTCCTACCAAGGGCGACGTTCCCACCATCGGCCACGGCTCCACCCGCTACGAAGACGGCTCGCCAGTCCGATTGGGCGACACCATCACCCCGGCCCGCGCCGAAGTCCTGGCTCGCAACCTGAACAGCCAGGCCGAGAAGCAATTCGCCGCATCGCTGCCTGGTGTGAAACTTCGTCAGGCGGAGTTCGATGTGTACATGGACTTCGTGGGGCAATACGGCATTGGCACCTGGCTCAAGGGTTCTCCGCGGCGCGACCTGCAGGCCGGCAACTACGCCGAGGCCTGTCACGACCTGCTCAAGTACCGCTTCGCCGCAGGCTTCGACTGCTCCACGCCAGGCAACAAGCGCTGCGCTGGCGTCTGGACTCGCCAGCTTGAACGCCATGCCAAGTGCATGGCTGCGCAATGAATCAGTACCTGTTCGCCGCCATCGCCGCACTGGCGATCCTGCTGGGAATCCAGACGCACCGCCTGGACAACGCCCAGACCGCTCACGCCGAGTACGTATCGGGCATAGAGCGCCAAGCCAAGGAAGCCAGCGAGCAGGCTCGCCAGATCGAACAGGCCCACCGAAACGCTATTGACCAGGTACGCACCGATGCCGCCAACCAAAAGAGTCGTGACGATGCTCACGCTGCTGAGCTGCTTGCTGTGGGTATCATCCTGCGCGACCAGCAAACCAAGCTGCTCGCCGACCGCGCCAATCTCCGTGCCCGCCTTGCCGCAAGAGGCAAGACAATCGACGACCTTAACGATCTGCTCGCCCAGTTGCGCACAGAAGCTGACAACCATGCGGGTGAACTGGCAGCTGCGCTTGACGCAAGTCGCCGGGCCGGATTTGCCTGTGAGCGCTCCTACGACTCCCTGAGGTCACCCCAATGATTAAGTACCAAGTCAAATCCGCCGGCGAAGTTCATGAAGTAATGGCCGTGACGTTCGTCCAGGGCGTGGACCTTCGCCTCATTGGCGAGGGCGGCTCTGTTGTGGCCATCTTTGCCTCGTTCGAGTGGCTCAAGGCGGTTCCCACTGACACTTCGCCAGTCGTAGAGGTTGGCTCGTCCACTGAAAAGCCAGAGCTGGTGGGTGAGTAATGACTGGCATTGCCAGCAAAAAACACTGAAGAACCTCCGAAAGAGTAAGGAAACACCATGGCACTTACTGCAAAGAAGCGCCTATTTGCGAAAGAGTACTTGGTAGACCTCAACGCCACGCAGGCAGCGATAAGAGCCGGGTACAGTGCAAAGACGGCAGCGTCTCAAGGTGAGCGCTTGTTGAGAGATGTTGATGTGCAGGCGCTAATCCAGGCTGGCATGGCAGCACGCAACGAGAGAACCCAGATCAACGCTGACTACGTGCTGAATCGCCTGGTCGAGATTGATCAGTTGGACGTGCTGGACATCCTGCGCGACGACATGGGCTTCAAGCCTCTGTCTGAATGGCCCAAGGCCTGGCGGCAGTACCTGGTCGGCTTCGATATCGCCGAGATGTTCGAGGGCCAGGGTGAAGACCGTTCAATGGTCGGCCTGATGAAAAAGATCAAATGGCCGGACAAGGTCAAGAACCTGGAGTTGCTCGGCAAGCACGTCAACGTCAATGCCTTCCGGGACCAGGTGGCGGTCGATGTAACCCTCACCCTTTCCGAACGGATGGCCAAAGCCCGTGAACGCGCCAGCAGAGGTTGACCAGGAACAACAGCTGGTCGAGGACATCCTCTCGTTTTCGCAAGACCCGCTTGGATACGTCTGGTACGCCTTCCCGTGGGGCGAGCCAGGCACAGAGCTGGCGAACAAGTCAGGCCCCAGGCCCTGGCAGATTGAAGTACTCGACTCGATCGGCAAAAAGCTGCGCGCCGGCGCCAAGGATCTGGGCGAGGTAATCCACGAAGCCACGGCCAGCGGCCACGGTATCGGCAAATCGGCCCTGGTGTCCTGGCTGATCAAGTGGTGCGTGGATACCTGCGTCGATGCGCGTGGCGTGGTCACCGCCAACACTGAAACCCAGCTCAGGACCAAGACCTGGCCAGAGGTGGCCAAGTGGAACCGGCTTTCCATCACGGCCCATTGGTTCCGCATCACTGCCACGGCGCTGATCAGCACCGACCCGGACCACGAAAAGAACTGGCGTGTGGATGCTGTGCCCTGGTCGGAGAGCAACACCGAGGCGTTCGCCGGCCTGCACAACGAGGGCAAGCGCCTGTTGCTGGTGTTCGACGAGGCATCAGCCATCGCCGATACGGTGTGGGAGGTGGCCGAGGGTGCGCTCACCGACGAGAACACCGAAATCATCTGGGCGGCCTTCGGCAACCCGACCAAGACCACCGGCCGGTTCCGGTCGTGCTTCACCCGGTACAAGCATCGGTGGTCACACCGCCAGGTCGACAGCCGTACGGTTGAAGGCACCAACAAAACGCAAATTGCCAAATGGCAACAGGACTACGGGGAAGACAGTGACTTCTTCCGTATCCGTGTACGCGGCATGTTCCCGAGGGCTTCTGAATTGCAACTGATCCCAACCGACTGGGTTGCCGATGCGATGAAGCGGGAGCCGGTGTTTGGCCTGGACGACGCCCTGGTCTGTGGTATCGACATCGCCCGGGGCGGCGCTGACAGCAACGTGATTCGTTTCCGTCGCGGCCTCGACACCCGGTCAATACCGGCGATCAAGATCCCAGGCAGCGAGACCCGCAACACCACGCTGTTCATCGCCAAGGTGTGCACGGTGGTGCAGGAACACAGGCCCGACGCGGTGTTCGTCGACGCTACCGGCGTTGGTGGCCCTGTCGCTGACCAGCTGCGCCGCCTGATGCCCGGCATCGTGATCATCGACGTCAACTTCGCCAGCATGGCGCCAGATCGGCACTACGCGAACATGCGCACCTACATGTGGTGGCAGATGCGCGAAGCGTTGCGCGCGGGCCTGGCCATCGATAGCAGCGAAGAGCTTGAAGCCGAACTGACCTCGCCGATGTACACGCACAACGCCAGTGACCAGATCGCCCTGGAAAAGAAAGACGACATCAAAAAGCGCCTGGGCATCTCGCCCGATGACGCCGACGCTCTGGCACTGACCTACGCCATGCCGGTGATGAAGAGCCAATACAACGACTACGGCGGTTCTGGGGCCAGCAACAACGGCCTTGAATCTGAATACGACCCTTACGCGAGTAACTGACATGTGCGGAAAGAGCATCAAGAAACTGGTTAACAAGGTGGTAGCCCTCGACCCGTTGCGCGGTGGTGACGTGATCCTTGAGGGTATGGGCCTGCCGAACATGTTTGGCGAGAATACCGGCATGTTCAACAAGGCTGAACGCGAGAAGGAAGCGGCCAAGGCAGCGGCCGAGGCGGCTGGCTCTACTGAGTCCACATCGGTGGCGGCCACGACCTCAAGCGACTCCGTCCAGGCCGCTGTTGAAGCTGAGCGCAAGCGCCGCCTGGCTCAGTCCGGGCAGAACGGCACCATCTTGACCGGTTCATCTGGCGTGCTTGGCGGCGCCAGTACCGGTCAGAAAACGTTGTTGGGGGTGTAAGTTGGCCGACTCCCTGCGCGAACGCTGTGAGAAGCGCTACACCGCTCTCAAGAGCGAGCGCGACAGCAACTGGCTGCCTGAGTGGAAAGAGCTGGGCGACTTCATCAGCCCGCGTTCAGGCCGCTGGTACAACACCGAAACCAACGACGGCAAGCGCCGCGACCAGAAGATTATCAACCCGCAGGCCACGTTTGCGGCCCGTACGCTCGGCGCCGGCATGCACACCGGCATGACCAACCCGTCGTCGCCTTGGGTGAAGTTCGGCACGCCTGACCCAGCCTTGATGGATTACGCACCGGTCAAAGCGTGGCTGTTTGCTGCTGAGACAGCCATGCGCGAAGTTATGGCCAGGTCGAACCTGTACAGCGTGCTGCCAAACCGCTACAGCGAAGAAGGTATTTTCGGCACCGCGCCCATGGTGGTTATGCCGGATGACAGCGATTTGTTGCGCTCGTACCCGCTGGCCGTGGGCAGTTACATGCTGGCCAACAACAGCCGCAACCAGGTGGACACGCTCTACCGCGACTTCCGCATGACTGCCCGCCAGATGGAACAGCAGTTCGGCAAGGACAAGATGGACACCGCGTCCCGAAACCTGTTGAGCAGCAAGCCTGACGCCTGGATCGACATTTGCCACGGCATCGAGCCCAACGACACCCGCGAGAAGGGGCGCAAGGACAACACCAACATGCCGTTCCGCTCCGTGTACTGGGAGAAGGGCGGCGACAAGGATTCGATGCTGCGTGAGTCCGGCTTCAAGGTGTTCCCGGTCATGGCGCCTCGCTGGGACGTGCTGGGTGAAGACGTTTACGGTACCGGGCCTGGCTCGATGTGCATCGGCACCACCAAGGCCATCCAGTTGATGGAGCGCCGCAAGGCCGAGTTGCTGGAGAAGGGCGTGCGCCCACCCATGGGCGCGCCGGCCAGCCTCAAGAATCAGCGTGCATCGATCCTGCCGGGCAGCATCACCTACCTCAACGATATGCAGGTGGGCGCCAAGTTCGCGCCGCTGTATGAGGTCCAGCCTGCTTGGCTTGGTCAGCTTCGTGGCGAGATCGCCGCCGACAGTTCGATCATCGACACCGCTTTCTTTGTCGATCTGTTCCTGATGATCAGCCAGATGGACAGCGTGCGTACGGCGTACGAGATCGCCACACGCAAGGAAGAAAAGCTACTGATGCTCGGCCCGGTGCTGGAGCGGCAGACCGATGACCTGCTAGACCCGCTGGTCGATATGTACTTCAACCAGATGCTTGAGCAGTCCATTCCGCGCTGGACCGGCATGTTGCCTGGTGCGCCGTTGCTGCCACCGCCGCCCAACGAACTGGCCACCATGGTCTTGCGCATCGAGT
>Ga0163162_10001972_pt1 | contig 19287 bp, 15 predicted proteins | sample S55metaG_FD_115310 | JGI IMG/M metagenome (GOLD analysis project Ga0163162, IMG submission 115310) | Switchgrass rhizosphere microbial communities from Kellogg Biological Station, Michigan, USA - S5-5 metaG | ecosystem: Host-associated > Plants > Roots > Rhizosphere > Soil | place: USA...
CATATTGAAGGATATCTTTTTTTGTTACTCTTCCTTCATTTCCTGTTCCATGAATTGCTTCGAGTTCAGTCATGCTGATGCCTTCGTTGGCAGCAATATTCAAAACAAGTGGGGAATAAAATCTATTGCCGCTTCCATTGGTTGTTTCCGGGCGAGCTACCGAAGCATATTGCGGTTGTGGTTGATATCCAGGCCTGGCTCCAGAACCATTTGTAATGATTGGTTGCGGAGTGTGCGTTTGTATATCGGGCTCAGGTGATTTTGGTTTTGACGCTGCTCCTTCTTCGACAGATGTGCGTATCCGGGCAATTACTGAACCGATCGGCACCACATCATCTACCTTAAATAAAATTTCTTCCAGCGTACCTTCAGCAGTGGATGGGACTTCGGTATCCACTTTATCTGTTGCAATTTCCAGTACCGTTTCATCCTGCTTCACTTTATCACCGGGTTGTTTGTGCCACTTCAGAATAGTGGCCTCCATAATACTTTCACCCATTTTTGGCATTACAAGGTCAACAAGAGCCATAGTGATTTTTTAAAAGAAGTTTTTGAATACGCGGCTTTGCCACCGGGCGAAGGTAACTATTTTCCTATGAATCTGATCATGAGAAGGCTGAGATATGGGCCTAAGACTTAAGGTTATCTTCAACCTCAACCTCATTCAATTCCTGAAATAAATCTTCTCAACATATTCAGCGCATTTGTTGCAGTTAATTCAATATTTCTGGTCCTATCAAAACGGAACCAGAACTTTTGTGCAATAATTTTTTCACGATTTCCAACGCCGATCCATACTGTTCCAACCGGTTTTTCTGCTGAGCCACCGGTTGGTCCCATAATACCGGAAGTTGCGATAACATAATCCGTATTTAACAATATCAATGCCCCTTGTACCATCTGATGTACGGTTGCCTCGCTGACTGCCCCTTCCGTTGAAAGTGTTTCACCATTTACATGCAGCACGTTTTCTTTTATTTCATTGGCATAGCTTACAACACTTCCTTTGAAATAATCACTCGATCCGGCGATCGCCGTGATAAGGTGCGCGATATAGCCACCAGTACAGCTTTCGGCTGTTGCGATTGTTTGTTTTTTTTCGCGCAACGTTTTTCCGACTGCTTCCTGGATAGTTACATCTTCATCTATCACCATCCATTCGCTCACCAGTTTTTTTAATTGATCGAATTGATGCAACAATTCTTCCTGCAAAATCTTTTTATCATTCCCCGTAGCAGTTAATCGTAAACGCACCATACCATAATTAGGAAGATATGCAAGTTTGATATGGTGAGGCAATGCTGTTTCGAATTCATTGATGTGGTCAGCCAAAAAAGATTCTCCAATACCGGCTACAAGAATTGTTTTGTGTTCGATGACGGGCAACACAAATTGTTTTTGTAATGCAGGTAATACCGCATCTGTCATCATGCCTTTCATTTCATTCGGTACGCCAGGCATGGATACGAATATTTTTCCATTCTTTTCAAACCACATTCCAGGCGCAGTACCACGCTTGTTCTGGATCACAGTGCAAACGTCCGGAACTTCTGCCTGTTTGAGATTTCGTTCAATCATCGGCCTTTTCAAAACTCTTTCGAAAATATTTTTGACGTTGGCCAGTGCTCCTTCATCTACGATTAACTTTCCTCCGAAGTATTTACACAAAAGCGACTTTGTGATATCATCTGCTGTAGGTCCCAGTCCGCCTGTAATCAAAATAACATCTGCTTCTTTGCTTTCTTCGTCTAACGCGTTCCAGATATTGTCCCATACGTCACCTATGGCGATACGACGCTTCATCCAAATTCCAATTTTATTTAACTCCTGCGCCATCCATGCGCTATTTGTGTCTATTACCTGGCCTATTAGTAATTCATCTCCAATTGTGATGATCGATGCCTGTATCATTATTGATATTACATTTGTGCTCTGAAAAAAAATTTAATGCAAAGTAATAATGATCGAAATATGAAAAAAGTTTGGTTAAGCTGTCTTTTATTTTTGTCCTACTTCGTCCAAGCGCAATCCCTCGAAGAAAAATTAGCGACCGGTGCACAACAATTGTTAGCCGATACGCAAATGAAACATGCCATTCTTGGATTGTACATTGCCGATGCAAAAACGGGCGCGGTAATTTTTGATAAGAATGGAGCAGTCGGACTTGCGCCCGCGAGCTGTCAAAAAATATTTACAAGTATTGCTGCATTTGAATTATTGGGACATGATTTTCGTTACAAAACAGAGCTAGGGTACGATGGAAAGATTGAAGATCTCGCATTAAAAGGAAACCTGCATGTGCTTGGTAGTGGGGATCCTACTTTTGGAAGTGAAAGATGGGATCAAACTAAAGAGGAAAATGTGATGACAGAATTTATGGAGGCGCTCAAAAAATTTCGTATCAATCGAATTACCGGCGATGTCCTTATTGATGATTCAAAATTTTCAATTCAGCCTATTCCAGACGGATGGATTTGGCAGGACATCGGAAACTATTACGGTGCGGGATCCTGGGGTGTGAACTGGCACGAAAATCAATATGACATGATCCTTCAAACTGGTTCGAAAGTCGGTGATGACGCTGGCATTTCTTCAATAAAACCTGATTTACCCGCGAACGTTTTGGTGAATCAATTTAAAACTGGTGAAAAGGGCAGCGGCGACAACGCATATATATACTTACCGCCATATTCTGTTTTCGCTTTTACGCAAGGAACGATGCCGCTTGGTGAATCTAACTTTTCCATATCGGGTGCGATTCCGAATGCTCCCGCATATTTTGCAAAAGTGTTGGAGAAAAATCTTGCACGAAACAATATCAAAATCGTTCGTCCATGCAAGACAAATATCGACCGCCTCGTGGAAAAAAGAAATTGGCCGTCGATTCAGTCTTCGTTCTTTACACATTATTCACCTACGCTCGACAGCATGAACTACTGGTTTCTTAAAAAAAGTATCAACTTATACGGTGAAGCTTTTGTCAAAACAATAGCATTTAAAAAAATAGGATTCGGTTCTACCGACAAAGGAGTCGAGCTTGTAAAGGATTTTTGGAAAGAGCAAGGCATTGAAACATCTGCGTTGAATATTATCGATGGTAGCGGGCTCTCGCCACAAAACCGAGTGACTCCGGATGCACTTGTGAAAGCGTTGCAATTCGCAAGCAAACGCTCGTGGTTCAAGTCGTTTTATAATGCGTTGCCAGAAATGAATGGCATGAAAATGAAAAGTGGTTCGATCGGCGGTGCACGCAGTTATGCGGGTTACCAGACTTCAAAAGATGGAAATGAGTATGTGTTTGCAATTATCGTCAATAATTATGATGGATCTTCCATGGATATGACACACAAAATGTGGAAGCTGCTTGACGTTTTGAAGTAAACATCTTTAATTTCAAACAATCTTTAAACAACCAGCATGTAATAAACAATATTCAATTCTCTCCGGAAATTTGATTTAAACAAACTATATGAAAGTTCAGACATTCAAAACGCATCGCAGACTCGTCATCGGTTTTCACGTTGTGACATCCTTATTAATTATTGCTCTGATTGGCGGGTCCATCGTAAATCTCGTACATGCAGATAAAAACACAATCTATTCAAGCTCTCTGATTTGTCTCATCGCTCTAATACTTACGCTCTTTTTTGTTTTCGTTCGAAAGTTTCCATTAATGGCGCAAGACAGGGCCATCCGTGCTGAAGAAAATTTAAGGCATTTTGTATTGAGTGGAAAGCCGCTGGACAGCCGGTTGACCATGAACCAAATTATCGCACTTCGATTTGCCTCAGATGACGAATTGGTTGAACTGGCAAAAAAGGCACTTGAGCAAGACCTCGATTCGAATTCAATAAAGAAATCGGTAACAAACTGGCGCGGAGATTTCCATCGCGTATAGGATTCAAATTATTTTATTGGAAATAAGCGTTCAGTTTTTGTAGCAACTCTTCGGGCATGGTAGTTTTTTTCATGGTTTGGGCGTGCATAAAATATAAGACTACTTTCCCGGTCGCGAGTAATTTCCCAGATTCATTGTAAACTTCCTGCTGAAAATCGATGCGATGATCCGTTGGCAACTCACGCAAGATTGTTTTGACCAAAAGAAGATCATCATAGTGAGCCGGGCGAATAAATTTCACGTGCAATTCCACTACTGGCATGATCACACCAAGAGCCTCCATGTCTTTATAAGTAAATCCTAACGCGCGTATGGCTTCAGCCCGGGCGACTTCAAAATACTGCGCGAAATTTCCGTGATATACGACATTCATCTGATCGGTCTCAGCGTAGCGTACCCGGATGTTAGTTTCCGATATAAACATGAGATTATGAATTCTTGTTGAACCGTGGATTAGACAAAATACAGTGGATCGCCCGGATTGGTTAGAGGGGGAAAGTGAGGGGAGAGCAACAGACTTCGCTCTCCGTCCTCTTTCCTCGCTGATCCCTCACTTGCCCGCCATCGAATCAACACTATACCTTCCCGGTCCAACCATAAGGATCATAAAAAATCCGGCGAGATATAATATCGCGCTTTCGTGGTGACTCAGGGATTGATGTTGTTGAACGATAAAAACAACTATACACATTTCAAACACGAGAATGAAAGCGGCAATTCTTGTAAACAACCCAAGCAGGATCAACATTGCTGCGCAGACTTCAGCAATAATCGTCAATACAAGTGACCATCGCCGACCCAAACTCAGGGGATCCGCAAAGCTATGCTGCAGCTCGCTAAAATGAGTCAGTTTGGATACGCCATAATCCAAACACATCAAGATCCCAAGCGATGCCCGCAAAATGAAAATCCCAATATTGAACGCGGTCTCAGTATACGCTGTCGAAAGAATTCGTCTCATTTTTCAGTTTTTAGCATCAAAAATATTTCATGCAACATCACTAAAGAAATGTTAATCCTTTCAGTTATCCACACCTGTTTGGAACGATGTTTGGTAAAGGATAAAATATTTAGAAACTTTAGCGCGTTAAGCTTACTTGGACATTGGAACAATTGCAGGATCAGGTTTTACAAGATTGCGCTATAGCGCGGTCTGACGAAGAACTGTTTTCTTCACTTCACCGGTGTTCACTATTGACAAGTAAGCCTTCACTCAAAAACAAAAGTTCCGGATGAAATGTGCAACCCTATTTGTCTGCCTCACGCTCGCCAGTTCCTCAATAATAGCTCAACAGACTTATTTCATCACTGATCCGCAGGCGACATTTAAACAGGCAAAGGAATATTTTCAGAAAGAATATTATAGCCTTGCTTATCCCTTGTTTAAAGATCTTCAATCTGATTTGAAGGTAGCGGATAAAAGCGATAAATCACTTGAATACGACGATATCAGATATTATACGTTGGTTTGTGCCCTCAAGCAAAACGACAGCAGCGCGGTTGCCGATGCAAAGGCATTTATTCAAATTGAGAATTACAAGGCCAGAACAGAAATGCTGAGCTATCACCTGGCAGAATATTATTTCAGAAAGCAGGACTACACCGCTGCCATTCAGCTTTACGAAAATGCCAGTATCGACAATTTAAGCAACAAAGAAATTGCCGATTTGAAATTCCACCAGGGCTACGCATATTTTACAAAAAAGGAATTTGCAAAAGCCAAACCGCTTTTGGACGCCATTCGCCAACTGCCCAAGGATCCAAATTATCTTGACGCGAACTATTATTATGGGTTCATTTCTTTCTACGATAAGAACTACCGGGAAGCATTAAACGCTTTTAATATCGTCGAAGACAAACCAAAGTATGCTGGTGTAGTTCCTTACTATATTGCCAATATTTACCTGATGCAGGGACAAAAAGACAAAGCGATTTCTTATGCGTCGGCGAAACTCCAGAAAGGCGGTCAGTATTATGATACTGAATTACGACAATTGACTGGACACGGTTATTATGAACAAAAGGAATTTGAGAAGGCATTGCCTTATCTGGAACAGTATGTGAGCAAAACAAAGAAAGTATCGCGACAGGATTTATATGAATTGTCTTATTGTTATTATCAAACAAAAAATTGGAACAAAGCGATTGAAGGCTTCCGCCAAATTGGTGGAAAAGAAGATTCATTGACTCAAAATGCAATGTATTTGCTCGGAGATGCATACCTGAAAACAGGACAAAAAGCAAATGCCCGTAACGCGTTTTTGTTTTGCTCATCCAACAGCAGTAATGACACACAAAGAGAAATTTCGAAATTTAATTATGGAAAACTTTCTTACGAGCTGGGATACCAGGATATCGCGTTGACTGAATTAAGAGAGTTTTTAAGAATGTATCCTAATTCAACTTATAATAAGGAGGCGAGGGAATTGTTGCTCAGTGTGATGGCGAACACAAGTAACTATAAAGATGCGTTGGCCTTAATGGACAGTGTGCAAAATCCCTCCGCCGCGGCAAAGCAACTGTATCCCCGAATCTTGTACGGTCGCGCTACGGAACTTATTAATGACGGACTCCTGATCCAGGCAAACGACTTGCTCGATAAATCATTGAAGGACCCGAATAATACGGCGGTGTTGCCATACATCAATTTCTGGAAGGGAGAAATTTCATATCGGCTCAATAAGATTGACGATGCAATTCCTTACTACTTCGAATATCTTAAGAGTGGAGTCGCTAATGGCGAAGCAAATGTTACGAATGCAAAGTACAATCTTGGATATTGCTTTTTAAAGAAGGAAAACTATAAACAGGCGCAGGGTTTTTTCGAGCAGGTGGTGAAATCGCCAAAAATAAATTCGAGTCCGCTTGAGCAGGATGCTTATATCCGTGATGCGGATTGTTATTACATGAGCCGCGATTTTAAAACAGCCCTGAGCATGTATAATAGAGCGCTTGATTTTTCCTGGCCGTCGAGCGACTATGCAACATTCCAAAAGGCAATGGTGGCAGGCGTCAACAATGGCAATGAAAAAATAAGTCTGTTGAGTGGCTTGATCCGGAAATATCCGTCTTCCAGCCTGATTCCGGACGCTAATATGGAAATTGCAAATACTTATCTCGCGAATGAAGAATATTCGCAGGCACTTCCGTTTTTAAAAAGTATTACAAATTCAACAAATAATGACGCGCTGAAACCGAGAGCGTACCTGCGTTCCGGAATTGCTTATTACAATCTCGATAATAACAAGGAAGCGTTAAACCAATACAATGCATTGGTGAAACAATATCCAAATTCACAGGAGGCGCAGGAGGCATTAGAAAATGCTAAATCGATTTACGTGGCTGAAGGAAAAAGCAGCGAGTATGTGGATTTCGCAAAAACGCTTGGCGTAAATATTTCGTCGAGCCAGGAAGATCAGCTGGCGTACCAGGAAGCCGAAGTGCAGTTCAATGATGGGAACTTTGCCGGCGCAATACAAAAATTTGAAAATTATTTGAGCAAATTCCCGGACGGAAAATATTCTATCGAGGCGAATTATTATAAAAGTGAAATTTATTTCAACCAAAAAAATTGGGCGAAGGCTTCAGAAGGATACGAAGCAGTAGCAGATAAGGCGCCAAATAAATTTGCGGAAAAGTCTCTCTTGCAGGCTGCCCGTATAAACTTCTTCTACACCAAGGATTACGCAAAGGCGGAAAAATATTTTTCGAAGCTGAAAGATTTTGCGACTTCACAGGAGAACAAAATGGAAGCCATGCGTGGTTTATTACGTAGTCAATTTGAATTACAACAGTGGACGGACGCAGCCGAAAATGCGAAAGAGCTGTTAAATCAAAAGGGTTCAAGCACGGACGATAAGATCCTTGCAAATATGATCATCGCCAAATCATATCAGACCAACAATCAGTGTGAAACTTCGCTTCAATATTATCGCACCGTGGCTAACATGAGTAAAGCTGCTTATGGCGCAGAGGCACGGTATCAAATCGCAGAGTGCCTTCTTCAACAAAATCAATTGAAAGACGCGGAGAAAGCCGCATTTGAAGTGATTAATCAGTCAGGCTCCTATGAAACATGGGTTACTAAAGCTTACATGGTATTGGGCGATATTTATTTTAAAGAGAAGGATTATTTCAACGCAAAAGCTACTTACCAAAGTGTTAGCGATAACGCCAAGATAGAAGAAGTGCGACAACAGGCACAGCAACGCCTCAGTCAGGTAATTGAAGAAGAGAAAAAGAGCAGTAAGGTGACCAACGAGAATTAAAGAACGAGTGCTATCAACTGATCGATGAACCAACTTATATACATGACCTTGAAATCATTTTTTGTATTTGGAATTTGTGTACTGGGATTTAGTGTTTGTGTTCATGCCCAGGATACAACGAAGCGGAAGACTATTAATATTACGTCGACGTTCAAACCAGTACTCCGCGATGCGGCCAAAGTTAATTTCAATGCTGCTCCGCCAGTTGCTGATACAGCGAGGCCAACATTGGCGTACGCTATCCCGTCGCAATTTCTTTTTCTTAGTTATCAACCGGCAGCTTTAAGTCCTGTTGCATTACATGTGGATTCATTATTATCGTGGAAAAATGATAACTATATAAAGGTAGGAATTGGGAATGTTCATCAACCATACATCAAGGCCGGATTCAGTTTTGGTGACGGTCAAACTACTTTTTTCAATGCATTTGCGGAAGGATACACGTCGAAAGGGTCCTTACAATATCAAAAAAATAGTTTGATCAATGTTGGGATTGCCGGGACCGTGAAAACAACTAATCATCTTGAATGGGATGGTCAGCTTGGTTTTCGTGCAGACGGATATTATTTATATGGATACAGACCGGACACATTGAAATATGAAAAGACAGATCTGCAGCAAAATTTCCAAACCTTCGAAGGAAAAATTGGTTTGCGTAATACAATTCCAACGGAATTTGGGTTGACATATAATCCAAATCTGCACGTCATTGTTTTTGGTGATAATCATTCACCAAAGGCGACGGAAGCAAACACCGTGTTGAATCTTCCCTTGCGTAAAACGATTGGAAAAGATTTTGCATTTGATCTGGCTTTTACTGCAAACCTTACTAACTATAGGTTAAATAATGAATCGACTTACAACAATAATTTGTATTACATATCACCAGCGTTGTCATACAGGTCGAATAATCTTTTTATAAAAGCGGAAATTACTCCTTCGTGGGATCAGAAAAACTTTCACCTGTTGCCAAATTTCACTGCTGACGTTTCAACCAATGACCAACATTTTACTTTGCAATTGGGATGGATCAGTTATTATGAAAAAGGAAGTTATCAGAGATTTGAAACAATCAATCCCTGGCTCGCTCAACCAACATCATTGTTGAATACGCGTGTACAGGAAATTTTCGGAGGATTCAAAGGATCATTGAATAACCATGTTTCTTATGCGGCGAAACTCGGATGGGCAGAATATTGGAACATGCCTTTATTTGTGAATGACAGCATCGACGGCAAAACGTTTGTAATTCGTTATGATCGTTTGAACGCGCTGAAAATGCATGGAGAAATTACGTATACGGAAGGAGAACAATTTAGCGCGACGGCCGGACTTAACATCAACCAATACACGAATATCAAGAATGAAAGTAAAGCATGGGGATTGATTCCGCTCGAGCTTACTACGACATTGAGATGGCAAATATTAAAAGATTTGTGGTTGAAGGCTGATTTGTGGGCATTTAACGGGGCTCCTTACCTCGACAAGCAAGGAGGTGCTCATAATTCAGAAAGAGGGCTCGATCTGAATGCCGGCGTTGAATTCCGCATTACAAAACAATTGAACCTCTGGCTGCAGATGAATAATATCTTCAACAATAAATACGAACGCTGGAATCAATACCAGGTTTATGGGTTTAATATACTTGGTGGTGTGGTATTTTCATTTGGACAGAAGTAAGCTACAAATGTGATGAATGAGAATGTGGAAATGTGAAAAATGTGAAAATGTGAAAATGAATCCCGGATTGGCGGATTGAGCGGATCTTTCCATTGAAACATGATTCACAACATTGGGCTTTTTTCAATGCAGAAAGAATCATTATTCAATAATCATGTTCACGTGGAAGATCCGCGAAATCCACTCAATCCGCCAATCCGCGATTCATTTTCACATTTTTCACATTTCCACATTCTCATTCATCACATTTTTTTCTATTTCCCCAAAATTCCGTTCTTTCGTATTGTAAACGGTAAAATATGTTCGATATACTGAACAGTTATTTATTTCAGCATAAAAGTATCAGCATTCCTGGAATGGGTACCATCATCATGGAAACCCTGCCTGCAAGTATTGATACGAGCACCAAAAATATTTTGCCTCCGCTCTATTATTTCCGGTTTGACAAATATTCAGATGCACCCGAAAGAGCTTTTTTTTCATACCTGGCAGAACAAAAGAAAATTGAAGACTATGAAGCGCTAAAGATGTATAGCGAATTTGCTTTTGAACTGCGAAATAAAATTAATCTCGATGAGACTGTGAATTGGGAAGGGATAGGTGTATTAAAAAAGGATCATGAAGGGAATGTTTTATTTGAATCTTCTCTTGGCAATCCATTCTTTCTCCAACCAGTGCCTGCACGAAAGGTAATACACCCGGACGCAAATCATCTGCTGCTGGTGGGCGATACGGAACGGACGAGTGTCGAGATGAATGAATTATTGAATACGGAAGAAGAAGTCGCCGGTAAGAAATGGTGGTGGATATCCGCGCTAATCGCCGGCGGTATTGCGTTGCTAATTATACTATATCACTTTTCCACTCACGGATGGAAAATTGACTCTACGGGTAACCAGGAGCGGCTTGAGACGAACAAGTGAGGTTGAGGTCAATGTTGAGATTGAGTCTCAAAAACGATCGGGCGATTCTTTTTTAATTTCCCCCACCAGATTTTATTTTTGCGTTTTGTTTTATGGAGACAAATGTAATTCACTATACTTCGTGTCCGGTTTGTAATGCGTCGGAAATTCAATCGGTGCTGACAGCAGAGGATTATACAGTTTCTCACAAAAAATTTCAGATTTGGGAATGTCGCAACTGTAGGTTGCGGTTTACGCAAGATGCGCCAGGCGCTGCTTCTATCGGTGCATACTACCAGTCTGAAAGTTACATTTCCCACTCTGATACCAACAAAGGACTCGTCAATCAATTGTATCACATCGCGAGAAAACAAACGCTCACGCGTAAGCGAAAATTGATTTCGTCTTATTCGAGGGATGTGAAGCAGCCTACTTTGTTAGATATTGGTGCTGGAACAGGTGCGTTTGTTCAACATATGCAACAACACGGATGGAAGACAACGGGACTGGAACCTGATGAAAAGGCCCGTCAACGCGCTGCCGAAGTTCACCAGGTTGAATTATTGCCTATTGAAATGTTGCAAAGTATCCCGGATGCATCGTGTGATGTGATCACCATGTGGCATGTACTCGAACATGTGCATGCACTACATGATTGTGTTGCTCAATTAAAACGGATCATAAAACCATCCGGTTTCGTTTTTATTGCTGTTCCTAATTATACTTCGCAAGATGCAGCAATTTATCAATCTTATTGGGCAGCGTACGATGTACCAAGACACCTTTATCATTTTTCTCCAACGTCGATGAAAACTTTGCTCGAGCGTCACACATTCGCATTGCGCGACATAAAACCGATGTGGTTTGATAGTTTTTACATCAGCATGCTGAGTGAACAGTACAAGACAGGACACTCAAATATTGTGAAAGCTTTTTTTAACGGAGCGATGTCTAACGTAAACGCAATGTCTGACACGCGGAATTGTAGTTCTTTAATTTATGTGAGCAACATGGAAGCGTAATAATTCGTACGTCTCTCGCCCGGGAGGTTTTTCCTGCGAATAACATTTGAATATGTAACTATTGAAACTTAATCTCAAAAATATTCGGCCAAAGCTTTCCAGTTATCAATACTTTTTTTGTAGTTGAATCGTATGCAATTCCATTCAGGTAATCAATATCTGGATATTTTAATTTCTGCTGATCATGAAGTGTTGTGAAGTCGGCTCTTGCAACTACTTTTCCACTTGCCGGATCAATCTTTACAATGTAGCTGGTCTGATAAACATTCGCATAAATAAATCCATCGATGTATTCGAGTTCATTGATCATTCCCATCGGGCCATTGTTATCTGATACACCCAGGATTTTTATCAGTTTGAAATCTTTTGGATCATAATAGCTGAGATTGCTGCTTCCATCGCTTCTGATCAGATAGGTTCCATCTGTTGTCATTCCCCAACCCGGGGAATTCAATTCATATTGTGTGATTGGTTTGAATGTTTTTGCATCATATACAAAACAAACTTTTGGATTTTCAAGAGTCATTTGAAAAACTTTTCCGTCGAGAAATGTGATTCCTTCTCCAAAATATTTCTTGTCATCCAAATGAATCTTTGGATCGATCTTCCCCGTTTTTAAATCCACGATTCCAAATAGCGACTTTGAGCTCGGTATTTCATCCGTATGACCGGTGCTTTCATACAGCTTTCCATCATGAAATAAAAAGCCCTCTGTAAATGCCGTAGTATCGTGAGGAAATTGGTTGACCACTGTATATTTCAAAACGGGAACGTTTGGGACTGATTCCGTGGTTTCAGTTGTTGTGGATTCGGTGGTATTGTTATTGCAAGCTATAGTAAACGAGATGAGAGTGATTGCTGAAAGTCTCTTTATCATAATGTGGAAAAAAAAGGCAAAAATAAGGTTCAAAATCGTTTTCAAACGCTAGTTTTTTGCTAAAATAATTTGGAATTTACGATAAAAAGGAGTTGTTTTACAGTTGCTTATCGTCTGAATACCGCTCTGCAAGTCATCCCCCCGGATGCTTTCCCCAAGTGATATTCATTCAATACAATCCCTGGTCGCAGTTTTGAAGCTTGCCAATTCCTATCTAAACTTCCAATGGTTCCTGTTTTCATTTGAATGAATAATTATACCTAATAATTTTTTCTCTCCAATATCTTCCGATTTTATAGTCCTCAATATCCTTGTGTTTGTTGATTCGCCAATACTTATGAGACCCTAAATCCATCAGCTTGTGAAATACCGGTCGCAAGAAAATCTTAATGAGATTATTCCTAACTATACTGGTGTTTCTGTTATCACAATTGCGTGTTCTATCACAGGAACAATGTACTTCCGCCGAATATAGGCAGCAACTTTTTAATCGCGTGCCTGGTTTTGCTTCGAAGGCATCCGCCATTGAAATGTTCACCAAAAGATTTATTAACAGGCAGACAACGACTACGAATGACACGTCTTCCACGACGCGGGTTGTTCCGGATGTGATTACTATTCCTGTTGTCGTTCATATCGTGTATCACTCTTCGTCTCAAAATATTACTGATGCACAAGTGCGGTCCCAAATAGATGTGCTGAATAAAGATTATCGCAGGCAGAACACCGATGCAGTGAACACGCCACAGGTTTTTCAAAGTGTTGCGGCTGATTGTGGATTTCGATTTGAATTGGCAACTGCCGATCCGAATGGAAATGCTACTTCCGGTATCGTCCGTAAATACACAGACATACTCGGTTTTAATATCAGCGACGATGTAAAATCTTCTTCGCGCGGTGGTGATGATGCCTGGGATGCGGATCATTACCTGAATATATGGGTAACCAATTTATCAAGTGGTGTTTTTGGTTATTCGAGTATTCCAGGAAGTCCGAAAAATAAAGACGGTGTCGTTATTCAATACACGGCCTTCGGCACAACTGGCACTGTTGCGGCTCCATTTAATAAAGGGCGAACCACAACGCATGAAGTAGGGCATTGGCTAAATCTTTATCATACCTGGGGCGACGCTGAGTGTGGCGATGACCAGGTTGATGATACGCCTCCACAACGTGCGGCGAACAGGGGTTGTCCCGGTGAAATACGAGTCACTTGTGGAAATGGACCTCTTGGCGATATGTATATGAACTTTATGGATTTTACCGACGACGCCTGCATGAATCTATTTACCAACGGTCAACGCGAAAGAATGCGTAGTTTATTTGCATCCGGAGGCGCAAGAAACGCCATGTTGTCGTCTCTTGCTGTTAATTCCTCTTCGCGTCAACCGGGGTTTGGTTCAGGATCGACATCAGAAAATAGCTTCACTATAAAAGTTTATCCCAATCCGACTGCGGATGAGGTGTTCGTTCAATCTTCAATTGAACATGGCGTTGTATCGATGTTGAATGTATACAATGAAATGGGACAAAAAGTGATGAGCGTCAGACTTACTCAGCAAGTCCAGCAATTAAATATGTCCTTCCTTAAAGCTGGAATTTACTATTTGAAATCGGATGATGGAAAAGAGAGCGGGGTGACGAAGTTGGTGAAGTTGTAGAGAGGTTCATCTCATGAGCGCTGCCACCTTCTTCCCAATCTCCGGCGCCAACGCAACGCCCATGCCGCTCATGCGAACCGCGCAATAAATTTCGTCTTTGATTTTTTCCAGTATTGGTTTTTTTTCAGCGCCGACTCCCATAATACCGCTCCAGCGGTGATCAATTGTGTATGACTGTCCGGGTAAAATGAATTCCTGTAGAAATCTTTCGAGCTCATGTTGAATCTTGTCAGATGTAGACAGTTCGTAGGTGTGTTCTTGTTCAAATGCCTTGTTGCGAGCTCCCCCGAGCAAAACCCTGTCGCCGAGATTCCGGAAATAATAAAATCCTTCGTCGTAGTGAAATGTTCCTTTGAAGGGAAGTCTTTCAATTGGAGAAGTAACAAGCACTTGCCCGCGAGCGGGCTCGACATCCGCATCGGGCATTAATTGTTTTGCAAATGCGTTTGTGCAAATTAAGAGTTGGTCGGTTGATAAGTTGAATGGCTGGTTTGTGTGAAGTTGGATTTTCCCGTTGACAGACTCGAAATTTTTTATTTCGATATTATTGAGCACGGTTATACCAAGCGATTGAACAAACTGTAAAAGTGACTGGCACAATTTCCCGGAATGCAATTGTCCCTCTAATTTATTTTCGATTAAATGACGTGTAGCAGTAAAACCAAATCGTGCAATTTTCTCATCACTCAGTTGGAAGGTTTTTGTACGACCCGTTATTTTTTTAAGTTTTTGATTCAGCCAATCAATGTTGCTCCGAAGAATGTTGAAATCCATTTGATGTTCCGATATCAATTCATATCCGCCGTGTGATTCGTAACCGATTTGTTTTTCGCGAAATATCTTTCGGATTCGTTCCAACCCTTTGTAGCGCAATTCAACAATATCTAACATCTTTTCCTCTCCGATACTAAGCGTATCGGCAACCAACTCTGTCACACTTCCAAAACATGCGAAGCCTGCATTTCGTGTACTCGCGCCCGTTGGGATAATTCCGCGATCAACAATTGTGATATTTAATTTGGGATTTTTCTTTTTTAAATAATAGGCTGACCACAATCCAACAAAGCCGCTTCCGACGATGATAATATCTTTCGGCGAATAGAAACTTTCTTTTTCCCAAACGGAAATTTGCATAGCTAATAGTTAGATGAGGTGATGGATAAAAGGTAGAGGGTGTGGCTTACCACAAGAGCGCAAGTACAAATTCCATTTACTCCAAACTTGTGGTAAGCCACACCCTCTACCTTTTACCTTTCACCTTGTTATAGATGAATTGCTTCACCGTACGCCACCTCAATCGCGTCTTTTACACTTTCGCTGATGGTCGGGTGCGGATGAATACTATTTAATACTTCGTGATAGGTTGTTTCTAATTTTCTCCCGACAACGGTTTCGATAATGATTTCCGTTACGTTGTAACCAATCATATGGGTTCCTAACCATTCGCCGTATTTGCCATCAAACACCACTTTGATAAACCCTTCTGTGTGTCCCGCTGCTGAAGCCTTGCCCGATGCACTCAATGGGAATTTACCAACTTTCACATCATAACCTGCTTCTCTTGCTTGTTTTTCTGTCAATCCCACGGATGCAATTTCCGGGGTACAATATGTACAGCCCGGCACGTTTCCATAATCAAGTGGTTCTGGTTGATGAGCAAATTTCTTTTCGTTGTAAGCAATGTTTTCAACGCAGATAATTCCTTCTTTGGAAGCAACGTGCGCGAGCGCTTGTCCCGGTGCGCAATCACCAATTGAATAAACACCTGGAACATTTGTTTGGTAAAATTTATCAACTGAAACCTTTCCTTTCTCGGTTTTTACTCCCAGCGTTTCCAACCCAATATTTTCAATATTTGCTGAAATTCCAACAGCGCTCAGCAGGACATCGGCTTCGAGTGTGATCTCACCAGAGGGAGTTTTAACTTTTGCCTTTACTCCATTGCCGCTTGTGTCCACGCCGGTTACTTCACTGCTCGTGTAGATCTCCATTCCATTTTTCTTGTAGATCTTTTCCAGTTCCTTAGATACTTCTTCGTCTTCCACCGGAACGATATTTGGGAGGAATTCGACGATGGTAACTTTTGTTCCCATGGTATAATAGAAGTATGCGAATTCTACACCGATCGCACCGCTTCCCACAACGATGATGCTTTTCGGCTGCTGTGGCAACGACATCGCTTCGCGGTACCCGATTACTTTTTTACCATCCTGCTTGATATTGGGTAGCTCGCGGCTTCGCGCGCCTGTTGCAACGATAATATGTTTTCCTTCTACAACCTGTGTTTTATTATCGGCCCCCGTTACTTCAAGTTGTCCTTTTGCTTTCAATTTGCCATAGCCCATGATCACATCGATCTTATTCTTCTTCATCAGGAACTGCACGCCTCGGCTCATCTTGTCCGCAACACCGCGACTTCTTTTGATCACCGCCGGAAAATCCTGTTCTCCACTTGCATTAATTCCAAAATCTTTTGCGTGTTTGATGTATTCAAACACCTGCGCACTTTTTAAAAGCGCTTTGGTAGGAATACAACCCCAATTCAGGCAAATACCACCGAGACTTTCCTTTTCAACAATTGCCGTTTTTAAACCCAGTTGGGAAGCGCGGATTGCCGCGACATAACCACCGGGACCACTGCCAAGAACAACTACATCGTAGGCCATATAGATTTAATTTTTTATGGAGGGCAAAGTTAGGGAAAGTAGTTGATAGTCGGGTCCCATGTAAGTCTTAGTGACTTTGGTGTGAAACCAGAACTGCATACAAAGTCACTCCAATCAACCCTATGACACATCGACTATTCACCTAAATTTGCGTCTTCAAAACTTGCAAACATGAAACTGGACATTCTCGCAATCGCGCCCCACCCGGATGATATTGAACTAGGGTGTTCAGGTGTGTTGCTGATGGAAAAAATAAAAGGGAAAAAAACGGGTGTGGTTGATTTGACAAGGGGCGAACTGGGAACTAGAGGAACGCCTGAGCTGCGTGCAGTGGAAGCCGCAAATGCTGCAGCGATACTTGAACTCGATGTGAGGGAAAATCTGGAAATGGCAGACGGTTTTTTTCGGAATGATGAAGAACATCAGCGCCAATTGATACGCATAATCCGGAGATATCAACCGGAAATTGTATTGGCAAGCTCCAAGACTGACCGCCACCCGGACCACGGAAGAGCGGGGCACCTGATCGAAGAAGCATGCTTTTTGAGTGGACTAAGAAAAATTGAGACAGTCGATAATGATGGAACGGCTCAACCACACTGGCGCCCAAAATATATTTTTCATTACATACAAGACAGGTATTTCACTCCGTCGTTCGTATATGATGTCACGCCCGTCTTTGAAAAAAAACTGGAGTCAATTAAGGCATATTCCTCGCAATTTCACTCGAATGTATACCAGAGAGACGAACCACAGACATATATCTCAACACCTGCATTTTTGGGGTCAATTATCGGGAGGCACCAGATGTTCGGTAAAATGATCGGTGTTGAATACGCTGAGGGATTTATTACGGAGAAAATGATCGGAATCAGGAGTTTTGACTCGTTGGTACAATTTGACACGTAGATACGTTGGAATTGTTGTAGTTGATCGTTGACGGGATTCGGCAGAGGCTATTTTGCAATTAATTGAGCTCAGTATTCACAACAAATTCATTTCACGTTGCGTTGTTATGTTTTATTTTTTTTAACACGCTTTAGGGTGAAAATTAAGTAACTTTGCGGATTATACAAACGAAACCAAACTGGATTCATGATACTACCCAAATTCTCGAACTTACCTCAGTCATTTCATTCGGAATTGAAACATCGGATCAGTGATTATTTTGACAAGGTTGGCAAATCGACTACCGGCAATGCGAGCCTCTTTATAAAGGCTATTATTCTCCTTGTTGCGTTTGCTTCCGTTTATATACACCTGGTATTTTTTACTCCGGCAAATCTTTGGGCTATTTTAGAGTGTGTGCTGTTGGGAGGCATCGTTTCTGCGATTGGTTTTAATGTAATGCACGATGGAGCGCATGGGAGTTTCAGCAAGAACAAGGTGGTTAATGTACTGGCTGCTTTTTCCCTGAATTTACTTGGCGGAAACAGCTTCATGTGGAATATGAAACATAACGTTATCCATCATGCGTACACAAATGTCGAAGGTGTTGATGATGATATCGACATCCAGCCCTGGATGCGAATGAGTGGATCACAGAAAAAATATAAACTGCATAAGTATCAACACTTGTATTTCTGGTTTTTCTATTCCCTGCTGTATGTGTCATGGATATTTTTCATGGACTATCAAAAATATTTCAAGAGCAAAGTGGGCGAAGTAAAGTTGAAAAAAATGAAATTCACTGACCACTTTGTTTTTTGGGGTTTTAAATTGCTGAATGCATTTTTATTTGTCGCATTGCCGATCTACAAGATTGGCTTTACAAATTGGGTGATTGGGTTCATCATCTTTGCTTTTGTTGCCGGACTCGTACTTAGTTTGGTTTTCCAATTGGCGCATACCGTTGAACATACTTCTTTTCCCGCGGCTGACCCGGCAACAGGAAAAATGGAAGACGAGTGGGCGATTCACCAATTGAAGACGACGGCAAATTTTGCTACGAAGAATAAAGTTGTCAGTTGGCTCGTGGGAGGTTTGAATTTCCAGATCGAGCACCATTTGTTCCCAAAAATCTCACACGTACATTATCCTGCGATCAGTAAAATAATACGGCAGACTTGCCAGGAATATGGTATTACCTACATAGAATATCCAAGGGTTCGTCTCGCCATTGCTTCGCACGTAGCGTTTCTCCGTCAAATGGGAAGGAACTAGTTCCAAAGAACAATGTGGAAATGTGAGGCAAATGTGAAGAATGAAGAATGTGGAAATGTGAAAATGTGGAAATGTGAAAATTCTGAAGGTCAATCTTCGATTATAAGCGAGTAATTTTTTATAATCGAAGATTGACCTTCAGAATTTTCA
>Ga0163162_10001977_pt1 | contig 19243 bp, 18 predicted proteins | sample S55metaG_FD_115310 | JGI IMG/M metagenome (GOLD analysis project Ga0163162, IMG submission 115310) | Switchgrass rhizosphere microbial communities from Kellogg Biological Station, Michigan, USA - S5-5 metaG | ecosystem: Host-associated > Plants > Roots > Rhizosphere > Soil | place: USA...
ATTGCAGCGTGATGTTCCAGAGCCTTGGTCCTCAACCTTCTCTGGCGAACAAAACGGTGTTTAAAACACCGCCAGGATAGCTTTGTCCTTGACACTGCCTTCGCTCTTATCGAGGGGCACCCACTCTATCTTTTCCTCCCAACTACCGGGAATCCCTCTGGCTACTGGCGCTCAATGGCGAATAGAATGATTCTTTAGGCTGGTTCGTAGTTTGTATTTGGAGGTTGAGATGTTTCGTCATCGAAGTTTGACCGTCATTCTGGCAGTGGTCGTTGCAGTCGGTCTGGCTCAGGCCGAGGACAAGGTCCAATCAGAACTGAAGTTCGTAGCGCATACCAAGGCCGATAAAACCGCTGGCGTGTGGGTGGACGGACAGTACGTGGGATTCGTTAAAGAATTGAATGGCGACAAGAAGATCACACTGTTGCCCGGTAAACACGAAGTCGTGGTGCGGCAGGCCTGGTATAAGGACTACGTAGAGCAGATCGTCCTGGAGCCGGGACAGACCACCGTGGTGAATGTGGCGCTGCTGAAAGAAGCGAAGCCCAACACGCGCGAAGCCACCGGAGAGTTGAAAATCTCGGCGACTCCCACCCGTGCGGCCGTGTTCGTGGACAATCAATTCGCGGGAAATGTCAGCGAGTTCGACGGCGCGGGAAAGGCCATGCTGCTTACCCCCGGACGTCACAACATTCGAGTAGCGCTGCCTGGGTATCTGCCATTTGAAACTGTGGTCGATCTACGGGCCCACCAGAAGCTCAAGATTCAGACCGAACTGGTCAAGGGCAGCATCACTGAGGCTGGGACGCTGGTCAATCAGCAGTAACACAATTCCCATTGAAGAGAGCACTGCGTCTGCCGCTGGCGATTCTGGTGATCCTTTTTATTGGGATCGTCGGCACAGTGCTTTTCCAGGTCGGGGCCGACGGCAAACCGCCAAGCATCTCGCTGAAATGGAACCCACCTGCGCCCAAGCGGGGTTCGACCATTACCGGCTACAACGTATATCGCACCCAGCCTGACAGAACCTTCCAGTCAATCGCATCTGTAACCGAGCCTGCTTATGTCGATCGAGCGGTAAGGTCCGGCGAGACTTATGACTATTTCGTGGTATCCGTGGACGCAGATGGGCATGAAAGCCGGCCTTCGAATTATGTTTCGGTCACGGTTCCTTAGCGTGGGAAATGTGATCAAGGCCTTTCCACAGAGGACACAGAGACACAGAGGAAATCGAGGAATCTGAGAATTTCTCTGTGCCTCTGCGGTGAGCTGAAACAGCCAGCAGTTTGACGCCTTTAGGCAGTCCGACAAATATTTCTTCGAAAACCTGTCTCGGTTGTCGATCTCGCGGTACGCCAGTCGACGTCTAAGCAGAGACGGGATTTAATCAAGATACCGACTCTAAATCAGAAATTATTCGAGGAGACTGACAATGCGATTCATGGTGATCGTGAAAGCCGACAAGAACAGCGAAGCAGGAATAATGCCCAGCCGCGAGATCTTGACTGCAATGGGCAAATTTAATGAACAACTGGTGAAAGCCGGAGTCATGCTGGCGGGCGAGGGACTTCATCCCACGTCGAAAGGCAAACGCGTCAAGTTTTCAGGTGGGAAACACACCATCACGGACGGGCCCTTCGCTGAAAGCAAAGAGCTGATCGCCGGCTTCTGGCTATGGCAGGTCAGGTCCATGGATGAGGCCGTTGAGTGGCTCAAGCGCAGTCCTTTCGACGGCGGAACCGAGATCGAGATTCGTCAGGTATTCGAGGCAGACGACTTCGGCCCGGAAATGACTCCTGAACTCAAAGAGCAAGAGGAACGACTGCGCGCCCAGGTGTCAAAAAAGAAGAAGTAGGACTTAGACCACAGCGGGGTGCCCCATTCTTCTTTCGCGTTTTTTGCGAAAGAGGGTGGGGCTTTTTGTAACGATAAATCGATTTAAAAATTAAATTGTCACATCCTATAGGATGTGACATCATTTTAGATATTCATGAGGATAGTCCTCGATACATCGGTCTTGGTCGCGGGACTTCGCACCCAGATGGGAGCGGGAAACGCTGTCCTGCGGTTAGTTGCACAGGGGCGACTGGTGGTCCTCGCCACCCCTCCGCTTTTCCTGGAATGTGAAGAAGTGTTAAAACGTCCCGAACACCAACTGGTTCACGGCCTAACTCCAGTCGCGGTTGACGAATTTCTGGCAGAGCTGGCCGCCTTGATCGAGCCGGTCGAGGTCCATTTTCAGTGGCGGCCGCAATCTCGCGACCCAAATGACGAAATGGTTCTGGAAGCTGCGATCAACGGACAGGCAAGCGCAATAGTGACGTACAACGTCGCGGATTTCGTGGGGCCAACGGAGCGATTTAGAATTTCTGTGCTGCGCCCTGCAGACTTACTGAGGAGGGTGAAATCATGAGCAAAGCTACGTATCCGTTGAAACTCCCTATCTCGATCAAGAAGGCGGCCCAGCGGCTCGCCAAGGAAGATGGCGTGTCTTTGAATCAATGGATCGCGGTTGCAGTCGCAGAAAAAGTCGGGGTTGTGGAAACGGCAGCCGATTTTTTCAAAAAGCGCGCTGGCAAAGCCACCGGCGAAGGGCTGATGAAATTTCTTCGAACCGCGCCTAAGGTCCCGCCTGAGCCAGAGGATAGGCTGAGATAACAGAAACACCATAGAACGCGTTCCTGTTGTGATAGCCACGTCCAGGCAGAGCCGCGACGGGCAACCTTTGGACACCGGATGATTGAACGGATACTGTCCCTGACAAATATTTTCCAAAATTTTAGATCTGGGATGTCGATTTCCGTGCCTCCCGTTCGACGTCTAAATAGAACCAAGTTGATCCGCCCGAGGTCTGGCACGAACCGGCCGGAGACTCGGCTCAAAATCGAAGCATTTATAAGGAGATCGAACCATGCGATTCATGATGTTGGTAAAGCACTCCGAGAATCAAAGCAATCCGCCCAAGGCGCTCATGGATGCGATTACAGAGATCGCTGTTGAGGCTGCCAAGAAAGGCAACATGCTGGGCAGCGGTGGGCTCGGGCCCACGGCGCAGAGCGTACGCGTCCGGGTTTCCGGAGGGCAGCTGCGTGTGATTGACGGGCCCTTTACCGAGGCCAAAGAAGTAATCGGCGGATATGCGCAGTTCGAATTCAAGTCAAAAGAAGAGGCGATTCAATCGGCGGTCGAGTTCATGGAACTTCATCGCAAGCATTGGCCGGGATGGGAGGGCGAGACCGAAGTCCGCCAGTTGTTTGGGCCGGAAGATGCTCCCCAGGGTTGCCCCTCTCCCGCTGTTTGAAGGGCCGGACTTAGTATTTTCGGCGGCTCTGAATATTTCTCTCGGACCGACGGCCCAGTGACGGTTCCATAACCCACCCTTTTCGCGAAGACCCGCAAGAGGGTGGGGAGCCCCCGTCTTTTACCCGTTTCCCAAACCGTCCCGCACGCTTGCGCGGACTGATTAAAAATGATGTGATCGGTGGGAGTGACAACTACCGATACACATCGAGCCATCGACGCAGTCTGGCGGATCGAGTCGCCGCGGCTCATCGCCGGTTTGACCCGAATTGTGCGCGAGGTCGGTGTGGCCGAAGACCTGGCTCAGGATGCTCTGGTGGCCGCCCTGGAACAGTGGCCGAAGTCGGGCGTTCCCGATAATCCGGGCGCCTGGCTGATGGCCGCTGCCAAAAATCGCGCCATCGACCACTTCCGCCGCAACCAGCGGCTTGACCGCAAGCACGAAGAACTCGGTCGCGAAGGCATCGTTCAAAAGGTCGGTACGCGCGAAGTTCGGGCAGGTGAGGCCCCGATGGACGAACTCGACGCTGCTCTCGACGACGATGTCGGCGATGACCTGCTCCGCCTGGTATTCATCTCCTGCCATCCCGTGCTTTCGACTGAATCGCAGGTTGCGCTTACCCTGCGTCTGCTCGGCGGTCTGACGACGGACGAAATTGCGCGGGCCTATCTCGTGCCGGAACCTACCGTCGCACAACGCATCGTGCGCGCCAAACGAACCCTCTCCGAGGCTCAGGTTCCCTTTGAAGTGCCACGTGGCGCTGAACTCGCGGCGCGGTTGTCATCGGTGCTTGCGGTCATCTACCTGGTTTTCAATGAAGGCTATGCTGCTACCGCCGGGGACAACTGGTTGCGGCCTGCGCTTTGCGAAGAGGCGCTGCGACTGGGACGGATTCTGGCCGAACTGGCTCCGCTCGAACCCGAAGTGCACGGCCTGGTCGCGCTGATGGAAATACAGGCGTCGCGCTCACGGGCGCGTGTGGGACCGTCGGGAGAGCCGATCCTTCTCTTTGATCAGAACCGAGCGCACTGGGACCAGTTGCTGATTCGCCGCGGCCTCGCCGCCCTGGAACGTTCTGAAAAGCTGCGTTCGGAAAAACTGCGTACTGGAAAGACTGCGAGCCTACGCGGCCCGTACGTGTTGCAGGCTGAAATCGCAGCCTGTCACGCACGGGCCCGTGCCCCGGAAGAAACGGACTGGACGCGTATCGTGGAGCTTTACACCGCGCTGGCCGAATCAGCACCCTCGCCAGTCGTCGAGTTGAATCGTGCGGTGGCCGTGGGTATGGCCTATGGTCCCGCAGCGGGACTCGAATTAGCCGATAGACTGATCTCCGAACCGGCGCTGGAAAAATATCATCTACTGCCTAGTGTGCGCGCTGACCTGCTGAAAAAACTTGGGCGGCTGAAAGAAGCCCAAGCAGAGTTCGAACGCGCGGCTGCTATGACCCGCAACGTCCGGGAGAGCGCATTGCTGCTCGATCGCGCGCGATCCTGCAACGCAAACTGAACATGTGGTGTGGGGTGGACACTCTTGTCCACCGCATTTGAATTGGACTTGGCTTTTCGGGGAGACCATCAACAAAAATCTAAGTCAAAGGCGGCGGACAAGAGTGTCCGCCCCACACATGCACACAGAGCCTCATGGCTTCTGAACGTTTGGCGTGAGCTTGCGGATAAGAAATTCTTCGATTAGATTGGCGCCCGCTGTCGCGCCGATTCCGATGGCGCCGCCTTCGAAGGTCAATCCCACACCATCGCGATCTTTTTCCGGATAATAGAGATTCGAGATCGCGCCTGCGGCCAGGTTTCCGCCGATACTCGAGTAATTCGGCTGCCAGCGTCCGTTGTCGCCTTTGCAGACCACGGAAGTGGCGATCGCGTAAAGAATTCTCGATCGCTTGCTACCGGTGCCTTTGTAGAAATAACGGGGATCCTGTTTTAGAAGCGAGGGCAGGATGGCGCCGCCGATGAACGTCCCGGAAACGAAGTTGGCGTAGGAGGCGCCGTAACGCTTGCCATATCCCTCAGCGCCTTGACCGTATCCGCTGAACTGATCCTGGGACTGCTGAATGCCCGCAATGACGCCGATTAGAGCGAAGCTGACCGGATCGATCGTAGTTTTCCAAGCGAGCCCGAATTTTTGCTTTGAAGTGAGAGGAGCGGGATAAGGGTCGTAGCTGACATAGAAATTCGGAATGAAACCCAGCACACGCTGTTTCTCTTCATCCTCAACCTGCGCTTGTGCCACTTCTACTTGGGACAAGCCAACCTGCACCTCGGTAAGCGCGGTTGCAACCGTCAATGCGATTGGTGGGACGGTGTAGATCTCTCCGGGATGCACAGTTGCCGAAGACGTTTGCGTCGCAAATCCGGTGGCAGTGACGGTGAGTTGGAACGACCCGGCAGGGACCTTGGCAAAAGAAAATTGCCCGTCGTTGTCGGACAGGGCATCCGGAAGGAGAGGCTGATCTTGATGGATAGGTTGGACAATTCTGATGCGGGCGCCTGCGACGACAGCGCCGGTGCGATCCACCACCGTCCCCTTGACCGTTCCCATTGACGAGACTTCTGGCAGGTTTGCGACACCCGATGTTCCTGCTGCCGTCTGGTTCGATTGAGCATTCTTGGTTGCCGGACCAACAGAGGCGTGCTGAGTTTGGGCGCGTATAGGAAGCACGCTACTTGCAAAAATTAAACTCAGCCAGAGAACGCCGTGAGATCCAAGTACAGACCTGCGAACGAACCGGAGCACAGATGTGCTGCATAAAACTTTTTTCGAGAAAATCACGACAATCCCAGTATTCCCGTAAACCCGAATCGCTTCAAATAACTAAAGATTACTTTGAGCAGATTGCGGATTTACTCACACGGATTCTTTTTCAAGGAGAAAAAATCGACTGCTGAGTGTGTTCGCGACAAGCCACGATTTGATCGCCTTTACGCGCTTTTACAATTGGACGAGAAAGGAGTCGTGAGCGCGAACCAGGGTGCCCCTCGTACCCGTGTTATCTTCCGATTCAGTCTATGCCGACAGTGCGCTGGGAAATCTAGTTTGGAAATCCAGGATTCCTACCCATTCCGGAGTAACAGCAATGCGAACCATGGAGGTAGTCGTTCCGCGAAGCTGATTGACCCAGGCCTGTCCCTGTTCACGCCCGAAATAGCGCTCGGCAGCCGCGGCATACTCGGGAACAATCCCCTTCACGGTTTCCAGACTCGCGGTTCCGCGGACCAGCAGCACTTTATGGGGAAAGTTGTTGTCGTCGATGGTGAGCGCGACCTTCGTATTCTTTGCCAGTGCCTTGAGCTTGGGTGCTTTCGGCGGAGTAGCCAGAATGAACTCTTTTCCGTCCCAGTGAAACCAGATGGGAACCACCCGGGGCGTTCCATCTGTCCAGATGTAGGCCAGACGGGCCGGAATTTTCGATTGCATCAGTTCCTGTGATACGGGATGCTGCAGTAGTTCAAGACTTCCCTGTGTAGTCATGCGCGCTCCTTCGAAGACAAACTCAAACGCGGGGCCCAGCTTCACGGGTGTCATCGATCTTGCACTCGCCGCAGGCAAAGTTCAACCAGGATGTAACGCGCGAGCCACTTCTCATTGAAGAAGGTGCAGATTGAAGCAAGCGGAGAGTCTCGAAAAAAACCTACCCGGTTTTGGAAACAGGGCGGGTCGAAAAACACTGAATGTTCAGAGCCTGTTGCCGTGGAGACCACAGTGACATATTTGATTGGTCGGCCCTAGCGGACGATTTTCGAACTTTTCTATGGTCTCCGGTTAAACAAAATTAAAACCGCTGCGACGCATAAGTCAGCGTTTCGCGAAGCCCGTAGAGTCCTCCATGGTCGAGAGGAACCAGTCCACATGGAGTCAGTTCGTGGGCCAACTATTTGCCAGGAAGCAATTCATTGATGGCGAGGACATAAGTCGTCACCTTGTTGAGTTTGATGTTTGAACGCGAAGAAACAAGAACGACCGAGCCGTCTGCGCCGCTCCCTGATTTCACATTCTTCATTAGAACTCGCTTCTTGGAGATGACTGATGCCAGTTCATCCACGTTCCCATCATTGCCCTGCTGAGTCGACAGCCGCTGAGACGGATTCGGTGGATCGGTGGTATCGACAGTGGGATCGACTCCGCCCCAATTCCTTCTCTCGCCCGGCGGTCCATAGGAGAGGTCCGGAGCGACCATCGGCGCCGGCGGATAATACCACGCCGTCAAATACAGCTTGAATTTCGCCTCGCCATTTTTCCATTGCGCCGAATCCATGCGAACCGCAAGCCGCGACGGGGAATCGTTTGATTTCGCCACCGACTCGGTTACCTCTCCCGAAACTACCGCGCCCCGCGGAACCACTCCGCCGCTAATCATAGTCGCCATAATTAGCCGCGCTTCCACCTTTGTTCCCACAGCGGTTTTTCCCGCTTCTATATTCTGTCGCAGGACGATCGGCAGTTCGCATTCAACACAACCATGGGCAGCGCTCGTCCCCGTATCTGCAGGTGAAGAGACTTCAGCCTCCGGTACCTTTTGAGCCTCGTGAACTTGACCTAGAAGAACAGCTGAGCCGAGAACAATGGCGCACGCCGCAGGGCCTGCTGCTTTGATTTTGCGAAACATCACTCCTCCGGGAGCCAACTCGAAGGTGAGAGAACTTGCGCGAAAGTATACCGCAGCCCGTGAAATCGAGTTGTCGCATGGGCCATCACTCCACACTGAAATTGCGGGAGTTGCCACGATGCTTTCCACTAACAGGTGGTTACGCCAACTTCGGATCAAACCCGAGTTTCAAAAGTGTCGAATGGGTATGCTGGCAAGTTGTTGAAAGCAGGACTTCAATCTTGAATTGGTCGGGGCGAGAGGATTTGAACCTCCGACCCCCTGGTCCCGAACCAGGTGCTCTACCAGGCTGAGCCACGCCCCGACGGTTGGTTGGCTCATTGATTTTACTACACGTTCTCTTTCATCACTGGTTTGCTTTGGCTCGGTTCGGGGACATGCGTGTCTCGAGGACGGTGATGGAGCTTCGAATGTACGTCAATTTCGGCGGGCGAGGGCGCCCGCCCCACACAGAAAATCTACGATCTGCGAGTTTCTGAAGGCTCCGCGATTTCCACTTCGATGCCCGGCACACTTGCTGGAACCAGGATGCGGCTTGGGTCGACGAAGAGCCACGCTATCGCTCCGGTGACGCACAGCGCGGCCGCTACCAGAAATGACGCAGTCCAGCCGAAATGGCTGGCGATCAGTGGGGTGAGCCATGCGGTGAACCATCCTCCGGCCTGGGCGCCCATGTTCATGAAACCTGAAACCGATCCTGACGACGTTCCCGCCAGATCCGCCGTCACAGACCAGAAGGAGCTCTGGGCAAGATAAAGCGCGCCTGCGCCACCTGCGAGTACCACACTGGCGAGACGCGCGCTGTCGACTTCCGATCCCAACACGAGAAACACAGCCGCGAGTGTGATCACCACCGATGCGAGATAGCAGCGTCCGATTCTGGGACCGTACCGGCGAGTGAGCCGGTCGCTAAGAGCGCCGCCAGCGGCGCAGCAAACCGCCATCGCGAGAAATGGAAGCATGGCGTAGAACGCACTCGATTTGAGATTCAGTCCGCGAACCTGCGCCAGATATGTGTAGAACCAACTGAAGAAAATCCAGGCCACATATCCAAAAGAAAAATAGCTGATGGTGATCGCCAGCACTTCCCTGCTCTTGAAAACATTTTTCCAGGGGATGAGCCGGCGGGCGCGGATTTTGCCGTCCGCAGACGGGGGAAGTCCGGAACGAATCAATGCCAGCTCAGAAGCAGAGACGCCGGAATGCTCTTCCGGATTGTCGCGGGCAGCGATAAACCACACCAATCCGACGACCAGGCCAATTACTGCACAAACCCAGAACGAAGCCCTCCATCCGTAATGCAGCATGACGAATGTGATCAGCGGCGGTGAAAGGCCTGCGCCAGCGCCCACTCCGGCAAAGATCCAGCCGTTGGCAATGCCACGTTCCTGCGACGGGATCCAGCGCGAGACGAACTGGTTGGACGCGGGATAAACAACCGCCTCACCCGCTCCAAACAAGAAACGGATGGAGACGAAAAGAAACAACGCGCCCTTGATGCCGTGGGGAACCGATGCAGTGAGCGCAGTGAAAACGCCCCACCAGACCACGCCAGCAGCAAGTACCCGGCGCGGCCCATAGCGGTCGGCCAGCATTCCGCCCAGAGTTTGGAAGAGGGCGTAGCCGGCGAGGAAGGCGCTGAAGACCCATCCCAGCTCGACGTTGGTCAGGTGATAATCGCTCGCAATGGAACTGCCCGCGATCGAAATATTCACGCGATCGAGAAATGCCACTGCACTCAGAACGAAGAGCCAGAAGATGAGGAACCAGCGGACGCGACTGGTGCTGGGAGAGGTCATCCGATTTCACCGAGCCTGTGCCGCGAATTTTTTTCCTCGAGCTTCATGGCGCGAAGTTCTTCAGCCCATCGACTATTTGGTTATCCTGATACTCGAAAATCTTCACACGCTAGTCATTCCGACGCTCGGTTGCCGCGCGAGGAATCTGCTGTTTCGCTGCCGGCAGACAGCAGATTCCTCGCCGTGAAGCCGGCTTCGGAATGACAAGGCCTGAACGTGTTCTGGCGCCAGTGGCTATTTGTACTCTTTCACTTCCTGCCGCGATTCTCCGAGACCCTCGATACCCAACTCGACCGCATCTCCCGCATTCAGATACACGGGTGGATTCATTCCCAAACCCACTCCTGCGGGAGTTCCCGTACTGATCACATCTCCGGGGAGCAGCGTCATGAACTGGCTGACATACGAAACCAGCGTGGGGACATCGAAAATCATGTTGGCTGTGGAACTGTTCTGGCGCATGGTGCCGTTCACTTTGAGCCACATCTTAAGATTGCCGACGTTCGCAATCTCGTCCGGCGTGGCGAGGAACGGGCCCAGGGGAGCGAAAGTGTCGGCGCTCTTTCCTTTTACCCACTGTCCGCCGTGTTCGAGTTGGAAGTTGCGCTCGGAATAGTCGTTGTGCAAGGCGTATCCGGCGACGTAGTCGAGAGCGTTTTCCTTGGACACATACAGAGCCCGCTTCCCGATGACGACCGCAAGCTCTACTTCCCAATCCACTTTGGTCGAGCCCTTGGGCCGTACCAGAGAATCGTTCGGTCCCACCAGAGATGTGGTTGCCTTAAAGAAGATGACGGGCTCTTTTGGAATCTCGGATTTCGTCTCGGTCGCGTGATCGCGATAGTTGAGTCCGATACAGACGATCTTACTGGGCCGGGTGACGGGCGGTCCCAGCCGCACCGATGCCGCGACTTTCGGTGCCGATGCCGCGTTCTTCTGCAGCCATGAATCAAGCTGCTTCAATCCGCCGCCATTCAGGAATTCTTCGTTGTAGTCCGAGCCGAAGCCGGATGCGTCAATGCGGGTGCCATCTTTCAAGAGCGCGCCGGGCTTTTCTTTACCGGGCTCGCCAAACCGAATCAGTTTCATTTCTTTCTCCCGAGGATCTTATTTTCTTGAGGACAACTAACAAAAGAGCGCCATGCGTGCGAGGGGGCCGACCAAGGTCACCTTTTTCAAGCGTGCTAGATTAATTATCATATATAGGTATAATACTAACTTATTTAAATTGCTCCAGAGAATTTCCCACCCATCAACAAGGAGAATGGTCTGATGAGCAGAATCCTCGCATCATTAGTTGTGTGCGCCGTATTGTCTCCGTTCACTCTGGCGCAAGCTACCGGCGACCGCATCGATCTTTATTTTAACGATTGGCATTCGTCAACCCCGCGCACAACTCTCGGCTCGCTTCAGGAGCGGGACATTTTCACCAAAGGCGATCCGCACAATCCCGCGAAGAAGGGCGCCGTTCTCCAATTTCTCAATTCGCACACTTACGCCACGCTGGCGCCGAAAGCTTCTACCAAGGCGACTCGTCTCGAGGGACAGCAGGAAGTCTACTTCATCGAGTCCGGCCATGGTTCCGCGACCGCCGCGGGCCAGACCGTTGAACTCTACCGGAACATCGCTGTCCTGATGCCGGCAAACTTGGAGTTTACATTAAAAAACACCGGCGACGAGCCGCTGACCATGTATGTGATCAACGAGCCGACGCCTCCGGGCTTCCGACCGAATGCGACCATGCTGGTCCGCGACGAGAACAAACTGCCCATCACTTCGAGCAACGGTCTGTGGGCGCACATCGTAAAGTCGGTCTTCACCACGCAAGATGGTTTGGGGACGCTGCAGTATGTCCTGACCGTGACTCTCGATCCGCTCACCATCGGGAAACCGCACATCGTTGATCACGACGACATCGAAGAAGTCTGGACTGCACTTGACGGCACCAGCCTGGCTTTCGTAAGCAATTCACTGCGTAAGCAAACGCCCGGGATGGCGTTCTACCACATCCCCGACAACAAGACGCCACACACCAACATCAATCAGAACGAAGACGCGCAGGTGAAATTCCTGTACTTCGCCCGTTACCATCCGCACGAAGCCCGGAAGTAGGTCAGCTCTATCGACGCTACAAGGAGACTGAACTATGCGACGGACAATACCTCGACGGATCATGCTTACTCTTCTACCGGTGTGTGCTCTGGGATTTTTTTCACTGACCCTGACGGCGCAAACTCCTCCCCCATCCAGCGGCACGAAAAACGCGATCAACGGGATTAATTCGTATCCCGGGCCGGAATTCGTCAAGTACGCAGCGGACAGAGACACGAATAGCCGTCGCATTGACCTGTTCATCGGCGATTGGCAGGGGTCGATGCCGCGTTTCGAACACGGCTCGCTGGTACTGCGCGACATTCTCACACATGGCGACAACTTCGCTCCCTCGCAGAAAGGCGCGGTGCTGCATGCCGCCAACTTCTTTGCCTACGGACGCCTGGCTCCGGGCGCATGGACCACTCCCGATAAGCTCGATGGCCACCAAGAGGTTTATTACGTTCTCGGAGGCCAGGGCGAGATCACCGCTGGCGGCGACACCGCGAAGTTGCGGAAAAATGTCGCAGTCCTGATGCCTGCCGGTCTGGAATTTGTGATGAAGTCCACGGGAACGGAAGCGCTCACCATGTATGTGATCAATGAGCCGACTCCGTCCGGGTTTCATCCCAAAGACAAGATGCTGGTGAAGGACGAAGCTATGGCGCGGCAGCGGACTCCCGCGGACGCCGATCCTTATATTGTTGGTGGCGCCTCCGGTCACTGGGCGCACATCGTGAAGGAACTTTTCTCTCCCGCCGACGGACTGGCAACCGAACAAAGCGTCATCACTGTGACTGTCAATCCGTTGACGATGGGCGAGCCGCATCCTCACCGGCCGGGTCAGGAAGAAGTCTGGGCAGCGATCGACGGTACCAGCCTGGTGTTGCTGGGAACGGAACTTCGCATCCAGCAACCGGGAATGGCTTATATGTTGCCGCCGGATTCGGTCACGATTCATTCCAACATCAATGCCGGCGACAAGCCGGTAAAATTTCTGTACTTCGCCCGATTCCCCGACGGCGACAACTACACCCATGCAATAATTCCTGCGCGCAAGTAGAGTGATTTTTATCTTGTTCGATTCTTCGGACAGCGCCGTTGTAAAGAAAAATCATCCATGAAAAATATCCGTAATTTTGCTTTGTTCGTAATTTTGGTTGCGCTCTCAGTTCGCCTTGCCTGGAGTTCCCCCGCAACCGCGGATGAATACTTTGTATACGTCGGAACTTATACCGGCTTCACTTTCATGAATGAAGGGTTGCCCGCGGGAGGAAGCCACAGCAATGGCATCTACATGAGCCGGTTCAAGCCAGCGACTGGTGAATTGAGCAAGCCTGAACTGGCGGCGGAGATTGTGAATCCTGCTTATCTTGCGGTGGCGCCGAACCAGCGCTTCCTTTATGTGGCGACGGAAGATCCACTTTCACTGGGGCCAGATTTCGATCACGCGTCCTACATCAGCGCATTCGCAATTGACCAGACCAATGGCAAGTTGCACCTGCTGAACACGCTGCCAACGGGGGGCACGAGCACCTGCTATCTCTCGATCGACAAGACCGGCCATTACGCGATGATGGCAAACTTCGGCAGCAGCAGTGTCACCGTGATACGCATCAACGATGACGGCTCGCTGGGTCAGCAAACCGCGTTCATCAAGCACATCGGGCATGGCCGCGACGCGTCGTTCCAGAACAAAGCGCATCCTCATTCAATCGATGTTTCTCCGGACAATCGTTTCGCAGTCGTCTCCGATCTCGGCGTAGACAAAGTGTTCGTCTATAAGTTCGACGAGAAGACCGGCACGCTCTCCCCCGACAATCCGCCGTTCGTGGAAGCGGAGTCCGGCGGCGGACCGCGTCATTTTGTTTTCGATGCTGCCGGCAAGTTTGGATATTCGTTGCATGAAATGACTGGCTTCGTAACGGTAATGTCCTGGGATTCCGCCGCTGGCACTTTCACCAAAGTGCAAGATGCCAAGACGCTGGCGCCCGATTTCATTGGTGCAAACGACAGCGCTGAAATCGCCATCCATCCCAACGGTAGATTTCTTTACGAGTCGAATCGGCGGTTCCGCGGTCCCGACTTGTTTGGGCCGGATTCAATCGGCGTGTTCGCCATCGATCCAGCGAAAGGCACGTTGACCGAGGTCGAACAGGTTCCGCCGCAAGGCACCATGCCGCGGCAGTTTGCGATTGATCCGACGGGCGGTTATCTGTTTGCCGAGAACGAAAAGTCCGGCAACGTCGTGCTCTTTCGCATCGACGGCAATACCGGAAAGCTGTCGCCGACCAAGACCGAACTGAAGATCGATGTGCCGGTGTGCATCGTGTTCGTCCCCGTGCACCGGTAGAGCGCGGGCACTTCATCTGCTTTCTTAATGGTTCTGCTTTCGGGTGGCAAGGAGATCAAGATTTCATGAGACGAATTCGATGCGCGTTCTGTCTGGTCATTCTATTTGCGCTGGCTGGCTCGTCTGCGCTGGCCCAGGATAAAGACTACTTCGTGTACGTCGGCACTTATACGGGATTCAAATTTGTGCGTCGCAGCAAAACGAATGGCGTGGGAGAAAGTCACAGCAAAGGAATTTACGTCAGTCGGTTCCACGCGGACACGGGAGATCTCGGCGAGGCGCAACTAGCCGCCGAGATGATCAATCCGTCATTTCTTACGATCTCTCCCAACCATCGCTTCCTTTATGCCGTGAGCGAAGATCCGTATTCGGTAGGTCCGCCGCTCGATCACGCGTCGTACGTGAGCGCATTTGCAATCGATTCTTCCACCGGCAAGCTTCGTCTTCTAAACACCGTTCCCACGAGTGGCACTAGCACATGCTTCATCTCGATGGATAAGACCGGGAAATTCGTCCTGATGGCGAATTTCGGCAGCGGCAGCGTTTCCGTGGTTCGCGTTAAAGAAGACGGCTCGCTGGGCGAGTTGGCGTCGTTCATTCAGGACGTTGGACACAGCGTCAATCAATTCATTCAGACCGAGCCTCATCCGCACTCGATTCTGGTTACGCCCGACAATCGTTATGCCATCGTCTCTGATCTGGGCACCGACAAAGTTCTGGCGTTTCGTTTCGATTCCAACACTGGAATGCTGTCGCCGCCGCGACCACCGTCGGCAAGTGTTTATCCCGGCAGTGGACCGCGTCATTTCGCCTTCGATCCGGCGGGAAAATTCGGTTACCAGTTGAGCGAGATGAGCGGTGTTGTCGATGTGCTCGCCTTCGACTCGTCGAAAGGGACGCTTACTACCGTCCAGCGCGCCCAGACCATGCCTCATGATTTTTTTGGCATCAATCACAGCGGAGAGATCGAAGTCCATCCCAGCGGGAAATTCCTCTACGAGTCTAATCGCCGCACCTCCAGTGACGACGAATGGGGACTGGACACTATCGGCGTGTTCGCCATTGATCCGGTGAAAGGCACGCTGACTCCGGTTCAGGCATCGCCTACCGGAGGGATCATGCCACGCACATTTACGATTGATCCGACCGGAAAGTACTTGCTGGCAGCGAACCAGATATCCAACAACGTAGTTATTTACGCGATCGACGGTGCCACTGGCCAGCTTTCCAAAACTGGGAAAGAGATTGCCGTGGATACGCCGGTCTGCTTGAAGTTTGTGCCGGTGGGCCATTGAAGCTGCTGGCTTCTGGCTTGTAGTTGCCCGCCTCAGGCGTTGAGAAGATTGCTGGCAGAGCGACTATTTGTAATATAATATAATCGTTTAATTATTATATTACGCTTTGGTGTCCGGACATGAAGAAGCTGTCTCAAGGCATTCTGATCGTTTCTTTCTTCCTCGCGACCTCCGCACTTTGTTCCCTTGTTCAAGCGCAGACGACCTCATTTCACAATGCTCCCGCATCCGCTCGCGAGGTTAAGAACCCTTATGTCGGACAGGCCCCGGCAGTGCTGAATGGCAAGAGCATCTATGCCACAAACTGCAGCGCTTGCCATGGAAATACCGGACAGGGCGCAGGCAATGTCCCTCCCCTAACCCAGGGCGCTGTACAAACCACCAGCGACGGCGAGATTTTTTGGTACATCACTCAAGGCGACGTGAATAACGGTATGCCGTCGTGGGCAGGCTTGCCGGAGAAACAACGATGGGAAGTTGTGGCCTACGTAAAGTCGCTCAGGACTCAACAGACGGCGAGTGCGCCAACTGCGCCGGGTGCTCCTAGCACCCCCGCAAGACAGTCGACCGCCCCGCCACCGAAGGCGCCGTTTACCGATTATCGCTTTGAGTCCCCGGGAACGACTCGCCATATTAAGGTGGAAGATCTTCCAGCTCCTTATGCAACGGAGTCAGCCACCAGCGGGCCTAAGCTTGTGGCCCGCCCGGCGGATGCATGGCCGAAAGCTCCCCAAGGGTTCAGAGTCGAGCAGTACGCGACCGGACTGAACAATCCGCGCATCATCCGCACCGCTCCGAACGGCGATTTCTTTCTCGCGGAAACCAACGGCGGCGACATCAAAGTGTTCCGCGGAATCACCAAGGACGGCAAACCCGCACACGTGCAGGTTTTCGCCACGGGACTGAATACCCCCTTCGGCATCGCGTTCTATCCTTTGGGGAATAATCCGCAGTGGGTCTATGTAGCCAACATGGTCTCGGTGGTGCGCGTTTCGTTTCACAACGACGACATGACCAGCACCGGACCGGCGCAACATCTGCTTGATCTGCCCTTGGGCGGACATCACCGGTCGCGCGATGTGCAGTTCTCGCCGGATGGCAAGACGATGTTTGTGTCCGTGGGATCGCACGAGAACGTCGGAGACGGACCTGAAGAGCAGAATCGCGCCGATATTCTGGCCTTGAATCCCGATGGTTCGGGCATACGGATCTACGCCTCCGGCATCCGCAACGCTGTCGGCATTGCCATCAATCCCAAGACTGGCGAACTGTGGTGTTCAGTAAACGAACGCGACGGCCTGGGCAATGATCTGGTCCCGGACTACATTACGCACGTGCAGGAAGGGGGATTCTATGGCTGGCCGTGGTGGTATATCGGCGGCAACCAGGATCCGCGCTTCCCTGGGAAACATCCCGAGTTGAAGGATAAGGTCATTACGCCGGATGTGATCCTCCAACCGCACTTCGCGTCCCTTCAAATGACGTTCTATGAGAGCAAGCAGTTCCCGCCCGAATACGAGGGCGACATCTTCGCCGCAGAGCATGGCTCCTGGAACCGGTCGCCTAGAGCGGGATACGAAGTCATTCGAGTTCCCCTGCATCAGACCGGGCATGCCAGCGGCGAATATCAGGACTTTCTTACCGGCTTTGTGGTGGATGACGATAGCGTCTGGGGACGGCCCGTGGGCGTTACCGTAGCTCCCGACGGTTCACTTCTGGTGAGCGACGACGGCTCGGGTTCGATCTGGCGTGTCGTTTACACTGGGAAATGAAGCTGCTCGGAACAATCCTGTTTTTCATCGATCCCGATCTTTGGTTCTACGCGCTGCAACATAAGTTACACATAACAAGGCATCTACTGCTGGTATGACTTTTTGTAATTATGATATGATATTAAAGAATTTCTGGCCTTTATGGTCTGGGCAGATGGAAACCATTGAACGATGAAGATCAATCCCAATAAATGCGTAGCCTGCGGCAATTGCACCTATGTATGTCCAATGGGGGCGATTTACATCGACCCGGCAATCAATCGCGCCACGATAGACCGCGACGAGTGCGTCGAGTGTTATGCCTGCTACTACGGTCTGAGCACGGAGAACCTGAATCCTCCGTTCGTCCGCCTGGTCCGCAAGATCTTCCAGTGGGGACGGTTGCGTTTCGATCCTGAGCCCGACGTCTGTCCGACCGCAGCTTTCGAACCCGACGAGTTGCAATGGCCTCGAGTCATTCGCCGGGCGTTTTCCGATCCTCGCGCGACCCACGAATCGACTGGAGTCCAGGGGCGAGGAACGGAAGAGGTCAAGACCAACGACGTGACCGGAAGGGTGAAGTGGGGAGAAGTAGGATTCACCATCGAATTCGGACGGCCCGGCGTCGGCGTGTGGCTGCGTGACATTCAGAAAATGACCTGGGCGCTGGCAAAAGCCGGCGTGGCTTTCGAAAAGAAGAACCCCTTCACTTTGCTCATGAGCGACGTCACTACCGGGACGTTGCGCGAAGATGTCCTCGACGAAAAAGTGCTGTCGGCAATTGTCGAAATCAAGGTGAAAGTGGAACAGACGCAGCAGATTATCGAACTGGTGCGCGAGGTCGAGAAAAATATCGATACTGTGGTGGCTCTCGGAGTTGGCACGCGCTGCGATGAAAACGGCGAAGAGTTGCTGGTAGCGCCCATTCTGGAGCGTCTCGGCTACAAACTGGAACGAGCCAAGACCAACATGGGCCTAGGCAGAATTACTAATCCCGTTCAGAAAAAGGAAGACCAGCTTCAGGAAATTCCCAGCGAGACACGATGACCAACACTCTCCATCGTTACGGTGATGCGGAAAGTTTTCGCGATGACTACATCGTGTTCGCGACTCCCAGCAGCGGCAGAAATGACGTCGACAGCGTGCCCAAGCTGAAGAAGTTTCTTGAGCTGGCACTGCCGTTCAAGCCAGTGAATATTGGCGATCCGGTCCACGGCGGCAGTTTACGGCCGGAGCGGGGGCTGCATACCACCTCGAATTGGAAACGCGATATGAAGCCGGATTTCCGCGCGGTCATTGACGGCATCGATGAGCCCGCGTCAGTAGTGGCAATCTTCGACAATCAGGCGGCGGCGGAACAGTTTCTCAAAGTTGCGGCGGACGCGGATCTTGGCCTGTCCATCAACATGTCAGCGTCGGTCGAGGGTGCGAAAGAGTGTTGCCAGTTCGCCGGCATTGCGCGTCACAGCGTGGGTTACTCGCTGGGCTTTGAAGGTGCGACCGACAAGCTGCCGAACACTCAACTGCTGAAACTGACCACCATGTGCGGCCACGGCATGGTATCGGCGAGCCTGGCGAAAAAGATGATTGACTGGGTAAAAGAAGGCCGCCGTACTCCCGATCAGGCGGTGACATACATGGCACGATTCTGTTCCTGCGGCGTGTTCAATCCGGCGCGCGCAAAACGGATACTCGAGGAATCTCGTAAGAAGATGGAATGAAATAACGGGCCGCCTGGAATTCCATTCATCAATTCGTCGCCCAACACGAAAATTTGAAATCGAGGAATTCGAACTTGAAACTCGGGACCTTCGCTCGCGTTTTCTGTTTGCTCCTGTTGCCAGTGCTGCCGTTGTCGGCCCAGACGGATTGGCCAATGTACAGCCACGACCCGTCCAGCCAGCGTTTCTCACCTCTCGACCAGATCAATACTCAAAACGTTCAGAACCTGACGACAGCGTGGACTTATCACATGAAAAAAGATGGGCCTCGACCAATGTCCGCGGGCGCTGCGAGCCGGGGCGGTGGA
>Ga0163162_10001979_pt1 | contig 19237 bp, 9 predicted proteins | sample S55metaG_FD_115310 | JGI IMG/M metagenome (GOLD analysis project Ga0163162, IMG submission 115310) | Switchgrass rhizosphere microbial communities from Kellogg Biological Station, Michigan, USA - S5-5 metaG | ecosystem: Host-associated > Plants > Roots > Rhizosphere > Soil | place: USA: Michigan...
TCAATTGATAAAACGAGTGCTGCCCATTTGTGCCCGGCTCGCCCCAGAAGATGGGACAAGTCTCGTAGTCCACTACGCCACCTTCAAGTGTGACTCGCTTGCCATTACTCTCCATCGTCAACTGTTGCAGATACGCCGGAAACCGCTTGAGGTATTGTTCATAAGGCAACACCGCCACGCTGTGAGCGCCGGCGAAATCGACATACCAAATACTGAGCAAAGCCATCAGCACTGGTAGGTTTTTGTCGAAGGGCGCTGTCCGAAAATGCTCGTCCATCTCGTGAAAGCCCGCGAGCATGGCGCGAAAGTTTTCCGCTCCGATCGCCAGCATCGTCGAGAGTCCGATCGCTGACTCCATCGAGTAACGTCCGCCAACCCAATCCCAGAACCCGAACATGTTCGTTGGGTCTATGCCGAATTCGGCGACCCTCTTCGCGTTGGTCGAGACAGCCACGAAATGGCGTTCAACGGCCTTTGCGTCTCCAAGGCCATTCACTAACCATTCACGAGCCGAGTTTGCGTTCGTCATCGTTTCGAGCGTAGTGAAGGTTTTCGATGAGACGATGAAGAGTGTCTCTGCTGGATCGAGATCGCGAAGAGCTTCGACGATGTCTGTGCTGTCGATGTTGGAAACGAACCTGAAATTAATTGATCGGGTGGCGTAGTACTTAAGCGCCTCGTAGGCCATCACAGGTCCCAGGTCCGAGCCGCCTATACCGATATTGATTACGTTGCGAATGCGTTTGCCCGTGTGCCCTTTCCACGCGCCACTGCGCACCCGCTCACTAAAGTCGGCCATCTTGTCGAGCACGGCATGAACGTCAACAACCAGATCCTTGCCGTCAACCACTACGGACTTGGATCGCGGCATGCGCAGCGCGAAGTGCAAGACGGCGCGATCTTCGGTGATGTTTATTTTGTCGCCGCGGAGCATTGATTCGATTCGCGAGGCAAGACCACACTCCCTGGCCAGTTGGCAAAGGAGCGCAAGGGTTTCGTCGGTGATTCGGTTCTTGGAGTAGTCCAGGAATAATCCGGCAGCTTCAAGGGTGAAGCGCTCGCCTCGTTTCAGATCATCAGCAAACAACGTTCGCAGATGCACGTCGCGAATACTCTCGTAATGCGTTTTAAGCGCCTTCCAACTTTGCCGATTGGTTAGCTTCATCTGCCTCGCTGCGGTCATGATTACGCTCCTCATTAAAACGGCCACCGCCACTCGACGATGTCGGGCCGGTCAATCCCAAACTCGTGTGCATATCGTCGACACGCGATCTGCTCATTCTTGAATTTCTCCTTCGCGTGCGCGCCAGTTGCTTTTAATTTAGGTACCCGGTCGATTACATCGATTGCGAGTGTGAAGCGGTCGGTCTCGTTATTGATCGCCAACTCCATCGGCGTGTTGATGTTGCCGCGCTCCTTGTAGCCACGCACATGCAGGTTCTTATGATTCGTTCGCCTGTAGGCGAGCCGGTGTATCAACCATGGATACCCATGGAAGTTGAATACGATCGGCTTGTCCGCGGTAAACAAGCTGTCGAAATCCCGATCACTCAGACCATGCGGATGCTCTGTGTCCGATTGCAGCTTGAACAGGTCAACCACATTCACGAAGCGGATTTTCAAATCCGGGAACTCATTTCGAAGCAGAGCAGTAGCCGCAAGTGCTTCTTGCGTAGGGATGTCGCCGGCGCAAGCCATCACTACGTCCGGTTCAACTCCCTGGTCGTTGCTCGCCGGGCCCCAGATACTGACGCCTCTGGCGCAGTGCGTCATAGCTTCATCCATGGTCAGAAATTGAAGGTGAGGCTTCTTATCGCTGACGATTACGTTGATGTAGTTTTCGCTGCGCAGACAATGGTCGGCGACAGACAAAAGCGAATTAACATCCGGCGGCAAATATATTCGCGTCACCTCGGCTCGTTTGTTTACAACCACGTCGAGAAAGCCCGGGTCCTGATGCGTGAAGCCATTGTGATCCTGTCGCCAGACAGTGGATGTAATCAGCAGGTTAAGCGAGGCCACGTTCTGCCGCCACGGAAGTTGATTACATATCGACAACCACTTCGCGTGTTGATTGAACATTGAGTCAATGACATGAGCGAATGCTTCGTAGGTTGAAATTAAGCCATGCCGACCGGTAAGGAGATAACCTTCGAGCATGCCTTCCAGCGTATGCTCGCTTAACATTTCAATGACTCTTCCATCGTTCGCCAGCTCGCCGCCATCGCTGTCCTCAGGAAAGTATTCGGCGATCCAAAACTTTTTGGTGAATTCGTATAGCGCGTCGAGACCGTTGGAGGTATTTTCGTCTGGGCCAAAAACGCGAAATGAGTTCGGGTTAAGTTTCATCACGTCGCGCAGAAAAACGCCCAAAGGCCGCGTGTTGCCGACTTCGGTTTGGCCAGGCTTGTCGAACTTGATCCCATAATCCCGGAAATCCGGCAGCCGGAGATTTTTCTTCAGTAGCCCGCCATTGGCGTGGGGGTTTGCGCCCATGCGTCGAGTGCCGACCGGCGCGAGCTCGCGGATTTCCGAAACAAGAGTCCCGTTGGTGTCGAACAACTCTTCAGGTTTGTAACTGCGGAGCCAATCTTCAAGCAGCTTAAGATGCGCTGGATTTTTTCTCACATCCGCGATTGGCACCTGATGTGCTCGCCAAGAGCCTTCAAGTTTGTGTCCTTCAACTTCGGCCGGCGACGTCCAACCCTTGGGCGTCCGCAGAACGATCATGGGCCAGCGAGGCCGAGAGGCAATGCCGGAGTCGCGAGCTTCGCGTTGAATTGATCTAATGCGCTGCACGCAATCATCCAACGTCGCTGCCATGGCCTGATGCATCGATTCAGGATCGGAACCTTCTACAAAGTAGGGCGTGTAGCCATAGCCCTTGAACAGGTCCTCAAGCTCCTCATGGCTTATCCGCGCCAGCAGAGTAGGATTATTGATCTTGTACCCGTTTAGATTCAGGATTGGCAGCACCGCGCCGTCGCGAATCGGATTGAGAAATTTGTTGATATGCCACGAGGTGGCGAGCGGCCCTGTTTCGGCTTCGCCATCACCTACAACTGCCGCGACGATCAAGTCAGCATTATCAAACACGGCGCCGCATGCGTGTGACAGAACATATCCGAGTTCGCCACCCTCGTGGATCGACCCCGGGGTTTCGGGTGTGCAATGACTGCCGATACCACCCGGAAACGAAAACTCCTTGAAGAAACGCGTCAAGCCGTCAATGTCCTGGCCCTTTTCGGGATAGATTTCTGAATATGATCCCTCTATGTAAACAGGCCCCAGCACGCCGGGCGCGCCGTGACCTGGGCCAGCCATGTAAATCATGTCGAGGTCTAATAGTTTTATGACGCGATTCAAGTGCGTATATATAAAGGAGAGCGCGGGGCTGGTGCCCCAGTGGCCAAGCATGCGCGGTTTGATATGTTCGGGCTTCAGTTCTTCACGAAGCAGTGGATTGTCCTGAAGATAGATCATGCCCAACGCCAGGTAATTCGCGGCTCGCCAGAACGCGTGCAATTTCTCCAATTCGGCTTCGCTCAACGGCGCGCCTTTTACTGTCGCGCGGGCAATTCCGTAACTGCTCAACTCACCCAAAGATGCTTTCGTCGCAACCATAATTCCTCCTGAAATTCCTTGCTGTTCGTCTCTGCTACGCTGCCTTCGCCCCGGACTCGCGCTTCGAAGCAATCACCGCCATCAAACTCTCCCATGACTTAGCGAACGACCTTGTTCCTTCGTCTTGGAGCCTTTCAGCCAGAGCGTCAATGTCGATTCCCGCCGTGAACTCCGCTAACACCTGTTCGCAATCGCCGCCGTCCGCAGCCATCATCGAACCGAGTTGTGTTTCTTCCGCCAGCGCCTTCAATGTGCCTTCCGGCATCGTGTCGATCGTGAACGGCGCCGCGAGATCTTTGACATACAGAACCGCGGAAGCTTGAGGATCTTTAACCCCGGTGCTGGCCCAAAGGAGACGCTGCGGCCATGCGCCTGCGCTGTAGAGTCGAGTCCAACGCGATGAAGTTAGTAATTCGCGCGCTGCTTTGTACGTGCGTGACGCGATGGCTATCCCTAGTTTGTTTCGGAGTTGGGGAAGCGCTTTGTCATTCACGGCAGCGTCCCATCGGCTGATGAATACTGACGCCACTGATCCGACATTCGCCTTGAGACCCGCATCGATGCGTCTCTCAATTCCACGCAGGAACGCTTCAGCCGCGGCCAAATACTGCTCACGGGAAAACAGAAGCGTCACGTTAACAGGGACGCCGGCGAAGATCGCCTCTTCGATCGCCGGCAGTCCTTCTTTCGTGCCGGGGATCTTGATGAAGACGTTCGGACGGCACGCCCTGGCAAATAAATCTTTCGCCACAGCAACGGTGCCTGCCGTGTCGTGCGCGAGCAATGGCGATACCTCAAGTGATCCCCAACCATCGACGCCGTTGGTCTGGTCATAGATCGGCCGAAATAGATCGGCGGCGCGAATAAGATCCGCCAACGCGAGTTCAAAGAAAATCTGCTCCTCGGACTTCCCATCCCTAAGCTTGCCGCGAATATCTCTGTCGTATGCAGTGCTATTCTTAATCGCTTGTTCGAAAATTGTCGGATTCGAAGTAAGTCCCGTTACGGACAACTCGTGGATGTATCGTTTGAGTGTGCCTTGGTCGAGCAGGTCACGCGTAATGTTGTCGAGCCAAAGGCTCTGGCCCAGTTTATGTAAGAGTGTAGTTGCGCGCGGCTTGCTTCCGCGCGAGAATAAATCGGTTTTAGTTTTAGTCATCGTGGTCTCACTATCATCGCCATGGAGAGCAATAGGCGTTCCAGCGAAACCTGGTGAATTCTGGGCCAAATAAAAAGTGCGGTTCGTAATTTCGTAATTTTCTTCGTGAAATCACGAGTTGTGAGCGGGCCTAAGATCAACCAGCATGAGGTTGGGCTAACAGGCACACGATAGACCGAGATTGCACCAGATAGGTTGGACCGGTAATGAGCGGCGCTTCGTTCTCTGCGCAGATGTCAGCAGGCGACACGAGGGAGGTGTCGATCCATCGTCGCCAGGAACCTTCTTCGGTTATCAGTGGAACCTCGAAGGCCAGCGGCTCCCAGTATCCATTGATCATGACGTGAAGCATTCCGCCCGCAGGGTCGCGTGCCGTGAAAGCGAGACTGTGAGAGTCGTGACTCCAATCCGGCTCGTTGAGTTTAATGCCATGAATTTGAATGTGAGCCTCACTTAGAAAATCGGCCAGCGTTTGGTTGTGCGAACTACTCCGGACGAGGTGACAAAGGCGATGAAAGATGAGCCGCTTCACGAAGCGATGCACGTCGCCGTGCTGTTCGAGCAGCGTCCAGTCGAACCAGTTAGTTTCGTCGTCGTGACAGTAAGCGTTGTTGTTGCCCCGCTGCGTGCGCCGCACCTCGTCACCCATCAAAAGCATCGGCGTCCCTAACGCAAGCAGGGTGAGTGTAAGGAAGTTCTTCACTTGACGATTGCGAAGCAGCTCGACAGTCGTGTCTTCTGTAGGCCCCTCGACGCCGCAGTTCCAACTTAAATTATTATTGGTACCATCGCGGTTCCCCTCTCCATTGCTCTCGTTGTGCTTGACGTTGTAAGAGACGAGGTCATTGAGGGTGAATCCATCGTGGCAGCTCACGAAGTTGACGCTACGTTCGGGTCGCCATTCTTCGACGCCAAAGACGTCCGGGCTGGCAACGAGACGATGTGGTAGTTCGGTGACCATACCACCGTCACCCTTCATGAAGCTGCGGATATCATCACGAAACCTTCCGTTCCATTCCTTCCACGCATCACCAACAAAGCTGCCAACCTGATAGAGACCGGCCGCGTCCCAAGCCTCGGCAATCAGCTTTGTCCCAGCCATTACAGGATCGGTTTCTATGTCCCAAATGACGGGCGGGTCAAGCATCGGACGGCCCGTCTCATCGCGCGACATGACTGAGGCCAAATCGAAGCGAAAACCGTCCACGTGCATCTCCTCAACCCAGTACTTCAGACTGTCGAGGATCATGCGGCGCACTATTGAGCGGTTCGTGTTAAGAGTGTTACCGGTTCCTGTGTAGTCGGAATACCGCGACCGATCATTCTCGAGAAGGTAATAGACCTCGTTATCGAAGCCCCGAAAGCAGAGTGTTGGTCCAACCTCATTACCCTCAGCCGTGTGGTTGAATACCACATCCAAAATGATCTCGATGCCGGCTCGATGCAGAGCCTTTACCATCTCACGAAACTCGTCGATCGGACCGAGCGGATCCTTTCGTTGACTGTACCCTGTGTGAGGTGCGAAGAACGAGACTGGTGCATATCCCCAGTAGTTCTTCAAACCGTCCGGAGCGTCCTGCTCGTCGAATTGAAACACCGGCATCAGTTCAACAGCGGTGATCCCAAGGTCCTGAAGATATGGGATCTTCTCGATTAAACCGGAGTAGGTGCCGCGCTTATCGGCCGCGAGGCCGGAACTCGGGTGATGAGTGAATCCACCCACGTGCATTTCGTAGATGATGGTCTTGGACCACGGTCGGTGCAGCGGAGCGTCGCCTTCCCAATCGAACTGATCGGGGTTAACTACTACGCTCTTCATTGCAGTGGCGATATTCGCGCCCGGCTTGCTAGCGGCGCGCCGACTGTAGTTGGCGGGGACAACAACGCCCTTGCCGTAAGGATCGAGAAGCAACTTGCCTGCGTCGAAACGAAAACCTTTGTCCGGCTCGTAAGGACCAGTCACGCGGTAGCCGTAGATCTGCCCCGGCTTCAGGCTAGGGACAAAGACGTGCCAGTAGTAATACGTCTGGTGAGTCGAGCGATCGAGTGGGATCAAGTACGACGGGTGTGCAGCGTCAACATGATTAAACAGAAGCAGTTCGACGGCGATACCGTTCTTGGAATAGACACTAAAGTTGACGCCGTCCGCCGTGCAAGCGGCGCCAAGCGGGAAGGGCTTTCCTTCCGCCACACCTTGATCAATCAAAGTATGGCTCGCGTTGTTCATCGCTGCCACAGGATCTGGAACGCTTCGAGCGGGACGATCGCTTCTTCGTTGTGCGGGATGAGCCTTGGCGTATAGTCGAATGCTGGGCGTGTGACTGGCACACGCGCGCTGTACGTGCAACCATCGATGCTCGCCTGTTCCTGACCCGTCTCGCGTGTCATCACGTGTCGCTCCGGAAAGCCGCCCGGCAAAGCGTTCGCGTAGAGTTCGACTTGGACGAACTCGGGCGAGAGATCACCAAGATGTATTTGTAATTGAAAATTGTGATGCGAATCGTCCGTTTGAACTGTTGATGGTCCGAAGTGAGCCGTATGCCAATGTTCCGCGACCGCTTGCCGCCAACGCACGATCCGCGCAGCAGAGTCACCACCTTCTTTCACACGCTCTTGGTACAGCGACGCAGCCTGCAAATAATATTTCTCCGTATACTCTCGCACCGAACGATCGGCCGAGTACTGCGGCGTCAGGCGCGCCATGCTCTCACGCACACGTTCAATCCATGCGACGGGAAGTCCGTGAGCGTCGCGGTTGTAGAAGAGGGGAATAATCTCCTGCTCCAATTTCGTGTAGAGCGCGTCGGCCTCGGCAGCATCCCACTGCGAATCTTCGCCGTGCTCTTTGCCATCGCCTAGCGCCCAACCCACATCGTCGGCGTAGGCCTCGGCCCACCAGCCGTCCAACTCAGACAGGTTAAGACCGCCGTTGCCGAGCACCTTCATTCCACTCGTCCCGCATGCTTCCCACGGCCGCCGGGGGTTGTTAACCCAAACGTCAACGCCATGCACCAACTGCTCGGTGAGCAACATGTCATAGTCGCTGAGAAAGACTACATGGGGTCTCACTTCGGGGCGACGACGGATGAAGTTGGTCCATTCGCGGATCATTGCCTGGCCCGGCTTGTCTGCAGGATGAGCCTTGCCGGCAATGAGAAGTTGTACCGGACGATCTGGATTAGTAAGGATCCGTACCAATCGCTCCGGATCGTGAAGCAGTAGTGTTGGACGTTTGTACGTTGCAAAACGCCGAGCGAAACCCAGCGTCAGTGCTTCCGGATCGAGAATCCGCGTGGCCTGGTCTACCTCCGTGGCCGAGCAACCCGACGAGGCGAGTTGTCGCGCGAGACGACGGCGAGTGTAGCTAACCAGACTGACCCGGGCGTTCGATCGAAGCGTCCAGATGTCGGCGTCCGGCACCTGTCGCATCTGCTCGCTCGTGTTCGTGGTGTTAGTTCCAAGCCAGCTATCGGTGCCACATGCCTTAGTCCATAACTCATCCGCCTCGGTGGAATCCCACGATGGCACGTGCACACCGTTGGTTACGTGGCCCACTGGGACTTCATCGTTAGGCCAGCGTGGGAAGAGCGATTGCAAAAGTGTCCGGCTCACCTCGCCGTGCAGGCGGCTGACACCGTTGACAGCACCACTACCGCGGATTGCAAGGTAGGCCATGTTGAATTGTTCATTGACATCGTCGGGATTCTCGCGCCCGAGGGCCAACACATCTCGCAGATTGATTGTTACTTCTTCTGTGTATTCCCGCAGATACTTCGCGATCAACTCTGGGGCAAAGCGATCAAAGCCGGCTGGCACAGCCGTGTGGGTGGTAAAGAGATTTCCCCCGCGCGTTGCCGTGAGCGCTACTTCGAAAGGCTGTCCAGTCTCTTTCATAAAAGTGCGCGCCCGTTCAAGCACCGCGAAAGCCGCATGACCTTCGTTGAGATGGCAAACTTCAGGTCGATACCCGAGTTTACACAGCAACCTCCAACCACCGATACCCAGGACGATCTCCTGTAGCAGACGCGTTTCTGGGCCACCACCATAAAGCTCGCTCGTGATCCCGCGATGGAATGGCGGATTGGCAGGGTCGTTTGTATCAAGCAGGTAGAGCGTTGCTCGTCCGACTTGCGCCTGCCATGCACGCACCCAAACGCTATAACCTGGAAAAGCAAACTTAAGGCGGACCCACTCGCCATTCTCATCGCGCACCGGCACGACTGGCAGCAGCCCCGGATCGTTGTAAGGATAGAGAGCGCGCTGCGCTCCATCGGCATCCAGCACCTGACGAAAATATCCCTGCTGATACAGGAGCCCGACACCCACTACGGGAACGCCAAGATCGCTCGCGGCCTTCAGTTGATCTCCAGCCACGTTACCCAACCCACCTGAATAGATCGGCAGCGCTTCGCTCAGCATGAACTCCATGCTGAAGTACGCGACGCAACTCAATGGGGAGGCCGCGTGCTTCTGCTGAAACCAGGTCGGCGCCTGCAGGTATTTCTGCTTGATGCGCGCAGCCTCCTCAACCTTGCGGCGGTAGCTCGACTCTGCCATCAGCGACTTTAGTCTCGAGAGCGAAGTAGTCAGCAGTACGAGCCATGGGTTGTGTGTAAGCTCCCAGAGCTCCGGGTCGAGCGGTTCCCACAGCTCTTCCTCTCCGTGACTCCAGGACCATCGCAGGTTAAGTGCTAAATCGACGAGCGTATCAAACCCGTCAACGTCCGCTTTAAGCCAGATTGAATGTGCTTGCTCGGTCATATTTTCTGTTACACGACGGCGGTATTTCGCATGGCGGCGCGGGTGGTTTCGTGGCCCACGTGCACCTCCGGGTTGGGTGGGCGGGAACTTTGGAGCTCCCTCATCTGACGCAGCCAGTCCGGCTCGATATTGTTGCGGTCCAGCGTATCGATCACGCGTGCTTGATTTCCTAAGTCGGCCCAGCCTGACGCATTGTCGGCCATCACTAATAGACTACCGGCCTCCATACTCAAGACATGTTTCGAAAAGTCTATCGTTTCGATCTCGTTATAGACACTCTCCAGATTGCCATCTGCAACGGCCTCCGCGATGCTCATCATCGCGGGCAGCACTGTCGCGCTTAGCAATTTCAGGAATGCGCCCGCACGGCCAATGGTAATGAACGTATTCCACAAGCCACCCCTCCTCATCAAGTTGTGAGCTTCAGTAAGGAGAGGCTTCTCACAAAATCGACTGACACCGAAGAGCGGTGTGCGGGTTCCGTTTGTCATCGAAACTCCGGGTTCGATCCAGCCGAATTCAACCTCCGGCCACTCTGGCTTAGCGCCGATCAGAACTATAGATTCATGGTGCTCGTTACTGATGTCGATCGCCAACTTGACCGTCGCTGCAAATGCAGCATTGTCGGCATAGAAATGATCTGATGGGAAGATACCGACGGTGGCGTCGACTTCGTACTCCAATAATTGAAGCAGCGCCGCCATGATTGCAACGCCGGTCCCGCGATTCGCTGGTTGCGCCACAAGACGTGAAGGATCGACATCCGGCAGCTCTTCCGTATAAAAACTGCCATGCTCCTTTGTAACTACGAACATCAATCGATCGTCGCCGAAGATTGGTTTCAGGCGATCGCGCGTATGACCGAGCAAACTCCGGTCTCCAAAGATCCTGCTGAATTGCTTCGGTCTGGAATCGCCATCAATTTTACGGGTTAAGTCTTGTAAGCGAACACCCTCGCCGCCTGCAAGGACGATGGCCCAGTTTGGCGGTGTGCCGCATTGGCCCTTCACGCCCACCTTCTTTGTTCCGACAACCACTGCGTCACTAAAGCTTGCGTCAAGACGGCGCCAGCGCTGTCCTGCAATCGATTCAACTGATCCGCAATCAGCCAGGCGCGGCGAAATCCCCTCGCTCGTTTGATCCGCCGATTGCCTTGGGCCGTTCTCTTCACCATTCGCATCTCGCCATTCCTAACCATGCTTGACTTAATTTTTCGCCATCAGCAACAAAGCCGTTTGGCTCTCACCCTTTCACAACCGCAAACCGTCGTGTGGGTCTCTCACTCCTGTGTTCTAGCGAATGTAATAGCGATAACGCGGCGGCCTTTACCAAGCGGTTGCGCGCTTCCCATTCAGCGACCCAACTTTTCACCGTATTCGCCGTTTCGCGCTCGGGTTGACGAACGGCTTTGTCACTCTGATGAGCAGGGAGACTATTTGTGTTAGCGCCTGAACCACGCTTTATGATTCTAATTTTTGCTTGCATCGTCGTCCGCTTCCTCCCTAACCATTTTTAGATCTCATCCATTTGCGTAATGTCGATTCGTCATTGCTGAAGTCCACAATCCCTTTTCTGCCTGTGCGCGTCTTCGACCAGCTAATAAGCAACAGCTCTGCCACACGAACGCAGCATGTCGATCCTGATCCTTCCTCGAATAACAACAGGGAAAATTGGCGGTTGCGTTGTTATAGGATTGGAAATCCTGGGGCAGAAGAGAAGAGTTGATTCGTGGTTTTTCGAAAATGTTCGTGAAACCACGAACGTCAAAGCAGCGGCCATGGTGGTGCGAATGTTCATGAGTTTCGTTCAGACTTCGGCTAAAGCGTTCAAGATTTAGTAAAGGCAGAGCGGGCCAGGATCGTCTCGGCATTTGAATTACCTCACCGATAAAGTCGACCAGACTACGCAGCGGCTAGCTGACTGAGCTGCGCCGCAGGCAACGGCGCGCCAAACGCTTCTATCGAATGTTCGGTAAGAAACGAATCATCAGTCGTTGTTTGCCCCGAACGTCTCGCGAACGAAATATCCGAACCTTCGTGGTTCAAATCGAGATAAATCAAGTCTCCTAAATGTACCTGGCCACTAGCCACCAAATTTGACATGGGCATTACAAGCAGTCGTTCAATCGAACGCTTCAAGTGGCGCGCCCCATATCTGCTATCCATACCTTCACTTAACAACAGGTCCTTCACTGAATCAGAGCAGTTAAAGAAAAAGTTAGTTCTAGCCGAGCGCACGATCCGTTCTTGGAGGGAACGAAGTTCAAGATCAAGAATTTGCCGCAGATGCTGTTCGTTCAATGAGTGGAAGACCACTACTTTATCTATGCGGTTCATGAACTCAGGAGAGAAGTTCCGACTGGCCGCTTGAGCGGCCGTGCGTTGAATCTTCTCGTCAATAGCAATCTCGTTCTTATCCAAGTTCTTCAGTTCCTGGCGTGCGGCAAAACCGATCCGGCCTTCGAACAATTCCGAGATCTCCCTCGCGCCCAGGTTCGAGGTCATGATGATCAACGAGCGCGAAAAATCGACGCGCCGGTTATCACCAAGAGTCAATGTCGCCTTATCAAGGATCCCGAGAAGCAGCCGCCACAACGAATCCGATGCCTTTTCGATTTCGTCAAATAAAACAATCGAAAGCGGAGTATCTTCTGTTTGGAAACGGTCGAGATTCTCTTGAGTAAGTAGTGGCGAAGTTTCGCGGTGGCCTAGGTATCCCGGGGGAGAGCCGACCAACTTAGCGATCTCGTGCGAGTGCTGAAATTCCGCGCAATCGATCTTGATAACGGAATTAGCGTCACCAAACAGAATCTCGGCTGCGGCTTCGACGACGCGTGTTTTGCCGGAACCAGTCGGCCCCAGGAAGAGTAGTGTCCCAACGGGTCTGTTGCTCTGGTTCATTCCCGCTAGAAACAGCTGATACAGATTACCCATAGAGCGAACCGCATTCTCCTGACCGATAATGAGGGCCGAGAGCTTTATGTCGAATTCCTCAGCCTGCGCACATTTGATTGTGGGATCGAGGAAGAAGGTATTGTTTGCTATTTGCTGTGTTTGTAGTTCCGCAACCATGACGTCTCTCCTTTGTAAATCAAATCAAGGGTTTGTTCTCCGTCGGTTAACTGGGAACGGATTTTCCACCTGGTTCCTTTTACTGACAACTTCGAAAGTGTGAGCGGTTCGACAAAATCGGATGTCTTAGCGATCTCTTTGGGGTCTGAGGTCTGCTCTTTCGAGGATCGCACAATGTTTGAGGTTTAGAAGTGGCCGCAGTTTGCATGCTCTGAACCACCACCGTGGATCAGTGTGGCTGAGTGAAACTGGGTCGGATCGAGCTCAAGTAGAAGCAGTGCTGCGTGAGGCGCATGGCAACGTTGATGCGCGCGCGCTACCTCCACAGCCCACGAACAACTCTTCATTCGTAAATCCTGGAAATCCCAATTGACACAGCGTTGGTAGTATTTCAAGTTCGCATCAACGCTGCTTTGTTTGTCAACGCGAACGTCAACAGCAGTACCCTCACCTATAAGTCCTTCGTCAAGTCTGCAGAAACAGCACAAGTACGTCGGAGGGTGTGATTGAACGTGGTCCACATTTCCGCACGGGTCAATTAGGCAAGTACTGCCAACTCTTCCTCAAGACCTAAAGAGCGACTGCGTCTCCGTAATTTCACGAGAACTCGTGGAATTACGGATTGCATTTCTCAACTTCGCCAATAAATTCGGCAGCTCGTGCTGGTACATCCGTTGCACTTCGGCAGGCAACGGTGAGGAGAAGAACATGGAAACACCCCAAAATAGGAAGTGGCTGCCATCGGCTCTGCTGTTGCTTCTCGCTATCGCGATATTCAGCGTCAGCGCGCAGGCACAATTTCCACCGACCCCAAACGGCTCACTGAGCGGCGCGGGGGCTACTGCACAACAAACTGACGAAGTGCAGAAGCAGATACAACAGCTGAAGCAGCAGTACGAACAGACCACTCGAGAATTACAGGAACGAATAGCTGCTCTGGAGCAGCAGCTAAAAAAAGAGAATGAAGCCCGGCAGAACCCGACAGAAAAAACAGGAGTTGTGTCAGCAGTAGACCGCGCCGCGCAAGTTGCTTTCGGACAAGATCAGAAGCAACAACCACTTCAGGGACAACTGCCCGCCGCGCCGACGTACGAATCATTGAGGGATGTTGATACAAGGATCAATAAGCTGGAAGATCAGTTGAAAGGCTTCGAATTTCACGGCTACTTGCGTTCCGGCTACGGCCTTAACAGCCGGGGCGGACAGCAGGTCGCGTTTCAGGCCCCTGGCTCTGAAGCCAAGTATCGTTTGGGGAATGAAGCGGAAACCTATGCCGAGCTGATCTTTGTCAACAACTGGGTTAACCCGGAACGCGATAGGGATAAAGCCTGGATAAAGACCGAGTTCATGATCGAAGGCAACACCAGCAACTCCGCCAGCTATGCAGATTTCCGCAGCGGTATTGGTAATGACCGATTCCGCGTGCGTGAAGCTTTTGTACAAGCTGGCAACATCTTTAAGAGCCAACCGCAGGCGAAGTTTTGGGCCGGCGAACGGTACTACCGGCGATATTCATCGCACATCAACGATTTCTATATTTTGGACATGAGCGGTTACGGCGGAGGCGTCGAGGATTTAGACGTCAAGGTCGGCAAGATGGCTGTTGCTTTCCTCGCTGGCGCGCGCCCTGACATCACCACTGAAAACGGCAATTACGCAAAGAGCAACATTGATGTGCGTCTGTATGACGTGAAGGCGCCGGGTGGAAAATTAGGCGCCTGGTTCAATTTCGCCAGGGCTAAAGGCGGAACGACGCCAACTAGCGCCGTCATTCCTACGAGTAATGGATTCGCATTCGGGATTGCACATCAACGCCTGGAATGGAAAGGTGGCTACAACTGGTTTTCGGTCCAATACGGACAGGGAGCCGCCAGCAATTTCAGCACATCGATCGATGACCCAACTCCATTTCTCAAAGATACGAAGAAGTTTCGAATCGCCGAACACTTGCTACTACAACCTAACGACAAATTCGCGATCATGCCGGTCTTTGTCTACCAGCGTTCTAAAAGCGGTAATCCGCGAGAAGGCTGGAACCAGTGGGTTTCGTTTGGCGCGAGGCCACAATACTTCTTTACCGATCATCTTTCGGTGGCGTTTGAGGCCGGACTCGATCGCACCCAGAGCGGCAGTGGTCAATACGATGGCTGGCTCCGCAAATTCACGATTGCTCCGCAAATCGGGGCAGGTCGCAACTTTTTTAGCCGACCCGTGCTGCGTCTGTTTCTGACCTACGCAAGCTGGTCGGACGGTCTCCGCGGCTACGTAGGTGGAATTCCATTTCACGATAAAACAAGCGGCTTCACCTTCGGAGTGCAAACCGAAACCTGGTGGTAAGGAGTTTGTATGAAGCTAGAAGCTGCAGTTATTACTTCACCGCACCGCAACCAATGTGACGACTCCAATTCAAGCTTGGTGTCTCCCAAAGCGCCGGACACGGCGACCGGACGAATTCAACTGGTCGCACCGTTGTCGGGTCGTCTGCTACCGATCGGGGCCGTTCCTGATCCTGTCTTCGCCCAGAAGATGGTGGGCGATGGGGTTTCGCTCGATCCGGTGAGCCAGAGTCTCGTTTCACCGTGTGACGGAACTATCACCCTGATTCACTCTGCCGGCCATGCAGTGACGATCACCACAGCGGAAGGCGTCGAAGTGCTTATGCACATCGGTCTCGACACTGTAATGCTCAAAGGGAAGGGATTCACCCCAAGAGTAAAGACAGGCGAAACGGTGACGAGTGGTGATGTGCTGATCGACTTTGACGCTGACTTTGTTGCTACGCACGCGAGGAGTCTGTTGACGCAGATCGTTGTCACGAACATGGGCCTCGTGCGCGACCTCCAGACACACGCAGGCGACGTACTAGCAGGACAGGATCCGATCCTCGACATCGCATTCGAACGCGCTACAGATGCAGGCGATGAAGCTGGGGAAACCATGATGAGTTCGCCAGCGATTTTGATCCAGAATCCGGCCGGCCTGCATGCGCGGCCTGCTGCCTTGCTAGCAAATGCTGCCAAAAACTTCGGCGCTGATATTCGACTGCAACGTGGCGAGCAACGAGTCAATGCGAAAAGTGTGGTTGCGATCCTGGGAATGGAGGTGGGCCATGGCGACCGAGTTGTTGTGGTGGCCCAGGGGAGCGATGCGCAGGAGGCAATTCGCGTACTGGCTCCGATGATCGAGAGTGGCCTAAACGAAGAAATCTCTGCTCCCGCTCCGATTCCTACCGCAGCGGCGAAGCCAGGACCAGTGAGGCGACCTGACTCCAACGATCCGAATCTTCTGAATGGTGTCCCTGCCTCTTCCGGCCTGGCTGTCGGTAACATCTTCCAGCTTCGGCGCCAGGAGATGGCGGTTGTTGAGAACGCTTCCGATCCCCGCGAGGAACAGAGGCGACTGGAAGGTGCGATTGCGAAGGCCAAGAACCAAATCGAGGCGCTTCAAGCGAAGCTCCACGCGCAGTCCGATGCTCCAAAGGCTGCGATCTTCGAAGCACACGAGGAACTGCTCGACGATCCGGATTTGCATTCAATTGCCGATTCCCTGATTGCGAAAGGGAAGAGTGCGGCTTTCGCATGGCGAGAGGCCGTCGAGACGCACGCCAGGGTGCTCGAGTCGCTGAAGAAAGAACTCTTCGTGGCCCGGGCCGGTGAGCTACGCAATGTTGGCAGGCGAGTGGTTAAATCGCTCGCTGGCGGTGAACTCGGTACCTTACCCGAAGTTCCGCCAGACACGATCCTCATCGCTGAAGATCTCAGCCCCAGCGATACTGCCAGTCTCGACCGGTCACGCGTGCGCGGCTTCTGTACAACACTTGGCGGTGCAACTTCTCATGTTGCGATCCTGGCGCGTTCACTCGATATACCCGCGGTAGCCGCCATTGACCCACGTGTTTTGGATCTTCCTAACGGCACACCGGTGATTCTCGACGGCACAAAAGGGACCATAACCCTGGCACCCAACGAGGGCGAAGTTAAACGAATTCGTGCACGCCAACAGCGCCAAGGCGCCCGCCGCGCCGCCGACCTGAAAACCGCGCATGGACCAGCGACCACCATTGATGGTCAGCGCATCGAGGTGGTCGCAAATATTGCTGGACCAGCCGACGCTGAGCAGGTGATCCAGCTTGGTGGTGAAGGCGTTGGTCTGCTTCGTTCCGAGTTCCTTTTTATGAGCCGAGTGCAGGCCCCGACTGAGGATGAACAGTTCGAGGCATATTCAACTGTCGCTCGTACACTTGGCCCAGGTCGTCCACTTATCATTCGGACACTCGATGTCGGCGGCGACAAACCGCTTGCCTACTTACCAATACCTCCGGAAGAGAACCCGTTCCTCGGTGAGCGCGGTATCAGGGTCGGCTTGAATCGTCCCGAAATGCTGCGCACCCAGCTCCGGGCAATTCTACGTGCGTCACAACATGGTTCGGTTCGCATCATGTTTCCGATGATCGCAACACTTGAAGAACTGCGTGAGGCCCGCAAGCTGCTCGCTGAAGAACGCGAGCGACTCGACGTTGATCCGATAGAAGTTGGCATCATGATTGAAATTCCGGCGGCCGCACTCATGGCCCGGCAGTTCGCGCGAGAGGTGGACTTCTTCTCTGTCGGTTCCAACGATCTAACCCAGTACACTTTGGCGATGGACCGAGGCCATCCCAAGCTCGCTCCGAAGATCGATGGGCTCAGTCCGTCCGTTCTTCAGCTCATCGCGATGACCACGACAGCGGCGGAAACAGAGGGGAAATGGGTCGGTGTATGTGGCGGCATTGCCAGTGATCCTCAGGCGGTACCGCTGCTCATTGGCCTGGGTGTTGCGGAGTTGAGCGTTAGCGTGCCGACTATTCCAGCCATTAAAGCGCAGATTCGTACGCTTGATATGACGGAGTGCAAACGGCTCGCGCAGCAGGCACTCGAGCTTGAATCGGCGGCAGAGGTTCGGGCGTTGTGCCCTCAGATGGACGAGTGGGCGTTACTTCGCGACGAGGAGACATCCCATGAAAATCTTCAATGATGCATTTGCAACGCTGCAAAAGATTGGCAAGTCGCTGATGCTGCCTGTGTCAGTGCTCCCAGTGGCGGGCATACTGTTAGGCGTCGGCAGTGCAAAGTTAAGTTGGCTCCCGGAGATCGTTTCGAATGTTATGGCCCAGTCGGGCGGTGCGATCTTTTCCAACCTACCGCTCATCTTTGCCATTGGTGTCGCGCTTGGGCTGGCTAACAACGACGGTGTTGCCGCACTTGCTGCAGTCGTCGGCTACGCTGTACTGCAGGCAGCGCTTGGTGTGTTTGCCATAGTCCTGGGAATCGAGACGAAGGCCGTCATGGGCATCAAGTCTATTGAGACTGGTGTCCTCGGTGGCATTTTGATCGGCGGTATTGCGGCAGCGCTCTTCAATCGTTTCTTCAAGATTAAGCTGCCACCCTTCCTTGGCTTCTTTGCCGGTAAACGCTTCGTTCCAATCGTGACCGCATTTGCGGCTATCGTTCTGGCATTCGTCCTTATCATTGTTTGGCCGCCGGTCGGCCTGGGGATTCGCGGATTTGCAAACTGGGCAGCATCAACCAGCCCGGGTATTGCGTTCGCGATTTATGGTGTCGTCGAGCGTTTGCTAATACCCTTTGGTCTACACCACATCTGGAACGTACCGTTCTTCTTTGAGATTGGCCAGTACGTTTATCCAGGCACCGGAGAGATCATTCGTGGCGAGATACACAGATATGTAGCCGGTGATCCGACGGCGGGAAATATGGCTGGCGGTTATCTCTTTAAGATGTGGGGTCTGCCGGCAGCGGCGGTCGCGATCTGGCGTAGCGCGCGACCCGAGAATCGGGCCAGGATCGGTGGCATTATGATCTCGGCTGCACTCACTTCGTTCCTCACTGGGATTACTGAGCCAATCGAGTTTGCGTTCATGTTTGTCGCGCCAGTTCTTTACCTCATTCATGCTGTACTCGCCGGTATTGCTTACTTCCTGTGTATAGAGCTCGGCATTAAGCATGGGATGACGTTTTCGCATGGCTTCATCGACTTTGTGCTCTTGTTTCCGAAGTCGACGAATGCCTTGTGGCTATTGGTCATTGGACCAATATGGGCCCTTGTTTACTACGGCACTTTTCGCTGGCTGATCGTCAAGCTCAACCTCAAGACGCCAGGTCGCGAGGCCGAGGAAGTTGCGGAAGCGCGTACGATCGCTGTCGCGGGCGACGAGTTTTCGCGTGAGCTGGTTCTGGCGTTTGGCGGCCGAAGCAATATTAGGAACCTGGACGCCTGTATCACTCGTCTGCGCGTCGAACTGAATGACATCCATCTTGCCGATTCAGAACGACTCAAGGCTCTAGGCGCTGCGGGCGTGATCACTGTGGGTAATTCGCTGCAGGCAATCTTCGGCACGCAGGCAGAGAATATGAAAACAGCAATGGAGGAATACCTGAAGACAGCAGGTCACGAAGCTGACGTCGCGGAACGACCACCGGTGCTGGCGACATCTTCAGCTGCGGTGGCAACGCCAGTACAGCTTGCTGATCCCGAGATGTCAAAAAGAGGAGCTCAATTCATCGCTGCACTTGGTGGTGCTGCAAACATCGAGGAGATTGAATCATGCGCGGCAACCCGGTTGCGA